>Ga0233425_10008516_pt1 | contig 13587 bp, 12 predicted proteins | sample Watercolumn_Towu_2_FD_181712 | JGI IMG/M metagenome (GOLD analysis project Ga0233425, IMG submission 181712) | Freshwater microbial communities from Lake Towuti, South Sulawesi, Indonesia - Watercolumn_Towuti2014_140_MG | ecosystem: Environmental > Aquatic > Freshwater > Lake | place...
AGAGCGACTGGTCGGGGTACATCTCGCCGGCGATGTTGGCGTCGCCGGCGACCTGCCAGCCGGAGAGGTAGATGGCCTTCAGGCCGGCCTTGACCTGCTGCATGGCCTGGTTGCCGGTGAGGGCGCCCAGGGCGTTAACGAACGGCTCGTTGTTGACCATGTTCCACAGCTTCTCGGCGCCGCGGCGGGCCAGGGTGTGCTCGATGGCGAGCGAGCCGCGCAGGCGGACGACATCTTCCGCGGTGTAGCCGCGCTTGATGTTCTTCCAGCGGGGATTCTCGGCCCATTCCTTCTTGAGCTTGGCAACTTCGAGTTCGTTGTTCATCGCAATCCTCTTCGTCAGTGCTTCGGGGTTTGAAATTGGCCCGCCGGCTGGCGACCGGAGGGGAATAGTTTCAGGGCGAGAGTATAGAGGGTGTTTTGCGCAGCAACAACCAAAAACCAAGTCTTATATATAATTTATTTTCTGTGTAAATACAAATTGATGCAAATTATTTACCGGATTATAAAACGTTGTTCATTTCGTGAAATGAAATGCTTGTTGCGACGCAACAAGAAGTCAGTCGCCCCAGCACGGCAAGACCGTCAGGGTAGAAGCTCAGTAGGGGAAAGCAGCACGCCGTCCTCGTCCGCGTACAGGTAATGGTCTGGCCTGAAGGTGGCGCCGGCAAAGCTGACGGCGAGGTTCGCTTCGCCGGTGTTCCGCTTGATGCTTTTCAGCGGATGGGTGTCGAGCGCCAGCGCGCCGATGTCCATCTCGCCGATGGCGCGCGAATCGCGGATGCAGCCATAGACGACGACGCCGGCCCAGCCGTTCTTCACGCCGAGGGCCGCCAGCTGGTCGCCGAGCAGGGCGCAGCGCAGGCTGCCGCCGCCGTCGATCACCAGCACGCGGCCTTTGCCGGGCGACTCGAGCGCCTTGCGCACCAGCGAGTTGTCCTCGAAGAGCTTCAGCGTACTGATGCGGCCGTGGAAGGCGGCGCGGCCGCCGTAGGAATTCAGCATCGGATCGAGCACGCGCAGTTCGCCTGAGCGGAGCCGGTCTTCGTACTTGTCGCAGAGATCGGCGGTTTGGTAATCCATGTTCGGTTCCTCAAAACGGAAACGGCGGCATTGTAGCCGCCGTCTCGGGTTGCATGGGAGCCGCGTCAGGCAACCGGCTCGGCCACCTCGTCGAAGAGCAGCTTCACCTTGCCCTCGCCGTCGAGATCGATGGTGACGCGACCGCCGCTGGCGAGCCGGCCGAACAGCAGTTCGTCGGCCAGCGCGGCGCGGATGGTGTCCTGGATCAGGCGCGCCATGGGCCGCGCGCCCATGAGCGGATCGAAGCCTTTCTCGGCCAGCCAATCCTTGAGCTTGTCGGTGAATACCGCTTCGACCTTCTTCTCGTGCAGCTGCGCCTCCAGCTGCATGAGGAACTTGTCCACCACGCGCAGGATGACCTCGTGGTCGAGCGCGGCGAAGGAGATCGTCGCATCGAGCCGGTTTCTGAACTCGGGCGAGAACATGCGCTTGATCTCGGCCATCTCGTCGCCCGCCGCGCGCGTCGAGGCGAAGCCGATGCTGCCCTTCTGCAGCATCTCGGCGCCGGCGTTGGTGGTCATGACGATGACGACGTTGCGGAAGTCCGTCTGGCGGCCGTTGTTGTCGGTCAGCGTGCCGTGGTCCATCACCTGCAGCAGGATGTTGTAGATGTCCGGGTGCGCCTTCTCGATCTCGTCGAGCAGCAGCACCGCATGCGGCTTCTTGGTGATGGCCTCGGTGAGCTGGCCGCCCTGGTCGAAGCCGACGTAGCCGGGCGGGGCGCCGATCAGGCGCGAGACGGCATGGCGCTCCATGTATTCCGACATGTCGAAACGCACCAGCTCGATGCCCATGCAGTAGGCAAGCTGGCGGGCGACTTCGGTCTTGCCGACGCCGGTCGGGCCGGAGAAGAGGAAGCTGCCGATCGGCCGCGTCGGGTTGCCGAGGCCGGAACGCGACATCTTGATGGCCTTGGTGAGCGCCTCGATGGCCTTGTCCTGGCCGAACACCACCGACTTCAGGTCGCGGTCGAGGTTTCTCAGCGCGGCGCGGTCGTCCGTCGACACGTGCTGCGAGGGGACGCGGGCGATCTTGGCGACGATCTCCTCGATTTCGGTCTTGCCGATGACCTTCTTCTGCTTCGACTTCGGCAGGATGCGCTGCGCCGCGCCGGCCTCGTCGATGACGTCGATGGCCTTGTCGGGAAGGTGGCGATCGCTGATGTAGCGGGCGGAGAGTTCGGCGGCGCTGGAGATGGCGGTGGCCGAGTATTTCACGCCGTGGTGCTGCTCGAAGCGCGTCTTCAGGCCCTTGAGAATGGAGACGGTCTCTTCGATGGAGGGCTCGTTGACATCGATCTTCTGGAAGCGCCGCGAGAGGGCGTGGTCCTTCTCGAAGACGCCGCGGTATTCCGTGTAGGTCGTCGCGCCGATGCACTTCATCTGGCCGGAGGCGAGGGCGGGCTTGAGCAGGTTGGAAGCGTCCAGCGTGCCCCCGGAGGCGGCGCCGGCGCCGATCAGGGTGTGGATCTCGTCGATGAAGAGGATGGCGTTGCTGTTGTCCACCAGCTGCTTCAGCACTGCCTTCAGGCGCTGCTCGAAATCGCCGCGATACTTGGTGCCGGCCAGCAGCGCGCCCATGTCGAGGGCGTAGATCTGGGCATGCGCCAGGATGTCGGGCACGCGGCCCTCGACGATACGCCGCGCCAGGCCCTCGGCGATGGCGGTCTTGCCGACGCCGGCCTCGCCGACCAGCAGCGGGTTGTTCTTGCGCCGGCGGCACAGCGTCTGGATGACGCGCTCGAGCTCCTTGTCGCGGCCGATGAGCGGGTCGATCTTGCCCATCAGCGCCTGGGCGTTGAGGTTCTGCGTGTAGTTCTCCAGCGCGCCGCCGCCCTGCTGGCCCTCCTGCTCCTGTTCCTGTTGCTCGTTTTCATGGCGCGGGCCGCCTTGCGCCGGCGCCTTGGTGATGCCGTGCGAAATGAAATTGACCACGTCCAGACGCGTGATGCCCTGCCGCTGCAGGAAATAGACGGCATGGGAGTCCTTTTCGCCGAAGATGGCGACCAGCACGTTCGCGCCGGTGACCTCCTTCTTGCCGGAGGACTGCACGTGCAGGATGGCGCGCTGGATCACTCTCTGGAAGCCCAGCGTCGGCTGCGTGTCGATTTCCTCGCTGCCGGGCACGGTCGGCGTGTGCTCGGTGATGAAGGCGGTGAGTTCCTTGCGCAGTTCCTCGATGTTGGCAGCGCAGGCGCGCAGGACTTCCGCCGCGGACGGGTTGTCGAGCAAGGCCAGCAGCAGATGTTCCACCGTGATGAACTCATGGCGTTTCTGCCTCGCCTCGACGAAGGCCATGTGCAGACTGACTTCGAGTTCCTGCGCAATCATCTCAACTTTCCTCCATCACGCACGCCAGCGGGTGCTGGTGCTCTCTCGCGAAGCCCGTCACCAGTTCGACCTTGGTGGCGGCGACATCGCGGGGAAAGACGCCGCAGACGCCGACGCCCTCCTTGTGCACTTTGAGCATGATCCGCGTCGCTTGTTCGCGGCTCATGCCGAAAAATTTCTGCAGCACGACGACTACGAAGTCCATGGGTGTGTAATCGTCATTTAACAGCAAAACCTTGAAGAGCGGTGGCGGCTTGGTCTTGCTCCGCTCCGCCTCGAGCACCGTCTCGCTCTGCTTGCGCGTAGCCATGATTGAATTCTAATCACACTGAGGGTTTCTGCAAGCGCATGAGGAGCGGTCCAAAGAGGCGCCATTTCCTGTCGCAGACGCGTGCCGAAAAAGCCACAATTTGCTGTCATGCAGCATCAAAAAAGCCGGCAAAACCCTTGACGCACTGTATTTGTTGGGCGTAAAAAGCCATCCGTGTTTGCAACAAAGCCTTTGCAATACCGTCGGTTGGACGCTGCATTCGTCATGAATCCCGCATCACTCCCGTGGTTGTCGCGAACTTGAAAGCAGACACGTAGATCGTTCAACACAAGGAAGAGTTTTATGGCAACAGGCACTGTCAAATGGTTCAACGACGCCAAGGGTTACGGGTTCATCACGCCGGATGACGGCAGCGAGGATCTGTTCGCCCATTTCTCGGCGATCCAGATGAGCGGGTTCAAGACGCTCAAGGAGGGGCAGAAAGTCTCGTTCGAGGTGACGCAGGGCCCGAAAGGCAAGCAGGCCTCGAATATCCAGGCAGCCTGAGGCGCCTGGACCGTCAGCCCACATAACGCTGACGGATTCGCAATCACCGATTGCGCAAGCCCGACCCTTCGCCGGGGCGGGCTTTTTTCTTGCCAAAAAAATGGCCGGCATGCGCCGGCCATTCGTTCGTTCGGGTGGCCTGTGGCGCCTTAGTTCGCCGCGGGTCCCCAGCCGGACTGCTCGACCAGCCTGAACAAGTCGGCCTCGGTGATGATGCCGAGCGGCTGGCCGTTTTCCATGACAACGATGCGGCGGATGCCGTTGTTCATCATCTGCCGCGCGACCTGCAGCAGGGGCGTCTCGCGCGTGCAGGTGATGAGGAAACGGTTGGCGATTTCGTCGACCGTCATGCCGTTCGGTGAGCGGTTGGGGACAATCACTTTGCGCAGTACGTCGCGCTTGGTCATGATGCCCCACTCGCCTTCGGCGTTGGGTTCGACCAGGATGGCGTTCAGGCCGTGCTCGCGCATGACGTGCATGGCCGAGTCCACGGTTTCCCGTCCCCCCACCATCTGGAAGGGGGACATGATGGCGCCGACGCTGCGATCCGCTTTCATCGCCCGTTTTACATCCGGTCGATCATCGCCTGGCCGAAGGCCGAGCACTTGACCTCGGTGGCGCCTTCCATCAGACGCGCGAAGTCATAAGTGACGACCTTGTCGCCGATGGCTGCTTCCATCGACTTGATGATGAGGTCGGCGGCTTCCTTCCAGCCCATGTGGCGCAGCATCATCTCGGCGGAGAGGATGAGCGAGCCCGGGTTGACGTAGTCCTTGCCGGCGTACTTCGGCGCTGTGCCGTGGGTGGCCTCGAAGCAGGCATAGAGGTCGGAGATGTTGGCACCGGGGGCGATGCCGATGCCGCCGACTTGGGCAGCCAGGGCGTCGGAGATGTAATCGCCGTTGAGGTTCAGCGTGGCGATGACGTCGTATTCGGCCGGGCGCAGCAGGATCTGCTGCAGGAAGGCGTCGGCGATGACGTCCTTGACGATGATGTCGCGGCCGGTCTTCGGGTTCTTGAAGGAGCACCACGGGCCGCCGTCGAGCAGCTGGGCGCCGAATTCCTTCTGCGCTACTTCGTAGCCCCAGTCGCGGAAGGCGCCCTCGGTGAACTTCTGGATGTTGCCCTTGTGCACCAGGGTCACCGACTTCCGATCGTTGTCGATGGCGTACTTGATGGCGGCGCGCACCAGGCGCGAGGTGCCCTCGCGCGAGACCGGCTTGATGCCGATGCCGGAGGTGTTCGGGAAGCGGATCTTCTTCACCCCCATTTCCTCCTGCAGGAATTTGATCACCTTCTTGCAGGACTCGGACTCGGCCGGCCACTCGATGCCGGCGTAGATGTCCTCGGTGTTCTCGCGGTAGATGACCATGTCGGTCTTCTCTGGGTTCTTCAGCGGGCTGGGCACGCCCTTGAAGTAGCGCACCGGGCGCACGCACTGGTAGAGGTCGAGTTCTTGGCGCAGGGCGACGTTGAGCGAGCGGATGCCGCCGCCGACCGGGGTGGTCATCGGCCCCTTGATCGAGACTGAATATTCTTTCAGCAGATTCAGCGTTTCTTCGGACAGCCAGACGTCGCCGCCGTACACCTGCGTCGATTTCTCGCCGGCATACACTTCCATCCAGTGGATCTTCTTCTTGCCGCCGTAGGCTTTGGCCACTGCGGCGTCGACGACCTTGATCATCACCGGCGTAATGTCTACGCCGATGCCGTCGCCCTCGATGTAGGGGATGATCGGATTGTCCGGCGTCGGTTGGCCGGGAATGATCTTTGCACCGCCCTGGGGAATCTTGACGAGAGAACTTGCGCCCATTTGCAACTCCATCTTCCGTTAGTGGGTTTGTGAAGCGAAGAAGCCGGCGGTGACACGAGCCGTTGAAGCGCCGGGGCGGCTTCGAAGTTGGCTGCCAGCCTTATAAAAGAATATTATCCGCCATTCCGTTTCTTTTGGCCAGCACCCGCTCGGCGGGCGCCTGTAACGCTTTGGCATCCCTGCGGATTTGCCGGTATGCTTGCTTATCTTGCAGCGCAACATGAGAGAGATTTGAATGGAAATTCCGGTCGGTGAAAACCCCGTTGCCCAAGCCATTGCGCGAACCCTCCTGGACGGGTTCGACAAGCACTATCGGCTGTTTCGTGAATCCAGCGCCCAGGCCAAGATGCGTTTCGAAGCCGGCGACTGGCTCGGTGTCCAGTGCGCGGTGCGGGAGCGCATCGCCTTCTACGACACGCGGGTCAAGGAGACGGCTGAACAGCTTCACGATCGGCTGCAGGCGGAACAGACCGACGACAACACCTGGCAACTGGCCAAGCTGCTGTACATTGGCCTGCTGACGAATCACCGTCAGCCGGAGCTTGCAGAGACCTTCTTCAATTCGGTGTTCTGCAAGATCATGCACCGGACGTATTTCCACAACGACTTCATCTTCGTTCGCTCGGCCGTGTCGACCGATTTCATCGAATCGGATCCGCCGGCCTATCGCAGCTATTACCCGAACCAGGCCGGATTGCGGCAGACGATCCGCGACATCTGCAGGGATTTCGCTTGGCGCAGCGAGTTCGCCGATCTCGAGCGCGACATCGAATACGTGATCAATGCCGTCGTGCGCCAGATGGGCGGCACGCTGCCCGCGGCGGAAGCCAACCTGCAGTTGCAGGTGCTGCATTCCGCCTTTTACCGCAACAAGGGCGCCTATATCGTTGGCAAGGCCATTAACGGCGACTATGAGTATCCCTTCGTCGCGCCTGTGCTGCACGATGCCAGGGGGCGGCTCGTGCTCGATGCCATCCTGCTCGATACGGCGCAGATCCGAACGCTGTTCAGCCTGAGCCGTGCCTACTTCATGGTGGACATGGAAGTGCCCTCTGCCTACGTGGCATTCCTCTCCGGCCTGATGCCGCACAAGCCGGCGGCCGAGATCTACACCATGCTGGGACTGGGCAAGCAGGGCAAGACCATGTTCTTCCGCGACCTGATGCATCACCTGCGCCACTCCCAGGACGAGTTCATCATCGCGCCCGGCATACCCGGCATGGTCATGAGCGTGTTCACCCTGCCGTCCTTTCCCTACGTGTTCAAGGTGATCCGCGACGTCTTCGCACCGGCCAAGGACGTGGACCACGCGACGGTGAAGGCGAAATACCTGCTGGTCAAGCAGCACGACCGCGTCGGCCGCATGGCCGATACCCTGGAGTTCTCCAACGTTGCGCTGCCCAAGTCGCGCTTCAGCCGCGAGCTGCTGGACGAACTGCGCAAGGAGTGCCCTTCGCTGCTCGAGGAAAACGACAGCGAAATCGTCATCCACCATGTCTATATCGAGCGGCGCATGAAACCGCTCAACCTCTACCTCGACGGCGCCGACGAAGGAAGACGGGAGGCGGCCGTCATCGAGTACGGCAACGCCATCAAGGAACTGGCCTATGCCAACATCTTTCCGGGCGACATGCTGTTCAAGAATTTCGGCGTGACCCGCTTCGGCCGGGTGGTGTTCTACGACTACGACGAGATCGAATACATGACGGACTGCAATTTCCGCCGCATTCCGCCGGCGCCGAATCCGGAGGCGGAAATGTCGGGCGAGCCCTGGTACTCGGTGGCGCGCAACGATGTCTTTCCCGAGGAGTTCGGCACCTTTCTGCTCGGCAACCCCGACACCCGGCGCATTTTCATGAAGCATCACGCTGACCTGCTCGGGCCGGAGTTCTGGCAGCACACCAAGCAGATCATCCTCGACGGCTTCGTGCCGGATTTCTTTCCCTATCCCGAGGAGATGCGTTTCTCCAGGATGTTCGCCGACGAACCTCGCCCGGAATCCGCGCCACGGGAGCCCGAGACGGCGTGAGCCGGCTCCTGCTGTTCAACAAGCCCTACGGCGTGCTCAGCCAGTTCACGCCGGAAGCGGGGCATCGCTGCCTGGCCGAGTTCATCCCCGTTCCGGGCGTCTACGCCGCCGGCCGGCTCGATGCCGACAGCGAAGGATTGCTGCTGCTCACCGACGACGGCCGTTTGCAGAAACGCATCGCCGATCCGCAACACAAGCTGCCGAAAACCTATTGGGCGCAGGTGGAAGGGGAACCTGCCGAGGATGCGCTCGAACGACTGCGGCAGGGCGTCGATCTGGGCGATTTCATCACGCGCCCCTGCGAGGCCAGGCGCATCGCCGAGCCCGCCGGCCTCTGGCCGCGCGATCCGCCGATCCGGCAACGCAAGCACATCCCGACCGCCTGGATTGAGATTGTCCTGCGCGAGGGCAAGAACCGGCAGGTCCGGCGCATGACGGCCAAGGTCGGCCTCCCGACCCTGCGCCTGATCCGCGCCGCCATCGGTCCGTACGGGCTGCCGGGACTGAAATCAGGTGAGTGGCGAGAGGTGCCTCCTGTGTTGCCAACGAACGACTAGCCCTGAAAAGGACGCTGCTCCGCCGGTAAGCGATAATCAGCCCATGACAATCAGCCGCTCCCTGAAACGCGATTTGCTGCTGCGACTCGGAATCGTCGCCGTCGTCACTTTGTTATTGTTCCTTGTGATTTTCTTCCTGGCCTACCGCGTCCAGCTGCAGGATGAGCGCGCCAATGCATCGCTCGGCGTCAATCTGCTGCTTCAGGCCTCTCTGGAGAACGCCATGCTCAAGCGCGATGTGCCGGGTCTCGCGGATATCGTGCGGCGACTTGGCGACCAGCCGGGCATTCGTCGCGTGATGATCCTCAACCCGGGTGGCGAAGTGCGTTTCGCTTCCGAAGCGCAGGCGCTCGGCCGCCGGTATCCGGAGCTCGTGGCCCGGGCGCCGGGCGCGGGACCCATTGCCGAGTTCGTGCAGGATGCACAAGGCGGGGAGATGCTGCGTTCGGTGAACCCCGTGCACAACAAGCCTCCCTGCGAGGGGTGTCACGGAGCCGTCTCCAGACAGTCGGTGAATGGCATTCTGGTGGTCGATTACGATGCGCGCGAGGTCCGCCGCAAGGCCTGGTTTGGCGCCGCCGCTCTGAGCCTGGCCGGCGCAGGGGTGCTTGCGCTGATGCTCGGCATGCTTTGGCGCCTCCTGCACCGCCGGGTGCTGGTGCCCGTGGCAAGGCTGAGCGAGGCCAGTGCGGCCATCGAGGCCGGCCGGCTCGACCAGCATGTCCACATCGCAGGTGGTGACGAACTGGCGGCGCTTGCCGCACGCTTCAACCGCATGGCCGGACGCATTGCCGAGCAGATGACGGAGATACGCAGGCATGAAGCCTATCTTCAGCAGGTGCTGGACGGGCTGCCCGACGGTGTGCGCGTCATCGATGCCGCCGACAAACGCATCGTCCTGGCGAATCGCGCCTATTGCCGGCAACTGGGCGAGGAACACGGTGCGGTGATCGGGCAGACCTGCTTTGCCAGCAGCCACCGGCGAGATACGGCCTGCGTCGGCACGATGGTCGTCTGCCCGCTTGTCGAATGCAAGCAGGAGGGTGAAGTGCTGAAAGCCACACACCGTCATCAATGTTCAGACGGCCGCGCGCTGCCAGTCGAGGTTCATGCGGCGCGCATCGCCATCGGCGGCAAGGCCTATGTCGTCGAATCGATCCGCGACTTGAGCGAGGTGGCGCGGATTTCCCACGAGCAGCGCCTGTCGGAACTGGGGTTGCTGGCCGCCGGCGTGGCTCACGAAATCCATAATCCCCTCGCTTCGATCCGGCTCGTTGTACAAGGGCTGACGCGCGAACTCAGGGCGGGCGGAAGCGATCTCGCCAAGACTGGGCAATATCTCGAGCTGATTGATGGCGAGATCGACAATTGCATCACGGTGACACGGCGCCTGTTGCTGCTTTCCCGTCAGCCGGAAGGGCGCCGCCAGCTTGTCGATGTCGTGGCCGCTATCGACGATGCCCTGCGCCTACTGGACTACGATGCGCAGGCAAGGGGCATACGTCAGACATTCCAGCCACCGGCCTCGCCCATCCACGTGCTGGCGGATGAAGGGGAGGTGCGCATGATCCTGCTGAACCTGCTGCAGAACGCCCACCACGCCATGCCGCAAGGCGGGGCCGTGACGGTTCGTGCCGGCATTCACGGCAACGAAGCAGCGATCGAGGTCGCCGACAGCGGCTGCGGCATTGCGGCCGAGCACATCGAACACATATTCGATCCTTTCTTCAGTCGGCGCGCCGACGAGGTGGCCGGCACGGGGCTGGGGCTGACCATCGTGCGCAACATCGTCGAGCGCTTCGATGGAAGCATCGATGTCGACAGCGTCGTCGGAGAGGGCGCGACATTCACGGTGCGTTTGCCGCTGGCTTCGGCGGCCATGGCGGAGGTGCAATGAAGAAGACGCTCCTCGTGGTGGACGACGACCCGGTGTTCAATGCGCTGCTCTGCCGCCAATTGGAGGACATGGGCTTCGGCGCTCAAGGCGTGGGCAGCTGGCGCAAGGCGCAGGCAATGCTTCTGGAGATGGAGCCGGCCGCCATCATCCTCGACTACAAACTGCCGGACAAGGATGGTGCCGGCATCATTGATGAGTTGCGCGGTCAGTATCCGATCATCGTCCTGACGGGTTTCGGTTCCATCCGCAACGCCGTCAGCGTGATCCGCCAGGGCGCAGCGGATTATCTGACCAAGCCGGTGGATCTCGACGAGCTCGAGTTGACCGTGCGCCGAGTACTGGAGAATGCCGAGCTGCGCGAGCTCAATCGCTTCTATCGATCCCGCCTTGCTTCGCAAAGGGCGGCACCGATGATCGGGGACAGTCCGGCGATGCGGGAAGCACGCGCGCATATCGACGCCGTGGGCCCGACCGAGACCACGGTGCTTATCCTCGGCGAATCGGGCAGTGGCAAGGAAATGGTGGCGCAGGCAATCCACGAGAAGAGCGCGCGCGCCGCACGCGAGCTCGTTGTTGTCGACAGCTGCGGCCTGCAGGAAAACCTCTTCGAGTCCGAGCTGTTCGGGCATGAACGCGGCGCTTTCACCGGAGCGGACCGACGCAAGAAGGGGCTGATCGAAGAAGCCGCGGGCGGCACGTTGTTTCTCGACGAGATCGGCGACATCGCTCCGCCGATCCAGGCCAAGCTGCTGCGCGTCATGGAAACGGGCACGTTCAGGCGGCTCGGCGGCACGAAGACGCTGGTCGCCGACGTGCGCTTCCTGGCGGCCACCAACCGGGACATCGGGCGCATGGTGAAGGATGGGCATTTCCGCGCAGATCTGTATTTCCGGCTTTCCCGCTTCGTCATCAACGTGCCGCCCTTGCGCGAGCGGCGTGGGGACATCGCGCCGCTGTCCCGTCATTTTGTCGAGATGCTGACGCGCGTCGCACCGATGGAGATCGCGCCCGGGGCCATGAAGATACTGGCCGACTACGATTGGCCAGGCAATGTGCGGGAACTGCGCAACGCCCTCGAGCGCGCGGTAATCTTTGCACGACCGGAGAGAACTATTCGCCCCGATCATCTTGCGTTCATTCCGTGCGCCGGTGCGGGAGACGACCTCACGCTCAGGTTCGGACGCGAACCGACGCTAGAGGAAATCGAGCACGAATACCTGAAACAAACGCTGGCCAGGAATGGCGGCAACCGGCAGAAAGCGGCGGCCGTGCTCGGCATCAGCGAGCGGCATATCTACCGGCTAATCGAAAAATACGAATTACGGTCTTAAGGTGCATGTCTGACAATTTGTCATATTTCGCTTATGACAAATTGTCATGACTGATCAGGGCTCAATTCTGTCCTATCTAAATAACTAAAATAGATCAATGGGATACTTTGTTCACGTGATTGGCATGTGAAGTGCTTAAGCCTTTAACGAGATGCAAGCCCGCCGCAAGGCGGATTCCATCTCAAGGATGGCGGGCCATCCGCCGACTCATTCATGCGCATGAAAGAGAGGACAAAGTGATGAAGAAAGCAATTGCTGTTGTTTTGGGACTGGGAGTGGCTGCCGTTGCCGTTGCCCAGGATCAGAAGGGCATGTCGGGGATGTCGGGTCAGAAGGGCATGTCCGGCATGAGCGGCATGGAAGGTCAGAAGGGCATGTCGGGGATGTCGGGTCAGAAGGGCATGTCCGGCATGGAAGGCATGTCCGGCATGGAAGGGAAGAAAACCAATAAGAAGAAATCCGATCAGCAGGGCATGAGCGGCATGGAAGGGCAGAAAGGCATGTCCGGTATGTCGGGCCAGAAAGGCATGTCCGGCATGGAGGGCAAGAAGTAAGCAAGCCGCACTCGAAAGAAAGGCAGGGGCTCCCCTGCCTTTCTTCGCCATTCCAGGTTGTTGATACCCGTCAATGTCGGTTTTTCATTAGCTAACAGAATTCCACTACGGTATTTTCCGCAACGAATTATGATTTGTGTCGGCCCGTCAATGAATGTCTCCGAGTTCGTCTCGATTGCCGGCCTCGCACTGCTCGTTGCATGGCCGGTGGCGGCGAATGCAAACGAGCGCTATCCGGTGGCCGGCCTGGCGCCACAGGCCCGACCGGCGGGCGCGCCAACCATTTCATCCTTCGAGCGAACGGCGGCATGGCGCGCCAATGCGCTGAAGGGGGTGAGCGAACCTTATCCGCCCAGCCTGAACTTCCTCGACAACCAAGGTGCGTGGTACACCCCATTCAGCCGTCCGGGGATGCCGACACCCTATGACTTGCGTGGCCTGCATGCTTCCGGGGCGACAGCCACGGCATCGAAGGTGGAGAAAAACAAATGAAACAGGCGCTGGCCGCGGCCGCGCTGGTCCTGGCCGTGGCGTTAGGCTTCATCGTCTGGATTGCCTCGGATATCGCACCGCGCCCGAATTTCGCTCTTCCCCTCGAACCCTCCCAGCCGTCTGAAAAAAGCTATCTGCAGGCCGTCTACAGCCCGCTGCATTTCCGCCCGGCCATCGACGCGGCGAGTGACGAGCAATGCCTCGCCTGCCATCGCGAGGTGCTCGACGACACCGTGCGCGCCGCTGCGCCCGCCGGCGTGAAAGCCGAAGTCATGCGCGCCTGGTACCAGCAGACACCGACCTACGACGGCGGGCAGGACACCTTCCACCGCCGCCACCTCGTCACGCCGCTGGCGAAGCAGTTGATGACCCTGCGTTGCAACACCTGCCATCTGGGCCATGATCCGCGCGAGGAGGCACAGGGTGCGGCGGCCGACTCGGCGCGGCAGGACGATACCGCTTTCACCCTGCGCAAGCAGGTAAATCCGGAAACCACCTGCCTCAAGTGCCACGGCCAGTTCCCCTGGCAGCTGATGGGCCTGCCCGGTGGGTGGGAAGAGCACAAGGCGACGTTCGGCAACAACTGCCAGACCTGCCATGCCGCCATCCGCACGAAGCGGCACGAGGTGAACTATCTCAACGCGGCCGCCATCGAGCAGGCCGGCAAGGACAGCGCCGACGCCT
>Ga0233425_10008517_pt1 | contig 13586 bp, 6 predicted proteins | sample Watercolumn_Towu_2_FD_181712 | JGI IMG/M metagenome (GOLD analysis project Ga0233425, IMG submission 181712) | Freshwater microbial communities from Lake Towuti, South Sulawesi, Indonesia - Watercolumn_Towuti2014_140_MG | ecosystem: Environmental > Aquatic > Freshwater > Lake | place: Indonesia...
GCCGCCCCAGGCCATCTCCACCACCTTTCCCGCGCGCCTCTTGCGGGGGGTGAGCTTCCAGGCCTCCAGTGGAACCTCGGCCTCGGCCGGCGGAGGCTCCGGGGTCAGGGAGAAGCCGGCGCCCACCACGGTGGGGGTCAGCCCGGCGTGCAGGGTGAAGTGCCAGTTTCCCTGGGCGTCGGGCGCGAGGTCGCCGAGATCCAGGGTGTCCCTCGCCTGCAGGCCGTGCTTCGCGAGGTCGAGCGTGACCTCCAATGCATGGTGCGGCGGCGCGGCGAAGGCGAGGGGGGCGAGCAGCAGGGCGGGCAGCACGGGCGTTCTCCCGGGTGGCGGCTCGGCGTGTCTAGCCGCCTGGAGGCGGGATGGCGCGTGAGGGGCGTCACCGGTCTGCCACGGGGCGATTCCGCACCCAAGCGTCAGACGTAGTCGCGCCGCGTATCACCGCGGTAGCCCCACAGCACCAGCATCAGCACCGCCGCCACGGCGGCCGAGCCGATCCATAGGGCAAAGGCACCGTCCCAGCCCCAGTGGTTGCGCGCCCAGGCCGTGCCCACGCCCGCCACCGCCGCGCCCATGTACCCGAGCCAGTCGATCACGCCCGACGCGGTGGCCGAGGCCTTGCGGGAGCCGAGGTCCATGGCGATGGTCGCTCCCATCAGGAGGTGCGGGCCGTACAGGAAGAACCCGATCCCGCCGAGCAGGCAGAGCGACCAGCCCACCCCGACCCCGGCGTCACCGGACCATCTGAAGGCCCAGGCCAGCACGGCGGAGACGAGCAGCATCACCGAGATCACCGGCGCGCGGCGGCCGCCGAGGCGGTCGGTGAGCCAGCCGGACAGGATGATCCCCACCGCGCCCACCGCGGGCAACATGACGATCTTGAGCACGGCCTTGCCCACGGGTGCGCCCTGGTCCACCAGGTAGGCGAACGACCAGTCGAGGAACCCGTACCGGAATAGATCCACGCCGAAGTAGGCGAACCCCACGATCCAGACCCGGGGGTTGAGCAGCGCCTGGCGGACCACGAAGGCTCCCCCTGCCCAGGCGTCGCCCTCGGCGGCGGGTTGGGCCGACTCCTCGCCCCTGGCGAGGGCTTCCAGCGTCGGCAGCCCGATATCCTCGGGCGCGTTGCGCACCCGCACCCACCAGTGGACCGCCGAGGCGAGCAGGATACCCGCGGGGACGAGGAAGACCGCGCGCCAGCCCCAGGTGGTCAACAGCCAGCCCGACAGCACCCAGGAGAGGGCGTTGCCCACGACGTAGTCGGTGCCCAGCAGGCCCATCATGCGGCCGCGCTCGCGGGGGGGGAACCAGTTGGCCAGCACCTTGATGCGCGAGGGCGCGCCTGTGGCCTGGGCGATCCCGTTGGCGATCCAGATGCCCATGAAGGCCGGGAAGGAGCCCGCCAGACCAAAGGCAAGGTTGGCCGCGGACGAGACGATCATCCCCACCGTGGCCACGCGGCGCGGCCCGAAGCGGTCGCAGAGCCAACCGTTGAGGAGCTGGCCGAAGCCATAGGCGATCTTGGTCCCCGTGAGGATCGCGCCCACCAGCAGAATGGAGCGTTCCGTGGAGGTGCCACCGCCGAGCAGCTTCTCGAGCTCGGGGACCGCGACCGAGACGTTGGCCCGGCACAGATAAAAGGTGGCGTACATGCTCCAGGCCGCGAAGAAGACCCGGAAGCGCCAGCCGCGCAGGAGGGACGCTGTCGAGGGTGTTCGCTCCATGGGACCTCCGGCGGGCGGGGAGGAGACTCTAACGGAGCATCGCGCGTGCGCGCCTCCGCAGCGATATTCCCCCCAGCAACCCAGGGAGCCACCATGTCTCCACGCCTCCTCCTCGCCCTCCTCGTCATCCCGGCCTGCAACGACCAGGGCCTGACCACCCACAACGCCAAGCCCGAGGTCACCATCGTGCGCCCCCAGGACGGGGAGCAGGTGGAGGAGGGCGCCTCCTTCACCCTGATGGGTACCGCGGACGACGCGGACGATCCCAGCGACGAGCTGCTGGCCACCTGGTCCTCCGGCGAGCGCGTGCTGTGCGAGGATCTGGCGGTGGGCGAGGACGGCACCCTCTCCTGCGAGGTCGCGCTGGGTCTGGACGACACCGAGCTCACCCTGGCGGTGGCGGACCCCCACGGCGCCTCCGGCTCCGACCACGTCACCATCGAGGTGATCGAGACCGGCGCGCCCCAGGTCATCCTGAGCGCGCCGGTGGCCGACGGGGTCTACTACTCCGACGCCCTGATCGCCTTCGAGGGGGTGGTCTCCGATGACGAGGACGCCGCCACCGACCTCACGGTGGGGGTGGACAGCAGCCTGGACGGCCCGCTCGATATCGAGCTGGATGTGGTCACGGACGGCGCGGTCTCAGGCTGGGGCACGCTCTCGCAGGGCGAGCATGCCCTGACGCTGTGGGCGGTGGACTCCGATGGCAAGCGTGGCTCCGACTCCGTGGTGATCGCCGTGGGCCCCCCCAACTCCGACCCCACCTGCGCCATCGTCGCCCCGGAGAGCGGCAGCACGGTGGAATTCGGCGACGTGACCCTGTTCGAGGCCGTGGTGGACGACCCCGACATCGCAGAAAACCAGCTCGATGTCTCCTGGACCAGCGACCGCGACGGCCTGCTCGGCACCTCCACCCCCTCGTCGTCGGGCGACGTGGTCTTCTCCACCTCGGCGCTCTCGGCCGCCACCCACGTCATCACGCTGCAGGTGGCCGACGAGGCCGGTGGTTCCTGCACCGATTTCATCGTGCTGACCGTGGGCTCCGCCCCGAGCCTCATCCTCAACGCCCCGACCTGGGGCGAGATCGTGGATGAAGGCGAAGACCTGGTCTTCGACGCCCAGGTCGCGGACATCGAGGATCCGGCCACCGCGCTCACCCTCTCCTGGGAGTCCGACCTGGACGGAGTCTTCTCCATGGCTGGGGCCGACAGCAGCGGCAGGGTGCGGTTCTCGGTGGACGACCTCTCCGTGGGCGACCACCTCATCACGGGCCGCGTCACCGACACCGACGGGATGTCCTCCATCGCCACCGTGGACGTGGTGGTCAATGGCCGCCCGAGCGCCCCGGTCATCTCGCTCGGGCCCGATCCGGCAGACACCGACGATGCCCTCACGGTCGGCATCGTCACCGCTTCGGTGGACCCCGAGGGCGACACCGTGGCCTACTCGTACGCCTGGTTGCTGGACGGCGTGCTCTCCTCGGCCTCCACCAGCGCCACGCTGCCGGCCAGCGCGACCACGAAGGGCGATGTGTGGACCGCGCAGGTCACGCCCAGCGATGGCCGGATCACCGGCCCGTATGGCGAAGCCTCCCTCACCATCGGCAACGCGGCCCCGTCCGCTTCGGGCGTGACCATCGCGCCGTCCTCGCCGGGGTCCGGCGACACGCTCTCTTGCTCCTACACTTTCTCCGATCCCGACGGCGACTCCGATCGCTCCGGCATCGCCTGGACCGTCGACGGCCTGTCCGCCGGCAGTGGCGCCAGCCTGTCCGGGGTGTTTTCGACCGGCGATGTGGTGGTCTGCACCGTCACCCCCAGCGACGGCACCGACACGGGCCCCCCCGCCAGCGCCACCGCCACGATCGGCAACACCGCCCCGTCCGTCTCGGGCGTGCGCATCACCCCCGACCCGGCCACCACGCTGGACACCCTCACCTGCGGCTACACCTTCTCGGATGCCGACGGCGATCCGGACCGCTCCACCCTCGCCTGGACGGTGGGCGGGGTCGCGGCCGGCAGCGGCGCCTCCCTCGCGGCGGGCACGGCCCACAAGGGAGAGCTCGTGGCCTGCACCGTCACCCCCTGGGACGGTGCCAGCACGGGCACGCCGGTCGCCGGCACGCTCACCATCGGCAACGCCGGCCCCACCCTCACCGCCGTCTCGCTCACGCCCACCTCGGCGTACACCAACAGCATCCTCACGGCCTCGGTGAGCGCCTCAGACCCGGACAGCGACCCCCTCACCCCGAGCTACACCTGGTATGTGGACGGCGCCGCCGTGGCCGCTGCCGGCAGCACGCTCGATGGCACCACCTGGTTCGACAAGGGCCAGACCGTCTACGTCTCGGCCACCGTCTCCGACGGCAGCGCCTCGTCTTCGGCCCTGTCCTCCTCGGCCGTCACCGTCCTCAACACCGCCCCCGGGGCGCCGAGCGTGAGCATCTCCCCCGCGACAGCCACCGCCGGCCAGGCCCTGACCTGCGTGGTGGCCACCGGGTCCACGGATGCGGACGGCGACGCCGTCACCTACCGCATGACCTGGACCCGCGGCGGCAGCGCGTACGCCGGCACGAGCACCACCACCTGGAGCGGGGACACCATCCCCGCCTCTGTCACCTCCGCCGGTGAGGTCTGGGCCTGCACCGCCACCCCCCACGACGGCAGCGCCGACGGCACCGGCGCCAGCGCCAGCCTCACGATCGGGATCCACAACACCCCGCCCGTGGTGGACAGCCTGAGCCTGACGCCCACCACCGTCCAGACCGACACCACCGTCAACACCCACGTCCGCACCAGCGACGCCGACGGCGACTCCGTCACCGTGCGCTACGCCTGGTACGTGGACGCCGCGCTCGTCTCCGCCACCGGCAGCACGCTGGACGGCACCACCTGGTTCGACAAGGGGCAGACCGTCTCCGTGGTCGTCACCCCCAACGACGGGTACGTGGACGGCACCCCGGTCACCTCCAGCACCGTCACCGTCCAGAACACCGCCCCGGGGGCGCCCACGGCGGCCATCGACCCCACCGCCCCCATCGCCGGGGTGGACGACCTGCTCTGCCAGGTCGCCACGGCCTCCTCGGACGCCGACGGAGACAGCGTCACCTACCGCATGACGTGGACCCGTTCGGGTTCCGCCTTCGCCGGCACCGGCACTACGACCTGGCCGGGCGACACGGTCCCGGCCAGCGCCACCAGCGGGGGCGAGACCTGGGTCTGCACCGTCACCCCGAGCGATGGCACCGCCAGCGGCACCGTCGCCACGGCCAGCGTCACCGTGGCCGCCGGCAACCACGCCCCCGCCATCACCGCCCTGAGCCTGACCCCCACCACCATCCGGACCGACGGAACGCTGACGGCCTCGGCGACCACCAGCGATGCCGACGGCGACACCGTCACCGTCCGCTATGCCTGGTACGTGGACGGCACGCTCGTCGGAGCCACGGGCAGCGCGCTGGATGGTGCCACCTGGTTCGACAAGGACGAGGTGGTCTATGTGATCGCCACCCCCAACGACGGCACGGTGGATGGAACCCCTGTCACCTCCGGCAGCGTCACGGTGCTCAACACCGCTCCGGGGGCGCCCACCGTCGCGATCAGCCCCACGGCCCCGGAGGAGACCATCGACGCCCTGGTGTGCGGGGTCACCGCGGCCTCCGCCGACGCCGACGCCGACAGCGTCACCTACGCCATGTCCTGGACCCGCTCGGGCACGGCGTTCACCGGCGCAGGCACCACCACCTGGCCCGGCGACACCGTCCCCGCGAGCGCCACCACGGCCGGCGAGGTCTGGGTCTGCACCGCCACCCCCTGGGACGGCGACGACGTGGGCAGCACCGCCACGGCCTCCGTCACGATCCTGGCGCATGGCTGCCCGCTGTACGTCGATTCCTCCGTGCCCCCGGGCGGCACCGGCTCCTACAGCGACCCTTTGCCCAACATCGCCTACGGTCTGGCGTATGCCGCGGCGGCCTCCTGCGGCACCGTGGTGCTCAAACCCGGCACCTACGACGAGGCCGTGGACTTTGGCGGCCAGGCCGTGACCGTCACCTCGGAGCGGGGCCCCGCCGTCACCATCATCCACCCCGCCGCGGGTGGCAACGTGGTCACCTTCGACTCCGGCGAGACCTCCGCCTCGGTGCTCGACGGCGTGACCGTCTCCGGCGGAACCAGCCACGGGATCTACATCTCCAACTCGGACCCCACGATCCTCGACTGCATCGTCACCGCCAACACCGGCTCCAACGGCGCCGGGGTCTACGCCTCCAGCTTCGACGGACTGTTTTCGGGCAACGAGGTCTTCGGGAACACCGCCTCCTCCAACGGCGGCGGCCTGTACCTCTACGGCGGCACGGGCGAGATCGACGCCAACTGGTTCGAGGCCAACACCGCGCCTTCCGGCGCGGGCCTGTGGCTGCACGCGGACGCGCTCGTCTCCAACAACGTGATCCTCGACTCCGTCGGCCACGGCCTCTACCTGGACTCCTCCGGCAGCTCGAGCCGGGACAACTCCACCGTGGCGCACAACACCATCGTCGATGCCAGCACCTACGGGGTCTACATCGACTACTACTACACTGGTTCGACCTACGTTTTTCCCATCAGCGATTTCGTGGACAACATCGTCTGGTCGTCCGGCTCGTACGACATCTACGCCCCGGTGAGCTCCTCCAGCCCGTTCAGCTCCCTGTTCTGGTACGACAACGACGTGTACGGCGGCTCCGGCTACTCTTCCAACTCCCAGATCGGGACCCACGGCAACATCGCGCAGGACCCCCGCTTCACCGACGCCGCGGGTGACGACTTCTCCCTGGTCTGGGGCTCGCTGTGCATCGACATGGCGTACGACACCTCGGCCTGGGGGGTGAGCGGCGACTTTGCCGGCGAGGCCCGCGCCCAGGGCCCGGCCGAGGACATGGGCGCCTTCGAGTACGCCGGCCCCACCGACGACTGCGACGGCGTGGCCGACGGCAGCCAGTGCGCCACGACCTGCCCCGTGTACGTGGACCCGACCGTGGCTCCCGGGGGGGATGGCGCCGCCTCCGATCCGTACCCCACCATCCTGTATGCCCAGGCCTACCGGGGCACCTGCGACGAGATCGTGCTCGAACCTGGGACCTACGACGAGCAGGTGGACTTCGGCGGCGAGGACCTCTACCTGCACTCCTCGGCCGGCGCAGCCACCACGATCCTCGATCCCTCCGTGGGTCTGGAGGTGGTGACCTTCGACTCCGCGGAGACGACCAGCGCCATCCTGGAGGGGGTCACCGTCACCGGCGGCACCAGCCATGGGATCTACATCTCCAGCGCGGACCCCACCATCCTGGATTGCATCATCACGGGCAACGCCGGCACCAACGGTGCGGGTGTGTACGCCTCCAGCTTCGACGGCCTGTTCTCGGGCAACGTGGTCAGCGCCAACGTCGCCTCCTCCAGCGGCGGCGGCCTGTACCTCTACGGCGGCACTGCCGAGCTCGACGCCAACTGGTTCGACACCAACACCGCCTCCTCCGGCGCCGGACTGTGGCTGCACGCGGATGCGCTCGTGTCCAACAACGTGGTCCTCGACTCGGTCGGTCACGGCATCTACCTGGACTCGGCCGGCAGCTCGAGCCGGGACAACTCCTCGGTCGTGAACAACACCATCGCCGACGCCTCTTCCTACGGCGTCTACATCGACTACTACTACACGGGTTCGACCTACTACTTCCCGATCGGCGACTTCGTGAACAACATCGTGTACTCCTCGGGCTCGTACGACATCTACTGCCCGGTGAGCACCTCCAGCCCGTTCAGCTCCCTCTACTGGTACGACAACGACGTGTACGGCGGATCCGGCTACAGCTCCAGCTCCCAGACCGGCACCCACGGCAACGTCAGCCAGAACCCCAACTTCACCGCCGAGGCCGCGGAGGACTACTCGCTGGCCTGGCCGTCCGCCTGGTGCATCGACCAGGGGCTCTCGGCGAGCGGCTACGGGGTGACCACGGACTACGACGGGAGGAGCCGACCGCAGGGGCTCGGGTACGACATGGGTGCCTACGAGAGCTACTAGAGATCGACCCCCACCCGCAGGCCGATGGCATCCGCCGCACCGCTGTAGGTGCCGTTGGCGCTGGCCTTGTAGGGGGTGACGGGGCTGAAACGCTCGTTGCCGTCCTGCAGGTTCCAGGCGGAGTCCGTGACCTCGCGGGTGAACAGGAAGAACTTGCTGTAGGCCAGCCCCAGGGTGACCTTGCCGACCCGGTAGCGGCCCCCGAGCACCACGCCGAGGTTGGCGAAGTCGAGGTTGGTGGCGCTCAGCGCGTAGTCGGGCACCGCGTACTGGTTGGCGCCCAGGCGCCCGCCGAGCCAGAGCTTGTCGTTGGCCTGGAAGCCGACCGTGGCCACGCCGTTCATGGCGTTCCACAGGCGGCGCGGGGCGTACTGCTGGGTGGCGATCTCGATGGCCACACCATCGGCCTGGCCGATGGCCTGGCCGTTCTCGTTGGTGAGCTTGATGTCGATGTCGCCTTCCTCGCCGCCGCAGCGGAGGTTCCACAGCTCCCAGTCCATGCCCAGGCCGACCTTCCAGCGCTCGTTGAGCTGCGAGGCCAGGTACAAGCGGGCGATGGGCGCCAGCGGCATCGACACCTCCACCTTGGCGGGGACCACCGTACGGACCTCGTCGAGCGAGAGCAGCGCCGGGACGTCCACGCTGCCGTCGCCGCTGGCGCGGAAGGTGCCGCCGGACCACCAGGACAAACCCACCTGGGCGCGCGGGAAGCGGTCGAAGAACAGGCCGGCGTTCCAACCCCAGTGGTGCCCGGTGGCGCTGCCCTCCAGGTAGGTGTCGAGGGCGTATGGGTCGGTTGGGACGCCCATACCGATCTGATCCAGCGGCACGCCCTCGGTCCCCATGGGGTCGGACGCCTGGAGCACGTAGATGTGGTCGAGGTAGTACGACGCCCCGGCCCCGACGTGCAGGCCGTCGACGACGGTGACTCCCACCGCCGGGGTGAAGGACGCGGTGAGGATCTGGGTGTTGATCCCGTGGTAGCGCTGGTGGCCCGTGTAGGGCGGCACCTCGCCCTGCTCGGTGCTGCGGTAGTCGCCGCCGCCCACGAAGGGATCGTTGGCGGCGAAGCCGAGGGTCAACCGATCCGGGATCACCTGCCAGGTCAGCCCCAGCAGGCCCACCGGCACCTTGACCCGCGCGGTGGCCACATCGTAGGGCTGGCCGGTGTTGGGGTCGGTCCCGTCGTTGCGTGTGGCGGTGGCGTCGATGCGGATGAAGGCCAACTGCAGGTCCACCATCGAGCTGAAGCCCGGCACCGCGGCGATGGCGGCGGGGTTGTAGAACACCGCGGCGACGTCGGGGGTCGCGGCGCCGGAGTCCGGAGCGGCGGTCACGGCCGGCGCGGCGATGGCACCGGCGGAGGCGGGCCCCGAGGCGAGGAGGGCGATGTAGGTGGCGATAGGGAGCATGGAACCTCCAATGGACGATAGACCGCTTCCTGGATAACCCAGCCGCCGCTCCGGGTGGTAGCCCTCCGGACGTTCCCGGGCCGACCTGTAAATTTTCTTGCCTCAGCCACGACGAACGGTGCTACTAGGTGCCGCTCGCCAGAGGAGAAGAGATGCGCACAGGGAACATCGCCGCCTTCACCGCCATCGTTCTCTCGTCCACCCCGGGCTGCATCGGGCGCAACATCCCGTACGAGGGCGGCAGCCTGGATACCGCGGTCGAGGTGGTCGCCTGCGGCGATGAGTCGGGGTTCGACGTCGGGTACCGCATCGAGGGCACCACCCGCGATCTGGCCACCGGCTCGCCGCTCACCTTCGACGAGGCGGCCGGCGAGCAGGGCCTGTGCGTCTTCGCGGTGGATCCCACCAAGGCCCTGGCCGGGCAGGATCCGGACATCGTGGCCTCCTCCTATGTCTGCGCCGACGGGCGCTACGTGCTGCAGGGTATTACTGCCAAACCGGCGCTGGGTCTCTTCGTGGCGATCGACGATGGGGGCAAGCTCGGCTGCGACTACAGCGGCGATGCCACGGTGATGCTCACCGCCACGGGGCTCGGTCCCGAGCTGTACGAGGATCTCTCCGATGGCGGCGCCATCCTGGACATCGAGGCCCTCTCGCTCTCGAGCGAGCATGCGGCCGCCCTGCAGGCCGATCTCGGCGGTTACGGCTACGTTCCCGAAGACGGCAGCCTCGAGGCCGACGGCTTCATGGGCGGCTTCATCCTGGATTCCGCCGAGGCGCCGGTGGGCGGTGCCACCATCACCTGCTCGTCCTGCGATGCCACCTACTACTGGGACCAGGATCCCGCCGATGGCATCTTCGGGGCCGGGGCTACCGCCAACACCTCCACCGACAGCGCCGCCGAGGGGATGTTCCTCATCCCCGGGGCGGGCATCACCAACTACACCACCGCCGACGACGGCAGCCACACCTGGGAGCCCAAGCTCTACGGCAGTGTGCCGGAATACGCTGTGTTCATCCGCCTGGTCGCCCAGTAGGTACGCTGAGCGCCAGTCAACCCCAGAGAGGAGACGACATGACCCGCTTCATCACCCTGAGCCTGGCCCTGGCCCTGCCCCTGGCCCTGTCCGCCTGCAAGGACGACGACACCGACGACACCAACGTCGAAGGCGACACCGACACCGACACCGACACCGACACCGACACGGATACAGACGCCGACACCGACACCGACACCGACGCCGATGTCGGCTACACGATCGAGGGCAGCAGCCTCGACCTCGCCGCTGGCCAGCCCGCGGCCGAGGGCCTGTGCATCACGGCCTTCGACCCCGACGCGGTGGTCACGGGTGGCGAGCTGGTCGAGCTGTCTTCTTCCACCCTGGACGCGGTCGGCGCCTTCTCCCTCCCCGGCATCCAGGCCAAGCCGATCTTCGGCATCCTCCTGTCGGTCTTCGACTGCGAGACCTCCGGCACGACCGTGATGACCTCGGCCACCCCGGTCAACCCCGCGGACTACAACGACCTCGTGGACGGTGACGTGCTCCCCGGCGTCAAGGCCTTCGTGATCAACGCCGCCTACCGCGACGGCATCGACATGAGCCTCGCGGCCATGGGCTACCCCTCCGACATCACCACCGACGGCGCGCTCGCCGGTATGGTGCTGAACTCCGACTTCAGCCCCATCGAGGGAGCGGTCGTCACCGGCTCCAACGGCATCTACTACCAGGACGGCAATTCGGCCGACGGCCTGTTCACCACCGCGGGCGTCCCCAACATGGCTACCGCCGCCGCGGCTGGGGCTTTCTGGATCGCGCCCGGGGCCGGCATCAGCACCTACTCGGCCACCTACGAGGATCTCGTGTTCCCCGAGGCCATGGCCGGCTCCTCCCCGGGCTCGGTCATGATCCTGCCCCTGGTCGCGGAGTAGCCGTCCGAGCACGAAGCGCGGGGCCGGGGGTCGCAGGACCCCTGGCCCCTCTGCTAGTCGGCATACCCCACGATCCGCTCCGTAGGCTCCTCGTAGCGGGTGGGCAGCTCGGGGATGCCATCGCCGTCGGCGTCCTCGAAGGTCTCGGCGTAGCCGACGAGCGCCTGCCAGAGCTTGAGGGGGTCGATCGCACCGGTGGAGGGGTCGGCGTCGAAGATCATCCCCTCCACCCCGGCGACGGGCTGGCCGGCCGCGTCCTTGGGGGTGACGGCGATGAGGCCGCTGGTGAGCGACTCCAGTACCCCCATCAGGCTGGCCACGTAGCTGTCGACCGCCACGTGGTAGAGGGTGTCGTTGGCAGACGAGGTGTCCAGGGTCTGCCAGCCGCCGCCGAGATCGACCTCCACCGTGTCCACCCGCGTGAAGGGCACCCCCAGCATGTCCACGGTGCAGCGCAGGCCCGAGGACATCTCGATGAAGTAGTCGCAGCCAAAGAGCGGCGAGATCGAGGCGGTGACCTCGCAGACGCCCTCCAGCTCCTGCGCCGTGACCCAGAAGTCCACCAACGGGTAGCCGCCCTGGTCCGTCGCGTTGAACCCCAGCGGCATGACGCGGAAGAGGTCGCTGAAGGCCTGGACCCCGCTGTCTCCCGCCGAGAGGCCGTCGCGGATGACGCCGTGGCTCTCGAAGGCGAAGTCGATCGGCGCCGCGGGCCCGGTGGCGTTCATGGCGGCGACGTAGGCGTCGGTCACGTAGTGGCCGAGCCCGGTCTCGACGCAGCCGGTGGACAGCACGTCCTGTGAGACGTGCAGGACGGGATCGGCGAAACCGTAGCCGAAGGTGGCCAGCGGTCCAGCGTCCATGGCGGCGACCAGCTCGTCGACCTTGGCGGTGACCTCGGGGTCTCCCGCGATGCTGTCGTCGATGGGGTGCTGGGTGTAGCCCTCCATCTGCCAGGCTGTGCCGTCCCAGACCAGGTCGAGCTGCCCCAGGTAGCGGGCGTAGGAGCCGGCCTGCAGGATGAGGGTGCTGCCCACCACGGTGGGCTCGGTGAGGGTGGTGTGGCTGTGGCCGCCGACGATCACGTCGATGCCCGGCACGGCGGCCGCGATCAGCTCGTCGGGCGAGGTGGAGGGATCGCCGGTGACCCCGGAGTGGGACAGCATGACGACGAGGTCCACGCCCTGGGCCTGCAGATCTTCCACCGCGCGGGTGGCGGCGACCGCGGCCTCTTCGAAGGTGACCGGCGCCGCGCCAGGCGCCACGGCGGCGGCCTCCTCGCCGAGGATCCCGAACAGGCCCACCGTGGTCCCGTTGTCGAGGGTGAGCACGCGGGTGGTCTCGATCCGCCCGCTGTCGAGCAGGGCGGCGAGGGCGTCGTCCGCGCTGCTCGTGTCGTCCGGCAGGATGTTGGAGGCCACGATCGGCACGGTCACGCCGAGCTCGTCGCCCCGCTGGATCATGGCCGCCAGCGTCCCCGGCCCCCACGAGTACTCGTGGTTGCCGAGGGTGATGGCGTCGTAGCCCAGGAGCTGCATCACCTGCAGCTCCGCGGCGTGGCTCGTGGCCAGGATCTGGAACAGGGAGCCCTCCATCCAGTCCCCGGCGTCGAACATCAGCACCGGATCGGGGCTGGCGCCGCGGATCTCGTCGGCCAGGGTCGCGATGCGCGCCAAGCCGCCGATCGTGGCGTCATCGCCGGTCGAGCCCGGGGTGTACTCGGCGTCGGGCCCGTAGCCGAGCAGGTGGCTGTGCCAGTCGTTGGTGTGCAGGAGGGTCAGGCGCAAGGGCGCGGCACCCGTGTCGCCGGTGTCGCAGGAATCACCGGTGCAGTCGGGCGGGGTGGAGTCGTCCGGCTCCTTGGGGGGGCAGGCGCAGCACAGGGCGAGAACGAGGACGAGGGAACGAGGGTGGGTCATGGGGACCTCCGTGGGTGGGGGTCTAACCCCCTCGGCACTCCCGCGGGTCTCCGCCCCGTTCCAGGCAGGCCTGGATCCAGGCATGACGCGCCCTGAACCACTGCTTCAGCGCTTCGACCTGCCCCGGGAACTCGGGTGCGGCCCAGACCTCGCTGTTGCGCGCGGCGGCCTCGGGCAAAGGCTCGGCCAGGGCGTCGATCTCGCCCAGGACGGCGTCGAGCGCCAGGTCGCCGGCCAGCAGGTCGTTCCAGCGGGCCCAGTAGCGCTCGCGGAAGGCGGGGTCCTCGAACAGGGCGCCGTACCAGGCCCAACTGAAGAAGGGGGTGGTGTCGGCGGTGAGGTTGACGGCGTCCCACCAGGTGGGGTCCTGGCAGCGGCTGTCGTTGCCGCCGGCGGTGCGGTCGAGGTCCCAGAGCGGGCCGGCCACGATGGGACCCTCGCGGTCCTTGCTCAGGTACCCGGAGAGGCGGAACGCGTCGGGGTTCTTGATGAGGACGTTGAGGATGTGGTGGTCGATCCAGGCGTCGACGTCGATGATTTC
>Ga0233425_10008518_pt1 | contig 13584 bp, 10 predicted proteins | sample Watercolumn_Towu_2_FD_181712 | JGI IMG/M metagenome (GOLD analysis project Ga0233425, IMG submission 181712) | Freshwater microbial communities from Lake Towuti, South Sulawesi, Indonesia - Watercolumn_Towuti2014_140_MG | ecosystem: Environmental > Aquatic > Freshwater > Lake | place...
TCCCGACCTTATTGGTCATCAATTTCTATTTTTATTAATTTTATTCTTTTTGCCATACTTTTTATTTTTGTTTTTGTAGATTGGATAATGAAAAGAGAAGTTACGCCTTCCCGAAAAAATATTTTAACCGTTGGATTAATCCTCATATTGATTCATCTTCCTTTTAAATCAATACATTTTGTAGATAATTCAGATAATATGACAAAGAATAGAACGGCCGTACATAAAGAAATCAATCCAAAAGAATTGTCATCAGATCCAGCATATATTCAAACCGATGTTAATGGAAACGTAATAGATATTTTACGCTGGAAAGATACTCCAATGATACCCGAGTTTGTAGAGCGAATACTTTATTCTTTATGGAGTTATCGTCATGGCACTCAGGCAACAGGGGGTAAGACTGTCATTGATGTGGATAGGAGACTAGATTCTGCCGTCGCATTTTTAAGATATTTGCCAAGGGCGTTTCAAGTTGGCTTTTTAAGCCCCTTTCCAACATTATGGATGGAATCGGGAAATACACCTGTTACAACTTTTGGAAGAAAAATCCTAGGAATAATGACAATCTTTTTTTATTTGTGTCTCCTTTTTTTTGCTTGGTGCACTTGGGAAAATCGAAAAAATCAATTATTTTGGATTGTTGTTGTTTTTGCCACTTTAGGGCTTCTTTTTTTCACTTATGCTTATGCTAATGTGGGTATTTTGTCCAGAATGCGTTATGGATTTTATATGATTATTATTGGTATTGGATTTGCTTTTGCAATCTCAAAATTTTTTTTAGAAAAGAATATATTATTCATCCAAGCATCATGATTACAGTTCCCTTAAACCTTTTTGGATCCATATCAGTAAAATGGTGGAAATTATGGTTACTTTTTTTTCTTTACACGGTTATTTCCGCCGCCTTGGTTCAGCTTTTTATAGTATATATTTTGCCGCAATTTAATCTTGGTCATGGATTGTTTGTTCCAGATTCAACAGGTTTTCACCAGATAGCTGTAAATGTATCCGCTCTAATTAACAAAAAAGGGTGGTCGGCATGGGAACTAAGACCGGGAGGTCAATATCCAGCCGGTATCGCATCGGTTTTTTATTATATTTTCTGGCCTAAACCTTTTGTTTTGATTCCTTTTAATGCCATACTACATGCAACAGCCGGGATTCTTATTTACTATTTATTGGAAACCTTTCTCGAGAATCAAAAAGTTTCCTTAGTCGGTTCAACTTTATTTATTGTAAATCCGGCAACGCTTGAATGGACCGCTCAGATTCATAAAGATGGTACTTTTATAGTTGGAAATCTTTTAATTATTACTGCATGGATAATTTTAGTCAAAACGGTTAAAAAAAATCAATATCGGCTAAGGTTCATTCTCTCTCCCCTACTGACCATTCTAGGTTCAGTTTTTATTTGGGCAAGTCGTCCATATTGGAACCAAGTATCCATTACAGCGTCTATAATTTTACTGATTCCAGTCTTAATAATATGGATTATTGAGATTATTAAGGAAAAAAGTTTTAGATTAAATATTTATTTAGGTTTAGTAGTAGCGTTAGTAGTAATCGCAATACAATTCCCATTTGTTAACATGCATTATTCACTTGTAAAAGAAGCGGAATTCATCCGTTCCGAACATCTCTCTTCTTCGCTAGGAAAATCTCAGGCGCAACTAGAGGGAGTCAAAAGGCAATTAAATTCTCAATATATAGAAAATAGAAAATCGGGAAATGACCTTCTGGCTTCTGATCAAGACAAACCAGATAATCCTAAACCTAATAGTTTTAAAATTGAAGAACAAGGAATTGAAGAACAAGGAATTGAAGAACAAGGAGAAAAATATGAAGGTAAAACATTTTCGGAAAAACTTATCTCTGATGAAGTTGTCCGAACCGGACGTCCAGAAGCATTTATTATTAAGTGGAAACACAATCAATTTATCCCAGACCTCATAGAAAGTAGATTATACAGTTTGTCATATTTTCGGTTAGTAACGGGATCTCAAGGTGGAAAAACTATTATTGATCGTGACATTATTTTGAGTCGTTAAATGATTTTTTCAGATATTTGCCCCGAGCCGCCCAGATTGGATTCTTGAGCCCATTTCCACAATATTGGACAGGTAGAGGATCCATTCCAGTTAACACTATCGGCAGATTAATTTTAGGATTTTTAACAGCCTTTAGTTATATTTGTTTTATTTTTTTCTTTTTAAGTGTTAAACATTATTATCAGAAATTAGAGTTCTGGATTATCATAATATTCAATACTTTTGGACTTCTTGTGTTCACATATGGTTATCCGAATGTGGGGACACTTAATCGTATGCGCTATGGTTTTTATATGACGATAGTTGCAACGGGCTTTGCTTTTCTAGTTTCTAAAATTATGAAAGCCATTAACCATAAAAAAAAATCACAATTTGATACAAAAAAGTAAAATAGATAACTTTTTAAATATCAATTTACCCAGATGAGTCTTCTTCAAAGGAATATAGTGGCCAACTTAGTCGGCAATGGGTGGTCAGCTCTAATTGCGTTTATAGCTATACCCTTTTACATTAAATTTATGGGGATAGAAGCCTATGGCCTTGTGGCAATTTATACAACCATTTTATCCCTTTCATTTATTTTAGATTTAGGCATGTCAACTACCATTAGCCGGGAAATCGCACGTTTAAAGTCAAATGAAGGAAATGAAGTTCAGATAAGAAATCTTAGCCACACACTAGAAATAATTTCCTGGTGCATCGCTTTATTTCTTGGAATTCTTATTGTAATTCTGTCTTATTCAATTACTTTTTATTGGATTCGGCCGGCTGCACTAGATTATAAAACCATTCACCAAACTGTAATCCTTATGGGCATCTCCTTAGTTTTTCAATGGCCATTTAGTTTTTACAGTAGTGGTTTGATTGGATTGGAAAAACAAGTTTTATTAAATGTTGTAACATCTATATTTATGACTATAAGAAATGTAGGGGCAATAATTTTGCTATGGAAAATTAATCATAGCATTATGGCATTTTTTATATGGCAGATTATAGTAAATTTAATTCAAATAGTAATAATATTTTATATTTTTTGGCGATCTCTTCCTTTTTCTCCGATAAAATCTACTTTTCAACCATTTCTATTATCGAGTATTTGGAGATTTGCTGCCGGAATGGGAGGTATTTCCGTTACCGGATTGATTTGGGCTCAAATTGATAAAGTAATTCTTAGCAGACTGCTCAATCTGGAAATGTTTGGATTTTATTCATTAGCATGGGTGGTTTCTTCCAGTTTAAGCCGCATAGTTGGACCAATTGTTATTGCAATTTTTCCAAGATTAACACATCTTATTTCAATTAAAGATATCGATGGACTTAAACAAGTTTATCATAGTAGTTGTCAGCTTATGTCTGTATTAATCATTCCCATAGCTCTGTTTCTTTCTTTTTTCTCCTCAGAAATATTATTTTTATGGACAAGAAATTCTGCTGTCGCAGATAAGGCTCATCAGCTAGTATTTTTACTTTCTCTGAGTACACTATTTAATAGCTTTTCTCACGTTCCTTTAAGTTTAGAATATGCGTATGGTCGGACACATTTGGTTTTTTTTGCGGGAATTATTACAATTCTTTTTATGATCCCCAGTATATATCTGATTACTATTTATTTCGGACCCCTTGGTGCATCTGTCTTGATAACTGTAATTAATTTTAGTTATACTCTTATTATGACCTCAATAATTCACAAATCTCTTCTCCCGGAAGAATTTCGGTGTTGGTATGTTAATGATGTCGGGTTTCCTTTTCTTGCATCATTATCTGTTATTTTATCTGGTTACTGTTTATTAAAAGGATCATCAATTGATTTAGCCTTAATCTTCGGAATGATAATCACAGTTCTTATAGCTATTATCTTCGCTATAATGACTACACCATTAATTAGATCTCAAATTTTTTCTTGTTTTATTCATCTGCAACGTCGATTTTCATATGGTTCATAATAACCCTTTAGTAAGCATTGGTCTCCCAGTATATAACGGAGAAAAACTTATTAATCGAGTCTTGGACTCGCTTCTCAGTCAAACTTATCAAAATTTAGAGATTATTATCTCGGATGATGCCTCAACGGATAATACGGCACAAATTTGCAGGGATTATGCCAGTAAAGATAAACGCATTATTTTTTTTTTAAATAAAGAAAATAGAGGTTCTATATGGAACCATAATCGGGTTTTCGAACTATCCAAGGGAAAATATTTTACATGGGTATCACAAGACGATTTACGCGCGCCTCAATTTATTTCAAAGTGTATTGAAAAACTAGAAATGAAGAATAATGCCGTCCTTTGTCATACATATACTGGAGGATTTATTGATAATCCTGAAAATATTTTAATACTTATTACACATGATACTTTAGATGGTATCATTTCACCTATAGAGCGCTATATTACTGCAATGAAATCATTGCCTGCATCGGCTATAGAATCTGTATTTCGTACCGATATCCTTAGACATAGAAAAAAACTTTTTGAATATTATATTTCTTCAGATATTGTTTTAACCAGGGAATTAACCCTTTACGGTGAGTTCCTTCAAGTACCGGAAATGTTATCTCTTCGTTCAGCCCGTTATGCCCGTCCAACACCCAAAGAGGACTATGCTGTATTAACAGGCGGGAAGAAAATGTCATTAATTTATCTTCCTTTTGTTGTATTATTATATAATCATGTCATTGCAATAGCTCGTTCTCCAATTTCTTTTAACAAAAAAGGTTATCTATGGATTAAACTATTAATACATGAGTTAAAAACACTTTTTCTAAAAATATTATTTCGATTTACTTGGTTTATCTTTAATTCGCATATTCCGAAATGGATATTAAATTATACCGTCTCCGCTTTTCATAATCCAAATATTCATTCAAAAAGAGATTTTCAAGATTTGCCTGTGCAATTACAGCCAGGTTGGCTATTATTAAATCATAGAAATATAGAAAGATCTATTCAAACACAAAATAAAATTATAAAGATACTTGAGAAAAAAATAAAAAATTCATTTCTTAGATAATTGAAACAGACATTTATCTTTATTAATATCCATTAAATAAGTTTCTTAAAATAAAAAATAATTAAATTTACAAATCGTATATATTAGAGAGAATAAATTTATGAAAAATCCTATCTGGGAAGGTATATATAATAATTTTTCAGAAGTTAATCGAGAAGGAAAAGGGTTTTCTGGTGAACTTTGGGTAAAAAATTCTTGCAATAAAATTGAGAAAATTAAACAATCAACTCTTAATGGTGATAGTTCCAAGATCACTGGATTTAGAGAAAGTATTCTGCCAGTTATAGCAGGTATGGTCATGGCAGATCAAGGATTTGTTAAAATATTGGATTTTGGAGGAGGCATGGGATTTACTTTTTATCCTGTTTATTTGAGCCTTCCGGATAAAAAAAAATTCGAATATCATATCGTTGAAGTATTTAATGTCTGCGAATCAGGAAAAAGCTTCTATGAGGGAATACCAGAAATCAAATTTCACTCTGTTTTGCCACAAGGAAATTTCGACATTGTCAATATGGGATCATCGCTTCAATATATAGAAGACTGGAAAGGAATGTTAAATACTTTAGCCAGATATAAATCGCAATACTTCCTGCTTTCAGATTTACCGGCAGGCAATATCCCAACCTATGTAACAGTTCAGAATTACTATGACTCTAAAATTCCGGTTTGGTTTTTTAATGTATCTGAAATAATTGATACCCTAACAGATCTGAATTATCAGCTTATTTTAAAAGTTCCATATATTTCAAATATATTAGGATTAGAACAGCCCTATCCCCAAGAAAATCTTGAAAAAAAATATAGAATTGGTTATCCATTGATTTTACTTTTTAAAATGAAGAACGATTTCTGGAAAAAGTTCTAATTTTATCTTATAAATATCATATTTGAAATCATTTTTATCACAAATAACTGGAAAAAAAATACTAATCACTGGCGGTAGTGGTTACATCGCCACTAGTATTATTTCATCCATTTCCAGGGTTCCTTGTACAATTTATAGGATTAGTAATCATAAAAATCTATTAATTCCTTTTTCAGGACCTGCAAAAATATTTGATATCGAGGGAGATATTACAGTTAATTTTAATTGGAGTACCTATATTGAAGAAATAGATTTAATTTTTCATTTAGGAGCTCAGACAAGTACATATAAATCAAATGATGACCCTGTTATGGATATGCGTTGTAACGTTATCCCTGCTTTAAAACTACTTCTCGCATGTAAAAAAAGTTCAAACCATCCAATGATAATTTTCACTGGAACAGTAACGGAAATAGGTTTATCAAAGATTCTTCCTGTTTCGGAAGAGCATTATGAAGAACCTATTACAATTTATGATATTCATAAATTATTGGTTGAGAAATATATTATATATTTTTCTAAAATGGGTTATGCCAAAGGAGCAATTCTTCGTTTGTCCAATGTTTACGGTCCAGGTCCTAAGAGCAGTGCCTTAGATCGTGGAATACTTAACATGATGATAGCAAAAGGAATTATGGGTGAAACATTAAAAATCTATGGATCAGGAAGCCATATTCGTGACTATATATTTATAGATGATGTTGTCGAGGCGTTTATTCGAGCTAGTGTTAATCAGGATCGTCTCGCCGGTTTATACTTTATTATAGGTTCAGGTAAGGGATACTCTATTTCGGATGCAGTCCATCTAATCGCAAAAAGAATAAATGATAAAACTGGTAGAAAAGTAAAAGTAGAACATATTAATCCACCGGTTAATTTATCTCCAATAGAATGTCGAAATTTTATTGCTGATATTAGTAAATTTTCAAAAATCACTAATTGGAAACCGAAGATTTCTTTAAAGATGGGCATAGATAAAACAATTGATTATTTTATTGATCGAATATGAACAATTGAAAGGTATTTCCTGTGGAAAATATTTTTAATAATTTGCACGGTTCTAAAATTCTTATAACTGGTGGGCTTGGTTTTGTCGGCAGTAATATCGCCCATGCCTGTGTCCAATACGGTGCTAAAGTAACAATTTTTGATTGTCTTGATCCTAAATCCGGCGGCAATATGCAAAATATTGAAGAAATTAAAAACGATGTAGAAATCGTTCTTAACGATGTGAGAAATTTCGAACCAATATGTGAAAAAATATTGAGAAAGGATTTTATTTTTCACTGTGCAGCATATACTTCACATCCTCAATCTATGAAGGATCCTGTTGTAGATATTGATGTAAATTGTAAAGGGACCATTAATGTTTTAGAAGCTGTGCGACGTTTTAATCCTGATATCAAGGTAATATACATCGGTACCAGCACACAAATTGGAAAAATGCTTTTAGGGCATATTGATGAATTACATCCGGAATTCCCTTTAGATATTTATTCAGCAAATAAAACCGTTGCTGAAAAATATGTTCTTATCTACGGAAAAGCCTACAACATTCGTACCACAGTTATACGCCTTTCTAATACTTATGGCCCAAGATCCAATATAGTTTCTTCAGATTTTGGATTCATGAATTATTTTATTGGTTTAGGACTAAAAGGAAAAGAAATTCCAGTTTATGGAGATGGAGTTCAATTGCGAAATATAAATTATGTAGAAGACGCCGTTGAAGCAATGTTGCTAGCCGCTCTAAATGAAAAAAGTAATCAAGAGGTTTATTTTGCAGTATCTGATGAACATCTTACCATTGACGATATTGCTCAGACGATCAGTACTCATATAGGGGGCTATGTACGATATATCGAATGGCCTATTGAACGGCGAATAATTGAAATAGGAGATATGCGTATCAATAATAAAAAGATTAAAGCCGAACTTGATTGGTTACCAAAACATGATATCGCTGCTGGATTAAAAAAGACAAAAGCATATTATGAGTCTTGTTTAGAAAAATATATCAGGTAGAGATTAATTTATTCTTTTATTATGTCGTCAAATCAAAATAAGATATTCAAAGAACAGTACTACCAAGATAAGTTATGGGAATATTATCAAAATAACGCAACTTCTAGATTCGACCTAAGCTATCCCCGACTATTATTTTTGGCGCGTCTTTTTTCACCCAATCAACGAATTTTAAATATAGGTATCGGTTCAGGATTTCTAGAGGAAAAACTTCTTCAACATGGAGTAGATGTGTATACTATAGATCCTTCTGAAAAGGCCATAAAAAGTCTTCAACATAAACTTAATTTAGAATCTAAAGCGAAAATAGCCCATAGTAACCGTATCCCTTTTGACAATAATTTTTTTGATGGCTTAGTGATGACTGAAGTTTTAGAACATTTGTCAGATGATATACTTATTGAAACCTTAAGAGAGGTTTACCGAGTATTAATTCCTGAAGGCTTATTCGTTGGGACTGTTCCTTATAAAGAAGATTTATTTTCAAATCAGGTATTCTGCCCATCTTGTGGAATTGTTTTTCATCATAGCGGGCATTGCCAAATTTTTGACAGAGAAAGGTTGTATTTCTTATTAACATTAAATAATTTTAAAATTGAAAAAATTCAGTGTAGAACTTTCCCGGATTGGCGAAGATATAACCCCCGTCTACTATTTAAATCCATAGCAAGATATTTTCTAGGTCGGATAGGGGAACCTTTAGTCAGCCCTAATTTATATTTTAAGTCAAGAAAGCTTTCATAGAAGTCTGATTACCAATGTATCAATGGTTAACACACATTCGGAAACAATATCATTTCAGAATATTAAATTATCTTTTAATAAATTTTCTTTGGAAGCTACGATTTCCATTGGGTATGATTAAGGGCGGAGGAGGGCATTCACATGCCCGTTTGACTCCAAAAGAATCTATTAAACATCTTGAACAAATATTTAAATGGTATCGGGAATACGGAAATATAGAAAGTTTTAAAGGGGACTGTGTGGAAATAGGGCCGGGGGATAATGCGGGTGTCGCACTGTTAATGAGATCAAACGGAGCAAAATCTGTTACTTTAATTGATCGATTTTACACACCAAGAGATCATCATCATCAAGAAAAAATATATGAAGCTCTATCTGCACAATACAAAATTGATTTTCTAAAAAACGGATCTGTATGGAATGAGGAAGATCTAAAGGGTATTCATTGGAAAACGGGTTTGTCGGCAGAAAAGTATTTTAAGGATGCTGTTTCCCAAAAAGTCAATTTCGATGCTATTGTATCCTGTGCCGTAATGGAACATCTTTATGATCCATTAGGTTGTCTTTCGGATATGATAACCTGCCTCAAGAAAGGAGGAACGATTATTCATTGTATCGATTTCCGAGACCACGGTATGTTTGAACCTAGATACCATCCTTTAAAATATTTATCTATTCCAAAACACCTATATAAAATAATGACTAGACAATCAGGAGATCCAAACCGGATCCTCCACTTTGATTATAGACAGTTTTTAGAAAATCTAAATGATTCGATTTCCTTTAAAATTTTTGTTTGGATGCTAGTAGGCGGTATTGAATTAAATCCATTTGTTGAAATTGAATTTGTTCCAGAAGAATTGTGGTCAGAATCGATTACTCTTGTAGAAAAATGGAAGAAAGAATTTTCAAAAGAATTTAAAAATAAATCTAACAAAGATTTAGCTGTCGCTGGTATTTGTCTTGTCATCAAAAAGCCTTATGAAAAAAGTAATTAGCATTTTTCTGAAACCAATTGATCTACTTCTAGCAGGAATAGCAGCATCGACTCTTGTTATTTATATGTCTATTCGTGCTATTTGGGGAAAACGTGATTGGGTTCCCTGCCGAAAATTGTTAGTCCTGGATATGGCATACACGTTAGAAATGATAAGAAATAGACAACTTCATGAAGCAGTCACTTGCCGTGATCTCAATGGATTTTTTACACATGTATGGTCTGTTCATCCATGTGCAACCGTCATACCTCCTGAGGAAGAAACTGAAATATACGGTCCAATACAGGATACCATTTTTTCCGAAAAGCATACAATAGTCGAAGGGAAAATTGGTAGGTATCCAACATTAAATATATTTCCTTTGACAAATTTTTTTCTTGCGCAATGGGGAGTTTATTTCTATTTAAATCATCTCCTAGTCAAGGAAAAAATTGCTGTTGTTCGTGCTGGAGATCCATATTATGGTGGATTATGGGCCTTAGCTATTGCGAGAGCAAACGATATACCATGTGCCGTAAGAGTTAATGTTAATTACGATACTTTTTATGAATCTACCGGGAATTTAGCCTTCCCCAGACTTTTCCGAAAAAGATGGGTCGAGAAACTTATTGATAAGTTTACACTTAGTCGGATGGATCTTGTAGCCGGAGCCAATCAGGACAACTTAAATTTTGCGATAAAAAACGGTGCGCGGATTGAAGTAACTACTATTTTTCGTTACGGCAATCTGATTCATAAAGACCATTTTATACCGATTAACGAGAGACCGTCACCTATAGAAATACTTAAAGATCTTGGATTAATTAATAAGCCTTTTTCCCTTACGATTTCTAGATTGGAACCCTTAAAACACATCGATGATGTTTTAAAAATAATCAAAGATGTCAATGATAAAGGGTATTCTTTATATGGGTTAATTGTTGGTGATGGAAGGTTAAGAAATGATTTAAATTATTTAGCAAAGGATTTAAAGATCTCCGAACGAATTATTTTTGCCGGGAACCGTGATCAAGAATGGCTCGCGAAAATTATCCCCTGCGCCACCATAGTTATTTCGCCCTTTATGGGACGGGCCTTAACTGAAGCAGCACTAGGAGGAATTCCTATTGTAGCTTATGATATAGATTGGCAGTCAGAACTCATTCAAAATGGAAAGACAGGTGAGTTAGTCCCTTATAGAGACTTATTAGCTATGGAAAAAAGTGTAATTAAGTATTTGGAAGAGAAAGAATATGCACGTCGTATGGGTGATAACGTTCGCTTAACCGTCAATGAAATGATGAATCCGCAGAAATTAACTCTCCATGAAATTAACGAGTACAATAAATTATTTAAACGTTATTATAACTATAATGTAAAACCAATTTGTTGATTATTTTATAATGTTGCTTAAGGGTATCTCTGCATATAAACGCATTAAATATAATAATATAAATAATTCTATTCTACTAATTTTTATATTATTGGGTGGTTTTTTGATTCGCTGGGTGTTTTGGAATATTCATACCTTTAAGGGAGATATCTCTTCAACATTTGAAAGCATGGCACGATTTATCGTCCAAGGTAATTTTGTTCAATATTTGAATTCGCAACGTCCCCATCAACCTATTTATCCAATTCTGTTGACACCCTATTATCTATTTAATTTAGAATTATCGACCTATACGTTTTGGCTTCATCAACTGCTAGCATTAGCGACAATTTATATAGTCTATCAAACAGCGAATAGATTATTTGGTAATATATGCAGTTTGATTTCAGCAGCTTTAATTTCTTTTAATCCCATGATCGCTTTTTGGTTTTCATGGATATCCGGCGATATCCCCTTTCACTTCTTTCTTGCTTTGTTTAGTTCGGCGTTAATTTATCGTTTAGAAATAGAAAATTGGAAGAGTTTGCTCTTTTTTTTCGTTTCAGGGATACTCTGTTTTCTAACGAGACCAGAAGGTTTATTTGTTTTTATTATGGGAATCTGCCTACTGGCGTATCAATTTCTTAGACGTAAATTGTCTTTAATCATAAGTTTCATTTTTATTGTTGGAGTGTCTATATTTATCTTTCTTTTAGGTTTAAGTTCTCTATATTTTGATGTAAATCTTAGACAAAAATTTTTTTCAAATATTCATGTGGCATATCCTTTATTTATTTCCTCTCGCCTTGCAACAAACAGTCCCAGTGAACAACAAAAAGTTTATAGTTCGATGGGTGAAGTAACCGATGCTGCTAAAAATAATCATAATTTTATTTCTGCTAATTATGCTTTGTCGATGGCAGGATTAAGATTTATTAAGGATCATCCATTGAAATGGATCAAAATGTATTGTCTGCGATTCATTTCCATAATAACTCCATCGATTTTTTCACCTTGGTGGTCACTTCCTCATCGAATTTATGATTTTTTTACATTTCTTTTTTTTGTTATAGGTTCATTAACAGCATCCTTTTGGGGAGGACCTGCACGTTTCCAATCCTTAAGTTTAACTTTAATGGGCTTTACCATTGCATTTGCTATTAGTCTATTTCAACGAGAGATGGATCACCGTGTCCCTATTTCAATGTTTGTTCTTTTTTCAACAGTCAGTCCTTACGGGTGGTTAATGGCTTATCGGAAATTGTTCTTCCAAAGAAATTATGGTTAAGATAAGAATTATATACACTACTGTCCCAACGTTATTGAAATAAAGTCAACTGGTTACAGCCAGGCACTTCGAAAATCGGGATGCGACTTGGCTCGAAGGCCTGTAAATTAAGGGTTTTTTCGAAAAGAGTGACACTTAAAATCTGTAAAATTGTGTAGAGGCTTTGATCTAGATTTAAACGTTTTTTGATTATGGCCACAAGGACATACATGGAGATAGCTATCCATATTTGGGTCTTTACGGCATTTACGGAAGTCCCATAAAATGCCTTGATCCGCAAATGTTGCTTGATCCATTTGAAAAACAATTCTACCTGCCAGCGTTTTCGATAGAGTTCGGCCACGATCAGGGCGGGCAAAGAAAAATTGTTGGTTAGGAATACAAGGTGTTTGTTTCTCTCGACGTCGAAGAACCGGATACGCCTTAATTTTTCCGGATAATCTTTTTTGGCGTAGAAGTTTATAACAACAATCGTTTGATCGCATTGTAATCCGGAAGATTTGTCGACCGGGTGGGAGTAAAGACGTTTGAAATTGAAGTTGCGTTTGGTCCGGGTTACGAAAAAACCCATAGATTGATGAATTTTGTACAGACGTGCGAAATCGAGATAGCCTCGATCCATGAGATAAATGGCTCCAGGTTCTATGAAAAGATGATCGAGGATTTTTATATCGTGAATTTTGCCGTGCGTAATATAGATCAGGGACGGGATGCTTCCTCGCAAATCCAAAAGGGTATGCAGCTTGACCGCTCCCTTTCGTTTGCGAAACTTGGCTCAAGGGAAAAGGGTCAAGCACAAATCGATGGTGGTTGAATCTAAGGCGTAAATGACTTCTTGCAGATTGAGACCGAAATCTTCGTTGGTGTATAGAGTCCTGGCGGTGCGGATCAGGACTTGAGCGAAATCCGCATAAATGCGCCAATCCCTGACCTGGTTGGCGTTGGCTAAGGTGTTGCGGGAAACTTGACCTCGAAAGCCCATGTGATATAGTTTCGTTTGATGCGCTCTCAGACAGGCTTCGATGTCTCGAAGACTTTCCCGATAGGTCAGTTGGGCAAAAGCCAAACAAAGAAATTGATCCCAACAGGAGAAACGTTTCATTTTGTAATTGCCATTGTATCGTTCTACACATTTTCGAAATTCGTACATTGGCAGGAAGTCGATTAATTGAGCGAAAATGGTTTTTCCAGAATTCATTAGCCAGCCCCTTTCCCATAGTTGGGAAAGTATGGCCTTTTTCTGAATT
>Ga0233425_10008519_pt1 | contig 13582 bp, 12 predicted proteins | sample Watercolumn_Towu_2_FD_181712 | JGI IMG/M metagenome (GOLD analysis project Ga0233425, IMG submission 181712) | Freshwater microbial communities from Lake Towuti, South Sulawesi, Indonesia - Watercolumn_Towuti2014_140_MG | ecosystem: Environmental > Aquatic > Freshwater > Lake | place...
GTTGACCACGATCTCCCCTGCCCCGCGCTGCTCGGCCTCGCGCGCCCAGGCGACGGCGTCCCGCCCGGTGCGCTCGCGGAATCCGCGGATGGTCACCTCGTAGCCGCACGGGCAGCGGGCGCGGTCCTCCGTCTTCACGGGGTCCATGCCCAGCACGACGCACTGGCTGCCGAACGCCTTCGCGCCTTCGGCGATGATCGCCGGCTGCTGGACGGCGAGTGAGTTGACCGACACCTTCTCGGCGCCGGCCAGCAGCACGCGCGACATGTCCTCCAGCCCGGCGATGCCGCCGCCGACTGCGAAGGGGATGCGCACGGCGCGCGCCACGCCCCGCACCATCTCGATGTCGATCGGCCGGCGCTCGGCCGAGGCGGTGATGTCGTAGACCACCAGCTCGTCGCAGCCCTGTTCATAGTAGCGCGCCGCCATCTCGACCGGGTCGCCCAGGTCGACGTTGTTCTGGAACTTCACGCCCTTGGTGACGCGGCGCTTGATGACGTCCAGGCACGGTATGATGCGGCGGGTGAGCATGGTCGAGTGTTCGGTGTTCAGTGTTCAGTGTTCAGTGTTTGGCGATGCCGTCCCAACGACTGAAATTGGCCAGCACCTGCAGCCCGACGCGGCCGGACTTCTCGACGTGGAACTGGGTGGCGGCGATGTTGCCGTGGCCGACCATGGCGGCGAAGGCGAGGCCGGCGTAGTCGGTCGTGCCGATGACGTCGGCCGGCCGCCCGGCGTCCGGATAGTAGCTGTGGACGAAGTAGAAGTCGCTGTCGTCGGCCACGCCGGACAGCAGCGGGTGCGGGCGGCGGATGCGCATCTGATTCCAACCCATGTGCGGCACCTTGTCGCGGCTGTCCGGCGGCCGGAAGAGCTTCACCCGTCCCGGCAGGATGCCGAGGCAGGGCGTGCCGCCGTCCTCCTCGGAGAAGTCGAAGAGGATCTGCGTACCCACGCAGATGCCCAGGAACGGCGTGCCGCGGCCGATGACCTCGGCCAGCACCGGCGCCAGGCCCAGTTCGCGCAGGTTGCGCATGGCGGCGCCGGCCGCGCCCACGCCGGGGAAGACGACGCGGTCGGCCCGTCGGATGGTCTCCGGGTCGGAGGTGATGGCGCACGCCTGCCCCAGCCCGTCAAACGCGAGTTTGACGCTGGTCAGGTTGCCGGCCCGGTAGTCTACGATCGCGATCATGGCACGCCGCTGTTGCATCCGGAATGCGTGACAGTCTCGCCGCCGCCCGCCGCGGCTGTCAATGCGAAAGGGCGCCCGGTTTGGCAACAAGCCTCGCGGTGGCACTCCTCGTGGAAGGGCCGGCGCCTGCGCCGCGCCGCAACCAGGCGCGCCGCGAGCAGCGGCCCTTCCACATGCCTCCGCGAGACGGATCCGGTACGCGCGAAGCGGGATTGACCGGGCGGTGCCTCGGTGGTATCTGTCTACCGTCGGTGGATCGCATGATCGGAGGTAGGATGAACGCCGCCAGACCGTCCCTCGCAGCCGGCGCCGCCCTTCTGCTTCTGCTGGCGGGATCCGCGGGGCGGGCCGCCCCGCCAGCGGCCGTGACAAACGAGCTCGACTCCGTGAAGGCCACCTACGCCGGCGCCCGGCAGCGGATCGAAGGCGACTGCGATCAGCGCAAGGCCGCCGCCGTGGCCGTGTACGGCAAGTCGCTGACCAACTTGCTGACGTCGCTCAAGCAGCAGGGCAACCTCGATGCCTACCTGCTGGTCCGCAGCGAACAGAAGCGTTTTGCCGAGACGGGAACCCTCCCCACGGGCACCAACGCCGTCCCCGCCGTGACGCCGCTTCTCGAACAGTACCGCGCCGCCCTCGCCGATGCGCGCAACGAGGCCGACCGGCGGCTGACCGGCCTGCAGCAGCAGTATGCCACCCGGCTGGACGGCCTGGTGAAGCAGCTCATGGCGCAGGACCGCATCGAGGACGCCCAGCAGGCCCGCGCGGAACTGGACCGCATCCGCTCCGAGCTGACCTTCGCCTCCTCGATGAATCAGGCCGTCCGGCCCCCCGAGCCGCCGGCGGCCAAGCCGGACACGCCCCCGACGCCCGCCAAGACGGAACACCACCTGCTCTTCACCGCCAAGCGCGTCGCCGGACGCGAGGACAGCATCTCCCGCAAGGAGATGGCCTCGTACGAGTCGTACCACGACGCCCGGGGCGTCTTCTGGCACACGCCGCCCGTGGAACTGAGATTCGTCTACGCCTCCCAGACGGTAGAGGTCTCCCTGCGCAACGTCGGCGCCGTCACCGACAACATCTCCGTCGAGTGCCTCTTCTTCCAGCAGGAGGCGTCGAGCGACAAGACCTCGCTCTCGGAGCGGAAGAAGCAGGACGTGGAGTTGAAGCCCGATACGTCCCGGACGCTGACCTTCAAGTCGCCGACACTGCGCTGCTCCGCCGACAAGCTGCTCATCGAGCGCAAGCCGCAGCGCATGGGCGACCGGCCGTACGGCTACATCGTCGTGCTGAGCGACAGCAACGGCATCTTCCGCGCCGCCTCGAACAAGGAACTCGAGGATCTGCTGAAGGACCGGAACGGCCTGGCGGATATCGTCAAGAACGGCCGACTGCCTGAATAATTGAAGAACGGCGCACACAGAGGTGCGCCCTCCCGAGACTTGCGGAATCACGCGGGTTCCGGAAGGGCGGTGCTCCGTTGCCGCCGCTGTCCCAGGCTCTTTCAACGGGCTGCTGGCGCCCGGCCGTGCTGGCCGTAGCCCGCCGGGAGCAGCGGCAGCGCGACGCCGGAAGCGCGACGCCGGACTTGCCCCGGTTGCCGCCAGCCGCTACCCTTGCCGCCATGAAGCCGCCGATCGTCGCCTTCGCCGCCTGCCCGGATTACGGGGCCGGGCTGGCGCCGGCGCTCGACGGCCTCCTCGGCCACCTGGGCGGCTGGGAGGCGGTCGTCCGGCCGGGCCAGAAGGTGCTGGTCAAGCCCAACCTGCTGGCCGACGCGCCCCCGTCGCACGCCGTCACCACCCATCCCGAACTGGTGCGGCACGTGGTGCGCGGACTGCGCCGCGCCGGCGCCACCGTGCAGGTGGGAGACAGCCCCGCCAGCGCGATGTCGCTCGAACGCGTGTGGCAGGTGTCCGGCGTGGCGGAAGTCTGCGCCGCCGAGGGCGTGCCGCTGCTGAGCTTCGAGAAGGGCGGCACGCGGCAGGTGTCGCGCGACGGCTACGTCTTCGCCATCGCCGGCGCGGTCATGGACGCGGACCTGATCGTCAACCTGCCCAAGGTCAAGAGCCACGGCCTGACCACGCTGACCGCCGCGGTCAAGAACTTCTACGGCGTGCTGCCCGGCTACCAGAAGACGCAGCTGCACCAGGCCTATCCCAAGCCCGACCGCTTCTGCCGGCTGCTGCGCACGCTGCACGCCGTGCTGCCGCGTTCGTTCTCCGTGGCCGACGCCGTGGTGGGCATGGAGGGCGAGGGCCCGGCCAACGGCAGGCCGGTGAACCTCGGCTTCCTGGCCGCCTCGGAGGACGCCGTGGCGCTGGACCTGGCGATCTGCCGCGCGCTCGGCCTCGACCCCCGCCGCGTGCCCTATTTGGCCGACCGCGCGGAGGGCGCGGCGTGCGAGACGCGCGGCGCGCCGCCGGCCGGCCTGCGCTTCCGCGCGGCGGCCGGCGGCGCGCACCTGTTGCGGCTGGTGCCCGAACCGCTGCTGCGCCTGGCCTCGCCGCTGGTGTGGGTCCGGCCGCTGTTCGACGCGCGCTGCACGGGCTGCGGCCGCTGCGCGGCCGCCTGTCCGGCGCGCGCCCTGCGGATCGAGCCGGGCGGCCGGCCGCGCCTCACGCCGCGGCTCTGCATCGCCTGCTGCTGCTGCCATGAGGTGTGCCCGGCGAACGGCGTGCGCATGCGGCGCAGCCCGCTGCTGCGCCTGCTGGGCGTGTTCCGCGATCTGCGCTGAGGCGAAGGAGATTCCGGAGTATGAACGGCGAGAGGATGGACTGCCTGCTGTCGCTGCCGCCGGCCGGCGTGCGTGCGGTCGCCGGCGACGACCGCATCGCGTTCGCCGATTCCGACCCGCCCGGCCGCCAGCTCGGCTCCGGCGGCGGCACGGTCCATCTGCTCGCGCGCGCCTGCGCCGCGTCGGGGGCGCCCTCTTGGGAGGCGTGGCTGGCGGACAGCCGCAAGCTGGTCGTCCATGGCAGCGGGCAGAGCCGCCGTCTGCCGGCGTACGCCGCGGAGGGCAAGCCGCTCCTGCCGCTGCCGCGCCGGCCGGACGAAACCGGCCAGCCGCCCGACCAGCGGCTGCTGGACCTGCAGCTCCAGACCTACCACCGGCTGTTCCGGCACGCGCCGGAGGGCTACCGCGTGATGGTCGCGTGCGGCGACGTGCACGTGCGCGACGCCTCCAGCGCGCCGGCCTTCCCGGACGCCGACGTCCTGATCGCCGGCATTCGCGCGTCGCCCGAGGAGGCCAGCCGGCACGGTGTGCTCTTCTGCGCGCCGGACGGCGACGCCGCCCTGCGCTTCATCCTGCAGAAGCCCGCACCGGACCGCATCCGCGAACTGGCCGCCGGCCACCGGCCCTATCTCGACACGGGCATCTGGCTGCTGAGCGAACGCGCGCTGCGCCTGCTCTTCGCCCGCTGCGGACGCGCTCCGGACGACCGCGACGCGCCGACCCGCCCGTACGAACTGTTCGACGCCTTTGCGCTGGCTCTCGGCAGCCGGCCGGCCGCGGCCGACCCGGAGGTCAACGCCCTGCGCGCCGCCGTGCTGCCGCTGCCGCACGCGCGCTTCTACCATTTCGGCACCAACCGCAGCGTGCTGGCCTCGGCGGCGCAGCTCGCCGCGCCGGCCGAGGACCGCCGCGCCTACGGCCACTCCGGCGCGGAGGCCGCGGCGCCGGTGGTCCTGCACGCCGAGGCGGCGGCGGCGCTCGATCCCGGCGCCCGCCACATCTGGATCGAGAACGCCTGCGTGCCGCGCTCCTGGCGCCTGCTCGACCGCCACGTGCTCACCGGCGTGCCGCCCAACGACTGGGCGCTCGACCTGCCGGCCGGCGCCTGCCTCGACCTGCTGCCGCTGGACGACGGCTGCCGCGTCGCCGTGCGCGCGTACGGATTCGACGACGAGGGCCGCGGACGGCTCGGCGACCCCGCCACGCGCTGGCTGGAGCGCCCCCTCGCCGCCTGGCTGGCCGCGCGGGGCGTGGCGCCGGCGGAGGCGGGCCTCGACCCGGCGTCCGACATCCACGACGCCCCGCTCTTCCCGGTGCTCGCGCCGGACGCGCCGCTGCTGCCGCGCCTGCTGCGCTGGATGACGGCCGAAGCGCCGCAGCCCGACGCCGCTGCCGCCGCCGCCTGGATCGCCGGGCCGCGCGTCTCCGCCGCCGACCTGCTGCAGCGCGCCGACACGGCCGCGCGCCAGCGACGGCGCGCGGCGCGCATCGTCGCCGCCCTGTCGGCGATGGACGCCGCGCAGTGGCGCGACGCCGGCCGGCACCTGGACCTCGAGGCGGCGGCGCGGCTGATCGAGGCGCACGGCCTGACGCTGCCGCCCGCGGCGCCGGCGGCCGACCCGCCCGCCCTGGCCGACGTGCACGACGCCATGCTGCGCGTGCGCCTCGGCGAGCTGCCGGACGAGCGCGCGGCCTTCGCGCGGCTGCGCGCGCTGATGATCGCCCGCGCCCACCTGGCGCCGGCGGCGCCGCGGCGCGCCGTGCTCGACGACCAGATCGTCTGGGGCCGCGCGCCGGTGCGGCTCGACCTCGCCGGCGGCTGGACCGACACCCCGCCCTACTGCCTCGAACACGGCGGCCGCGTCGTGAACGTGGCCGTGAACCTCAACGGCCAGCCGCCGGTCCAGGTGTTCGCGCGCCTCGCCGACCAGCCGCGGATCGCGCTGCGCAGCATTGACCTGGGCGTGGGCGAGACGCTGGAGAGCTACGACGACATCCGTGCGCCGGCCGCGCTGGGCGGCGGCTTCGGCATCGCGCGCGCCGCCCTGCGGCTGGCCGGCTTCGATCCCGCCTTCCACGCGGACGGCGGCGCCGCGAACCTGGCCGCGCAACTGCGCCGCGACTTCGGCGGCGGCATCGAGATCAGCATGCTGGCGGCGGTGCCCAAGGGCTCCGGCCTGGGCACCAGCAGCATCCTGGCGGCCACGCTGCTGGGCGTGCTGAGCGACCTGTGCGGCCTGTGCTGGAGCCGCGCCGACCTCTTCGAGCGCACGCTGGTGCTGGAGCAGCTCCTGACCTCCGGCGGCGGCTGGCAGGACCAGGTGGGCGGCGTCGCGGGGGGGCTCAAGCTGGTGGAGGCGCCGCCGGGACTCGTCCAGCGTCCGGTCGTGCGCTGGCTGCCCGCGCACCTGCTGCAGGAGGCCGTGGCCGACCGCCGGCTGCTGCTCTACTACACGGGCATCACGCGCGTGGCGCACAGCATCCTGGGCGAGATCGTGCGCGGCATCTTCCTGAACGACGCCGCGCGACTGCGGATCGTCGGCGAGATCGGCCTGAATGCCGACTTCGCCGTGGACGCCATCCAGCGGCAGTCGTGGCCGGCGCTGGCGGAGGCGATCCGGCGGAGCTGGCGCCTGAACCAGGCGCTCGACCGCGGCACCAACCCGCCGGCCGTGCAGGCGATCCTCGACCGGGTGGCGCCGCGGCTGGCCGCGGCCAAGCTGCTGGGCGCGGGCGGCGGCGGCTACCTGCTGCTGCTGGCGCACACGCCCGAGGACGGTCTGGCCGTCCGGCGCGAGCTGACGGCGCGGCCGCCCGCGCCGTGCGCGCGCTTCGTCGAGGTCTCCGTCTCCGCATCCGGGCTGGAAGTGACGAGGAGTTGACCATGCGATTGTCCGTGCCGGGGCGCATCTGTCTGTTCGGCGAGCACAGCGACTGGGCGGGCGGCTACCGCCGCACGAACGCCGCCATCGAGCCGGGGATGACGATCATCGCCGGCACCGACCAGGGCGTGCATGCCGAGGTGCGGCCGCATCCGTCCCGGCTCGTCGTCCGCGCCACGCTGGACGACGGCACGCGGCCGCCGGCCTTCGAGGCGGAGATGGAGCCGGCCGCGCTGCTGGCCGCCGCGCGCGCGGGCGGTTTCTACAGCTACGCCGCCGGCGTGGCCTACCAGGTGCTGGTGCACTACCGCGTGCGCGGCCTGGTCGTGGACAACGACCGCACCGACCTGCCGGTCAGGAAGGGCCTCAGTTCCAGCGCCGCGATCTGCGTGCTGGTGGCGCGCGCCTTCAACCGCCTCTACGACCTCAAGCTCACCGTGCGCGGCGAGATGGAGCTCGCCTATCTGGGCGAGATCACGACGCCCTCGCGCTGCGGCCGCATGGACCAGGGCTGCGCCTACGGCCAGCGGCCGGTCCTGATGCACTTCGACGGCGACCGCATTGACGTCGAGGAGCTCGCCGTGCGGCACGACGTCCACATGGTGATCGTGGACCTCAAGGCCTCCAAGGACACGCGCGAGATCCTGAACCGCCTGAACCACTGCTACCCCTTCGCCGAGAACGACCTCCAGCGCGGCGTGCAACGCTGCCTGGGCCCGGTCAACCGCGACCTGGTGACCCGCGCGGCCGCGGCGCTGCGCGCGGGCGACGCCGCGGCGCTGGGCGCGCTGATGACCGAGGCGCAACGGCAGTTCGACGAGCTCCTGCGGCCGGCCTGCCCGTCGCAGTTGACCGCGCCGGCGCTGCACCGGCTGCTGTCCTGGCCCGCGCTGCAGCCGCTGATTCTCGGCGGCAAGGGCGTCGGCTCGCAGGGCGATGGCTCCGCGCAGCTCATCGCGCGCGACGCCGCCGCGCAGGCGGAGATCGCGCGCGTCGTCGAGCGCGACCTGGGCATGAGCGCGCTGCCGCTGGTGCTGCGCTCCGGCGGCCGCGTGCGCAAGGCCGTGATCCCGGCCGCCGGCTTCGGCACGCGGCTCTTCCCGGCCACCAAGGCGGTGAAGAAGGAGCTCTTTCCGGTGGTCGGCCGCGACGGCCGCGCGAAGCCGGCGATCCTGGCGATCGTCGAGGAGGCGCTCGGCGCCGGCGTCGAGGAGATCGCCGTGCTGGTGCAGCCGCGCGACCGCGAGCTGTTCCAGGAGATCTTCTGCTGCCCGCCGCCGGTCGAGAACTACCACAAGCTTTCGCGCGCCGACCAGGCCTACTGCGACCGCCTGATGGACATCGGCCGGCGGCTGACCTTCCTGACGCAGGAGACGCAGGAGGGGTTCGGCCACGCCGTGCACGCCGCGCACAAATGGGTCGGGCACGAGCCCTTCCTGCTCCTGCTGGGCGACCATCTCTACACCTCGGACGCGGCCGCATCCTGCGCGCGGCAGGTGCTCGAGACCTTCGAGCGCACGAACCGCAGCGTGGCCGGCCTGCTGGCGGTGCCCGCGAAGGAGGTGCACCACTACGGCTGCGTGGCGGGTGCCTGGCGCGAAGAGGGGCGGCTGCTCGACATCACCGGGTTCGTGGAGAAGCCGGACGCCGAATATGCGCGCGAGCATCTCGGCGTGCCCGGCGTGGCGGCCGACCATTTCCTGGCGATCTTCGGCATCTACGTGCTCCAGCCCGACATCTTCGCGCTGCTGGGCGAGAACATCCGGCGCAACCTGCGCGAGCGCGGCGAGTTCCAGCTCACCACCTGCCTCGAGCAACTGCGCCGCGACGCCGGGTTTGTCGGCCACATCGTGCAGGGCAAGCGGTACGACATCGGCAACCCCGCGGCCTACCTTCACGCCCTGCAGGCCTACAGCCGCGCGCCCGCCGCCGCGCCGTAGCCGCGGCGGCCGTGACGCGGCCCGGCGTCGGCGCGGACCAACGCGCTATCTCGTTCGCGTACGCGCACACGACAACGGGGGCATGACCCGCAGCGAGAAGGCTGAATGATGTCTGATGCGGCACAGCTTCGCACCTCATTTGCGGTGGTCTTTTCTTCAGATGACCGAGGCGTGCAGCCATTGGGCGTCGCGCTCTTTTCTCTATTAGATACGGCGGCCACTGGTACCAGCTATATGGTCTATATCCTTTCCAATGGGATATCGACTGCTAATCAGGCTAGGTTGGTGGCTCTAGCGCAAGGCGAGCGTGCCAGACATTCGGTGTCTTTCATTGATGTTTCTGATCTCGGCGCCCTGAAAGAGCTGCCATCGAAAGAGCGTTGGCCGGCATCGACATGGGCCCGGATTTTTGTGCCGGACTTGCTGCTGGCAGAAACAGGTATTGTGCTGTATTGCGATATCGACTTGCTTATATGTCGTGATTTGACTGAGCTGTTCCGTACTCCCCTGCATGGCAAGGCGATTGGTGCTGTGCTGGAGCATCGTTCTCATGAGGGCTCGCATTTCAATGAGCGCCTGGAAATACCCATGAGCTGTCCTGGATATTTTAACTCCGGCGTGATGCTCATGGATATGCAAGTTTTTAGGGAGCAGAGCCTAGTAAAGAGAATTGTGGATTATGCCGTCGCTCATCGTGACAAGCTCACTGCGCCTGATCAGGATGCCTTGAATGGTGCGCTGTGTGACAATCTTCAGACTATTCATCACAAATGGAACTGGCATGACGGTTTAACTCGTCTTTTGCTGAAGCGTAGCGTCAGGGCCAAGTTCAGTCGCGGAGCCAGTATCGAAGATTCGGTAGAAGCTGCCCTGCATCCGGGCATTCTGCATTATCAAGGGCCCAACAAGCCGTGGCGCTATAGTTACCGCCTTGAACGTCAGCGCTATGAAGATGCCATGGCGCGCTCAGGTTTTGGCATATATCCCCTGCCTGGAAAAACACAAAGAAAACTTCTCAAGCGCATTTGTTATGCGCCCGTCTATGCTCTGACCTGGGCAAGAATACGTCGTCTTGAGCGCTATTTCAGACAGCGTCGCCAAGGTTGAAGCTTGGTCTGTGTGTATTTTGGCAAGGGTGGGCAACCGCAGCTGCTGACACCCCGCGCCCGGTGGATCTCCGGGAGCACTTGGGGACAACCCCATCCTCCGCGCGGCCGCGTCCGGGATCACCACAGTTTGCCCGTCCCCTTTGCCTACGCCCGCCGGTAGTTCTGCGTCTCTATGATGCCCACTTCAGTGCGAGTTTCTTGCCCGAGTGGGCGCAGTCACGCAGATAGAGGTTGATCAAGTTCTGGTACGGCACGCCGGTCTCTCGGGCCAACGCCTTGAAATACTCGATCACGTCTGTCCCCAAGCGCATCGTGACCTGTTTCCGGAAATGCTTGGCGTAGGGGTTGCGAACCGAATCCGTAAAATCGTATTCTCGCTTCATAGGTAACTCCCGTACTGTTTGCGTTCGGTCGGCGACGCTCTGCGTGCCGAAATGATCCGAATCACCTCGTCGTTCTCGCGATAGGCATGGCACACGATCAGCAACCGTAACCTGGCGCTGAATCCGAGAAGGACAAACCAATCCTCCTCCTGTGAGTGGTCCGTGTCATGCTTCAAACGAGCGTTCTCGTCACCGAAAACCGTGGAGGCTTCCTCAAACGAGACGCCATGCTTGTGCCGATTCTCGTCCGCCTTCGCCTGGTCCCACGCGAATCGGATCGCATTCATATTGCTAGTGTATTCCAAATAGCATTATGGATCAAGGGCCATCTTTGATCATCATCGGCCGCCGTTGAAGGTTCGCCCGAAGCGCAGCGGAGGGCGATACCTTCCGACGGCATGTTCGCGCCATCTTCAGATTGCGAGAACCAGCCGGAGGCCATCGTCCACTTCAGCCATGCTCGCCGAATCGAGCGCCCGAACCTTCTCGGTTAGCAGTCGTTTGTCTACGGTAAGCAGTTGCGAAACGTTGACCACCGAGTCCCTCGCAAGTCCCGTACGGCGAGCCCTGACCAGGACGTTTCCAGGGGCCTGAGCAAGTGCGACGTTGGACGTCAACGCTGCGACGACAACCGTATTGATCCGACTGCGGTTGAAGTCGTCGGCCTGCACGATCAGCACGGGCCTGCGATACCCCGGACCCGACCCCGCAGGGTCCGGCAACGCGGCCCACCAGACATCCCCCCGTTGCATTACCACTGCTCCTTCGGGAGTGAAGCGAACTGCAACTGGCGCAGCACAGGATCGAGGCCTGCGTCTTCGCTCGCGTACACGCGGTCTAAGCGTTCGGTGACGCCTTCCCGCCGGTGATGAGCTAGGAACTCCTCCACGGCGCAAGTGAAGAGGGCGCTGCGACTCAGCTTCCGCTCGCGGGCAAATTGCTCCGCTGTTCTGAATACGTCATCAGGCATCGATACAGCTGTTTTCATGAGCCTAGAGTATGACAGCGGTTATACCTCTGTCAATCATCATCTTCCCGCGAACGGGGCGGCTCTGCCGCGCTCCGCGCGGCAGCAGCCGATTGTTGGGCTATTCATCCGTCAGGCTGGAACGGCCTCGGCGTGCAGCCGGAGGCCAAGCGCATTGGTGACCTTGAGGATGGTACTGAAATCCGGGATCCGTTCGCCGGAAAGCGCCTTGTAAAGACTCTCACGCGAGACGCCGGCATCGCGGGCGACCTGTGTCATTCCCTTTGATCGGGCAATATCGCCGAGTGCCTTGGCAATCAGGGCCGCGTCGCCGTCGGCCTCTTCGAGGCAGGCCTCCAGGTAGGCGGCCATCTCCTCCGGGGTGCGCAGATGTTCAGCCACGTCATATCGTCTTGTTGCTGTCTTGTTCATGATGTCCTCCTGTCAAAGGCCACGCGCGAGGCGCAGCGCCATCCGAATGTCCTTTGCCTGTGTGTTCTTGTCGCCACCTGCGAGGAGGATGATGATCGTCCTCCCGTGTCGCATGAAATAGACGCGATACCCAGGTCCGTAATCGATCCGCAACTCATTCACGCCTTCGCCGACAGGTTTTACATCGCCGGCATTTCCCAAGGCCAGTCGTTCGATCCGCGCCTGGACGCGCGCCCTCGCACGGATGTCGCGCAACGCATCCAGCCACGTTGCGAATACGATTGTCTGGCGAAGCTCGATCACGGGAACAGTGTAGCCTATGGGCTACGTCTTGTCAAACGTCGTTGGTCTTCTGTGTTTCCCTGGTCGAACCCTCCTCCCAAAGAAGACGCCTGTGCTCCAGTGTCCAGCGACGACGGCACAAGTGCCGCCAGCGGCAAGAACCCGTAGAACGATCAGCAGTACGGCCCACACAGGTCGGACTCTCCGAAGGGCGGTCGGGTGCCGCATGAGAGGATCATTTTCCTCATAAAGTGTGCCCCCTCTTCATCGCACTTTTGCCCAACGTGCGGGTCAGGCGCGCTGTCAAGCGTCGCCTGCACCTGCTGGTTGTGCTCCTTGTATCTTCAAACCATAGAACTCTGAAGCGTTCTCCAGCATGAGGCGACGGATGACGTGGCTGGCCACGGATCGGGAGAACGCGCCGCTTTCGACCTTGTCGGTTAGGACCCCCGCGATGTTTTCGCGTGCCATCTTCAGGTGCCCATACACCTTCTCCACGATGCCATAGTCCCCACCGAACCCGAATATCTTGTTGTTCGGAACCATGTCGAGCCACTCGGACAACGCCGAGCGCGCTTGGGCCGGGTTGATGATGTGCATCCATGCCATGTTGAGATGGACACCGGGGAAATACTTGGCGAGGACGGCAATCTCCCTTACCCACGGCATGCCGCCGTGAAAGAGGTCAAATCGTGCCCGTGGAAATTCCTCCAGCAATGACTGGAGCAGGAGGGGATTGGCGTTCTCAATGCGCCCGTAGTTGCCTGCCTGAAGCCCAGTGTGGAACACCATGGGTAATTGTACGGCTTCTGCCCTTGCGACGAGTTCAAACATGAGGAAGTCCTGCAACGGAATCGCCTCGTGTTCCGAAAGGTGTTGGCCCTCCTGCGTGCGCACTCGATTGAAGATCGTTTCCGCTTCGTGGATCGTTGTCTTCTGGAAACCAATGCCGCGCCTGTAGGCATGCGCCGACTTGATTCCTACGACCTTGGGGTTCTTCCGCCACCGTTCGACCATGTTGGTCATACACGTCAGCACGTCGCGCAACGAGTGGATGGAATGGCCGCACTTCTCGGCCAACTGGTTGACCGCTTGTTGGTTTGTCAGGTCTACGACCTCAGGCCCTGGGGCGAGGTGATAGAAGTAGTCAGGATACGGGCCTGCATCCAAACGCCAGCATTGGATGCAGGCCGCCAGGTTGCAGCGTTCCCGCAGAATGCGGTCGTAGAGACCGGGTGTGTTGATGCCCTGCAATTGGCCGGAAACGGATTCGAATGTCGTGTCGTTCAGGTCATCGCAGCCAAGCAAGTCCTGAACCACGATCAGCGCAGCCCTGGCATATGACCCGGTGCGGATTCGTCCCAGAAACGGGCGGAATCTCTCCCAGCGCACGTTCAAGGGACGCGATCGATCGGCAAAGAGCACCATGTCGGCGGGGGTTGCCCCGGCGGCTACCAGATCGGCCTGACAGTAGTGCTGGAAAAGACTGTAGAAATCCCGCGGTTCCTTCAGGCGCTCCTCCTCCGGCGGCAGGTGTTCATGAGCGTCAATGGTCGGCGTGTTCCCGATCTCCTCAAGGAGATCGAGATAAAGAGTCTGTCTGTTCATGAATTCCTTTCTTCCGCACAACGCTCCGGTTCAGCGGCGGGCCGCGGAGC
>Ga0233425_10008520_pt1 | contig 13582 bp, 8 predicted proteins | sample Watercolumn_Towu_2_FD_181712 | JGI IMG/M metagenome (GOLD analysis project Ga0233425, IMG submission 181712) | Freshwater microbial communities from Lake Towuti, South Sulawesi, Indonesia - Watercolumn_Towuti2014_140_MG | ecosystem: Environmental > Aquatic > Freshwater > Lake | place: Indonesia...
ACACGTGAATCACGGGTGCCGGCTGTTCCTCGGTGCCGAAATGGCGGGCGAAGCGATCTGCATCGATGGTGGCGGAGGTGATGATCAGCCGCAGGTCGGGGCGTTTGGGCAGGATGCGCTTGAGATAGCCCAGCAGAAAGTCGACATTCAGCGACCGCTCATGTGCTTCGTCAATAATGAGCGCATCGTATTGCTCGAAGAACCGATCGTGCTGTGTTTCCGCCAGGAGAATCCCGTCCGTCATGACCTTGATGTGGGTTTCAGGGTTGGTGACGTCCGTGAAGCGAATCTTGAAGCCCACCTGGCGTCCCAAGGGTACCCGGAGTTCGTCGGCCACGCGCGCCGCCACGGCGCGGGCCGCGATGCGGCGGGGTTGCGTGTGGCCGATCATCCCGCGAATACCGTAGCCGGCGTCGAGGCAGATCTTGGGGAGCTGCGTTGATTTGCCCGAGCCGGTTTCACCGCAGATGACCAGCACTTGCTGCGTGGACAATGCGGCCGCGATCTCCGCGCGGTGCGCGTGGATGGGCAAGGTGTCATCATAACGCGGCGCGGGACATGATCGTTCACGCTGTTCGCGCTGCCGCGACGACGATTGCCAGAGTTCCTCGAACCGCGCTAACTCCCGAGCGTGGGGGCGCTGGCGGCGCATTTGCCGGAGCACACCCTGTGCCAGGTTTCGCAGGCGATGCTGGTCGGCGACCATCGCCGCGCCGATGCGCGCTTCGAAATCACGTTGAGACAACACGGCAACTACCCGGCAGCTGGCACGCGAATACCGTTTCACAATGACCAGGCGCAAAGCTGGCCGATGTAATCGGCGGATCCGTCGCGCAGCCAGCTGTCCAATTGAGCTTGTTCTTTGAGCTGTTGTCCCCGCTGTCGCGATACGAGAACGAACCGGCAGTTCACCTCGGGCAAGGCCGACATGTCGCCCCACAGTTTCTCAAACTGCGACACCGGGAAGATGTCCTCCTGACCGTGCCCCCAGCGTTTCTTGACGTCCTTCATGGTTACGTAGGTGGGCATGCGCGCGCCGAGTCGCCGGATAGCGGCCGTGACCTGCATCTCGTCGGCCAGCGAGTCCCGTTGGAGGCCGAAGATCTCCAGCAGCGGATCGATGGAGATCCAGGTCGTCATGGTGTTGTAGTATGTCAGCTTGAATTCGTCTTCTTCGCGCGGCATGGCCAGACTCTCGATCAGCCGTACCTTCCCGTTGACGCGGGCCAGCCCGCCGCCGCGGTCTTCAATCCGGCGGCCAATGACCTCGAAGGTCAGACAGGCGTTCTCGCGGATGTGCAGGCCGAGCAGACCCGGATCCAGGTCGGCGCCGAGCGTATCGATGTTGTGCAGCAGGATGTACTTGAGTTGCGGTTGCTCGGCGAGCAGACGTGACAGGGTCCCATTGCGCAGCAGGTTGGGGACCTCGAACCAATGTCCCACGGGATGCAGGCATTGCAGCGGCAGGTTGTCGGTGTAGTCACTGCCGCAGCCAGCGTGTTCCGCCCAGCCGATCAGCGCCTGATGCAGACTTTCGCGCACTTTCTGCGCCTGCTCATCGAGAAGCTGCTGCGGCAGTTCCTCCCAGGCGAATCGCAGATCGCGCGCCATGGGGACCATGCGCAGTCCCACGGAGCGTCCGCGCGACAGGTGGATGGGGCCTGGGTAGCCGTAGCCCGAGTGCTGGTCGAGGTGGCGGGCGATCGGTTCATGCGTTAGATAGCTGGTGGTTACGATGTGCGGTGGAGCTGCGCCGCAGGTCTCCCAAGTTCGGCGACTTTTGGCCAGGTGCAGTTCGATGAAGTTGCGATAGCGCCCGTGGAAACGGTGGAACGGGTGGAGCGCCTTGACGACTCCAGCGCCGTGTGTCCAGCGGCTGCCGGCCCCCGCGGCCAGGGTCAGCACTGCCACTTCCCCGCGCTGCAGTGACTGCGTTCCGAGATCGCGCGCAGCCTGTCCCGCGGTTTCGGCGGCTGCCAGGACGTCGGTGCCAGCTACATCTTCGATCTGCGCGTTGGCCGGCAGCCGGTTCTGGGCCAGGCCAATGCGCCCCGCACGCAGGTCGGAACGAATGCGTTCGTGCAGTTCCACGTCGAAACCGTTCTGGTCCAGCAAGTCGCGCAACGAGACGGCGCTGGCCTGCGCCCGCGGCGGGCGCGGCAGGAGACTCGACAGGAGCGATTCGCTGGCATGCGCGAGGCGACCTCCGCTACGGCATTCATTGGCAACCTGGGCCACTTCCGCTTGCCGGGCGGGGGTCAATTCCTGCACGTCGTGCCGCAGCCACTCGGAGGCCACCAGCGCATAATAGGCCGACGGCATCAGCGCCAGCTCGCCGGCGAGCAATTCCGCCACAGTGCCGCGGTCGTTGATGGCGAAATCGTAAACCACCGGTTCCATGGCAAACGGCAGTGCGTCCTGCAATTCGCGTTTTGTCTCGGCCATCAACTCCTGCAGATAGTCCTGGGCCGCACGCTTTTGCTGGGGCTGAAAGGCGAACCCCATCCCGCCGCCGGACATGCCTCCCAGCATCAGGAAGCCCCAGAAGGACGCAGCGAAGCGGGACTCTACCCGATCAATCAAGGTCTGCGTGTAGTGATTGCAGGCCCAGGGAATGATGGCTTGAATCGGGCCGGAGAAATTGCGAGTCGTCGCGCCAGCCAAGGCACGAATGTCTCCGCGCGTCAGAGCGGATTCGATGTCGTGCATGATCCCCATGGCGGTCTGCCGGCCGCGCCACTCGACCTCGCCGCGGAGCAGGTACTTCTCCGTCACCATCTGCAGAATCGGTCCGACGTCCTGCGCCATGCCGCCATGCACGAGCACGAACGATTCGCACAACTGCTGCCGCGTGGCAGGCGTCACCTCCTCGGTGCTGTAGACACGGTGGTCCGGCAGGAGCCGGCCGCGACTCACTCCGAACTCAGGGTCGCTTTCCGTGGCCTTTTGCCCTTCAATCATCTTGATGCCGGGCCATACGCCGCCGGAATCCTGCCATCCGCCTCCCGATCCGGCCAGCCATTCGCCAAGAATGGCGCGGGCCGCCACAAGGCGCCGCTCGGATTCCGCCAACTGTCCGGCGAGCGCGCGGATCTGTCCGGTCGCACGCATGCAGACGGCGATGATCGCGGCCAGCAGTGTTGTCGAAACCGCCAAGCGCGACCCCTTGGGAATATCATTGACCTTGGTGACGATCTCCAGGCCCAGGCCGGGCCCAAGGAATCTCCCCAAGACGTCCCGCAATTCCTGCTGCGAGCCCTCCAGGCCTGGCGGGATGAGCCCGGCCGCGATCACGCCCGCCTTGATCAACCCGAGATAGTCGCGAGCGAAGTCGAAAATCTCGCGCAGACTGCCGATGTCAGCGCGCGATTTCAGGTCGATGCTGACCAGCCGCAGCAACGGTTCGTCGATGACCCGCAGGAGGACCTCGATCGGCGGGCGCACGGTCGCGTCGCGGCCGCGCACACCCAGGTCCACCGAGACATTGAGGACGCGGGCGCCTTCGGGAAAGTCCATGCCCAGGAAGAAAATGTCGCTCCAGCCGCTGTGCGACAAATCCATGCGGACGGGCGTTCGTTCCCACAGACAAGGAAACAGCCCCGTTGCCGAGTCGCGCTGTGTCAGTTCCGGCCGCATCCGCAAAGGATGATCGCTCGGGTGTCCCACGCGGAACATCCACTGGTTGCCGCGCACGGAACGCACGCTGCGGCGCACCTGGTCGGCCAGCGTCTGGAAGCCCAATTGGTGATAGGCGACGGCCAGCGCGCTGGAAAGCGTATCGTTCATGCCCGCTTCCTTCACGGCGGACAGGAACTCGTCGACGGCCTCATCGAAGCGGCGATGCAGCAGATGCAGATACCCGCCGTGCGGGACCAGTCCGTAAGCTGTTGACGGGAGTTTCTCCGGCACGTAGTAGCGATGCAGGGCGCTGAGAAAGAACAACGCACGCACGCGCTCGTACAGGTTGTCGCTGGTGCGGCGGAAGCGGTCGAGTTCCGTGCAGGCTTGCAGCGTCTCCGTCAGTGACAGGTCGCGGCAGAGATGCTCCAGGGATCGGTTCCGCAATTCGGAGTTGTGGCTGGTAATGGTCCGCAGCAAGGATGACGACATGGGAGAGTAGGTCCTGAGAAGCAGTTCACGGGCGGCGCTCAAAACGCGCTCGGGCGACGGCTGGCTAACAGTTCGACGAGTCGAGCCAAGACGTCTTCGCGTTCCTCGCCGTTGAGGGCAAGTGCCAGCTGCGCGATGAGCAGTCCGTATTTGACGCCGATATTGTAGCGCGTGCCGTTCAGTTCCATGGCGAGGTAACGCTCGCGCGAGGCCAATTTCTGCAGGGCGGGAGTCAACGAAATGGAGGAATTCGCGTTCTGCGCCGCCATCTCCCCCAGAATGTCGATGACTTGGGGGCTGAGCACATGCATGCCAAACAGGCACAGGTAGCGACCGGAGCGCAGGCCGGGCACGAGCAAGCGCTGTTCGGCCTCCGTGGGTGTTGGCTTTTCCAGCACGTTTTCGATCAGGTACAGATCATCCCGGCCGTCGACGCGGCGCCCGCCCACCGTGCCGTAGTAGGGCAGCATGTTTTCGCGGGTCGCCTGCACGGCCGAAATGGGACAATTCTCGACGCGGGCCACATCCACCAGTTGCTGCGTGCAGCGGCGCGCTTCGCCGCTGATGTACAGGTGGTCGCTCACGAGATGCACGAACGCTTCGTCCCCCACAAAGTCCGCCGCGCGATAGAGCGCGTCGCCATAGCCGCGCGATTCCGGCTGTTCGACGAACGTCAGCAACTGCGCGTACTCGCCCGCCGCCTCGGCATAAGCCGCCCCGTCGCGCGGCTGAATTACCAGGGCGATCTCCTTGACACCGGCCGCGACGACTTCTTCGATGATGATCTGCAGTGCGGTCTTTTCCACACCGTCGAGATCCACGAAACGCTGCAGCGGCAACCGATTCTGATTGGGACCGGCCGCCGTGATGACGGCTTTGTTTAGTTTCATCAATGCGGTTCCCTTACCTGTCTTACCTCATCAATGGTGCGTGGCACCATTTTGACGAAATGGCGTGCTGCGTGCCAGGGAGAGCCGCACCGGTTTATAATGGCGGCAGCCGGAATCGACCGCGAACTCCAGGAGTTCCCTCCATGACGCGAGTATTTATGGCATTCGGGCAGGTCAGCGCAGTCGTACTCACCCTGGTCGTTTCTCTTTCCACCGGTTGTACGCGCGGCGTGTACGAAATCGAGTTGACGCCGCGCGGGGAGGTGCTGCACCGGGAAATCACTTTCTGGCGCGATACGTCGGGGGAGAACGCGCGTCCGGTGCCGGTTGCGCCGGAGGAACTGACCGCCGTGGCCAAGGCGTACGGGGCGGAAGTGCCGCGCGAAGTCCCCGACAGGCCGCACTTCGCTGCCGATTTCCGCGGGACGACGCCGGATGACGTCGGGGGGACTGGCTGGTATCAACCGCTGGAGACGCCGTTGGGAGCGCTGCGCGGCTACACGGAGCGCTTTCGCGGGCAAGATGACTTGAGCGCCGATCTGGATCAGCGGTTTGCCGCGCTGAACCGGCTGTTGGATCTGATCGCCGAGTTTCTGCAACGGGAGACGGCTGGCAACACGGCCGCCGAGCCGCTGCACGCCTTTGTCAAGAACGACTTGCGGCGTGACCTGCGCAATCTGTGCCTGTATACGTGGGCCGGTTGCGTCGTGGGCCATTACAACGAAAAGTCGGACGAAGAGATGGGTGTGCGCGTGGCGCAGTACCTGATCGAGCGCCGTTACTTCGATGCGGCGGCGGCACCGCAGGTAGTGCAGACGTTTCTGCTCGCGGCCGATGAGGATTACGATTCCGCCCTGCAACTGCTGCAGCGCATCATCGCACGCAAGACCGGAATTGCTGACGACCAGCCGGTACCCGCCTATCTGGCCGAACTCTTCGACGAAGCACATCTGTTCAAGCTGCTCGACGAATTCGCAGCCCAGACGCCGGAATACAGGAAGTTGCTGTTGAAATGGGAAGAGGCCAAGAAGACTTATCCCGAGCAGGAGCAGCCAGTGCCGGGCGAAGTGCTGATGGATCTGGCGATCGAAGCGTTCTGGCCGGGTATCTTGCTCTTCGAAACGGCGGATGCCCTGACCGTCCGGCTCAAGCTCCCGGTGGAACCCATCATGACCAACGGCGAATGGGATGCCGCCAGTTCGCTCGTCCATTGGTCACGCCGATTGCTCGCGCGCAGCGAATCGCGCAACGATTGGCCCAGCGTGCTCTACGCTTTTTGGACCGAACCGAATGGCGACTTCCAGAAGAAACACTTCGGTAAAGTGCTGCTAGAAGGGGACGGATTGGCTGAATACTGTCTCTGGCATGGCAGTCTGAACGCGGCGCAGACCGCCGCCTGGGACCGATTCGTGGAGGAACTCGAACCGCGGGATGACTTGGCTGAGCGGATCAAGCGGTTCAGTTTTCCCGGTGAACCGAAGGTGGAGAATCTGGCTGAGCCGCCGTTCAGTCAGGCCGACATTGCGAAGTCGGTTCTCCTGCAGTATCTCGCCGGGGAGACATGGCCGCCGCGAACCGAATCCTCGCCAGAGGCAGCACCGTCGGAGGCGGCCCCCCCTGCCCCGGCTCCGCCGGCGCCCGCGCCGTGAATGCGCGTGCCGATCCGGACAAGCATCAGTACTCCCGCTCTTTGACACCGGGTTCGGGCAGCGGGTATGTGCCATCGGCGCTGGCGGGCAGCGGTGCCGGGGAATCCATGGTCAGTTTGTGGACGTCGGGGGCAAACTCATGATCGCTCTGGAGTGCCTCGTCCCAGGTCACGACCTGGCCCGTGTGCACGGCCCGGCGTCCCATGATCTGCACGAGACTTGCTTCCGCTCCCCGCTTGGCCTCGTTGTGCGGCTTGTCCTGCCGGATGGCTTCGATCAAGTGGTCCCATTCCAGCTGATAAGGATTGGGTTCGGGTTGAGGGAAGGCCCAGGCCAGCTCGCGGTCGCTGAGGTTGTGACCCTTGTAGATGCGGCACTTGGCGGGCGTGTGCATGTAGGTCGAGATCACGGCTGAGCCCTTGGTGCCGTGGGCATAGCTGGCAAACTCTCCGTAGCAGCCGACCATGTTGCGCGCGTTGAGGAAGAGATTCGTCCCATCCGGGAAGGTGTACTCCACGGAATAGTGATCGAAGTTCTGATCAACCTGTTTGCCGCGGAAGCACCGGCCGCCGGAACCTTGGGCGCGGATCGGCCAGGCCCCCTTCATCCAGCAGCACTCATCGATGTTGTGGCTGGTGTAGTCGTGCACCAGGCCGCCGCTGGCCCACATGAAGCTCAAGTATCGTTGGACTTGAAACAGCAACTCGCTCATGTTGCCCGGCTTGCGCTCGCAGAACCCGGCGGGCGCGACGAGTCGATAGGTCTTCAGGTAGGTGATCTCGCCAATCTCGCCGGCCTGGATGCGGTCCAGCAATGCCCATCGCGCCTGGCAATGACGGCACATCAGGCCGACACCCACTTTCAGGTTCTTCTTTGCGGACTGTTCGGCAAGGGCCAGCATCTTGCGCGTACTGGGCCCATCGACCGTTGTGGGTTTCTCCATGAAGACGTGGAGGCCCTTCTCAATGGCGGAGGCGAAGTGCACCCAACGAAACGCGCAGGGCGTGGTCAGAATCACCACGTCGCCGGGCCGGAGACAATCCATGGCTTTTTGAAACGCATCAAAGCCGATGAATCGACGATCTCCAGGCACGTCAACCTGCTGCGGGAACCGTTCCGCCAGGTGCTGATGGCTGGTGGTCAGGCGGTTTTCGAAGACGTCCGCCATGGCCACCAGCCTGGTAGGTCCGCTGCGGGTGGCCAACGCGTCCGCAGCGGCACCCGTGCCGCGACCGCCGCAGCCCACGAGCGCCAGACGAATCGTGTTGTCTTCTCCGGCGTGTACGCGGGGGATCATCGCCGCGGTCAGCACCGAGACGGTGGCGGCTCGTCCGCTGCGCACGAGGAAATCGCGACGCGACGTGTCGTGTAGTTCGTGGCTGAGCATGTGTTGACTCCCCTCCCGATCGGCATCCAATGCACTCCGGTCAACGACGCAATAATCGACTGGCGGAGGTCCGCCCACAACGATGTTCACGGGCCGATCCCCGGCTTCCTCGACCCGTGAACGCATACTCCGCTCACACTACCGGTACCAGGTTCTCCCACTTGATCGGCAGACGCTTCAGCACGTAGGCCAGTTCGCGAGAGTAGTCGCCGTAGCAGGTCATCCAGTGAAAGCCGGGCATGTTCTCCGCCACGCGCGCGTCGGCACATTGGTAGGCGACGTCAATCTGTGAACGGCAGATGGGCAGGAACGGCACTTCGACGATTTCGCCGACGAATCCCGTCCACCGTTCTGCTTTGAAGTCCGGGATGATGTTCGTGACTTTCTGCCCTTTGCGCATTTCCACCTTGGGCGATGCGCCGTAGTCCGACTCGAAATGCGTCACGAGACGCGCTGGATCGAGATTCTGGCCGTCGTTCTTGCGCGGTGCGGTGCAGTGGGCCAGCGTAATGATCCCGTCATGCGGGTAGGTGGGATCGTTGAGGAACTGCGGCCGACCCGAGATGGAACCCAGGAGAATCCCGGACGGAATGACGACGAAATCGGATTCGCAAAAGGCGAAGTAGCCTTCGTCGTTCAGCACCGACAAGGGGAGGCAGGACGTCGTTTCGGACATGGGCATGATCGTGCCCATACAGCTGTTGATGGTCATCATCCGCGCGCCGGCTTTTGCCATCAGCCCGCGGAAGATCTGTGCGAGCAGAAACGCGTTCTCCACAAACTTGCGGTCGGTTTCCAGCTTGACTCCGGGGTCCGACAGGTACTTGTCCGCACTCTGTTTGGCCGACTGCACGGCAACGTCCACGCCCCGCGCCTCCTGGATCAGCTTTGCCAGGTCCTCGTAGGAAACCGTGGAGATATCCAACCTGAAGCGGTCGCGGGCCAGATCCGGCGCCTGGGGGCAAGCCCAGCCGCCAGGGCCACCCACCGCGACGATCTTGGCACCCAAGGTGTTCTTGAGTCCGCAGAGCGCTCGCAGTCGCCAGGTGACTTCGTCCAGCGAATCGACGACGACGTCCCCGTTGTCGACGCCCTTGACGGCGAGCGTGTCGGTGTGCTGATGCAGGTAGCGCGGGCTGATGATCTCATACCAGAGCGATACCGGACCGGAGCGATGACGGAGGAAGATGATCATGGGCTTGCCGGTCTTCAGCACGGCATCGAAGATCGCGGCCGGCCCGCCAGCTCCGTAGACCATGATCGCGTCCGCTTGTGCCAGGTCCTGAACCTGCTGCAGTTCAGCGGGGCTGCGTACCGGCGCCGGCGGCAGGAATGTCACGGGAAAATCGGCTTGCTGGCGGACCTGTCCAAGTTCCTTCTGGATCCGCGCCACTTCCTGATTGGCATCTTCTTGAGTCTGCACGCCTCCCCAGCTTCGCCAGCTTGTTTGCGGACGCCGCTGGGGTATCTCATACATGAAGACTGGTTTCACAACCAAAGGCGTACGGCTCGGCGCCGGAGCCTCGGTTGCGGCGGCCGCGACGGAGTGCCAATCCAGGCCGGTCAGGGCCAGCCCACCCAGAGTCAAGCCGCCGATGGCCAGGAAATCTCGCCGCGGGATTTGACCGCCGGCACTCGCGCCGCGATCTCCACAGCAGTGGCAACGCTTGTGATGCAACGCAAAACTCTGTTGTTCAGGTCGAGACATGGGCTTCTCCTGTGGTGTGGCGAATTCCAACTCGCAGACGTCGCACGAACGATCGCCCTCATGAAACTCCGATCCCTTGTATAGGCAACTTGATTTGTCCAATTATCCGCGCCGCGGCGCGATTCTCAAGACGTGGGTGCCAGGTTCTGCCATGAGCGACTTCTCCTGACTTCGAGCCACAGATGGACACGGATAAACACAGATGATTTGGAGGAACACTGGCCGGCTGTCTTCCATCTGTGTGCATCTGTGTGTATCTGTGGCAGGTGATGCAACCGTGCTCCGTGGCTCGCGCCAAGGCAGCGAGGAATGAGGCGGCCGCGGATGACGCACGCTGGGCCGGAAGTGTTATGGCCGTGAAAGGCGCTGCAATTGCATCATCCGGACCCATCAATTTTGCCGATCAACGGGTGCCGGTACCTGGATCCGCCCGCGATTGACGGTGCGGTTCCGTCGCGTTTTCTTTGACACTGGGCAGTTCTTGACGTACGTGTTTCAGTGAAGGTCCATCTTGTCCGACGGAACGAGTGCCACGGTTTCCGGACCAAGGCACATCGATTCCAAGACTCGCCGATGCCGTGCCGTTCTGGTAACGGATCGACGAGTGGGCGGTACGAGTAACACTTCGACTGGCAAGGCGTTCGTTCCAAGAAACATCACCCGTGTTGGCGCACTGTCGCAAGTTGCGTCTTCGTCTGTTGCCTGAGGCATTCACATGAAACGGAGATTTCGATCACCGTTATGGCGGCTTCGCCGCGGGGCAACAGCGGTGGAACTGGCGCTGGCTCTCCCTGTCTTCTTGACCTTCGTGTTTGGGATTGTGGAAGTCAGCCGGATTCGCATGACCAGCAATCTGCTGAAGACGGCCAGTCGCACCGGAGCGCGGTATGGAGCGGCCGAGGGAGTCAGCAGCGCCGACGTGCAGGCTCGGGTCCTGCAGATCTTGGCGCCGGTCCTGAACACCAACGCGGTGACAGTGGACGTCAAGGACGCCTCCGGCTATGACACCGGTGGGGACCTGCCGGCGTTGGGCAGTGACGTCTCACAACTCCCGTCACTCGAACTCGATGATGCTGAACCGCGACAGTTGTTTCTGGTCCGCGCAACCGTGGGCTACAACGACATCGCGCTGATTCCGTTTTCCAGTCTCTGTGGAAAATCACTGAACGGTCAGGCGTTCATGCGTCACGAGTAATCGCAGTTCGAGTGTTTCGGGCTCGCTGTGACGGCAGCGAGAGGAGAGTCATCATGATCCCCTCCACACGCCTTGGCGTGCAGTCGCGGAATTCGCGGCGCGTGCGAGCGCGGACCGCACGGCGTGGAGTTGTCACCGTGGAAATGGCGATTGTCGCCCCCCTGTTTGTCACCATCGCGTTTGGAATGGCAGAAGTCAGCCGTCTCTGCGATATGCAGAACCAGTTGGCCGTCGCGGTGCGCCAAGGGGCGCGGCTGGCCTCGATGGATTGCGCGGGCCTGCTGAAGGAGGGAGAATCACTCAACGCGAAAATCACGGACGACATCAAGAGCATGTTAACCGCCAATGGGCTGCCGGGCGACCAAGTCAATGTGTTCATCGTCGACCCGCGCGATCACACCACCCCCCTGGATCTGGACGCCCCAGCCAACCGGATGGCGTACTTTGAATTGCGTCTCGAGACTCCGTACCGCATCGCGTGGAATTGGGGGACCAAAATCTCGCAACTCGCGTTGCAGGCGAAAATCGTATTCCGCAACGGTCGCTCCACCATCGTCCAGTAACCTTAACCGCAGGAAAGACACACGCCCATGTCAGTTCGCCCAGACAGTCGTCGTCCCAAGCCGGCGCCGGGGCAGTCGTCGCGACGGAGAGGAGTCATCGTCGTGGTGGCCGCCGTGCTGCTCGTCGTGATCTTCGCGTTTGTTGGTCTGGCGGTGGACACCGGCCAGATCATGTACCACCAGACCAACATGCAGAACGCGGTCGATGCGGCTGCGCTCGCCGCTTCCCAGGAAATCACGGCCGCTGTGCAGGCGGCGGGCCAGAGCGGCGGCGAGGCAGACGTGGACGCCAACTCCATCGCGGCTGCCAGTGCGCGCCGAGTGGCCGCAGAAGTCGCCGGGTTGAACGGGGTCTACGTGGATCCCGACCGAGACGTGCGGTTCGGCAAACGGATCTATGATGAGGCCACCGGCACGTGGCCCATTCAGTGGGACGCGCAGCCGTACAACGTAGTCGGCGTGACCGCGCGCAAGGACAATCCCGTCGAAGCTGCGCCGGACGCCAAACTCCGACTGAGCTTCGGCTGGGCGCTCGGCCGGCCGACTGTCGATCTGGAAACCACGGCGGCGGCGTTCGTCGAGGCCCGCGACATCGTGGTCGCGCTGGACTACTCGGGGTCGATGAGCTTCGACAGCCAATTTCGTGATGCGTCGCTTGACAAGCTGGGGCAACCGGCCATCGAAGCGAACTTGCGCCAGATCTGGGAAGACCTGGGTTCACCCACCTACGGCAAACTCGCCTTCACACCGGACTACGCCACCATCGTCAAGGCGGCGGCCAACGTAACGTGGACCGGCAAGACCGCCGTCATTTCGTTCAAACAGAATGTCGATCGCGTCAAGCTGACGTTCACCACCAACAACTCCCAGGTGCTCGCCGGCGGGTCGGTCGGCGAAACAAAGACCTTCAAGGGGAGCGGTCCGAACCTTAACAAGTTCATCAGGAGCCTGCAGGTCGAAATCGGCAACGGTTCGACCCCGTACGACTTCTATGATTCGACCACGATCAAGCAGGCGCTGGGATTGAATGCCGTTTCCTATCCGTACCCCAGCGGCAGTTGGGACAACTACATCACCTATTGTCGCAACATCACTTCTGGAACGTCATTCTATGAGTCGCAGCTCGACGTGACTGGCTATCGCTGTAAGTTCGGCATGATGACGCTGTGCGAGTTCTGGCTCAAACACTACCGCTCGCATGCACAAACTCCTGACCTGTGGAAGACGCGGCACTATCCGTTCCACGCGATGAAGGAAGGCACCGCGCTCTTCTGCGATTTTCTCGAGAGCCTGGAATTTGGTGACTGCCTGGGACTGGTGACGTACGCCACCACCACCCGCGCCGAGACAACCCTCAGCGAATCCGGCATGCCGTTCGTGGACATCAGCAGCCAACCCATCACCGATGACTACGACGCCATCAACACGATTCAGGTTCACAAACAGGCGGGCCATTACGATGGATCAACGAACCTCGGCGGCGGGTTGAATGAGGCCATGGAATTGCTGAATGAACACCGCCGCTACGGCGCGCGCCCCACGATTCTGATCATGACCGACGGCAATGCCAACGAGCGCGATCCGAACTGGCAAGTGCCGTCGGACTGGAACTGGAACGCGCTGACTGACTTCGACGGTGACGGCGAAGCCAACTACAGCACCTCCGACAAGAGCAAACTGTACGCGATGGCCAAGGCCAAGGAGGCCGCGGATCAGGGCTTCACGATCCACACGCTCAGCGTGGGCAGTGACGCCGACCGCGCCATGATGCAGGCGATCGCGTTCATCGGCAACGGGACCTACATTGACGTGCCGGGCGGGCGTACCATCGCGGACATGCGGGAGGAACTGCAGGCCGCATTCCGGAAGATCGCCGCCAACGTACCGCCGCCGAAGCTCGTCTACCAGGACTAGCGGACGAATACGTCGAGTTGGGTTGTGGCGTAGCACGGGCCGATCCGGTACCCGTGCTTCGCTGTTTCTTGTCCGCCAGTGTTCGTTCGTCGCATCGCACCACACGGGTGGACAAGTCACCCGTGCTACCCGACGGCAGGACCTTGGTGGTCCGCTGATCAGGTTA
>Ga0233425_10008521_pt1 | contig 13580 bp, 15 predicted proteins | sample Watercolumn_Towu_2_FD_181712 | JGI IMG/M metagenome (GOLD analysis project Ga0233425, IMG submission 181712) | Freshwater microbial communities from Lake Towuti, South Sulawesi, Indonesia - Watercolumn_Towuti2014_140_MG | ecosystem: Environmental > Aquatic > Freshwater > Lake | place...
TAAGGCCCAGGTAGACGAGCGCGACCGCAAGTGGCGCGAGGCGAAGGCCGAGAAGCGAGAGGCGCGGGAGAACGGGAAGACGCGGAAGACGTGACCCGAGGCGTTGCGGCGTGGAGACCTGCGCCCTACGGGGCGTGCTTAGTCAGGTGTATTCCTACCGCTCCACCAGCCCGGCCTGGTTGTCGTTCGTCGCGAGGATCCCGGTCTCAAAGCGCCCCACCGTGTTGCGCGCTGCGGCCTGACGATCACTCGCGCGTCGGCTCACCACCAGGCGCGTGGCCGGGTCTCGCGACAAGCGGTCGGCGTCGTTGGTGTCGGGGTATCCCGCCAGGCGACTGTACACCGACTGTCGCAGCAACGGCACTAGAGGTGGTTTCAAAACTCGGTGCCTGGAACTGGTTTTCCCGCAACGGACCCCTACTCGCGGCAGTACTGGGCGGAAAACCGTTCCTGGCACTGATTTTGAAACCACCTCTGGCCCATGCTGAATGTTGCGCCCCGAGCGCTGCTCCGTCAGAAGCTGCCCCGCCATTTCCGTCAGTCCGAGCTTCTCATCCAGCTCCCGGCGCGCCAGCAATCCGGCGTCGGAGGTGATCTTGCTGCCCGCGAACTCCAACCGCACCCGAGCGTAGAACTCCAGGCTCAATGGCTCATGTCGGCTTTCACCCCTGGGGTGCCTCCGGCAATCCCGTGTGCGATGCCCGCTGCGACGCTTCTATGACCGGTTTCTTGGCGTCCTTACCGGGGACCTCCCCGCCTGTATGGGCAATGCGGGCTTACCACTCGGCTCTCCACAGTGTGATCGTCGGCTCCCGGTAGGCTGACCGGGCGGCGAACGGCGTCGGCCCGAAGGCCGCGGGCTGTGGGGCGCTGTCCACGAACAGCCCCCCGAACAGACCGTCCTCGCAGCTGGCCGAGGCCCGCGCGATCCCGTAGCCCAGCGCGGCGCCGGCGAGGGCCTGCCACACGCTGTGGCGCTCCAGCTCGACCCGCGACCACGTCACCGCGGTCGCGAAGGCGTATGTGTACGGCCGCAGATCCCCATCCTCCGTGCCGGCGGCCTCCGCCAACGCCCAGGCCGCAGCCGCGTGGCCGCTCGGGAACCCGTCCGTGGCCAGCGGATCATCGGGGCGGCTTTGCTTCGTCGCCCGCTTGAGCCCCTCGGCCGCCAGGCCTGCCGCGATCCCCGCATCCAGCATCCGTCGCCCTATCCGCTCCTCCTTCTCACCCCCGAAGAGGGCCAGCGCCGGCGGCAGCGTGCCCATCACCCAGTACGATCCGTCGCTGATGGCCGCCGCGCTCTCCTCGACGGCATCGGCGGCGATCGGGCCCGACCCCACCAGTGCCGGCAACAGCAAGCAGGCGGCGAACATGGCGGCGCTCTCCGTAGGGGCGTTGCAGACCGGCGGGAACTACTGGGTTTTGAGCCTGAGTCGCGGCGCGTTCAGCACCACGATCTTGCGTCTCAGCAGCCGAATGTACTTGAGACGCTCGAAGTTCTTGAGCACCCGCGTCAGCGTCTCGCGGGAAGTGCTCACCAGATTGGCCATCTCCTGGCGCGTGTAGGGTACCGGGATCGAGAGGCCCTCTGCGGCCTCCACCCCGTGCTTCGCGCCCATGTCGAGCAGCAGGCGCGCGACCCGGCCCTGCACGTCCAGGAACGAGAGACTCTCGATGATGTCGTTCGCCGCGCGGAGCCGCTGGCTCATCATGACGAGCAGGCTCATCGCGATCCGGGGGCTCTTCTCGAGGCTGCGCATGAAGTCGTCGCGCGTGCCCTCGAGAACCACCGTGTCCTCGACGGCCGTCACGGTCGCGGAGCGCGGCTCCCCGTCCAGCATCGACATCTCGCCGAAGCAGTCCCCCGGTCCCATGTGGGCCAGCGTGACCTCACGGCTCTCCGTGCCCGGCAGGCTGATCCGCACCCGTCCCGTCTCGATGAGGAACACCGACCCGCCCGGCCCGCCCACGTGCACCAACGTCTCGCCGCGGTCGAACGTGCGGCGACGGAACGTACTCACGATGGCGTCGAGGTCTGCCTTGGAGAGATCGGAGAAAATGGAGGCCGGCGGCGCCGGCGGCCCGATCGGGACGTCATCACGATCCATGCGGTCCCTCCCATCCAGCCGACCCGATAATAGGCCACCACACCCCGAATGTCAACGGTGCGCGGCATCGCGTCAGCCCCTCTCGATTGCGATCACGCCCCTGAATCCCCGAAGGTCAGCGTCCCCGCGAGAGTGAACGTGCCATCAACGCGCAGCCCGCATCCCGGAACCCGAAACCGCCGCGATGGCCGAAGCACTGTCCCGGCAACGCGCCGCTCACGCCCTGCGGCACTTCATCCTCATCGGCGCGCTGTGGAGCATCTACGGCCCCGGCGTCTTCATCGCCTCGTCGGTGTTCACCGGCTACGCCCTGTCCCTGGGGATCAGCGAGTCGCAGATCGCCTTCCTGGCGGCGGGCACCGGGCTGATGGGCGCGACGCAGGCCGTCACCGCCTACTGGACCCGCCGAGCGCGGGACCGGCGCCGGCTCTGCTTCCTCATCGGCGCCGCCGACATCTGTTGCGCCAGCTCGATCGTCTTCGCGCTGCTGCTACCCCAGGCGCTCCGCTTCCCCTTTGTGGCGGTCCTCTTGTTCCTCGCCTACACCCTCGGCAATACCGTGAACCCGATGTTCGCCAACTGGATGGCGACGGTCATCCCCGAGGATGTGCGCGCGACCTACCTGGCCCGCCGGATGTTCGTGCTGACCCTGGTGTCGGTGGCCTACCTCTTCCTCGTCAGCCGCTGGCTCGACCTCGTCGAGGGTCCGCTCCGCTTCGTGGTGGTCTACGCCCTGGGGTGGCTCACCGGCCTCGGGGGGTACGTCATGGTGCTCCTGACGCCCATGCCGCCCGTGGAGCCCGAGGAGCCCGCGGGCTACGGCCGCAGCATCCTGGCCCCCCTTAAGCAGCGGTCCTTCGCGTTGCTCGCCGCCTTCATGGGGATGTGGACACTCGCGATGGCGGTCGCGTCGCCCTTCTACAGCGTGTTCATGCTGCGGTACCTGAACCTGAGCTACACGCGGATCGCCGTGTACTCGAACCTCAGCCTCGGGGCGATGCTCATGGGCTATCGCATGTTCGGGGCCCTGGCCGAGCGGCACGGCTGCAAGCCGATCATCAAGCTCCTCATCGTGCCCGCCGTGCTCGTCCCCTTCATGTGGGCCATCGCCGGGCCGGGGACTTGGCCGATCCTGGTGCCCGTCGCCTGCGCGCTCTCGGGCCTGGCGGTCTCCGGCATCCAGGTCGCCGCCAGCGCGCTGCTCTACAAGATCGTGCCCGCCGGGAAGGACAACAGCCTCTCCTTCGCCATCCTGACCAGCGGCACGGCCCTCGGTTCCTTCGCCGGTGCCATGGGCGGCGGCTTCCTCAAGAGCCTCCTGGGCGACCAGGGCTGGGAGCTGTTCGGCCACACCCTCGCCCCTCCGCAGGTCGTCTTCCTGGCCTCCGCCGTCATCTACCTGATCCCGCTGCTGCTGACTCAGCTGCTCAGAGAGCCCGAGGCCCAGACGGCCGTCGGCGTGCTGGGTCAGTTCCGCGGCAACCTCGTGGGCCTCGCCTACAACTACATCCTCTACAACCTCGCCCGAGAGGGGCGCTCGCGGGCCGTGGCACTGCGCGGGATGGCGCGTTCCCACAGCCCCCTCGCCGTGGCCAAGCTGGCTGAGAGCCTCGACGACGTGAGCCCCGAAGTCCGCCACGAGGCCGCGCTGGGGCTGGGGGAGGCGAAGGCGAAGGACGCGGTGCCCCACCTGGTCGAGCGGCTGACCGACGCGGGCTCGGACATCCGACCCGAAGCCGCCGAGGCTCTGGGGCAGATCGGCGATCCGGCCGTCGTCGATCCGTTGCGGCAGGCGTTCGAGGAGGGCGAGCCGCGACTGCGCGCCAGCGCCGCCATGGCCCTGGCCGAGATCGGCAGCCCGGACGCCCGCGAGCTGCTCATCCAGGCGTTGGGCGGGCCGGTGGACCGCGCGTCCTTCGCCGCCGTGGTCGATGCTGCGGGACGCACGGGCGACCTGCGCGTGGTGGCGCGAGGCCTCGCGGGCCTGCCGCACTTCGACTCGCCGGTCCTCCGGATGCAGATCATCAACGGCGTCTGCCGCAGCCTCGGCGAGCGGAACCACTTCTACCAGCTCGTGTCCCGCCGCGGCCTCGACCGCTCGGCGCTCGTCGAGCCCATGATGAAGCGCATCGTGCGGCTCCTCCGCCGCGCCCCGGGCCTGACGCCCGAGCAGCGCGCGGAGCTCAGCGACGAGGCCCAGGACGTGGCAGGGGCGGTGGAGCACGACCGCACCGCCGCGATGGCCGACCATGCCCGCCTCCTGGCCGACCGGGTGGCCGCGATCCCCTCCTCCGGCGACGTAGCCCTCGCCGGCGCCGCGGCCATCCGCGCCTATGTGGATCAGGTCCCCGCCGACCGCCTCGCCGATGAGGGCGTCGTCTTCGTGGTGGTCGCTCTCACCTCCCTCGCCCGACATATCGGCCGCACCGGGCGCACCCAGGAGCACTCGCCATGAGCGAACCCCTCAGACTCGGCGTCGTCGGGGCCGGGACCATCAGCCAGATCGCGCACCTCCCGGCGGCCGAGATCGCCCCGAACGTCGAAGTCGTGGCGCTCTGCGACCCCCGCGAAGGCCTCCTCCGCGCCGTCGCCGGCCGTCACCACATCCCCCGCGGCTACGCGTCCCTCGACGGCCTCCTGGCCGACGAGGCGGTGGAGGCGGTCGACCTCTGCGTGCCCACCCTCGCCCACGACACCCTCGCCGCGCAGGCCCTGGCGGCCGGGAGGCACGTCCTGTGCGAGAAGCCGATGGCGACCACCGTGGCCCGCGCCCGCGGGATGCTTGCGGCCGCCGATTCGGCCGAGAGACGGCTGATGATCGGCCACCACAAACGCTACGACCCCGGCTGCGAGCAGGCGAAGACGGTGCTGGATGCCGGCCGAATCGGCCGACCACGGCTCACCACGTACCTCTTCGGCACCGGAAACTGGATGGGCCCCGCGCCGCGTCCGCCGCTGGTCACGGACGAACCCGCTCCGCCGTGGGGCTACGAGTACCCCCCCGGCGTCGAGGGGCCGCGCGCTCGCGCCTATTACGAGTCGCTGCTGGAGATGTTCACCCACATCACGAACCTCCTCCGGTGGCTCATCGGCGATCCGCAGTGGCTCCTGGCGGCCCAGCCCGCCGAAGGCCCGGTGCGCGGGACGCTCACCCTCGGGTGGGGCGAAGGGCCGGATACTCAGGCCTTCTGCGTGGATGGCCCGCACTATGCGGCGAACGCCTGGAATGAGGCCCTCACGATCTGGGGCGACGAGGGCCGACTGGAGCTGACGCTGCCCCAGAACGTGTACGTGGGCAAGCCCGCGCGCGTGCGGCTCTTCGAGGCCCGGACGGGCGCCGACACGCTGCTGCCGGAGGAGTACGGCTGGGCCTTCGCCCGCGAGATCGAGCACTTCGCCGAGGGGATACGCGGGGGGACTCCCTTCCGTACCGAAGGCGCGGACAGCCTGACGGACCTGATCATCGCGGAGGCCGCAGCGCAGGCCCTCACCGGGGCCTGCGCGCTCCCGATCCGTCTGGACCATACGGAGGCGGTGCCATGACCCTCGCCCTGAACACGCTCATGTGGGCCTGGGACCCGTTCGAGGAGGTCCTCGCTCATTCGGAGGCTCTGGGCATCCCGGCGCTGGATCTCGGCGCCTTGCCCGGCTGCGGGCACCTCCGCCTGCCCGTTGAGGAGGGCTTCGAGGACTCGGCCGTCGGCCGCCTCGCCGGCGCCGGCCGCGTGCTCGCCGTTACGGCCGACCACCCGGGCCTGAGCGCCTCGAACGCCGCGGACCGCGAGGCGGGCGTCGCGTACACCGTCGCCGCGCTGCGCGTCGCCGAGGGCCTGGGCGCGCGCGTCGTGGGCACGAGCCTGGGCAGTGTCGGCCAGGGGAGGCATTGGGCGGAGGCCGCGGCATGCGCCTCCGAGGCGCTGGCCGGGGTCGCGACGCGGTACGACGGCGAGGTCCGGCTGGCCATCGAGCTCCACGTTGATGACGTCTGCAACTCGCTGGAGAAGGCTTGCCACCTTCTCCGCGAGGTGAAGGACCCGCGCGTGGGCGTGGCCTTCGATACCAGCCTGCTCTTCCACAACCGCATCGACCTCGACGCGGCCTTCGAGGCGCTGGCGGGCCGGCTCTACCACGTCCACCTGCGCGGCGCGACTTCGGCGACGTACTTCGCCATTCCCGGGCGCGACGAGGTCGACTTCCCTCGGTTCTTCGCCCGCCTGCATGAAGCGGGCTATGACGGGGCGCTCTCGCTGGAGCTGTACGAGGTGGAGCCGCGGTACGGGATCAGCACCCTCGAGGCGCTTCGCGAGGCGATCCCGTTCCTCGGGAAATCAGTACGGTGAGGTAGTTTCAAAACTCGGTGCCTGGAACTGGTTTTCCCTCGCCGCACCCGGACTCGGTGCGCCACTCGGCGGAAAACCGTTCCTGGCACTGATTTTGAAACCACCTCGCGGGTACTGATTTCCCAGCCCGTGCCAGACGGAAGCGGCACCTGTCCCTGGATTCCGCGGCCCTGCAGATCACGGCCAACAGGACACTAGCTCTGCTCGTAGGGGTTCCAGTGCACGGTCGGCTGGAGCGAGCCCGGCGTCTGGAACTTCACGTGCCCATCGCCGAACCCCACGTTGTACCCGCCGCTATGCCGCGCCGCGTACTGTCCGGTCAGGGCCGGGTCGGTGGTGCCCAGCGTGCCGTCCACCGCGGCCGCGCCGTGCTTGCTGGGGGTCCCGCCGGGGCAGAAATCGATGATGAGGACCTTCTTCACCGGGTCGTACATCGCGCCCAGCGACTCCCCGCTCAGCAGGCTGTTCATCCCATAGCCGGGGATCACGGTCTTGATCTCCGGGCAGATCAGGATGTCCCGGTTCCGCATGTACTCGTAGATCCCGTCGTACCACTGGTACTGAGCCGGGTTGTAGTAGCCGACGCCCACGCCCGCCGCGACCGGGAAGCTCTCGTCGTAGTCCTGCGCGTACATCAGGAACGCCTTGACAATCTGGCTCTCATTCGAGAGGCACGCCGTCGCGCGGCCCTTCGCCCGGGCCCGTGAGAACACCGGGAACAGAATGGACGCCAGAATCGCGATGATCGCGATGACGACGAGGAGCTCAATCAGGGTGAATCCTCGACGGGTGACGGCCGACTTCATGCCTCTCGCCTCCTGGGAACATGCCGATGTGCCGCCGACGGCGGCAGTGTGCATACGAACGCCCGAACGCGCCGCAGGGTCCCTGTTCCCAGTCTCCCCTGCCTGAAGTGTGACGAAACATACACTCCGCCATCCTGCGAGCCCTCCGGTCTTCTTGGCCTCCCCCCAACAAAACCCTTGACACGCGCTCGCGGTCTCGGTATAATCCAGACCAAGTCTATCGGGTAGGTGTAGTAATGCTGCTGTCGCAGAAGTGCCAATACGCGCTGCGTGCGAGCTTCCACCTGGCGAAGCACTACGGTCAGGGCCCCGTGCGGATTGCGGACATCGCGGAGGCCCAGGCCATCCCCAAGCGGTTTCTTGAGGTGATCCTCACGGAACTCAAGCAGGGGGGCTTCGTCATCTCGCACCGGGGCAACGAGGGGGGCTATGCGCTCGATCGGGACCCGAGCGGCCTCTCCGTCGGCGAGCTGATCCGCTTCGTCGAGGGGCCGATCGGTCCGGTCGGCTGTATGGCCGGCGACTCCCGCGAGAACTGCCCGCTGCGCGGCCAGTGTGTCTTCATGCCGATGTGGGAGAAGGTCCGCGATCAGGTGGAGAACGTCTACGACTCCACCACCCTCCAGGACCTCGTCGAGCGGGAGCGGGCGCAGACCGGCGAACTGGCCCTCGATTACGCGATCTGATGCCGTGCCGCCGTACGCTTCTCTTTTTGGGACCATCTCGACCAAACCAATCGAGATACTGATATTAGCCCCGGCCCATCGCCTTCGCCGGGGGACTCGGAGGTAGGAACCATGCCGGTGCAACTGGCCGAAGTCGACGTGAAGAGCCTCGTGGACGGACTCAACTTCGCCGAGAAGATCGACCGCTCCCTCGGGCTCATCCGGGAGGCCTACGAGGAGTTCGGTGACCGGCTGGTCGTGGCCAACAGCCTGGGCAAGGACTCCTGCGTGGTCTGGGATCTGGCCAAGCGCGTCAGCGCGAACATCCGCGGCTTCATCATCACCACCCGCTTCAAGCCGCGCGAGACCAAGCAGTTCATGACCGAGACCGTGGAACGCTATCCGGAGCTGCGGGTGTTCTCCAACGAGGTGGAGATTCCCGACCGCCTCTACCAGGCCGAGCCCGACCGCTGCTGCGACCTGCTGAAGGTCGAGCCCACGCGCCAGGCCATCGCCGAGATGGACGTTGCCTGCTGGGTTACCGGGCTCCGTTGCACCGAGGGGCGCACGCGCACCGACTTCCAGGAGATCGAGGAGCGCGACCCGGGCCTCATCAAGCTCAACCCGATCTTGATCTGGTACGAGCGGGAGATCTGGCAGTACCTGGCGCTCTATCAGGTCCCGGTCAACCCGCTCTACGCGCTCGGCTACCGCTCCTTGGGCTGCGCGCCCTGCACGCACATCACGGCCGATCCGGACGAGCGCGCCGGCCGCTGGATCGGCACCAGCAAGTGCGGCGGCGAGTGCGGCATCCACACCCGCCCGCTCCAGGCCGACTACCAGATCTAGCGGCGGGGACCGCCCGAAGGGCAAGGTGGACGAGCATGGCAGCCGAGACCGCAGTACAGGAACTCGATCTGACGGGCGAAGTGTGCCCGATGACGTTTGTGAAGGCCAAGCTTGGCCTCGACCGACTGGCCGTGGGCGAGGCGCTGACGCTGGTGCTGAAGGCCGGCGACCAGATCCGCAACGTCCCTCGCAGCCTGCGCGACGAGGGCCACCGTATCGAGGCCGTGCAGCAGGACGGGGGGCGCTACCGCCTCCTCGTCCGCAAGGGCGAGTAGCGGCGCCATTCATGGCGCCCGAATGTCGGGGCGCGATTCATCGCGCCCGAGTGTCGGGGCGTACGATGAGCTACGTGACCGGACTCAGGTGCCGCGAGACCGACTGCGGTCGCGAGTACCCCAACCAACCGATTCACATCTGCGACTACTGCTTCGGCAAGCTCGAGGTCGCCTACGATTACGAGGCGATCCGGGCCGACCTCTCGCGGGAGCGGATCGCCTCCCGCGCGCCGAGCATGTGGCGCTATCGCGAGCTCCTGCCGCTGGACGACGAGCCCACTGTCGGCCGCGAGGTCGGCTTCACGCCCCTCCTTCGTGCCCGCAACCTCGAGCGCGCGCTCGGCCACACCGAGGTGTACGTCAAGAACGACGCGGTAAGCTACCCGACCCTCTCCTTCAAGGACCGGGTCGTCTCCGTGGCGCTCTCGAAGGCCAAGGAGTTCGGCTTCGACACGGTCGCCTGCGCGACGACCGGGAATCTCGGAAACAGCGTCGCGGCGCAGGCCGTGCAGGCGGGGCTCGACTGTTTCATCTTCATGCCCGCCGACCTCGAGGCCGGCAAGATTGTCGGCACCTCCATCTACGGCGTCAACGTCGTGGGGATCTCGGGCAACTACGATGCGGTGAACCGCTTCTGCACCGAGGTCGCCGACCGGCATGGCTGGGCCTTCGTGAACATCAACCTCCGGCCGTACTATGCGGAGGGCTCGAAGGCCTACGGCTTCGAGATCGCCGAGCAGCTGGGCTGGCGCGCGCCGCAGCACATCGTGGCGCCGATGGCCGGCGGCTCGCTCATCACCAAGATCGACAAGGCCCTCCGCGAGCTCGTCGTGGTCGGCCTCCTGGACGAGGCGCACACACAGGTCCACGGCGCCCAGGCCACCGGCTGCAGCCCGATCACGACGGCCGTGAAGGCGGGCGAGGAGCTCTTCACGCCGCAGCGACCGAATACGATCGCTCGCTCCATCGCGATCGGGAATCCGGCCGACGGGTTCTACGCCATCGACGTGATCCGCCGCTCCGGCGGCTGGGCCGAGGACGTGACCGACGACGAGCTTGTCGAGGGGATCCAGCTTCTCGCCGAGACCGAGGGCATCTTCACCGAGACCGCCGGCGGCGTCACCGTCGCGGTGGCGAGGAAGCTCATCGAGCAGGGCCGGATTCCCCCCGACGAGTCCGTCGTTATCAGCATCACCGGGAATGGGCTGAAGACCCAGGAGGCCGTGGTCAACCAGCTCCGGGAGCGCTCCATCATCGAGGCCGACGCGGACCAGTTCGACCGCCTTCTCGACGAGCTCCGCACTCCCGTCGCCTCCTGACGCCATCGCCGCTGCCTGCGACCGCGTCCCGCACGTGCGGGACGCCGCCGTGGCCGGCCGTGACGCCGTTGCCGTGTCCGTGGACCGGGGGCCGTCGCCGTCGACTGCGGACTGTCGACTGTGGACTGTGGACTCACGAAGGGAGCCTTTCGATGGCGATTACCGTGAAGGCCGGCAGCGCGCTGGCGCGCCTGTTTGATGGGCAGCGGGTCGTTGAGGCCCAAGGTTCGACGATCGGCGAGGTGCTCGACAACCTCGGCGTGCGCGACCGGCTGTGCGATGAGTCGGGGAAGCTCCGCCGGCACTTCAACCTGCACATCAATGGTGGCGAGGACGTGCGACTGCTGCAGGGGCTCGACACGCCGGTGCAGGACGGCGACGAGGTCGCGTTGCTCTCGGCGATCGCGGGGGGCGCGACGGTGGCGCGGAAGGTCTGGCTGACGTTCCCCGCCGACCTCGTCGAGCGCCCGCTGATCTGGGAGCTCGGCCGGACCTTCGAGGTGGTGACGAACATCCGCCAGGCCAGCGTCTCTCGCGAGGTCGGGATCGTCGGCCTCGAGCTCTCGGGGGAGGACGACGAGGTGAAGCGCGCGATTGACTTCCTCACCGAGGCCGGGGTGTCGGTCGAGCCGGTCGAGTTGGACGTAGTGGAGTAGCCATGTCGAGCCTCGATTTCACTCCGGAACAGATCGACCGTTACTCGCGGCACATCCTCCTGAAGGAGGTCGGCGTCGAGGGCCAGCGGAGGCTGCTCGGTTCGAGCGCGCTCATCGTGGGCGCGGGCGGGCTTGGCGCGCCGATCATCCAGTACCTCGCCGCCGCGGGCGTAGGTCGCCTGGGCATTGCCGACGGCGACGTGGTCGAGGTCTCCAACCTGCAGCGACAGATCGTGCATGGGACGCAGGATGTCGGCAAGTCCAAGGCCCTCAGCGCCGCCGAGTTCGTTCAGGGCCTCAACCCCGACTGCCGCGTGGACGTGATCGCCGAGCGCCTCACGGCCGACAACCTCGGCACGATCGTCCCGCAGTATGACGTGGTGCTCGATGGGTCCGACAACTTCCCCACCCGCTTCCTCGTCTCCGACGCGTGCTGGCTGGAGCGGGTGCCGCTGATCTCGGGCGCCGTGCTCCGCTTCGAGGGGCAGCTGATGACGGTGCTGCCCGGGGTCAGCCCTTGCTACCGCTGCTTCGTCCCCGAGCCCCCTCCGCCGGGCATGGTGCCCTCCTGCCGGGAGGCCGGGATCCTCGGCGCGGTCGTGGGCGTCATCGGCACGCTGCAGGCCGTCGAGGCGCTGAACCTGCTGCTAGGCTTCGAGCCCTCGCTCGCCTCCGGGCTCTTGATCTACGAGGCCCTCGACGCGAGCTTCACGCGCACGAGGCGCGGCCGCGACCCCGACTGCGCGCTCTGCGGGCCCAACCCTACGGTGGCCGAGCTGGTCGAGTACCAGTACAGCTGCGAGGTCGGCGACGAGGACATCGAGTCATGGCTCTCCGTGTGACCCCCGACGTCCTGGCCGCCATCGCGGAGCACGCTCAGGAGAGCGCGCCGGCGGAGTGCTGCGGCATCCTCCTGGCTCAGGCCGGAACCGTCACGGACATGCTGCGGTCGCGCAACACCGAGGGCGAGCGCCCGACGCGGCGCTATCGCCTCGATCCGCGCGTCCAGCTGGCCGCCCTCGACGCCGAGATCGAGGGCCGCGCTCTGATCGCGGGCTACTATCACTCGCATCCCGTCGGGCCTCCGTCGCCTTCGCCCACCGACGTTGCGGAAGCCGTGCCGGAGACCACCTACCTCATCTGCGGTCTTGCGACCGGCCGGCCCGAGTTCGCCGCGTGGCGCTCGGAGGAGGGGCGGCTGGCGCCCGAGCCCCTGGAGGCGACCGATGCCTAGTCCCGCGCAGGCGCGGCTGGCCGAGGCCGATCCGGCCGTCCGACGGTATGCCGACGTCCGCGGGCTCATCGCCGACCCGCAGAACCCGACTCCCATCGTGCGGCTCAACCGGGTCGCCGCCGAGTCGCCACTCGACCTCTACCTGAAGCTGGAGTGGTACAACCCGTTTGGCTCGATCAAGGACCGCGCGGCCCTCTACATCCTGGAGGGCCTCGCCGAGCGCGGGCTGCTTGACGGGCGGGAGCTGGTCGAGCCGACCTCGGGGAACACGGGCATCGCGTTGGCCGCCCTGGCGGCGCTCGCCGGCAAGCGCCTGACGGTCACCATCCCCCAGGGCGTCCCCGACGAGAAGAAGACGCTGCTCCGGATGCTGGGGGCAGAGGTCTGGGCCACACCCGACGACCTGTGTCCGGTCAACCACCCGAAGGACGGCGCGATCGCGCTGGCGCACTCCTTCATCGAAGGCGAGGGCGGTAGGGACCGGTACGTGATGCCGAATCAGTACGAGAACCCGGACAATGTCGCCGCCCACTACGCGACCACCGGGCCGGAGATCTGGGCGCAGACGGAGGGGCAGGTCCGCTGCTTCTTTGCCGGCTTTGGGACCTGCGGGACCCTGAGCGGCGTCGGCCGCTTCCTCAAGGAACAGAACCCCGACGTCCGCATCATCGCCATCGAGCCCCAGAAGGGCCATCGCCTGCCGGGGCTGAAGAACTTGCAGGAGTCCAAGCCACCGGGCATCCTGGACCAGTCCGTCATCGACGCGGTCATTCCGGTCGCCGACGACGAGGCGTACGCGATGACGAAGCGCCTCTACCGGGAGGAGGGCCTGATGGTCGGCCCCTCGACGGGCGCCATCGTCCATGCCGCGGTGGGTTTCCGCGAACTCAGCGAGGGCGTCGGTGTGGCCATCGCCCCGGACAGCGGCCTGAAGTACGCCAGTTTCTTCGCCGACATCCTCGGCGACGAGGGCCTGCCTCGCCTCTGAAGTGCCCGGGCCACCGGCTCGTAGGGCGGAGCGCCTGCTCCGTCAATCATCAGGAGAGCAACAACCATGCCTGTCGACCGTTACATCGAGGACGCTGAGAGCAAGGCCCTCGTCGACGCCGACGTGGAGGGCAAGTCCGGGGAACTGGACTTCGGCACGTTGAAGAGCGGCGGGATCATCAAGCAGCGGCAGAGGGAGCTGTTCACGGTCCGTCTCAAGTGCCCGGGCGGCCGGGTGCCGCTGGACCGTCTGGCGAAGATCGCGGAGGTCGCCCGGCGGTACGGCGGCGACTACGTGCACCTGTCGTTTCGCCAGTCCATCGAGATCCCGTATGTGAACA
>Ga0233425_10008522_pt1 | contig 13578 bp, 11 predicted proteins | sample Watercolumn_Towu_2_FD_181712 | JGI IMG/M metagenome (GOLD analysis project Ga0233425, IMG submission 181712) | Freshwater microbial communities from Lake Towuti, South Sulawesi, Indonesia - Watercolumn_Towuti2014_140_MG | ecosystem: Environmental > Aquatic > Freshwater > Lake | place...
TCGCTTGCTGTTGCGTTGAATATTGTTGCGTATGGTGCTGTGCTGATGTTCCAGTTTGTTGCCGGCGCTGTTGAGTTAACTTGTGGATATGTTGTTGCGCTCGTGAAATAATATGTAAACAGTGTTCTATTTGCCGTGGTATTGCAGAAGTTCTGCACACTGCATGTTTGTATGCTCCAGTTGTGTGTTGTGTTTGTTTGTGCGAAGGTGAATGCAAAGTTGTATGTTCCGTTTACTAATCCTGAATTGTTTGTGAAGTTGTATGCTCCATTTATCATTAGTGAGACATTTCTTAATCCGTAAGCATCGCTTGCTGTTGCGTTGAATATTGTTGTGTATGGTGTGCTTGTTATGTTCCAGTTTGTTGCCGGCGCTGTTGAGTTAACCTGCGGGTAGCTGGTGCCAGTGTCATATGTGACAAACAGTGTTCTGTTTGATGTGCTGTTGCATAATCCTGATGTATCGCATGCCTGCACACTCCAGTTATTCGTTGAGTTTGTTTGTGCGAAGGTGAATGCAAAGTTGTATGTTCCATTTACTAATCCTGAATTGTTTGTGAAGTTGTATGCTCCATTTATCATTAGTGAAACATTTCTTAATCCGTAATTATCGCTTGCTGTTGCGTTGAATATTGTTGTGTATGGTGCGCTTGTTATGTTCCAGTTTGTTGCCGGCGCTGTTTGGTTGGTCTGGGGGTATGTTGTGTCAGAGCCTGCATTTAATGCTCTTATTGCCGTTGTGTTTGTCTGTCCGCTTGTGTCTTTTGCATATGCGCTGTATCTGAATACTCCTGTTAGGTTTGTCTGGTTTGTTGTGAACTCCCATTGTGTCGGGCTGTATTTTCTCAGCCCCGAATAATATATCTGATTTATTTCTTCTGCTTTTAAGCTTATATTCCAGAATGTTACTTCATCTATTGCTCCATTAAATGTCGCACTTCCCTCGCCGTATCCTATTGTCAGTGCAGCGTTTGCGTTTGGTATTGTGTATGCTGTTGAGTTTGCTCCATTGACTGCTCCGTTTAGATAAAATGTTATGTTGCTCGCATTTTTGGTTGCTGCAAAATGATACCATACTCCTGTTGATGCTGTCCATGTGTTGCTGTATAAGTTTGGGCCTCCTCCACTTGTTGATTGTATGCTGAATACAGTTCCTTTATTTGTGTTGTCATATGCAAATATCCATTTGTTGTTGTTTCCCCCTCCAGAGTCATGCGCTATTATTGGCGCCTCCCACCATGTTCCGAAACTGTTGAATTTAACCCAGGCAGTTACTGTAAAACTTATGTTGTTGTCCCAGTAGTCTTTGTCAGCAACACTTATGTAGTCTCCGCCGTCATAGTTGAATGCGCCGTATATTTTTCCTGCTGTTGTTCCGAGAGCTCCTGTTACTGTTCCATTGTTCAAATATTTTGAAATGTCTATTGCCTTTGTTTCATTTTCTCCTATCGAGGTTATGTTGTCAAAGTTCAGCATTAACAATAAGCTGTCATTGTAGAAGGTGTAGTTTGTTCCGTTTCTGTTGAACTTAAACTCTGAGAGCATGCTTTCGGTTATTGTTGCATTGAATAGTAGTGAGTCATTTGTTGTTGATGCTCCGTCATTTAATGTTGGATTTACAAATGCAATTCCTGGCGGAAGCGTGTCCTGCGCTGTGAAATTTGTTGTCTCGGAGCTGTTTATGTTGCTTCCTGAGTCGTTTGCAAAGACTCTTAATGTGTAAACTCCAAGTTGTGCTGGAGAATATGATGCATTGTATTTTTCCGGCTGTCCTGATGAGTTTGCAATGTTTACGGTGATTTTTGAGCTGTCTGGAAGCGTGACATTTATGTAAACGCGCGCAACTTGTGAATAATCCGTTATGTTGGCTCCGATTTCAATTGTTTGGGAAGTGTTGAAAACCGAGTTTAGTGCGGGTAGTAGTCCTGTGACATTCGGGAATAAGGTATCGTTTATTACAATGGATACATTTGAGGTTACTGCGCTTGCTGTCATGTTGTCTGTTATGTTTGCATATGCGAAAAAGGTGTATGCTGTTCCATTTATCGGACCTGTTGCATTCACCCAGAAGACAACAAGCTGTGACTGGCTTGTGTTCAATGTTATGTTTGCCGGGTTGCTTGAGTTTGTGTAGAACGGGCTTGTTCCTGCGGTGGTGCTTACTGTTCCTTTTCTGGGTGTTGCGGGAGTGCCTCCGCTTCCTGCGAAAAATGTTGATGAAAAATTAAAGTAACTGGCATAGCCTGGGTCTCCGCAATAGTCAGGTATTGAATTGTCCCAGCAGGCGCAGTTTGCGCTTGCTACAGGGCTGTTGCCGTTCCTTTCAAAAGAAGGGCAGTAATAATTGTAATTCATCATAGTGCTTAATGCGCAGTCTCCGCTTCCTGCTCCGAGGTATGTGTCGCAGCTTGCAATATTATCATTATAAATATATCTTGAGCTTTCCATTCCGCTGTCTGCACAGGTATTGGCTGATGCCGAGAATGTCGGCGTCCATGAAGTGAATATGTTTCCGCAGGTTTCTGTGCAGTCGCTTGTTGACGGGTCGCATCCAGGGGTTATTGGGTCAAGCGTTACATTTACATTTCCGCAGTTGCCTAATATGCACGATACATTTACTGTTACTGAGAAGAATCTGTTTTTTGCAACTGTTGTGTTAACTATCGGGTTTGCCAGGCTGATGTTTACTTTTGCTCCTGTCCCTCCCATTGTTTCATAGGGCTGTTCGGGCGACGGAGGTATGCTTTCGTTTGTTTTATTTATTGTATTGTTGGCTGTTATGTTTGCAGTGTATGTTTCTCCATTTTCAAGTGTTGTTTCGGAATAAATTATTCTATCTAATTTATAGCTTACATTTCCGGTTATCTCAATTCTTATTAAGTATTTTGATGCAGTCATTTCTGTTGTGCATGTTTCTTCGCATGCCTGTGTCGTGTTTACTTCTTCTCCGTTAAGCACATGCGAACTGGCCAGATACTGGTTTCCGCTGTAAAGTATGTATGTTTTTGTCTCTCCTGTTCCGCTTATTTTTTCTGAAACAGCAATTCCGTTGATTGTTATGCTGTTTTCAGGCACCCAGAGCAGGACGGCATTTGAAGTGTAGTTCTTATTTATTTCATCCTGATAGCTTGAGCCGGCAATCATTCCGGTTATTCTGCCGGACAGCGCGCCTGCTGTGAAGAGGAGCAGAAGTGCAGTTATTGCTGTGATTATTCTCCTGTTCATTTGTTCCTCTTTTTTTTGGCGCGCGCATATATTGTCCAAAGCATTCGGTTGTCCTTTCCGATTATTGACGCTATTTTCGGCATGCGTAGTTTTTTCTTTTCAATGAGGTGCGAGATTAATGATTCAAGAATGCTGAGTTTTCTGCTTGCGAACACTTCTGCCGGAATGAAGATTTCGCTGGCTGAATAGTCGTTTTTCTCTTCTTTTTTTGAGGCGTTTTTGTATGTTTTCCAGATAGTCCTGTCGTTTCTGGCTGTTAGAACCGCAATTTCGTGGTAGCTTAATGAGAGCTCTTCTTTGAGGTATTTTACTAATGCTTCAAGAGGCGCGAGTTTGTTTGTCCTGAAAACGAGCAGTGGTATAAATTCTTTTCCGAGAATTTTTTTGAGGGTCTCGCAACTAAGCAAGCCGTTTTCTTTTAGCTGGACTGCTAATATTTCTGCTCTTTCTTCCCTGCTTAAATACATCATTTACTTAATCTGTAAGCTACTTTATCTCTTTTGTTTATAAATATTATCTTTTTAAATACATATTAACTTAATCTGTAAGCTACTTTATCTCTTTTGTTTATAAATATTATCTTTTTATATTGATTAATAAATGATTTGATATACTTTATACTTAACTTGTATGTTAGATTTTTTTTTCGGCTTCCGCCAAAACCTTTTTAAGCAACCTCTTTTTTCCGCTCATTATGATAATTCCTATACGATGTATGAGCTGTGGAAAGCCGATTGCCCATTTGTGGGAGGATTTTCAGGAAAGGAAAAAGAAGGAGTCAATGAAGAAAATTCTTGACAGCTTTAAGCTTGAAAGATGCTGTTGCAGGGCTGCTTTAATGGGTCATGTTGATTTGATAGACATTGCCGCAAGATTCAGAAAGGCATAAAAATCATTTTTATTCTTTCTGTTTTTACTGCTCTTCTGCTCATCCAGCTATTCCACTACAACTGCATCATAAGCATAAACTTCAATATTTTCTTTCCAGGAATTTTTGCTTAATCCTGCTTTTTGGCATAAACTTGAGAGAAAATCTTTTTCGTTATCAAACTGCGCCCATACCTGTGGGAGGTATGTTGCCTGATAAAATCCTTTTTTCAGGATAATTCCTTTGCCTTTTATTTTTTTGAATAAATCTGGTTCGTCAGTGTAATCTATTTTTTTTGGTTCAGTCAGAACAGAAACTTCATAATGCAGTCTGTCTAACTCTTTTTCCTCAACCGGGCTGAACCTCGGGTCTTCTGAGCAGGCGCTAATTGCGTTGTCAACTATGCTCTGATATAATGGCCCTGCTGGTTCAAGATTTCCGATGCATCCTCGTAATTCATCCTTCTCTGTCAGTGTCACAAAGCACGCCCTTTCTTCTTTCAGCTTATCAGGAATGTTCTTTGCCTTATTTTTTTTCCCTGTTTTAACAAATTTCTCAACTGAATGCTTCGCCAGATTGAGTATGTATCTCTTCTCTTCTTCGGTATAATTCTTTTCTAAAATATTTTTTTCACCCTCATAGAAAACAATTGCGCTGTATCCGACAACGCTTGTTTTATCTCCTGTGATGTCTCCTGAATTCTTGTATTCAAGCAGTTCTGTTTTCCAGCCGAACTTTTTTGCCAGTTCTATAACAGACATCACCGCATACGGCGAATCAATTTCTGAATCTTCAATGTTGCCTTCTTCTAAATTAAGAATTGAGTTAATTGAATAAGTATCAAGCTTTTTAGCCGCGTCATAATCATGAAAATGGCTCAAATCAACTGAAACAACAATTAAAGTTTTGTTATCGATATTTTTGCTTAGGAAGTTTGAAAACTCAGTTGTATTTGTCCTGCCGACAATAATCGGCACAATACAAAAATCTTTTAGTATTTTCTGAAGAAATGGAAGTTCAATCTCAATGGAGTGCTCTTTAACATGCGCTTCATCAACATTTTTAAGAATTTTTTTGTCTTTAACATCACCGCATACTTGAACATTTCCCAAAGGAGTTTCATAGTAATCAACATCAAGCATTGAAGCGCCTTCAAGCGGATAAGTGTGCGCAGTTCCGAGAATTATTACTTTGTTGAAATCCTCATTTTCCAGTTGTTTAAATGATTTTGCAGCAACACTGCCCGAATAAGCAATGCCTGCATGAGGAACAATGATTGCTTTTATGCCCGTTATTTTTTTATCCACGGTATTTTTTAGATAGCCGTTTATCTCTTCTGAAAGCTCTTCTTTGTCTGCATTATACCATGTTCCTGCACAGCAGCTCTTTTTTATTTTCATTTCGGCGCATCCGGAAATTAATGCAAGCAGCATTATTGCGCCTGCTAATTTAAATGTTTCCAGCATATACATTTTCCAGGTATTCCTCTGCAATCATTTTGAATTTTCTTATTAGCTCAACCGGCGTTTCATTCAGTTTCAGTTTATAATGCGGAAATGCTCGTGAGATGTGAAGGACAATTCTTTTGTCCAGTTTCGCAAGGAAAGCGCACATTTTTCTAAGCTCTTTTTCATTGTCATTATATTTTTCTATCAGTAAAAGCGTCACTTCAATATGCTTTTTTGCTTTTACAATACTTTCAATGCACTTTTTTGTTGCGTTTAAATCCCCGTTGCAGATTTCCTTGTAAAACCTTTGGTTAAAAGACTTCAAATCAATGTTAAATGCATCTAAATATGGAAGAAGGTTCTTCAAAGGAAGCGGGTTAATCTGGCCGTTGGAAACCATGGCCGTTTTTATGCCTGCCTTTTTGCACAGCTTTGCAGTGTCCAGCATATATTCGTAAAATACTGTTGGCTCGTTGTATGTGAATGCAACAAAATTAAGATTGCTTTCCTTGCACAAGCGGACTATTTTTTCCGGCGGCGCATATTCGGCATTTTCAGCAATCTTTTCAAATCCTTTAATGTCTTTTGCCTGGCTCATCTCATGGTTCTGGCAGAACTGGCATGATAAATTGCAGCCGAAAGTTCCTATGGATAAGATTTTGCTGCCCGGGTAAAAATGATACAGCGGCTTTTTCTCAATCGGGTCAATGTGAATTGCGATTGGCTTGCCATAGACTAACGAGAACAATTTTCCGCCGATGTTTTTTCTTACACCACATATGCCCCGTCTTCCTTCAGGGATAATGCAGTTGTGCGGGCATAGGGCGCACTGAACTTTCTTTCCAGGAAAGGATGTAGTGAAGAGAGCGGGGTGCATAAGGCAAGTAATCTGTGAGAGTATTTAATTTTTCCTCTTTTCCCATTTTTTCTCAAAAGCTTTAATAATCTGATGAGAAGTGCTGTTTGTAAATTGGGGCTGTGGGCCAACTTGGCTATGCTTCAGCCTTCGGGAGGCTGAGATCCCGGTTCGAAACCGAACAACGCGAAGCGTGTGAGGTTTCGTCCGAAAATTCGCAAAGATTTTCGCACACGAAACCAAGCAATGCGAAGCAGTGCGCAGGTTTCGTCCGAAAACATTTTTTCGAGTGCCGCCAGCTTTAAGCTGGATGGCTGAATATAGCATATATCGTGTTGTTTGGAGAAATTCCGGGCAGTCCCAGTTTTTTTATGTTAAACAACGCCGAAAACTCAGCATTTTAATGCTGAGATGAAGGCATTTGTTTGACATTCAAAAATTCGCAGTTAGTGCGAAAGCCATAAATCTCCGCACTTCAGTGCGGAGATGAGGCTTGAGCGCGAATTTTTGTTATTTGACCATGTCTTCCATTTTCTTGCCGGAAGCTTCTTTTGCAATCTTTTCAAGGTCAACGCCGAGCTCTTTGAGTGCTGTGACATGCATCTGCATTAATTGTTCTACTATCCCGATTATTTTTGCGAGCTCCTGCCTTTCTTTGGCGAGCGTTGACAATGCGCCTTTGTGAAACCCGATTTGTTCATCCCTGTTTATTTTTTCTTCTTTTTGTGCCATATCTGCTGGAGAACTGAGCAGGTATTTAAAAGTTTAGTTTTTTGCGGCTCTTATGAAACCCTATGCCGGCATCACTGCATAAGAATATGCTGGATTTCGGCATTATGGCGCTGTGCGCGCAGTAAAAAAAAACATTAATATAGTAGTTATGTTTATATGTTTATAAAAATCATTTTTAGCTTGAGGCTTGAGAGGTCAAAAAATGAAGAACGAAAAAACTGATAGGATTATTTTTGGTGTGAGCGCTTTTGTTATTGCAATAGGTGTTTTGGTTGCCATCATGCTCTTCAGCGGTGGCATTGCCGGTCGTGCGTATTATTTTCCTCCGGCTGCATCTCAGGACTTGATTACTCTGCTTGACGGGATACGGACCGATTCTGTAGGATATACTCTTGTGACAAGTGAAGCCGGCAGAACAGCTGATGAGGCGGGGTATGCGGGAATTATTTCAGGTGCTTTAAAGGTGAGGGATCAGAAGGATGTTAAAGTGTTGCCTTCGGGTTTTATTTCAAATCCGTCTTCAAATTATATTTTTGTTGGCGTCATGGACACTGCGCAGAAAACAGGCTCCGCAGGCAAGTTTCTTATACTGTCTCAGCATAATATCGCCCAGTTTGTTTCTGGAAGTTCTTACATCTTTTTTGAGGATGTGCTTAAAGACGGCGCTCATAAAATTCTTTTGTTTGTTGTCGGCTCAACTCTTGATGACTTGCGCAATGCTGCTGAAGTTATTAAGGACAGGGGTGCGTTTAGCAACGACCTTAGGAATAACAGATGTGTTGAGGTTAAAGTTGAGTCAGGCATTAAGAAGGTTGCTAAATGTAAGCGCGTTTTTGTAAGCAGGATTATTGAGCCAGAGAAGTTTTGTAGTGAAGACACTAAAATTGCCGTGATTCTTCAGACAAGTGTTTTTGGTAATCTTCGCGGGGTTTCAAGCGGAGTGCAAAGTGTATCCCTGACTGATGATTATTATGAGGTAATTGCTGAAAGAAGCGGTCAAACTCGGCTTGGCGGTATGACCGATATTGTTAAAGGAGTGTTTGGTGATAAGAAATATGCTGCTGATTTGTCTAAAAAAACAACTCCTTCAAGAATTGTTTTTAGTGGAACATGGCGTGATGATGCGGGTGTTTCCGGCTCAATTATCGGCGAAAGCACGATTGAGAAGTCAGTTGTTGATACTGATGGTGACGGCTCTTGTGATCTTGTAGGCCATGATTGCATGCCGAATGATAAAACTATTTTTCCTGGCGCACCAGAGGTTTGCAATGGCAAGGATGATAATTGTGATGGAAAAATTGACAGAGATGCTTCAGGTAATTATTTAACAAGCCAGTCTGATTGTAATGTGAGGGGAGAGTGTGCTGGTGCTGTTAAGACTTGCTCTAATGGTGTGTTTACTGCTTTGTGTTCTAAAGTGCCCGGAACTGAGGTTTGCAATGGCAAGGATGATGACTGTGATGGAATAACTGATGAGGATGCATTAGGTAATCCTTTAAAAGGAGCTTCTGATTGTTATGTGAAGGGAGAGTGTGCTGGTGCTGTTAAGACTTGCTCTAATGGTGTGTTTACTGGTTTGTGTTCTAAAGTGCCCGGAACTGAGGTTTGCAATGGCAAGGATGATAATTGTGATGGAACAGTTGATAATGACCTGACTCCTCCGCTTGCCGCCAAACAGGTAGGTGTTTGTGCTGGCTCAAAAAAATTATGCTTGGCTGGCGCTACTGACTGGTCTGAGCCGAGCTATCAAAACATACCTGGTTATGAGATAGCCGAAATAAAATGTGACAACCTTGATAATGACTGTGATGGTGCTGTTGATGAAGGGTGCACGACTATTTTCTCGTATATTGATTCTGTTGTTCAGGGGAATAAAAATGCGTTTATTGTTCGTGGCTCTGGCTCAATGGCTGACTCAAGCGCGTCAATTGGGCTTGCTGGCCTCACTGGAGCAGAGATTATTAAGGATATTGACGCATCATTTGGTAGCAATTATATCCTTGTTGGAGGGCCGTGCGCTAACAAAGCAGTTGCAATTCTTGAAGGAAAGAATAATATTAGGCCTGATTGTCAGAAGACGTGTGATAGTCAGTGCATCTCAGGTTATTCTCAGGGATATGTATCATTGAAAGTTTATGAACAGAATGGCAAAACACATCTGGTTATTTCCGGATATTCCGCAGAGGATACTCAGGCGGGTGGCAGGCTTGTTGTCAATTATGCCTCAAACAAGGATAAGCTTTCTGTTAGTGAGATAAAGATACAAAGCAGTACAATTCCTTAATTTTTTCTTTTTTTCCATTACCTTTTTAAATCGCCCTCATTTTTTCTTCTCTTATGAAAAAGAGCGCCATAAAAACCGCATTAATCGTAGTTCAGGCTGTGCTTGTGCTTTTGATTGTGCAGCAGATTATTCGCATCTCTGCGCCCGTTGCTGATAGTGTTTATCTTGCCGACCCTTTTTTAGGCCCGGAGAATGCTTCGATAGTTGTCATAGAATATTCTGATTTTCAGTGCCCTTTTTGTGCTGCCGCAACAGGCAATCATCGGGCGCTTGTTGAGCGCTTGAAGACGCGGATGCCTGGCTGGGCTCCTTCTGTTCCTGCTCTTGAGTCTTTGGCAAGGGAGGGAAAAATAAAGCTTGTTTTTAAGCATTTTCCTCTGTCGTTTCATTCTAATGCTCAGAAAGCCGCGGAGGCATCTGAAGCTGCGAATGCGCAGGGTAAGTTTTGGGAGTTTCATGATGCTCTTTTCAGGAAAGAAGGAACATTTAGCTATGCTGATTTGCTTGATATAGCCGGGCAGATTGGGCTTGATACTGCAAGGTTCAAGAGTGAGCTTGATTCTGGGATGTATGCTGATTCTGTTAAAAAAGATATGGAAGAGGGGCAGAAGGCGGGTGTTGACGGCACTCCGGCGTTTTTTGTTAACGGAGTTCTTATTTCAGGTGCAGAGCCGTTTTCAACATTTGAAAAGGAGTTTGCCGGGCTGAAATGATTTGCATTATTGCTTTAGTTGTTTTTGGCATTCTCGGTATTTTTTCTCTCCGCTACAGACTGCTTGCTGTTGAGGCGTTTGGCTGTGTTCTCAGGCGTATTGTTTTGAGGCCGTGCCAAACCGGTCTTGATGAGCGTGCAAGGGCGTGGATAACTGGTAAGATTATGAAGTTCTGCCCTTTTTGCGCCGGTTTTTTTTACAGGCGTTTCAGGATTTTTGAATTTGCGCTGGCTTTGGTTTTTGTTTGGAGTATTGTCCAGACAGGTGTTTCGGGCTATAATTATTATATGTATGGCAACTGCAATGGTTATGATGCGTCGGGCTTTTGTGTTTTTGATCCTGCAGGCCATAATGCGCAATTTACTGGAATTGATTTGAGCTGTGGCGCGTCTTCCCAGAGTGAAAAAAATCTTTCAATCAGCGGTGTTAATCTTTCAATTTTTCCTGTATTAAACCGGGGTGATAAAAATAATGTTGTTTTTTTTATCGGCTGTTATGAATGTAATTTTACCAAGGAGACTTATCCTAAAATAAAGCAGTTGATAGAAGAGCATAATGTGACCGTTATTTTTGGCCATCTGCCGATTACTCCTAATCTGGAGGTTTTCACGAGGTATGCTAATTGTGTCTATGAAAATGCTCCTGAAAAGTTTAATGAGTTTAATGATTTCATGTTTTCAATTAGTATACGCGGGTGCAGTGTTAACGCCTGTGAAAATGCTTTGAAGTCTGCCCGTCTTAATATGAGTAGTTACGCGGCATGCGCCAATTCAACGAAGATTGTTGAGATTAGCCGGCGTCAGGAAGATGAGCTTAAAAGTGTTGGTGTTTATGGAACACCAACAATATTTATTAACGGAAGGGCTTTTGTCGGGCCTAAGCCTTACCGCGTTTATGAGAGGGCTTTGGAATGAACATACGAAAAGATTTTCCGATACTTGAAAAAAAGATTATTTATGTCGACTCAGCATGCATGAGCTTGAAGCCTGTTCAGGTTGTTAGGAAGATGAACGAGTATTACACCGATTATCCTGCCTGTGAGGGCCGTTCTTCGCATAAGCTTGCGGTTAAGCTTTCTGAAGAGGTTTATCTTGCAAGACGGGCTGTTAAAAAGTTTATTAATGCAAAGCTTGAGAAGGAGATAATTTTCACGAGGAATACTACTGAAGGCATTAATCTTGTTGCGAACTCTTTTGCGCTTGTTAAGGGTGATTCTGTTCTGATAACTGAAAAGGAGCATAATTCAAATCTTGTTCCCTGGTTGAAGTTAAAAGAAGAGAGGGGTGTTAAGCTTTTGATTTTGAAGCTGAATGATGACGGCTCGTTTAATTTTGATAATTATAAGCGCATGCTTGAAGACTCTTCAATTAGGCTGGTCAGCTTTTGCCATTCCTCGAATGTTGACGGCGTGGCTATTCCTGCAAAGGAGATTATAAAGCTTGCCCATGATAAAAAGATTAAGGTGATGCTTGACGGCGCTCAGAGCGCCCCCCACAAGAAGATTGATGTGCAGGATTTGGGTGTTGATTTTTTTGCTTTTTCCGGCCATAAGATGATGGGCCCTTCAGGAATCGGTGTTCTTTATGGAAAAGCTGTTGAGCTTGAAACGCTTAAGCCGTTTATTGTCGGCGGGGAAACAGTAAAGAATACATTTCATGATTCTGCTGTTTATGAGGACATTCCAATGAAGTTTGAGGCGGGGCTTCAGAATTATTCGGGCATAATCGGGCTTGGCGAGGCGTGCAGGTATCTTTCTGAAATTGGTGTTGAAAAGATTGCTGAGCATGAGATAATGCTTAACCGTTTGCTGACTGAAAAGCTGAAGGGTGTTGTGAAGATTATCGGCCCTGAAAATCCGGGGCTGAGGGGTGGTGTTTTTAATTTTTATATTGACGGCATTGACATGAAGAATTTTTCAATAGTTCTTGATTCTTCTTCAGGCATAATGACCCGTGCAGGAAGCCACTGCGTCCATTCTTATTATAACGCGCGGAAGATTCCTGCTTCAACAAGAATATCTTTTTATGCGTATAATACTGAAGAAGAGGCGGTCAGGATTGCTGATGAAATAATTAAGTTGGTAAAGTGCATGAAGTGACAATTGTCATTATCTGTTTATGTTTCTATTTTGTATTTTTGTATGTTTATTTTTTTGTGCAAAACAAAGTATTTTGTTGTGTTCTGCCGGGCGATTGGTCTGAAGCAGGCTGTGCTGTTTTTCGCCGGATGGTTTTCAACTGTTTTTTTTCTCTCCAAACATTTATAAACGAAAAGCATTTTGTGCATGTAAAAATAATTTGTGGAGGGAAAAAAGAAATGAATAGAGGAAATGGTGTTGCTCCTGTGAGCGAAGGTGAGGAGTTGGATGTGATGATAGAGTCTGTCGGCGGAAAAGGCGATGGTGTTGCAAAAATAAAGGGGTTTGTTCTTTTTGTGCCGAAGGTTAAAAAGGGTGATAATGTCCGCATAAGGGTGACAAAAGTTCTTCAGAATGTCGGATTTGCCGAGAAGATAGGTGAGGCGAAAGGCAGAAGTGAGGAGAAGGAGATTGCTCCCGAACCCCCCAAGCCTGAAGAGGTTTACGAGGACACAGAGGAGTTTTAGCTTTTTTGATAGAAAAGTTTATATAGGAGAACAAAAAATAAGAGGATATAAAATTTACATGAGGTGTTTGCATGAATAATAAAGGAGATCTTTCAATAACAACGATTGTTGTTGCTGCAATTGCATTGCTTGTTTTGGTTGTGCTTGTGGCAGTGTTTACCGGTCAGATTGGCGGATTTACGCTTGGTGTTCAGGATTGTGCATCAAAAGGCGGAGTTTGTTATGCTTCTTGCGCTGATGCTGATGCAGTTAGCTCAGGCCATACCGAGCTTCTTCCTGGAAAGACTTCCTGCTCAAAAGATTCAAAAGTTTGCTGCATAAGCACAACAGGAAGAGTATAAACATTTAATTTTTTCATTTTCTTTTCATTTTCATAACATTTAAATATCAGTTGTCTTAATGGAATGTTATGGATTCAAAAGGTATGGAGCTGTCTATTAACATTATTGTTATTGCTGTTATTGCTCTTCTTGTTCTTGTTGTTGTTATTGCTATTTTTGCGGGCCAGATGGGCGGTTTTACAACAGGTGTTAGGGACTGCACGAGCAAGGGTGGGACTTGCGCTGATAAAAATAGCGCATGTCCTGATGGTTATACTACTTTCTTTGGTTCTGGTGTCTGCCCTACAGAACAAAAGTGTTGTGTTGTTATCGGAAGCGGGTGTATTGCGAAGAGAGGCATACCTGGTGGTGAGTGTATGACCAAAATAAAAAGTGAGTGTAATGAGGATTGCAAATGGGTGGGTGAATGATGAAATCTAAAGCTATGGAGTTGTCAATTAATGTTATTGTTATTGCTGTTATTGCTCTTCTTGTTCTTGTTGTTGTTATTGCTATTTTTGCGGGCCAG
>Ga0233425_10008523_pt1 | contig 13577 bp, 5 predicted proteins | sample Watercolumn_Towu_2_FD_181712 | JGI IMG/M metagenome (GOLD analysis project Ga0233425, IMG submission 181712) | Freshwater microbial communities from Lake Towuti, South Sulawesi, Indonesia - Watercolumn_Towuti2014_140_MG | ecosystem: Environmental > Aquatic > Freshwater > Lake | place: Indonesia...
GCGGTTTTAAGGGATACGATGTTTTGCCCGCCTGTCGGAGTGCTGATCTCATCCACGATCTTACGGATGATGGTGAGGTTTCTCCTGTAGGACAAATCGATCTTGAGGTTCAGGTCGCTTTCCAGAGGCTTGCCTTTGATCTTCAGCGCATTGATCTTGAGCTTCGGATAGCGGTAGCCTACGCCCACAATGTACTCCTGGCCTTTGGTTTCGATGATCTGAGGCCCGGTAATGTTGAGGTTCACGGTCTTATCCTTCTTGATCTCGAAGTTGGCCAGCAGGCCCGGCTTGTTGAACTTGAAATCGAACTTGATGAGCGGGCTGAACGCCTCGGTAATAGTAGCCCCCGCAATGGTATACCTCGGGTTGAAGTTCCGCGTGCCGCCGCCCACGGTATTATCTATAGGAACGCGCGTGCCGCCGCCTTCTGCATACAGCAGGTTGTTGGTATAGCCGCCTAAGGTATAGATAGAGCGGTAAGCATGGCGCACGGTAACCGACTGGAAGTATTTTTTCATGACCTTCAGCTTGCCAAGACCATCCCAGCTCACACTCCAGTTAGGAAGCGGGATCTGCTTGAACATCCTGTCGGTTCCCACTCCTTTCAGCTTTCTTCCGGTATAGGCCTCATAGAATGCCCCCAGCAAAACGTCCTGCTGCGTGTTGCTGTAGCCGTCCACATAGGCAGGCAAGCCGCCACCCGGCGATTGCAGACCGGCAGAATTCGGATTGGCATTGCCCAGCTCCTCTGCGATGTTCGGCCTGATCAGCAGGAACTCATCGAAAAGGGCCGACTCCGCCCCTTTTCCTTTGTCCTTGAACGAGCGACCGAGCGTGAACACGCTGATGCTGTAGTTGCCGCTATAGGTAGGCGTTTCAAACAGGTAGCCCCTGTTGCTGTTATCCCGCTGCGTAGAATCGTAGCGCACAAACAGCGACTGGCTGAAGCCGTTGCTCTTGGTGCCGTTCAGCTCGATCTTTAAGCTGCCATGCGGCTCCACGTTGGCCCTGTACGTAAAGTTATCCATTTGCGTGGTCGTGTATGGAAGGCTCTGGTTCGGATTTTGCGTCAGCCAGTTGTTGTTGATCGCTTTCCGGAGGATACTGTCGTTGGAGCCGCTCACGAAGCTGAATCCGGGGGCAAAGCCATAACGGCTGTTGTTGTCCATCCCCAGGTACTGCGAGCTCGGCATAAAGCCCGGAAGCCCCGTGCCGTTGGTTTGCGAAAAGGCCACCGATACCTGCTTGATCATCATGATGCCGCGCGCCAGGAACTCGCCGATGTCCTTCACACTATTATCCTTCTTGGTGCTGTCATTCTTCGTTTCCGACGCTTTAGGCCCTTTGCCTCCCGCCTTTCCGTTACTGCCCGTATTGATCTTCCGGAAATACGGGATCTTATTATACAGGGTCGGCATGGTAAGGGCCACGTTGGCGCTCTTGGTATTGGTATTCTGAATGCTGTTACCGATCTCCTCCTGCGCAAAAGGCCTTCTGGTCCAGGTATAGGTGGAGCCGTACTTCACACTGGAGTTCACAAAGTCGAAGATCGGGATCTTGTTGATCGGCAGCTGGTAGTTAAGGTTGGCCTGGTGCCTGTAGCCAATGGTTTCCCCGAGCTTTTTCAGATTGTTCTGGATCTGCACACGCTCCGAATCCGTATCGATCCTGTCCGGCGATTCCAGAATCCTTGCTTCGTTGTTAGCCGTGAAATCGAATTTCAGGTTTTTGGTAAAAGCCCATTGCAGGTCGTAATTGCGGGTCATGATAAAGGTCTTATTGAACTGCGGCTTCGTAAACTGATCGCTTGTGCCGCTGTAGAAGCTGGTAATATCCCTGTTCAGCAGCTCGCTGTAAGTCCTGTTCACATCCGTATTGAAGCCCAGTCGGCTTGGCAGCGGCGTTACATTGATATCCTTCACGATCGCCAGCCACTTGTTGTTCAGCACCTTGTTTTTGGTTTTCTTAAACGGCGTCCAGGCTTTGGCATTGATCGCATAGTTATAGGACAGGGCTCCGCGATAGGCCTTCACGATGCTGTTGGCAATGTTCACGTTATGGCGTGTCACCTCGTTATAAGCATAGGTTACCGAGAAATTTGACACATCCCACGGCATAGGCGCCTTGCCCTCCTTTTTAAAACCGTCGATCCGCACATTCGAGAAATTATAGCCCTTGCGCACCGTAACGTCCTGGGCATTCTTCTTGATCTCGTTTTTCAGGGTAGCGTCGATGGCCTTATTGTCGATCAGGACATCCGGGTCGTAAGGGTTGAACATCGGCGTGATACGTGTTTGCCCATAGGCGTAATACACCGGAAGGTTGACCTTCCATTTTACCGGGAAGAATTTACCCAGCTGGAAGGTTGTTGCCGCATCCCACTGGAAGGTTGTTTCACGGCTCCGCTCGCTCACTTTTTTCTCAATGCTTCCAAAGAACGGAAGGCTGTACAGGGCCGATAAAGACACCTGCCCGAAATCGGCCAGCTTGGCCTGCACACGGCCCGTTGCCGCCCAACCGCCTTTATTCTGGAAGTCCGTCAGCCGCAGCTCGTTCACCCACACCTCCACGCATTTAGGCAGCGCGCTGTTGTCCTTCGGATTCCGGATCCCGATCATCATGCTCTTCACCGTTGCCAGGTTCGGATTTCCCACCACCGTAATGTTATAGCCGCCGAAGGTTTCCGTATAAGGCTTTTGAGCCGCCGTCAGGTCAAGCCCCGTGGTGCTGTTACGGTTGGTCTTCACCCCGGTGATCTCCTCGAAGTCCATGATGAACTCATTCTCCTGAGGCCACACATTGTACTTCGCGGTTTCATCGTTCGGATCGTAATAGCCTTTTGGCGTTACCTTCACCGGGATCTCGTACTCATAATAGTTGTTATTGAAGTCGGATCCCAGACGAACGAATACGGTCACGTCCCCATCATTCAGGATATCAGAGCCCATTTGCTCGGCGTGCATGAACATCCTCATTTTTTTGAAAGAGCGCACGTCCAGGTCGATGTTTTTATAGATGGCACGGCTGTCGCCGTCCTTCAGGTTGCAGGCCCTTAAGGAAAGCGCCTGCTCGTTGAGCAGCACCAGGTTGGTGGTCTGCACGTTCTGCTGCTGCTGGATCCCCGGAGGGATCACATAGTTCACCGGCGTGCGGGTGGCATTTTCCTGTAAGCTGACTGCCGACACGTCGAAGCTGGTGGTGTTATCGTCATTGGCAATGTACTCACCCGGTTTCTGAAGATCGTACTGGTACCTTCTCCAATCGCTGCGCACCAGCTCGAAACGGGCCAGGCGACATACAACCGGCTTGTTGAAGCCTCTCATGAACACCCTCATGAAACGGATCGAGTTCAGGCCTTCGATAGAACCGACGGCCGCTTCGTATTCCGCTACCGGGATCTTGAACTGGTACCAGTTTACCTTTTTGCTGATCCCGTCGATGGTGGTGGTTCCTTCCGTTACGTTCACGAGGTAGTTCTCCCCTACTTTCGAGGTCTGGAAGTCCTGCGGAGAGATCTTCACCCGGTACTGGTAATAGCTTTCCGTTTCATTCAGCGTATTATCCTTGTTCACATCCTCGATGTTCGGCGAGTTGGAGCCTACCACGTTCACACCGTTCACGGTTGCCAGGTCTCCCGTAGGCGAGTTGCCTTCCGAGCCGTTGTACTTTTTATAACGGTGCAGGGTATTTCCCTGGAGATTTCCAAGTCCGTCGTAGGAAGCATCCTTCGGATGCAGGTAATTATCGGAGCTCGGATCCGTGATGGCTTCCTGCACCAGCTTGCGCGACTGGTCGAAGGCGCCGCCGTTACCGATGCTGCTCACAAAAGTGCCGAATTTCCGGGTCTCTGTCGAGTCCATCATCCCGTCGTAGCCCACATCCTGGAATGGCCTGTCATTGACCTCGTTCACAAAGGCATTCGATGCCGGAGTCAGGATAGGATACACGCCGATATTCCCGCCGCTGGTGGCAAGGTTCGCATTCGGCCCGTCGGGAGCACCCGGCAAGCCGTTCTCATAGAGCATCCCACCGTCCTTTACCACATCTTCGCTGATATTACCGAGGTTAATGAACATCTCCCCCGAAGGGCCGTTGTTCCTGTCCATTCCTTCATAGGTTTTTGTGGAATCGTAATCTTCGTTAAACGGATCCATCATCCAGAACTGGATATACTCGATATTGGCAGCCTGGAAATCGTTGGTTTCCAGACGACGCATGATCCCGCCCCAGCGGCTCTCCGGGAGGTTCAGCTCGCCCTTGCTGGAAGCGCCTGCTGAATAGCCGCTTATTGGATTGGCGTCATAGTTATAAGGACCGCGCTCGTTCGGATAGAAAGCCAGATCCAGCACCGATAATACCACCGGCTGTCCGTTGGCCGGGGTTTTGGAAGGGAACAGTTCCGTCTCCAGCACCTGGCGCATAAAGTTGTTGGAGTACGTTTCCTTCGGAATGTTCGATGGCTTCAGGTTGGAGTTCTGCTGCCCGTAGAAAAGGTTATCGATCGTATACCAGTTGAACTGGGCCCGGTTGTTCCCGGTTCTGATATCGTTGTTCAGCACCGCTTCCGGGAACATGGCGGTTTGTCCCTGAGGTATACTGGCCAGCGACCAGGCCTGCGGGCTCTTGATATCGATCAGGGCGATACTGCCTTCAAAATCGTCGATGTACGATGTACCCGTTTTGCCGATCGCCTTGGCATTACCGGGGATCAGCTGGGCAAATTCACCCTGCGTCACAATGGTACTCATCTCTTTGGTATTGATGAGCGGGATCTTATCCACGAGCCTGGTCAGGAAAGGCGCATCCGTTTTGTAGTTGTAATCCAGCCCCCAGATGGTGTTGGAAACCGGTTCGTCGCCGATGTTCACCTTTTGGGTCACCGGCTTTTCATTCAGTCGCAATAAGGTACCACCGAGTATGAGGTCCTTGTTTACCTTATAATCGAGCCTTGTGCCAAAGAGGCTTTTCTGCTGGACATTGAAAAGGGAGTTACTTTCCGTGCTCACCTTGATGTTGGCTCCCGAGTTGAGGATACTCTCGTTGATGATCTTCACACGCCCCAGAGTATAATCCACAGTATAATCCTGGTTCTCTACCAGCTTCTGCCCGTTGGCCGTTACCGATACCGCGCCCTGCGGGATATTGAGGGCATTGAGGGAGATCTCGGCGCCCGAAGCGGATTTATACTGCCCTTTCAGCTTATAGCGGTTCTTTTCCTGCATCTGCTGGGCAATGGTGCGCGTGGAATCGTAAAGCTCCTGAAAAACATACCTGTTGGCATCCGGGAAATCGCCGGGCTGGAACTTGGCCGCCATATTATTACCAAAAGGCTCTTTGGAGGAGAGGTACACACGCCCGTTGGTCGGGTTGATGGTGTAATCCTTAATGAAATCGAAGACCCCGTCCGAATACTTATCACCGTTCACGCTCAGCTTATCCAGGTCCATCACCTGAAGGAAAAGCTGGCCGTTGCGGCTTCCGGAAGGCACATAAGGCACATCCACGCCGGTTTCATTGTTATTAAAGTAAATATCGCATTTAAAATCCTGGGAATTAAGGTTATAAGCCCCAATGGAGTAAACGTTTTTCATCATCAGGTCCCAGGTGAGGTACTTCGGGTTGGTTAGCGTGCCTTTCAGCAATTTCAGGTATAGCGGGCCGGTGGTGAACTGGTCGCTGAACTCACCTACCTGGTAGGTTCTGCCGTTATAGGTATACTGGTAAGCCACCGCTACCGCCACATCGTTGTTGATCGACTGGTTAATGGAGATGAAGCCCAGACGTGTGTTGATGGTGAACTCGGAAGGGTTCAGGCGGCGGGCATTGGTGACATATTCGTAATCGCGCGACGACTCCATAAAGCCGCCGTTATTGTTACAGGTATTCGGAACAACCGCCGGGCTGGTCAGCTGCGTGTTGATCTGGTTGGTGGTGGTATTGGTACGCGCCGGCATCAGGCCATTGGCCGTGTTGGTGATGATGCTGTAGAGCGTGTTGGCATTGTTATGAGGCACGACACCCGCTGTATCCACAATGCGGAAACCCGGGTTTACCTGGCAGCCGCTGTTCAGATTTGCATTCACGTGCAGCGAATCCTCCCCCAGATCGGAGAAGCCCACAAAGCTTCTCACGTTCTCGGTGCTTCCGGTCTGGTTGGTAATGTAAACCTCCGCTTTGGTAATCACAATGGGCGTTGCCACGATCGGGAGCGTTTGCATCCAGGTATCGTAATTATCGCGGAAATAGTGGCCGAGGAAATAGTGCTTGTTCACCTCGTAGTTATCTGCCGTCACCACGAAGTTCTGGATCTGTGCGCCGCCCTGCACGGTTACCTCCTGTTTCTTGCCTCGCTGCTGCGAGAAGATGGTCGTTGCTGTCAGCCGTCCGAACTGCAGCTGCATCTTCACCCCGAACAGGCTCTGGCTTCCGGTGATCAGCGTGCTGTTGAGCGGCAGGCTCACGTTGCCCGCCTCAATTTTTTTGATGATCTCGTCCTCGTAGCCGGTATACTCCAGCTTCATCTGGTTCTCCCAGTCGAAAGACGCCTCCGTATTATAGTTGGTGGTGATTTTCAGCTTATCCCCGATCTTTCCGATCAGGTTCAGCTGGATTCGCATGTTAAAGTCGAAATTGGTTACTTTTTGCTGACGCTGTGGGATCGCCGGGTTTAAGGTTTTGTTCCGGTTGAGGGCAAAAATAAGCTCCGCCGTGCCGGTCGGCTTGATATCCACCGTATTTCCGCCGAAGATGCGGTCGAAGATCTCGTTGTTAACCGTTAATTTCGGGATAATGCCCTTCTTGTTCTGGTTATTCAGATCGTCGGCCTTGATCTTCGAGCGCCAGTGGTCCTTTACCGCTTTTTTGAATAAGGCGTCCTGATAATCCTGGAACTCGACATAGGTTTCGGGACGGTAATCCAGGTCTCCCATTTTTTGGGTAATGTCGTAATTGCCCGTTTTAGGGTTATAGTTGGTTTCCGTCTTGATGTTGGAAGGATCCGAAAGGTACAGGCCGTTGTTGTCCTTATAGATCGGCTGCACGTTGCTGTTGTCGTTGAACTCGTAAGGCAGGTCTTCCTTGCTCACAACCGGCGTATCGGGCGGCAAGGCCGCCTCCTCGTAGTAATGCGGCTTGCTCAAAGGCGATGTTTTGGCCTTGGAGCCAACCACAACGCTCATTAATCCAATGGATACCGAAGCAACAACAAGAAATTTAAAACCTCCTTTTACCACGCTGATTTGCTTACATGTTTTTTAGCGCCGATTTGATCAGCAGTTCCACATTATCAGTACCAACACCCTGTTGTTTAATCGCTTTTTCGATGGCTTTTTCCGCTGTCATTTTTGGAAATCCTAAGGTCATGAGAGCCATTAACGCCTCGTCCTTATTTTTATTGTACGATGTCGTTAAAATCTGTGAAATTCCCCCTTCATGCTTGCCCATTTTACCCTTCAGGTCCACCACAATCCGTTGAGCAGTCTTCTCTCCAATGCCTTTTATGCTTTTTAACATGGTGACGTTGGCGGTGTTGATGGCGCCCGCAATTTCTACCGGCGACAAGGAGGAAAGCATCAGGAGCGCGCTGCCCCCTCCCACTCCCGAAACAGAGATCAGCTTGCGGAACAGTTCGCGTTCCTCGCTGTCGGCAAATCCGTAATACCTGGGGTTATCATCCCTCACGTAAACGCTCTCCACAAAAAGCTTTGCGGAAGTTTTTCCCTGAACGGCCGTATAGGTAGTCAGAGAAATAAGCAGGCCATAGCCGACTCCGTTGCTTTCTATAACTGCATAGGCAGGGTTCAGTTCGGCGATTTGCCCGTTGATATAGCTGATCATAAGAGGCGTGAAAATAATAAAAAATCGACCAATAACGTGAAAAAAAGTTAATATAATTTTGAATCCGGAATTAACCGTGTGTTGTTAAAATTTAAGCCGATACCGTCCGGGCATCAACTTTGGTTATTTTAAATAATTGTTATATTTGCGTAACTAAAAACTAAACACAAAACACCGATTTGGAAACTACGATCATCATTTCTCTCTTAGTGTCTGCTTACCTGATTGGGTCCATCCCGACAGCCGTTTGGTGGGGTAAGCGTTTTTACGGGATCGACGTCCGCGAATTTGGCAGCGGCAATGCCGGCGCCACCAACACGTTCCGGGTTTTAGGAAAAAAAGCGGGGATCCCCGTTCTCATCATCGATATTGTCAAAGGCCTTTTAGCCACCTCCCTGGCTTTTTTATCGCCTTATGTATTTGACTCCAACCAGTTTGTGAACCTTGAGCTTGGCCTGGGCATTGCAGCGCTTGTAGGGCACATTTTCCCGGTATTTGCGGGTTTCAGGGGCGGTAAAGGCGTAGCTACCATTCTCGGCGTGGTCATCTGCCTCACCCCCTTCACCAGCCTGCTCGTGCTGTTTGTGTTCCTTTCGGTACTCATCGTTTCCAAATACGTATCCCTTTCCTCGATGATCGCCGGCGTTTCCTTTCCGCTCATCCTGAACCTGGTTTTAAAAAACACCAACGAAACGCTTATGACCTTCTCCATCTTTGTAGCAGTCATGTTGATCGTCACACATAAAAAAAACATTACGCGCCTGTGGAAAAGACAGGAATCGAAAACCTACCTGTTTGCTAAAAAAACAGCCTGATCGCGAAAACCGGCTTAAAGGCCGGTTTTTTTATGCCCTTGGTTAAAGCTTTACGACCATTTTCCGGGACAACTCTCCGGTTGGCTGAGCATAGCCAAAGCTATCCCCTGCTCAGGTGCAGCGGACTTTTCATTGCAGATCACCAGGGATGCGGCAACCTCAGTCCATAAACACCATCCTTAGGGCTCTCCAGGCATCGGAATGAAAAGACGTTTAGGCCAGAGCAGGCAGAACCTTCTTCCTTGCTTTGCCGGGCACTTAGATCATTAAAGCAGAGAGATTTCCAATATGGTATCTAACACAGGCTCAGGCAAGGCTTTCTAAGCCGCAGGCCGGGCAGCTTGCTCCATCTCCGGTAAGCGGCCGGGATCGGCAAGGCCGGAGCCATAAAAAAACGTCCCGTCATGATGTATCGTGACGGGACGTTCTCAAAAATCAGTTGAACAGCTTATTCGATGATCAGCTTTTTAGAAATTGTTTGGTCACCTACGTGCATATTAATCACATAGATGCCTTTGGCAAGCGTACCATTTTTATTTACAGTATAAGTTGCCCTGTTGCCGTTCACATTGAAGTTATCAGACTCTTCCACAACCCTTCCTACGATATCCATCACGCTTACTTTTAGCTTCGCACCCGAAACCGTATTGAAGTCGATAGTGGAAGAAGCATTGGTTGGGTTCGGGTAGATCAGCATATCCAGGGATTTTTCCAGCTCGTTGAGGCCAACAGACCCGGAAAGGTTGATCTGGTCGATGAAGATATTGTTGGAGCTGCCGGTAGCCGCATCGCTCTTGAACCAGAAACGGAATTTCACGCTTGGCCTGTTGTTCAGGGATGTTAACAGGGTAGCAGGCACGGTTACCTGTTTCCATTGCGCCGCAGTCGGAGTGAACGAAGCCGCCTGCACACCGCCGGAAGCAGCCGCCATGCTGGCCATATTCGGAGTACCGAGCACGTTTGACCATGTACCACCGCAATCAAGGCTGTACTGTACTTTGAAGGTATCGGCCTGTGCCGTTACTTTTTTGGCATAAGCATAGTAGTAAGAGAGGGTCACATTGGTGGTTGTGGAGAAATCGTAGATAGGCGTTTCGAAGATATCGATATGACCGCCTGAGCTTGCCTGAGCGGCATTGTTCAGGAACATACTTTGAGCCGTGCTGTTACCCCCTGTCGAAGGATTAACCGCCCAGGCCACAGAGCCTGCATTGTTATTGATAACGGTGATTCCGCCCGGGATTCCTGTGCCAGTTTCAAAATCATAGGCATTTGGCAGTAAAACACCGCCGCCACCTTGCACAACGGTAATGTAAGACGTCTGGGTCTTGGTATTATTTCCCGAAGCATTGGTAGCTACCAATGATACAGAATAGGTGCCAGGTGCGGCATAAGTCACCACAGGGGCGTTGGCTGTAGACGTTGCTGGATTTCCGCCTTCGAAGGTCCAGGCAACGCTTCCTGAGCTGCCCAGCTCGCTTTCGTTGGTAAATGTGACCGTATTGCCGGCACACACGCTTTTCTTATTGGCATCGAAATTGGCAACCGGAGCGCAGGTATAGCCCGGCGTAATGCCTGTAGCGATCAGGTTGGCTGACGACCATAGGTTATTTCTTCCGGCAGTGGAGCTGGCTGCTGCTGCCCTCATGCGCGTCACCTGCCCCTGGGTGAAGTTTTTAGGGCAGCTGGAGTAATCCATGAAGTTTTCCACGTTCCATAAGTTGCCGGACCCGGAGCAGGAGTTGGAGTTGCTCACCGGGCATTGACTTAACACCCCTTTGGTTGGAGGCGTATCAGTCACACCGTCGTCTCCGCAGGTTGTACCCGGGCTGTTCGTGCTGCCGAAGGTATGGTTCAGGTTGAACCAGTGGCCGATCTCATGGCTTAAGGCCCTCGTGCTCAAACCAGAAAGCTCGCTCGAGCGGTAAACGATGGCATCGGAGTTCACGCCGGGTGAAGATCCTGGTAAATAGGTATAGCCTCCGATATAGGTTCCGGAAGTCGTCGGGCAGGTAACACCTGTTCCGTAGATACAATTCACGATATAGATATTCAGGTATTTTTCGCGCGGCCAGCGGTTGGTGCCGGTCCCGGAATAGTTGTAAGCCCCTCCGTTCTGGTTCCAGTAGATACTTTCGTTGTCGTGACGAATGATACCATTGGTACAGTTACCGTTCGGGTCTCTTTTCGCCAGAGCGAATACCATTTCGGCATCTACATAAATGGATTTGAAATTAGGGTACACGCTGCCGGTATCGGCGCTTTTGCGGCCATAATCCTTATTCACCTGGGCGATAGCATCGATAAATACCTGGTCGGCAATATTCTGAGGCCCCATGATGTGGAATACCACCGGAATGGTATAGCTCACGGCTGCGGCCCTTTGACCCATCTGTGTTTTAGCCAGCTCTGCCTGGTATTCCTGCTCCAGTTGCGATTGGATGAGATTGTACTTAAGCTTCAGGTCGGGGTCTGCTTTGAAAGCCTCTTCCATCACCTGATACGTGCTGCAGGGTTGCTTGTTACCATTCTCCTGGGCAATCCCTGCAAGAAACAGGCTACTCCCCAATAAGGTCAGAAATTGTTTTTTCATTCGAGCAATTGTTTTAATTAGAGTGTTTGAATTTATAAATAGCGATTACAATATAGGTAAAAATACTTAATTTAAAAAATCCAGTTTTTTTACAATTTCATAACATAACTCTACCGAACTAATTTTTAAACCCGTTTAGTAGCTATTTTTTGGCGCTGTTCTCTTTAGAGTTGAGGGCCATCATCTGGCGGAGCGTCTTTTCCATGCCATCCACACTGCCATCCAGGAAAATCACATTGCCTTTCCCCTGCTCGGCAAAATTCTTAACGGCCTCGGTCCACATGCTGAATAAGATCAGGGACGTGTCGAGATCCGACTCCTTCATTTGTTTGGCAGCTTCCGCCATACCGCGGGCCACCTCCTCCCGGAAAAGGGCAATCCCCTGCCCGCGCATCTGAGCCGCCTCTTTTTCGGCCGTGGCCGAGATCTTGATAAAATTCCCTTCGGCTTCCGCCGCCTTGGTCCTGGTGATCAGCAATGCCTGGCCCTCGTTCTCGGCAGCCGCCTTTAAGTTATTGCTGGCCACTACCTTAGCCATAGAACGCATCACCTCTTCATCAAAGGTGATGTCGTTGAGCTGCAGGTCGATGAGGTGATAGCCCCATTCTTCCAGCATCATATCCAGCTGTTCCTTAACGGCTTCCACAATGTCCCTTCTCAGCGACAATACCTCCGACTGCTTTTTGGTGGCCACAAAGGCCCTTACCGAGCCTTCGATGGAGCGTACCAGAGCCTGCATCAGGTTTCGCTCATCGACAAACTTAAAGGCCACGTTCTTGATCGACTCTTCATTCTGATTGACCACGGCATACAGCAGCATGGCGGTAAAATTCACATTGGCCTGATCCACCGTAACGGCCTGGAATCCCAGCTCCACGCTTTTGTTCTGGATCGAAATTTTTTTATAGACCTTTTCGATGAAAGGGATCTTCATATTCAGGCCGGGCGTGAGAATGCGCTTATACTTCCCGAAAACGGTAATAACCGCCACGGTTCCCTGCTGAACGGTTACAAAAGATAAAAACACCAGCAGCAAAGCCAGCACGGAGAGGGTGATAATAAATGGCATAGTTTTATATTTAAAATTGTTTGTGTAAATTTAGTCATCCATTCCTAAAAACAAAACAATCCATTGAAGAACATGTTTAAATGGCTTAGCCTTACATTCCTGATCCTGTTACACATACAGATTTCCGCCCAGAAGGACACCGCCAAAAGCGCCACGCCCGAAGCCGACCTCTACAAAGCAGCCATGAAGCTGATGGATTCCTCGAAATACGAAGAGGCCATCGTCCCTCTGAAAAAAGCGGTAAAGATAAAAGCCGACTACATAGAAGCCTGGAATAAAATGGTCCAGGCAAAGATCAGGCTCAAGGATTTTAAAGGTGCCGAAAAAGATGCGAAAGCCGCTTTAAAAATAGCGCCCGATAATTTCGAGGCCCGTAAGAACCAGGCCATCATCTACTACGAAAGCCAGAAGTTCAAGGAAGCCAAGGCGGCCATCGATTCGGCAATGGTGCTGAATAAGGATGACGCCGAGCTGTTTTATTACCGGGGCAGGCTCATGTTCGACGGTAAAGCCTATAAGCAGGCCCAGGAGGCCGCCAACGAAGCCATCGATCTCAGGCCCAATTACCTGGAGGCCATGCTGCTGAAGGCCGATGCCCGCTTTGAGCTGAAGGAATACCTGTATGTGATCCGGGAAATAGATGCGGCTATGAAACTCATGCCAGCCGACAAGCCGGTGTACAGCGCCTATAAGACGCGTGCCAAAGCCCGCTTCGAAACCAAGGATTATAAAAACGCCGTCAACGACTGGAACGTCTACCTCGAAGCCTTCCCGGAAGACGAGGAAGCGCTCATTGCCAGAGCTGCCTGTAAGATAGAATCTGCCGACAACAGCGGCGCCATCGCCGACCTGGATCAGGCGATCAAGCTCAACCCCAAAAACCCGGTGAGCTACAACTACCGCGGCGTGGCCAAAGGCGAGAACAAGCAGTTCGTAGAGGCCCTCAAAGACCTTGACTATGCCATCAAGCTCAAATTCGACTACGGCGCTGCCTTCGTCAACCGTGCTGCCATTAAATTTGCGAGCAAGGACAAGCGTGGCGCCTGCGACGACCTGAACAAAGCCGACAGCCTCGGCGATGAGATGGCCGTGAAGCTCATCGAGCGCTACTGTAAACAATAACAATGAAAGAGTTATTGATTTAGAGAATGAAAGAGTCAGAAAATTAAATAGTAATTTTATCGGACTATAATTCAGTAACTCTTCAACTCAACATTTCTTCAATTAATCCATGCGTACAGCCATATACAGAAAAGCCCATTTT
>Ga0233425_10008524_pt1 | contig 13572 bp, 11 predicted proteins | sample Watercolumn_Towu_2_FD_181712 | JGI IMG/M metagenome (GOLD analysis project Ga0233425, IMG submission 181712) | Freshwater microbial communities from Lake Towuti, South Sulawesi, Indonesia - Watercolumn_Towuti2014_140_MG | ecosystem: Environmental > Aquatic > Freshwater > Lake | place...
TCACCGTCTCGTTGCCGTCGCCGATCCGGGCGAGGCCTCCCGCGCGGCGGCGGAAGCCGAGGGCGCGCGGGCGCATGCCGATCTCGCCGGCCTGATCGCCGAGCCGGACGTCGAGGCCGTCTATGTCGCGACGCCGAACCATCTGCATCGCAGCGCCGTGGAGGCGCTCTGTGCCGCAGGCAAGGCGGTTCTCTGCGAGAAGCCGATGGCGGCCTCGCTCGCCGATGCGGAGGCGATGGCGGCGGCGGTGCGCACCTCCGGCGCATTCTACGGAACCGCCTTCGACCAGCGCCACCATCCCGGCCACCGCGCCTTGCGCGGCCTCATCGAAGACGGTCGGCTCGGTACGGTGACGGCGATCCGCATCGTCTACGCCTGCTGGCTCGACCGCGCCTGGACCTCGTTCCGGGGCCAGGACAATTGGCGCATCGACCCGGCCCAAGCCGGAGGCGGCGCGCTGATGGACCTGGCGCCGCACGGCCTCGACCTCGTCGATTTTCTTCTGGGCGAGCCCATCACCGACATCGCCGCCATGACCCAGGCTCGCGCCCAGGACTATGCCGTGGATGACGGCGCCCTGCTGATCGGCCGCACCGCCTCGGGCGCGCTCGCGCAACTCAACGTCGCCTACAACTGCCCCGAGGCGCTGCCCCGTCGCCGGCTCGAAGTGGTCGGCACGAGAGGTCTGCTTACCGCCGTCGATACGATGGGGCAGACCGCGGGCGGCAGCGTCACCTTCACCGACGGGCGGGACGGGCGGGTCGAGGAGATCGCCTTCGACAAATCGGCCTCGCCCTTCCTCGAACAGGTGCGCGCCTTCGGCCGCGCGCTGCGCGACCCCGGAGGCCGCAGCGCCTGGGATGCCGAGCGCGACCTTCATACCATGCGCCTGATCGCCCGCGCCTACGCGGCGGCGGGCACACCCGCTGGCCGCGACGCGGCCTGACGACATCTGGGAGGAGACCGGCTCATCCAATCAAGGCCCTTATCCCGAGATGCCGTGTGCGTGGCCTCGACGGATCCTCCGGAAACCGTGCGGGATCGGGAGGATCCGTCGCAAGCCCCGCTCCGCTTCACATCTCGGGTCGAGGGCGTGGGTTGGAAGACGTCCGGCGAGCCGCGAATAGGGTAGAGATGACAGCGACCGATGCCCTCGACCGGGACGACCGCGCCCACCATCCGAGCCTTGCGGCGCCGCGCCCCTATCGCCGCGGCGCGCCGCGGCGGATCGACGGCTTGCCGGAGCGGCTGCCCGAGGCGGTGCGCGCCTATCTCGACGTGCTGCCCGAGGGCCGGGTCGTCGGCTTCAACTTGGCCGGGCTCGACCGCACCGGCATCCCGGTCTGGTTCGTGGCGCTCTTCCTCGACGATCCGTTCTATGTCGGCGCCATGCCCTCCGGCATCGGGTACGGCGCGACCGACGACGAGGCGCTGATCGGTGCCGTGGCCGAGATCGCCGAGAACCTGATGCCGTCGGTCGCCCTGCTGCCCCGCAAGGGCGACAATCAGGCGGCTGTCTCCTACACCGATCTCGTGCGCGTCTACGGCGCCTCTGCCGTCGCCGACCCGCTGACGCTGTGCCTGCCGGCCGGATCCCCCGTCGGCCGCGACACCCCGCTCGATTGGACCAAGGCGGTCCGGGCGCGCAACGGCGAATCCGTTTGGATGCCGCTCGACATCGCCGCGACCGACTACTTCGAACTGCGCCAGGGCTACCAGCCCTTCACCAACCTCATCACCAACGGCCTCGGTGCCGGTCCCGACGTCGAATTCGCGCTCGGGCACGGCCTGCTGGAACTGCTTCAGCGCGACGGCAACGGATTGCTGTTCCGCGCCCTCGATCAGGGCGTGATGCTCGACCTCGACGGGATCGGACCCGAGACCCGCGGCATGCTCGATCGGCTGGAGCAGCTCGGCATCCGTGCCCTGCCGAAATTCGCCACCGACCAGTTCGGTCTCACCAACCTCTACGTCGTCGGCTACGACGTCGATCCGGCCCGCACCCCCGCACCGATCGCGCTCTCGGCCTGCGGCGAGGCCTGCGATCCGGATCGCGAGCGGGCACTCCGGAAGGCGCTGCTGGAGTTTCAGGCGGCGCGGGTCCGGAAAACCTTCGGGCACGGCCCGCTGGCACTCGCCGACACGGTGGCGCCGCCCGGCTACGTCGAGTCCTTCATCCAGAAAGCCCTGCCGAGCCTCGACCTCGAGGAGAGCCGCGCGCTCCAAGCCATGCTCGCCTGGATCGATCTCTCCTCGGCCGAATTACGCGAGGTGCTGAGCGGGACGGTCTATTCCGAGAAGAGCAGAAAGGCGTTCTCAGAGCTGCCGACTACGCCCGCGCCCGACGGTCACGCCCGCGGCAGGATCGCCCGCGAGCGTTTGGAGGAAGAGGGCTTCGACGTGCTCTACGTCGATTGTTCGCCGCCCGGCGGCGGCATCGGTGTCGTCAAGGCGATCGTGCCGGGGCTCGAAGTCGAGACCATGAGCTACTACCGCATCGGCGAGCGCAACACGCGCAAACTCCTCGAGCGCGATCACCCGCTGATCCGCTTCGGCACGCCGAGCGACACGCTCCTCCCCGTGCGCCTGACGCCGGAGGCGGTCGCGCGTTTCGGCGGCCAGCCGCTCTTCGACGTGGCGCTGGCGGAGAAGATCGTCGGTTCGCACTACCCACTCTACCGCGAGCCGGAATCGCACCACGCGCCGTTCCGCTACGAGCGTCAGGGCCGCCGGGCCGAGCGGAGGCCGGCATGACTCTCCGCTTCGCCTACAACACCAACGGCACCGCCAACCACCGCATCGAGGACGCGATCCGCCTCATCAAGGATGCGGGCTATGACGGCGTGGCCCTCACTCTCGACATCCACCATCTCGACCCCTTCGCCGAGAACTGGGTGATCGAGGCCGATCGCATCGCCAGCATCCTCAACCGGCTCGAACTCGGCTCGGTGATCGAAACCGGTGCGCGCTTCCTTCTCGATCCGACGGCCAAGCACGAGCCGACGCTCGTGACGGCCGATGCGGCGGGGCGCGCCCGACGCGTGGGCTTCCTTAAGCGCGCCATCGAGATCGGCAGGATTCTGAACTCCGAGGCCGTCTCCTTCTGGGCCGGCGTGCCGAAGCCCGGTGTCGATCACGATGAAGCCCGTGTCTGGCTCGCAGAGGGCCTAAGCGAGGTTGCCGACTTCGCCGCCGAGAAGGGCGTCGTCGCGGCGCTCGAACCCGAGCCCGGCATGCTGATCGAGACGCTCGACGATTTCGCCGGCCTCGACGTACCGGGCCTGTCGCTTGCCCTCGATACCGGCCACTGCCTCGTTACGCAGGAGCGCGACCCGGCCGCGGCCGTGCATGAATTCGCTTCTCGCCTCGGCACGGTCGCAATCGAGGACATGAAGCGGGGCGAGCACATCCACCTGCCCTTCGGCGAGGGCGACATGGATGTGCCTGCCGTGCTCGACGCGCTCGATGCGGTCAATTTCACGAAGCTCGTCTGCGTTGAGCTGTCGCGCGATTCGCATCGCGCCGACGTGATGGTGGGCCAAGCCCTCGACTATCTGCGCACCTGCCGCCGTCCGGGACCCGGCCTGCCGTCACCCGAGACCGCCTTGCGCGAAACCGCGATCCCGGGGCTGCCCCAGCCATGAGAATCTGTTTCGTCAGCCGCCGCTACTTCCCGGCGATCTCCGGCATGAGCGTCTACGCGCAGAACCTCCTGCGCGAGGTCGCGGGGGCCGGCCACGACGTGACGATGATCTCGCAATTTCGCGGCGATGAGTTCGGCACGCGCGTCTATGGCGGTGGCCCGCCGCCGCCGGTGCCGGGCGTGAATGTCGTCGGCCTCGAGCAGAGAGGCGAGCAGGAGAACGGCGACTTCGAGCGCGACATCGACGAGATCGTCGAAACGATCTGCGCCGAGCACAGCAGGAAGCCGTTCGACGTGCTGCACGCGCAGTACGGATACCCGACGGGTTGGGCGGCGCTGCGCGCGGGCACGCGTCTCGGCCTGCCCACCGTCGTCTCGATCCAGGGCGGCGACGGCCACTGGGTGGGCTCCTGCTGCGAAACCCACCGTCGCGCGATGGTCGAGGTGCTGGCCCGAGCCAACGCCCTGCTGATCGGCGGCCCTTCCTTCGTCGGGGAAGTCTGCGACAGGCTCGGCTCCGATCCGGCTCGCTTCACCATCGTCCCGGGCGCGGTCGATACCACCCGCTTCACTCCCGGCGAGCGCTTTCAGGCCGAACGCGAGGACGAGGAACCGGTGCGTCTGCTGTATCATGGCCGCGTCGACCGCCGGAAAGGCGTGCTCGATTTCCTCGACGCCCTGGAGCGGCTGTGGGAGGCCGGCGTGCCGTTCGATGCGGTGATCTCCGGGATCGGCCCCGACGTCGAGGCCGCGCGCGAGAGGGCCGATGCCATCGGCTTCACCTCGGCCCAGGTCCGGTTCACCGGCTACGCCGATTACGACACCGTTCCCGACCTCTACCGCACGGCGGACGTGTTCGTCTCTCCGACCTATGCCGAGGGCTTCTCCAACACGATCTTGGAGGCGATGGCCGCCGGGCTCGCGGTGGTCTCGACCCACTCGGTCGGCGTCTCGGACTGCCTGCGCGACGGCGAGAACGGCCTCCTGGTCAATCCCGGTGACGTTCGCGGCCTTACCCAGGCCCTGCGGCGTGTGATCGAGGACGACGACCTGCGCCAGCGCCTTGCCGAGCGCGGGCTCGAAGAGTGCCGCCGTGTCTATTCGTGGAAGGCCGTCGGCCGGCAGATCATGGATGTCTACGAGCGGATCGCCAGCGAGCCGCCGCCGACCGGTGTTCCCGAGGCGCTGCCCATCGATCCGGATTGCCGCTTCCGTAAGGAGCCGCACCTGCTGTGACGCGCACCGCACTCGCGATCTCGCCCCATCTCGACGACGCGGTCTTCTCGGCCGGCGGCACGCTGGCGCGGCTCGCCGCGCAGGGTTGGCAAGTCGTGATGGCGACGGTTTTCACCGCCTCGGTGGCGAACCCGGCAGGCTTCGCGCTCGCCTGCCAGCTCGACAAGGGGCTGGCGCCGGAGGTCGACTACATGGCCCTGCGCCGCGGAGAGGATCGTGACGCGGCCCGTGCACTCGGCATCGGCGATCCGGTCCACCTGCCGTTTCGCGAGGCGCCGCACCGCGGCTACGCCTCCGCGCCGGAACTCTTCGCAGAATTGCGTCCCGACGACCGGATCGGAGCCAATCTCGCCGACGCCTTCGAGCGGCTGGTGGCCGACACGGGACCGAACCTGATCCTCGCACCGCAGGCGGTCGGCGGCCACGTCGATCACGTTCAAGTCGTGCGCGCCTTCCGCGGCGCTCAGCCGCCGCTTCCGGTGCTGTGGTGGCGCGATTTCCCCTACACCGTGCGCACGGCCGAGCCGAAGGAGCCGCTCCGGGCGATCTTCTCGGCCTTCCCCGAACAGGTCGTGCGGCTCGATGCGGCGGCCGGGAGGCGCAAGGCGGAGGCCTGCGCGGCCTACGCCTCACAGATCGGCTTCCAGTTCGGCGGCCCGGACGGACTGCAGGCGCGGCTCGCGGCGGAGGACGGTGTCGAGCGCTTCCGTCTTCAAGGGCGGCTCCCGCCTGATCTGCGCGATGCCGGATTCGCCTGACGCACCCAAGAGCCTGCGCGACCCCGCCGTCCTCGAAGCGCGCCGGGCGATGGCCGACGCGGCCCATGTCCGGCCCCTTCGCGTCCTTGCCCGAAGGATTGCTGCCGAGCGCGGCTCGGCCGTACCCGACCCCGATCCCCTCGACGGTGGCGTGGCGGCGCGCCTGCTCCTCCTCTTGGAGACGCCGGGTCCCTCGATCGGACGCACCGGTTTCGTCTCGCGCGACAACGCCACCGGCACCGCCGCCAATCTGTTCCGGTTCCTCGACGAGGCCGGCATCGCGCGGCGGGACACGCTGATCTGGAACGCCGTACCCTGGGTGATCCACGCGCCGGGTGCCCTCAACCGCGCCCCGCGCCGTTTCGAGGCCGCCGCCGCCGAACCCTATCTCCCGCCGCTGCTCGCGCTGCTGCCTCGGCTCGCCGTGGTCGTTCCGGCCGGGCGCTTCGCGCAGGCGGCGGCTGCGCCGCTCTCCACTCTGCGGCCGGACCTGCCCGTGGTGCCGATCCCGCATCCGAGCCCGACTTACGTCTGCACCTCGCCCTCCGTGCGCGAGCGCATCCTGGCGGGTCTGATCCAGGCGAAGTCCCTCCTTGGCCGCAGGCCGTAGCAGCCAAGATCTCGTGATTTCGGCCGCATTCCCGGTGCAGTGCAGGCCTGTGGCCGCCGTCCTTCGCTGGCCTTTGGCGATCGAAGCTCCTAAATGCCCCGTGGGCGGCTCGGGATCGACCTCGCCCGGGACGACCCGCGCCACATGCATCCTGCGGTCGACCAGCGGAGGCGGACGCCGTTCTCACATGAAAGCTGCCGGGAAGCACAGGACGGTCACGCAGGCCGAGCCGGCCGATGCGAGCCGCGAGGCTGACACCGGCTCGAAGCCGGCGTCCAGGCGCGGCCGTTTCGCCTGGATCGGCACCGCCGCGAGCCTCGTCCTCATCCTCGCTTCACTCGGCGTGCTGTGGAAGCTCTCGGGCGAGATCAGCTGGGCCGAGTTGCGGACGGCCTTCACCGCCGTCGCGGCGGGCCGACTCAGCGAAGCCTTTCTGTTCGTCGCGGTCAGCTACCTGTTCCTGACCTGCTACGACGCGCTTGCCCTGCGCCAGCTCCGGCTCAAGATGCCCTACCGCATCACGGCGCTCGCCTCATTCACGAGCTACGCGGTGAGCTTCACCCTCGGCTTCCCGCTCATCACCGCGGCGACGATTCGCTACTGGATCTACTCGAAACGCGGATTGTCCGCGGCCAAGATCGCCGCGCTGACGGTGATCGCCGGCTTTACCTTCTGGCTCGGGATGGGTGTGGTGCTGGGCTTCAGCCTCATCATTGAGGCGGGCCAGCTCGCGAGCCTCACCTTCCAGAGCATCGGCGTCAACACCACCGCGCGCCTCAACCAGATCCTCGGCTTCGGTACGCTCGGCCTCGTGCTCGGCTACCTCGCCTGGGTCTCGGTGAAGCGGCGCTACATCAAGGTCCATCACTGGCAGCTCGAACTACCGGGCGCGACGGTTTCGTTCAGTCAGATGATCGTCGGCATCGGCGATGTCTGCGCGGCGGCGGCCGTGCTCTACATGCTGATGCCCGAGGGCATGAACCTCGCCTTCACCACCTTCCTGGCGATCTACGTGCTCGCGGCCATGCTCGGCATCGCCTCCAACGCGCCGGGCGGTATCGGGGTGTTCGAGGCCACCATCCTGCTCGCGCTGTCCTACCTGCCCCGCGAGGCGGTGCTGGGATCGCTGCTGCTGTTTCGGGTCTGCTATTACCTCGTGCCGTTCGTCCTCGCCCTCGTGATGCTCGGTGTGTACGAGGGGTTCCAGCGGCTGCGGCGTCACCGGGCGGCGAACGACCCGTGACCCGTCCGACCTTCTGACGCGCCATGTCGACGAACTCCGTCCGTCCGATGTGGCTCGGCGTGACGATCGCCGTGGCGGTGATCGTCTTCGCGGAAGCGATCGGCGGCACCGTCGATACCGCCCTGATGGTCTCGGCGAGCCTTGCTCTCCTCATCGGAGCGCTGCTCGGCCGCGGCGGACAGGTCGCGATTCTTCCGCCGGCCGAGACCGCCTCGCCGCGGCGCCACGCCATCGCCGAGGCGCTGCTCGCGCATATCCCGGATCCCGTGATCCTGGTCGATCGCCGCGTCGTGGTGATCGAAGCCAATCCGGCCGCCCGGCGGCTCCTGCCGGGATTGAAGCTGCGTCACCCGCTCTCCTTCTCCCTGCGCGCGCCCGAAGTCCTCGACGGCATCGAGGAGGTTCTTCGCACGGGCGCCCCCGTGCGGACCGAGTACGCCACCCGCGTGCCGACCGAGCGCGCCTTCGAGGTGCAGATCGGCGCCCTTCCGCTCCCCGATATGCCCGGAGGTGGCGAAGCCAACGTCGTGCTGTTCCTGCGCGACCTCACCGAGGCGCGGCGCCTGGAGGCGATGCGGGTGGATTTCGTCGCCAATGCCAGCCACGAGCTCCGCACGCCCCTCGCGGCCCTGCTGGGCTTCATCGAGACCCTCCAGGGGCCCGCCCGGGACGATGCGCGCGCCCGCGAGCAGTTCCTCGGCATCATGCGCACCCAGGCCCAGCGCATGACCCGCCTCATCGACGACCTCCTCTCGCTCTCGCGCATCGAATTGCACGAACACGTCGTGCCGACCCGCGTCGTCGATTTCGGCCGCATTGCCGGACAGATGGTGGATATGCAGGCGCCGCTCGCCCAGGAGCGCGGCATCGCATTGAGCGTCGAACGGCCTCAGGGACCGCTTCCCGTGCTCGGTGATCGCGACGAGTTGCTGCGCGTCGTCGAAAACCTCGTCGAGAACGCGTTGAAGTATGGCGGCAGCGGCGGCTTGGTCGTGGTCTCGCTCCATCGTGTCGAGGGGCCGGAAGGGCGTGGGGGACGGATCGAGCTATGGGTGCGTGACGAGGGGCCGGGTATCCCCGCCGAGCATATCCCGCGGCTCACCGAGCGGTTCTACCGGGTCGATACGGCGTCGAGCCGACAGCAGGGCGGCACGGGTTTAGGACTCGCCATCGTCAAGCACACGCTCAACCGCCACCGCGGCAAGCTCGTCATCGAGAGCGAGCCTGGCCGGGGAACCCTGGTGCGGGTCAGCCTGCCGGAGCACCGGCCGGTACCGGCGGACTCTGCGCTGCCGGAGGCTTCCCCGGGGGAATGACACCCTCGGCATCCGGTGGGTGAGGGAACGGCGTCCTCCCGGCTCGGTTGCAGGAAGAGACGACCACCGGGTTTGAAATCATCGAGGGTTCGCCCATGCAAGACGTATCGCCCGAGATGCAGCGGTGCATCGATGCCTGTCTCACCTGCTATCGCACCTGCCTCGGAATGGCCTCGCGCCACTGCCTCGAAGCCGGTGGCCCGCACGTCGAGCCGGAGCATTTCCGCCTGACGCTCTCCTGTGCCGAGGCGTGCCGGGCTTCCGCCGAGTTGATGCTGATCGGCAGCGCCGTCCACCGCCACCAGTGCGGTGCCTGCGCGGAAATCTGCGCAGCCTGTGCGCGCTCCTGCGAAGAGGTCGGTGACATGGACGCGTGCGTGGCCGCCTGCCGTGCCTGTGAGGAGGCCTGCCGCAAAATGGCAGCATGAATGGGATCGACCCCTTGACCTTCCCATGATGGGAAGGTCCATCTGAGGCGGCATGGAATCTGTTCAGCAAAATCCGACCATGCCGCCGATCTCCCCCGATGCCGTGCTGACCCGCCTCACCCTGCCCGTCCAGGGGATGAGCTGCGCCTCCTGCGTCGGCCGGGTCGAGCGGGCGCTCGCCGCCTTGCCCGGCGCGGCGGACGTCTCCGTCAACCTCGCCACTGGCCGCGCCAGTCTGGAGCTTCCGGAACTCACCCCGCCGTCACGGGCCGTCGCAGCGATCCGGGAGGCCGGCTATGACGTTCCGGAGGTGGTCACGGCCGTCTCCGTTGCAGGGATGAGCTGCGCCTCCTGCGTCGGTCGGGTCGAGCACGCCCTTCTTGCGCTGCCCGGAGCAACATCGGCCAGCGTGAATCTCGCCACCGGTCGGGCCGAGCTGCACCACGCCGCCGGGGCCGTCACACTGGGCGATGTTGAGGAGGCCGTGCGCCGGGCCGGCTACGAGCCGCACCGGATCGAGGCGGCGCAAACTGCTTCTCTCGAGGTGAGACAGGAGCGGGAGAAAGCCGCCCTTCGCCGTGATCTGATCCTTGCCGCCGTGTTGTCGAGCCCGGTCGTCGTGCTCGATATGGGCGGCCACCTGTTGCCGAGCTTCCACCACGCGGTCACGGGTGCGCTCGGTGCCGGCTATGCCTGGTTGCAGGCCTTGCTCGCCACCCTGGTGCTGGCCGGGCCCGGCCGCCGCTTCTTCCGGATCGGTGTGCCGAACCTGCTGCGCGGTCACCCCGACATGAATGCTCTCGTCGCCCTTGGCGCCGGTGCGGCCTATCTCTTCTCGCTGGCGTCCACCGCCGCACCGTCCTGGCTGCCGGAAGGATCGGCGCATCTCTACTTCGAGGCGAGCGTTCTGATCGTCACCCTGATCCTGCTCGGGCGCACCCTCGAGGCGCGGGCCAGGGGGCGCGCCGGAGCGGCGATCGCTCGGTTGATTGACCTCTCGCCCAAGACGGCACGGTTGGTCGAGGGCGCGAGCGAGCGCGAGGTGCCGGCCTCCGGCCTCCGCATCGGCGACCGGGTGCGGGTGCGTCCCGGCGAGCGCGTGCCGGCGGACGGCACCATCGCCGCCGGCTCCTCCTTCGTCGACGAAAGCATGATCACCGGCGAGCCGGTGCCGGTGGAGAAGGGCAGGGGCGCCCGCGTCGTCGGCGGCACCCTCAACACCACCGGCAGCTTCGACCTCACCGTGGACCGCACCGGCGCCGACACCGCCCTGGCCCGGATCGTGCGGATGGTGGAAGAGGCGCAAGGGGGGAAGCTGCCGATTCAGGCGCTGGTGGATCGGGTGACCCTCTGGTTCGTGCCCGCCGTCATCACCATCGCCGTGCTGACCTTCCTCGCATGGATCGTCCTCGGGCCCGCGCCCGCGCTCGGCCACGCCCTGGTCGCGGCGATTTCCGTCCTGATCATCGCCTGCCCCTGCGCCATGGGGTTGGCGACGCCGGTCTCGATCATGGTCGGGACCGGCCGGGCCGCGGAGCGCGGCGTGCTGTTCCGCCAGGGGGCGGCGCTCCAGGCGCTCCGGGACGCCCGCGTCATCGCCTTGGACAAGACCGGCACCCTCACGGAGGGTCACCCCCGCCTGACGGATCTCGTCACTGCGCCCGGCTTCGAACGGGAGACCGTGCTGGCGCTGGCCGGCGCGGTCGAGGCGCGCTCCGAGCATCCGGTCGCCCGCGCCATCACCACGGCGGCGCGGGAGGCCGGAGCCCTGCCCGAGGCCGAGGCGTTCGAGGCGGTGCCGGGCCACGGCGCATCCGCCCGGATCGAGCGACGGCCGGTGGCGCTCGGCAATCGGCGCTACATGGAACGGCTCGGGATCGCGACCGGCGCCCTGGCGAGCGAGGCGTCTCGACTGGCCGGTGAGGGGAAGACTCCGATCTTCGCCGCCATCGACGGCCGACTGGCCGCCCTCGTCGCCGTGGCCGATCCGATCAAGCCGGAGGCGCGAGAGGCGCTGGAAGCCCTGCGTGCCCGCGGTCTCACCGTGGCGATGTTGACGGGGGACGCCCGTGCCGCGGCCGAGGCGGTCGCCCGCACGCTCGGCATCACCGAGGTCGAGGCCGAGGTGCTGCCCGAGGGCAAGGTCGCGGCGCTGCGCCGCCTTCGGGCAACGCACGGGCCGGTCGCCTTCGTCGGTGACGGCATCAACGATGCGCCGGCCCTGGCCGAGGCCGATATCGGCGTTGCCATCGGCACGGGCACTGACATCGCCGTGGAAAGCGCCGACGTGGTGCTGATGTCCGGCAAGCTCGGCGGCTTGGTCGAGGCCGTGGCTCTGTCGCGGGCGACGCTCGCCAATATCCGCCAGAACCTGTTCTGGGCCTTCGCCTACAACGCGGCGCTGATCCCCGTCGCCGCCGGGCTGCTTGCCGCGTTCGGGGGGCCTCAGCTCTCGCCGGTGCTCGCCGCCGGGGCGATGGCGCTCTCGAGCGTCTTCGTCGTCGGCAACGCGCTGCGCCTGCGCCGGGCAGGAGCCGATGCATGAGCGGACGATTCGTCACCATCGGCGAGGCGGCCGGCGCCACCGGCGTCTCGGCCAAGATGATCCGCTACTACGAGGAGACGGGCCTGCTCGGCCGCGCCGAGCGGACGGCGTCCGGCTATCGCGTCTACAGCGAGGCCGACCTGCACGCACTCCGTTTCGTGCGCCGGGCACGCGATCTCGGCTTCTCGATGCGGGAGATCGCGGACCTCCTCGCGCTCTGGCACGATCGCTCCCGTGCCAGCGCGGCGGTCAAGGCGATGGCGCTCGACCATGTCGCCGATCTGCGCCGCCGCATCGGCGAGTTGGAGGCCATGGCTCGCACCCTCGAACATCTGGCCGAGCGCTGCTGCGGCGACGAGCGGCCGGACTGCCCGATCCTCGACGATCTGGCGGGAGGCCCGAGAGAGCCGTGAAACCCGGCGCGAGGGCGCTTCGGGCCGGAATGAAGGGAGAGACGGTCGCATTCCGGCGTTCGTCCTGAGGCTTGGCCGTTGACCCACGGTTGGCCTTCTGCTTGCTGGAACCCTCCGGAAAGGTTGGATCCATGCCCGTCATCGACCGCATCGCCGATCTCTCGGAAGAGATCACCGCTTGGCGGCACGATCTCCACGCCCATCCGGAGCTCCAGTACGACGTTCATCGCACGGCGGATTTCGTGGCGGACAAGCTGCGCAGCTTCGGCTGCGACGAGGTCGTCACCGGCATCGGCCGCACCGGCGTCGTCGGGGTGATCCGCGGGCGAGCGCACGGCTCGAACCGGGCGATCGGCCTGCGTGCCGACATGGACGCCCTGCCGATCCACGAGGTCCGCGATCTTCCCTACCGTTCGACGGTGCCGGGCAAGATGCACGCCTGCGGCCATGACGGGCACACCGCCATGCTGCTCGGCGCCGCCAAGTACCTCGCCGAGACCCGGAATTTCGACGGGCGCGCGGTGCTGATCTTCCAGCCGGCGGAAGAGGGCGGCGGGGGTGGTGAGGCGATGGTGCAGGACGGGATGATGGAACGCTTCGGCGTGGAGGCGGTCTACGGACTGCACAACATTCCCGACCAGCCGCTCGGCACCTTTGCCATCCGCCCTGGCCCGATCATGGCCTCGACCGACCGCTTCACGATCCTCATCGAGGGCAGGGGCGGGCACGCGGCGCTGCCGCAGGCCGCCGTCGATACGGTGCTGGTGGGCAGCCACATCGTCGTCGCCCTGCAATCGATCGTCGCTCGCAACATCGATCCGCTCGATTCCGCCGTTGTGTCCGTCTGCGCCGTGGAGGCGGGCGAGGCGTTCAACGTTCTGCCGCAGACGGCGGAACTGCGCGGCACCATGCGAGCCCTGACTCCGGCCGTGCGCGCTCTGATGCGCGATCGGCTCGCGGCTATTGCCGAGAACATCGCCGCGGCCTTCGGCGCCCGAGCGCGCATCGAACTCGCCAGCGGCTATCCCGCCACCGAGAACCATCCGGCCGAGACCGACTTCATGGCCGACATCGCTGCGCAGGTCGTCGGCGAAGAGCGGGTCGAGCGCAACGTCGCGCCGATGATGGCGGCCGAGGATTTCTCCTACATGCTCGCTCATCGGCCCGGCGCCTACATCTTCATGGGCAACGGCCCATCCGCCGGCCTGCATCACCCGGAATACGACTTCAACGATGCCGCCATCCCCTACGGTGCCTCGCTCTGGGCGCGGATCATCGAGACGGGGTTGCCGGCACGGGACTGAACGCATCGGGCGCATCGCAGCGGTGTCCGATCCTTGAGGAATGACGACCGCCGTTCTCGCGTTCGTAGAGCCGACG
>Ga0233425_10008525_pt1 | contig 13572 bp, 7 predicted proteins | sample Watercolumn_Towu_2_FD_181712 | JGI IMG/M metagenome (GOLD analysis project Ga0233425, IMG submission 181712) | Freshwater microbial communities from Lake Towuti, South Sulawesi, Indonesia - Watercolumn_Towuti2014_140_MG | ecosystem: Environmental > Aquatic > Freshwater > Lake | place: Indonesia...
GGACATGCTTATTGACAAACTGGAAAAGCTAAATAGAAAAGCTAATGATGATATTTCTGAAGGCAGGCACGCGCAGGGCAATAGAACCGAAGAGGACATGGTTTTGTTAGATCAAGTCAATTCTATAGATAATGAGATAATGCTTTTAGGCAATGATTTTGCGCGTTTATTGGGCGATGTTTCTCGATGGGCAGGTGCGTTGATTGTACGATTAATGTTTGTTGGCGCGATTCTGGTCGCGTTAGTAGGGATGATATTCATTATCAAGTTTGTGAATAACCTTATGAGGCGTGTTGACGCGTTTATTCTGGCATCACGCAAAATAGGCGAGGGAGATTTTTCGGTGAGGTGTGATGCTGAGGGAGGCGACGAGATTAGTACTCTAGCTTGTTCTTTTAATCACATGGCAACAGAATTAAAAGACGCGCAAGAAAAATCAATACGTCAGGAAAGGCTTGCCGTGTTGGGGAAACTTAGCGGAGCGGTGGGGCATGAATTAAGGAATCCTTTGGCCGCGATTAAAAACGCGGTATATTATTTAAAAGCGAAAATGATTGGCGTCTCATGTGACCCGAAGATTAACGAATATCTCGACATTTTGGATGAAGAAGTAAGCATATCCAATAGGATCATTACTGATATTCTCACCTTTGGGCGGCTGAAAGAACCTGAATATGAAAATGTGAATATTGTCAGTTTATTAGAAAGTGTTCTTTCAAGACTAAAGGTGCCCGCGAATATTAAACTATCGATGGAACCAGAAAATAATTTGCCGCAGATAATGGCTGACGGAGAAGAGCTTAGACAGGTATTTTCAAACATAATAATTAACGCGATACAGGCCATGAGTAGCGGCGGTACTTTAAAAATTTGCGTAGTTGTTCAGAATAAGGAAAATGATGGGAAATGGATGAGTATTTCATTCAGTGATACCGGTGTGGGAATCTCAAAAGAAAATATTAGTAAAATATTTGAACCGCTGTTTTCGTCCAAAGTTCAGGGTACGGGGTTAGGATTAACGATTTGCCAGAGCATTATTTCTTTGCATAAAGGGAGTATTGAGGTAGAAAGTCCTGTTGCTGCTTATGGGAGCGGTGCAAAATTTACTGTGAACCTGCCTATGAATAACAAGGGGGTATGAAATGGAGGATAAATCCCGAGTATTAATTGTGGATGATAATATACCTTTCGCCAAGAGCCTATCCGACATTTTAAGTATGAAAGGATGGAAAAGCATTGTTGCTAATGATGGCGAAGAAGCGATAGAAAAAGTTGGCGAAGATGGTTTTGATGTTATCCTCCTAGATATAAGGCTTCCGGGTATTGATGGTGTGGAAGCGTGCAAGAAAATAAAAAAGATAAAACCCGAAAGTGTGGTAATAATGATGACCGCTTTTTCGCAGGATGAAATTGTTAAGGATGCTCTTAAAGAAGGTGCTTACGATATTGTGTATAAACCGCTGGATATAGAAAAAACATTAGATATAATGCGATCGGCTATTGGAAAAGCATAGAGAAAGTAAGATGTTTTTACTGGAAATATGCATCCTTTTTATGGCAAAACGTTTTTTTAAATTTTAAGGATGGAAATTAGATGAAGAGAATATACCTAGATAATAATGCTACGACGCCACTGCATCCGGAGGTGAAAAAGGTTTTAGTCGATGCGATGGAGGTTTATGGCAACCCCTCCAGTCTGCATTCCTACGGGAGAGAGGCGAGACAGTTAGTCGAGGATGCGAGAGAAAAGGCGGCGAAATTTATCGGGGCGCACACTGACGATATTGTATTCACCGGCAGCGGTTCGGAGGCCAATAATACAGTACTTACCACGTTTACATGCCAGTCAAGGTTCTGCAGTTTGACGGCGAAGCACAACGCGCAGATTATAACCACTAAAATTGAACATCCGTGTGTTTTGGAAACGGCAAGTTGTCTAGCCGGAAAAGGTATTAAAGTAGCGTATCTTGATGTTGATCAGTACGGAAAGATAAATCTGGAGGAGCTTAAAAACTCGATAACAGAAGACACGGGACTTGTGTCAATTATGACTGCTAATAATGAAATCGGTACAATTCAGGATATAAAAGAAATATCGAAGATTGCTAGATCGAAAGGTGTATTGATCCATACCGATGCAGTACAGGCGGTCGGGAAGATTCCTATAAATGTAAATGACCTTGATGTAGATTACCTTACTTTTTCCGGGCACAAGATTTATGGCCCTAAAGGTACGGGAGTTATGTATATTAAAAAAGGCTCTCCGTTCTGCCCATTCATCCGAGGAGGGCATCAGGAGAAGGGAAGGCGCGCCGGTACGGAAAATACTTTAGGTATTATAGGGACAGGGAAAGCCATAGAGATGCGGGTGTTGGAAATGGAAAAGGACGAAAAGAAGTTTGTTGAGTTTAAAAAGTTATTAAAAAAGGGCATAGAAGACAATATTCCAGATATAAAATTTAACGGGCATCCGACGGATTGTCTAAGCAATACGCTCAATGTCTCTTTTTTCGGCGCGGAGGGAGAGGCGATTCTTTTGTATTTGGATTTAGAGGGCGTCGCGGTGTCAACAGGGTCCGCATGTGCGTCAGGTTCTTTGGATCCGTCGCATGTACTTTTGGCAACCGGGCTATCCGCGGAAAACGCGCATGGATCTATACGAATAAGTATGGGAAGAGAAACAACGACAGACGAGATCGAAAGGGTATTGGATATTTTGCCGAAGGTGATCAAAAAAATACGAGATATGTCTACAGCATATGTGAATAAGAAGTAAGAGGCAAAAAGTAGGAGGAAGAGATGCAATTTGACGATAAATGGGTATATACGGACAAATTAAAAGAACATTTCATGCATCCAAAGAATATCCTTATGGATGCGACCGATTATAAATATGATGGAAGCGGTATTGTAGGAAATATAAAATGCGGCGATCAGATGCTAATGTTTATTCAGGTTGATAAAGAGAAGCAGACGATTACTGATTGCAAGTGGAAAACGTACGGGTGCGCGAGTGCCATAGCGAGCACGTCCATACTCTCAGAAATGGTAAAAGGCATGAAGCTGGAAGACGCGCATAAGATTTCTCCTAAAGATATTACGAAAGAGCTGGGCGGACTTCCGGAGCACAAGATTCACTGTTCGGTGCTAGGTGATAAGGCCTTGCGCGCGGCCATAGATGATTATTACGCGAAACATGGGATGAAGGAAAAAATAAAAAGGGAACAGAGTAAGATCGTCTGCCAGTGCATGAATGTCACCGACGAAGAGATAGAACACGCGGTGTTGGAAGGCGCGCGTACATTTTATGAGCTTCAAGAGAAAACAAAGATTGGCACAGTATGCGGCCAATGCAAGGGAGAGGCGGAAAGCCTTTTAAATAAATACGTTAAGGAACATTTTGGAAATTAGTTCTTCGATGCGGATTTGATAAATCTGGAGATGGTTTTTGCGTATTCCGGTTTAGGGTTAATAAATTCCAATCCCATTTTGTATTTTTTTTCTCCGGAAGATAAATCAACCCAATTTTTTATCCATACGATTCTACTTTTTAGATTTAGAGGCGTTTGTGTTTTAGGTAGAGTAAACACCACGTTAGTTGCGGAATTAGTATCTATATGTTTATCGCTCAAAAGGCACATTCCACTTTGAGAGATGTCGATTGTTTGGGCCTCCGTTGTTTTTTTGTCAGGAGTGAATAATTCAACATTTAAAACGCAATTTACTCTTTTATGCCGCCTTACCTCTGAGCCGATATATATCTTTTTAATAAAAAGTTCGGCGTTAAACTGTTGTGAAGACTTGAGCGGCTTTTTAGACGGATATGATAGAATACCAAAATTTATAAAAACATTTTTAACTTTCAAGCTGTAAAAATATTCTCTGATGTTGTCTTTTAAGGTCTCACACAAAGTTGATGCCTCTACCTCAGTCGCTTCTGGGAAAATAATGCCGTATTCGCCAATTTTTTTATTTTTTATTGCTACTTGAATTGGTTCTTTTTTGTGTTTATTGACGTGGATAAAAATCCGATTTATTATTTTATCAAGACTAAGGAACAGCTCTTTGGTGTGTATTTTATTTCTTTTTCTAAATTCATTGAAATTCACTATCAGGATATTTACGAAGTAAAGTTTTATCCCGGATGAGAGCATTTCGTTAATTTTATCTCTAACTACAGTGTCCATCATGCTTAGAGAGTAATAGAAGGGAAGGTTAAAATAAAACTTACTGCCCATTCCGAGCTTAGATTCAGCCCAAATATTACCGCCGTGTAGTGCAACAAGATCCTTGGCTATTGCTAATCCTAGGCCTACACCTTTACGTTTAGCCGATTCATCCTTGACCGCTTGAACAAATTTGTTGAATACGGTCGGCAAATCCTTTTTCGACATGCCTATGCCGGTGTCAAGAACGCCGACTCTTACTCCGTTTTCTACCGACCTGGCCTCAACGGTTATCTTTCCGTTTGTCTCCGTAAACTTTAAGGCGTTATCGATAAGGTTTGATATTACTTGATTTATTCTTTCGGCGTCGAGAAATATATTGATCTGTTCTCTAGGGAGATTGTATTCGAGACTTATGCCTTTATCCTGAGCCTGTTTTTTGTAGAACTCGGCGTTGTCAAGAAGCAGATCGTTTAGGTTTACAAGTGAATAATGAAGCTTTATTTTCCCGCCTTCAATTCGAGATGTTTCCAGGAGGTCATCGATAATCTTTTTTAGGCGCGCGATATTTATTAGTGAGAGTTTAAGGTATTTTTTCTGCTGATCATTGATAGGCCCAGCAAGTGTCTCGTATATTAATGAGACGGATTCTCGTATGACTGTAAGGGGCGTGCGCAATTCATGTGATACGACAGAAACAAACTCCGATTTAGTCCTGTTTAATTCTTCGAGCGCTTCGAGTTTTTTAGAAATTATTTCCTTTTCTTTTCTTAATGTTTCTATCTGCACGCGGTGGGTGATATCTCGTGTTATTCCGATAAGGCCGATGATATTGCCATTATTGTCATACCTGGGAATTTTTGTGGTTGATACGTAATTATCTACTCCGTCGGCGCGCGTTGCGCGTTCTATTTTGTCTATGATGGGCTTGCCAGAGGTCATGACGGACTGGTCGTCTTTAAACATTGTCTCGGCGCGCTCTTTGGGAAAAAAATCAAAATCAGACTTACCGATCACTTCTTCTGGCTTGAGGCCAAGTCCTTTAGCGTGCGCCTGATTGACCATCAAAAGACGGCCCTTCTTATCCTTGAAATAAATCACGTCAGGAATGTGGTCCATCAGGTCCTGAAAAAGCTTGTATTTCTGTAATAAGTCGTTTTTAGTAGTCATGATGTCGATTAGAACAGAATTTGCATAAAGATACTACTAAATTTGTGAAATATCAATAGAAAAACGGTCAACAAAGTAAGAAAAATAGCTTTTCGCACAACCTAGGTTCTGTGAAATATGTTTCACTAAGTGAAAAAAATATCTAAATATAAAGATACTGCCCAATAGTTTAAAATCAATAAATCCTGTAAAAGTCTTAAAGATAAGGGTTTGTGAATTTCAGTTTGTTTGGGGTAAATTTGGCATGTGAATTGCTAGACAAAAAGCCACGGAGTTTTGTGTAAAGGGGGAAGAGATGGTTTCTAATTTTACCAGGAATTTACTATTGCTTTTTTTAGTATTGATCCTTTCCAACGGGATAATGAGACAAAAGACCGCTGTGTTTGTCGATAGCATAGGTAATGTCGAGTATGTTAGTAAACATTTTCACGTCAATAATAGTGGTTTAACCACGCCGAGAGAAATCATTCAATCAGTTATTAATTCGATGCGTAGCAACCTTAGGTTGTCATTAGGGGAGGTAAACATCAAGCTTCTCTCCGGTATAAATGAAAGTGTTGCAGATGAAAAAAGGACCGTGGTGCCTTTCGCTCGTGAGCTTCAAAGTCCGTCCACGGACAGTGATTGTAAAAATTCGAATGATTCTTGTAATTATATCGTCAATGAGACAACTGAAACGGAGTGTTCGGTAGTCGAAAATGAAGTCTTAAGCAAGGAAGAGTGGAGTTCAGAAAAGCAATCCGAAACATCGAATGTGAAGTCGGATGAGGAAAAGAACATTGAAGAAATAAATATTTCTGATGCTGTAAAGAAGGAACTTTCTGGTGGTGTAACTTCTGACATAACTGATAAGTCTCAGTCTACTGAGGAAAACATGTCAAAAGCTGATATAGGTGTTCATTCAGCCCTTGCGAATAACAATATTGCGACGAAAATTCAAGGCTATGTTCAATCCGTAGTAGCAGAGAATGAGGGTGTCAATAAAAATATTGAGCAAGAAGCTATAACCGATACGATAGCCGCGGATCATGATGTTAGCAATAGTATGTATGAACAGGCGAAGATCAATACGTCTTCATCTATGGTTGTAAGCGAACTTAGCGGCCACACGTCGAACGATTTAAATCTAGAACAGACGTCTGAAAATATTGAGCAAATTCCGTTAGAAGAAATTCCTATTTACGATGATGACAATATGGAAGTTGAAAATGATGATCCGGTCGTTCATCCGATAATAGATATGCCGATTGCGCCAGGTCTGCCAGATAATGAAACAGGCCCGGAAAACGGAATTAATGGGGGTATTAGATGTTTGGAAGTGGATTCAATTGTGAATAGTGAAAAAATAACAGCTATGTCTACGAACCGTATCGTTTTTAAATTATCTAAAGTTCTGGCCATGTGGTTCAAGGGAAATGTCGTGCCTTACTTGAGAGGATATAGTGTTGTTGATTGGGAATGTGTTTCAGTGGATTTTAATAGATTTTTTGAACAACACGAAGTTGAGTGCATAAACTCTGTTTTTGGTGAAGAAATGGTTTGGCGCGGGGATAGTTTCTACGATAAAGATTGTTACTTTTTAATGGATGTTAATTGTGACGGTGTAGAAGCACAAAAAGCAATTTCCGATTTGGCTAGCATAGAAGGCGTAATGTCCGCCGAAGCAGAGTATGAATTTGCTGATATTTATCCAAACTGGGAGCCTGTGAATATTGATTCGTCAAACGAATATAAGTTTGCTAAGGATATTTATGGGCAGTCAGTCCCTGCCGATTTATCTAGTCCGTTAGTCGTGGCGGTTCTCGATTCCGGATTGGATTATTCTAATCCAGACATTGACTCTTGCCTATGGGAAAATGAATATTACGGAATTCTATATGAAAAAGACACGGAGTATCTCTGCGGGGCGGATTATTCTTATGGAGAGCCGTTGTTGGACACAATGGCTGGCGGGACGTATATATCTGGCGTTATAGCGGGAGAAATAGGAATAAATCCTTCCGGAGTTAATATAATGGCGGTTAAACCGTTTAATAAAAACGGCATGATAGACACGCTGTCGCTTACTCGCTCAATTATTTTTGCGGTTGATAGAGGAGCTAGGTTGATAAACATTAATATGAATATACCGGACATTCAGATTGTTAAGGACGCTCTGCTTTCTGCGATAAAAGCAGGATGTGTTGTTGTAACACGCTCCGATGACTGCAATGCCGCTAATGTAATAACTGGATATGAAAATGTTTTGTATGGTGACATTAGGAAATTTGAATGGGTTTATTCTTCATATGTAATTGCTAAAAATAATATCCTATCTCTATTATCCAAAGATTCGACGACTGTTAGATCAAATATCAACAATGGCTATACGGTGATAAACGGTAGTGCATTGGCTACGGCTGTAGTGTCGGGAAAACTCGCGAAATATTTGGTGGAAAATCCAAAAAGTTCTATTTATAACGCACTGCGAAATATAGAAGATGGAAGTGTCAAATTGCGGGATAATGATAGTGTTGTGATGCAAGATGATGATTTCGAATAAGTGTTTATAATTTTATATCGGTAGAGCGATTGTAACCGTTGTTCCTTTTCCGCAAGTACTGTCAATTTTAATCTCTCCACAATGTGCCTTAACTATTTCATTACAAATAAAGAGTCCTAAGCCACTTCCTTGTGTAGTGTCTTTGGTGGTATAAAACGCATCAAATAAATTTGGTATGTTTTCCTTAGGAATCCCGCAACCTGTGTCGGTGAAAGTAATACATACGGTAGGACGTTCCACACCTATCGTCCCACGTCCAACGTCCAAAGTGTTCAGCGTCTTCACCGTTAAAGTTCCTCCCAACGACATAGCATCGTGGGCGTTGTTGATAATATTTAAGAATACCTGTTTTATCTTTGAGGGGGACACGGCGATGGCGGGAAGATTTTGAGATAAGTCAGATTTAATTTCTATGCTTTTTTCCAAAAAACGCGGTCTGGACATCTCCAATGCCTCTGCAATCAAATTGTTGATATTGATCGCGGATTTATCCTTTATGTGAGGGGTGTATGCTTCTCTTAATTGCTGACTTAGCTCGATAAGTCGGTCTGTTTCTTGACACGCAAGCTTTGTCATATTTTCTGATTCCTCTTTGTTTAACATCCCTTCTTTTACCATGTATAGAAAATTTTTAATGTTTGCGAGGGGGCCTTTAATTTCGTGCAGTACTTTTGCAGTCATTTTCCCTATAGTAGAAAGCTGTTCGCGTTTAACAATTTCCTGTTGGGCTTCTATGATTTTACGATTTGCGTCGTTTAACTGCTCTATTTTTTCTTGCAGGACCGATATGTGCTGAAGAAAGGAAGTTAGAGAATACGAAGATAGTATATAGGACACAACCATCGGGCAAATGATACTGAAATAGTCTATAACTATTCCGAACTGAAATAGGACAATGCTTACCGCGAAGATCACAAAGGCTGCGGAAAAAATAATAACGGAACTTTTTACGGTTGTAGTTTTAAATGCGGTTACAGAGGCAAAGGCTACCGCTACTAGAGCAATAAGCATGATTAAATAAGGATTAATAATCTCCGTGGATAAAGGCGCAGAAGGCATTTGGGATGAAATTAGTGATAGAAGGTTTGCGCTGGACATTCTTAAAATCATAACGATATCTGTTGTCTTGAACATGAAGAAATACCCGAAAAAGACGCAAGAGGATATGATAAATAAGTCCAGATAAATTTTCGCTTTTAATTCGATTTTCATGTGTTGTCAGGTCTTTGGATATTGTATTGCTGGAGTTTAAGATAAAACGCCTTTCGATCTATTTTTGATCTTTGGATAGCGTCCGTTACATGCCAATTTGTATCTGCCAAAAGTTTTATAAGATATTTTTTTTCCAAATCCGTTTTTAAGTCTGATAAAGAAACCGCCGTGCATATGGGCAGTGAGTCCGACGGCCGGTTTGTGTTTAAGACTATGGAGACGTCATCTATTCCAATAACGCCCCCTTTGGACAATAACACGGACTTTTCGATCAGATGTTCAAGTTCCCTTACGTTTCCGGGCCAGCCATGCAACAGCAAAGCATTCATGGCTTCCTCAGATAAAGACGAAATATCTTTTTTGTATTTTCTGTTAAAAAGTTTTAGAAAATGTTCCACTAATACTGGGATATCATCTATTCTTTCGCGTAGCGGCGGGATAATCAATTCCATTACGTTTAATCTGTAGTACAGGTCTTCTCTGAATTCTCCCGTTTTTGTCATTTGTAATAAATCACGATTAGTGGCGGAGATTATTCTTACATTGGCGCGCATCTTTTCTGTTCCGCCAACGCGCTCAAAAGTCTTGTCCTGAAGAAATCTAAGTAATTTTGACTGTATAGAGATAGGCAAATCTCCCATTTCATCCAAGAATAAAGTACCGCCCTCGGCTATTTCTACCTTTCCGTCTTTTTGACTGTAGGCGTCTGTAAAAGCGCCTTTTTCATGCCCGAATAATTCACTTTCAATTAAATTATCCTGCATAGACGCGCAGTTAATTGACATAAAGGGATGGTTTTTCCGATGGCTGTTAAAGTGAATCGCTTTGGCGGCTAACTCTTTGCCGGTGCCGGTTTCTCCTCGTATAAGTACGGTCACGTCGGTAAAACATACTGTTTCTATAAGGCCGTATATTTCTTGCATTTTTTTATTTTTACCGATTATGTTTGCAAACGAGTAGCATTCATTGAGATTATTCTCTAGGTATTTAATTTTTGCCAGGTCGAGATTTTTATCAAGAGCGTGTTTTATTTTTAGTATTGTTTCTTCAGGCTCTAAGGTCTTCGGGATATAATCATAGGCACCGATCTTTATTGCTTCAACGGCTGTCGAGAAATCGGTATGGCTTGTTATCATTACGACAAGTATACCGGGGTAGGTGTTCAACAGTATTTTTAAAACCTCTATGCCGTTTGCTTGGCCAAGATGAAAATCCAAAAGGACCAAATCATAGGAATATTTTTCTAAAGAGTCGTAGGCATTTTTATCATTGTGGACATACTCAGAATAGATTCCCTTCTTTTCAAGAAGTTTTGCTGTAAAAACACAAAAATTGACATCGTCGTCTACAATGAGGACCCTTTGTTTATGCGGCATATATGCTCCATTAGTAACCACTGGCTTAAATTCTATCATACATTCCAAACGAATATCAAAACAAATGTAGTAAAACTCCTACAAAAATGCGAAAAAGGAATCAATCAGAACAGCAAGCTTTTGTAAAAATCTATCATGCAGAGAGTTATGCTTGTAAAAAACTGGCATATGGTTTGCGTAAGCAAAGGATGCAAGGGTTGACATTCTAGTGTATAAACGGGAGGTAAGTATGAAGGCAAAATATTTCAGTGCGATATGGTGTTTGGTTTTTATTGTTTTTTTTATCAGTCAAATTGCTGGTTATGCGGAAGAGGTAACAAGTAAAAAAGAAGGCGCTAAAATTAATGTAGCCGCAAAGGCTGAGATCATCAACCGCCATAAAGATTTTGATTTAGGCGATATCAAATTAGATAAGGTAACGAAGGATAAATTAGGTAAATCTCACGTCAAATATTATCAGCATTATAAAGGCGTACCTATATATAAGCACCGATTCGGAATTCATTTGAATAAACAAATGAAACAAGAATTAATCTCAGGAAATATAGTAGAGAAAAGCGAGTTAGAAAAAATTGATTTCAATAATATAATTTCGCAAAATGGGAGCGAAGTGGTTTTGAAAGAATATTTAAGTAAGCAAGGATATAAGGACTATCAGATTCTTTGCGGGCCGGAACTTACTATTTTGGGGCCTGAGTTATCTCCCGATAAAGATCCGGTACTGTGCTATAAGATAACAGTTGATTTCAGTTTGGATAAACAGCAGGATATATTTATTGGCGCGCATGAAGGCGAAGGGATTCTGCAGGAGATTGATCTTATTAAATCCGGTAGCGGACAGGGGTATTATACAAATGGAACGGTTAGTTTTAATACAAAACAAGAAACATCTGGGAGTACGACGACATATTCCTTAAATTCGCCGACGGATAATTATGGCACGTATAGTTATCAGCACACCACAAGTTTAAGTAGTTTACTGCTATATACAAGCTCTATTGATGATGTCTGGGGCATTGATAATGAGGATGAAAAGGCCGCGGTGGACGCGCAGTATTTTACACAACTTACTCTTGAATATTACCGCGATATTTTAGGAAGAGATAATTACGATGGGAATGGAGGAAAAACAAGCGGCCCTCTAGTTGTAGCAGTTCATACGGGTACGAATTGGCGCAATGCTCAATGGGTGGAAAATATTAACTGTATAAGATTTGGGGATGGTGATGGAGTAAGCAAAGGTTGTTTTGCAACGCTCGATATAGTTGGCCATGAAATCACGCACGCGGTTGATTCTTATAGTTCTAAATTAGCCTACAGTAGGGAGTCAGGAGGGTTAGATGAAGGATACGCGGATATTTTTTCGACATGCGTGGAATTTTACGCGTACGAAAAATATGGTTTTGGCGAAGCAGATTGGTGGCATGGAGAGGATAATATGACCCCGGGAGTCCCGGGTGACGCCGGAAGATATATGGATGATCCTCCGCGTGACGGAAAGTCCATTTCGCATTACTCCGATTATTATGATGGAATAGATGTTCATTATTCAAGCGGTATTCCTAATAATGTTTTTTATCTTTTATCAGTTGGAGGCGCGCACAAGAAGTCCGGCATAGTAGTAACTCCGATAGGTAGACAAAAAGCCGAGCAGATATTTTATTACGCGCGCTGCCATTATTTAGAACCATATTCTACGTTTCTTGACGCCGCTATTATGACTACGAAGACGACGGGAGAACTCTACGGACAAGCTGAAGCTGATTCAGTAAAAAACGCATGGAATGCGGCGGGCGTATATCCTGAAATATATTTTAGCGGAGATGAAAATATGTGGGGAGACGAGACGGTGGTAATGAATTCCAATAGTCATGCTACAATTACTGTGGGAATTCCGTGGAATTCCTATTTTAGCGGCGATGTGACATGGAGTTATGAAAATATTACCGGTGAAAACATTGATGTAGGGCTTTCTCCGCAATCAAGTCATATTGCAGGAAAAGATTTCGCGGAAACTGCGCTTACGATAAGTTCAAGTAATACCTTGATTAGTCAGGTACAGATTAGAATTACATGCAATTACAACATCGGAGGATGCATCACAACAGCTACGAAAATATTAAATGTTATCGTAGATGATATTACGCCATATGGAACATGGAGAGATACAGAATGGATGTTTTATACAGAAACAGATCGCACGATTGCGATAAAGGGCATTAATCTTGAAAATGTGAAAGAAATAGTGTTTAGTTCCGGAATAGAGGCGACTAATTACGAGATTAAGGAAGAAAACGGTGAATCATATCTGGAAATTGTGGTGCCTGACGGGGCTGTGAGAGGGCCTATAGTGTTAAATGGTGTTTCATACGAAAATGGGGGAGAAATATTGATTTTTAAAAAGATACAAGAAGTAATTGATCGTTCGGAGAGCGGCGCTACCATTGTGGTACCGCCCGGAACATATGAAGAAAATATTTATGTGGACGGGAAAAGCTTCACGTTGGTAAGTAAAGAAGGGCCGTCAAAAACGGTTATTCAAAGTAAAGCAGGAAATACATTAGAGACAACGGCATACTATTCAAATACCGATATTTCTATAGAGGGATTCACCATAAAGAATGAAGCTACTGTTACAACACAAAATCAGTATGCGGTTAGAGTGTTTGCAAAAAATGCTATCTTAAGGGATAACATATTGATTTCAAACAAATCAGCGGCATTAAGTGTAAATACGGTTGAAGACATTGTGTTAGAAAGTAATCAATTTGTCTCCAGCAATAACAGCGTTGAGGCATGTGGTATTATCGCGTCAAAAAGCATTGAAGTTAAAAACAATTATTTTAAAAGTGACTGCCGATGTTTATGGGTGGGGCTAACAAAAACTTCGCAGTATGTACTGGTTAATAATACTTTTGGTGGTTCAGGATCGGATAACGCTGTATATTTCTCTACTTATGCCGGGACAACTGACTCTCCCAGGTGCGAATATATTAATAACATATTCTATGGAAATGCCTCCTTGACAAAACCTATCTTCTTTTTCTTTTCACAAAAAGGAGAATTTATTTCTTTAAAAAATAACTGTATTTATGGCTTTTCTTTA
>Ga0233425_10008526_pt1 | contig 13571 bp, 10 predicted proteins | sample Watercolumn_Towu_2_FD_181712 | JGI IMG/M metagenome (GOLD analysis project Ga0233425, IMG submission 181712) | Freshwater microbial communities from Lake Towuti, South Sulawesi, Indonesia - Watercolumn_Towuti2014_140_MG | ecosystem: Environmental > Aquatic > Freshwater > Lake | place...
CGGTGAAGAACGGCGTCCGGATGGTGGGCTGCCTGTCGGTCCTGACGACGCGCGCGTCCTGATAGCCGTAGCCGAGCGAAACCTCCCACTGGTCGGTAAGATAGCCGACGAGCCCGAGCTCTGCGCCTTCCGTCCTTGTGTTTGCGAGAATGGCCGTCGTTGCGTCGACCGTCAGCGGCTGGTTGGAGCGATTGAGCTGATACACGGCGCCGGTCAACAGCAGAGCAGGCAGGAGCTGCGCCTTAAATCCCACCTCGAAATTCTCGAAGCCTTGCGGCGCGAGATTGGCGATCGTTGGGAATAGAACATTGAACTGATCTCCCGCGAGAGGCAGGAAGCTTCGCGAATAGGAGCCGTAGAACGACACATTCTCGATTGGCTTGAACACGAGGCCGAAGCGCGGCGACCACTTGTTGTCGACGCGGCGCAGCTGGCCTCTGAAATCGGTCGGGGCCGGATCGAAGCCGGTGAATTTCAGGTCGAACCTGTCGAACCGCACGCCCGCAATCACGTCGATATAGCGGGTGACTTCGATCTGATCCTGAACATAGCCTGCGGCGAGATCGAGATCGGTGTGGCGACGACGGTTGGGATTGGCGAACACCACCGGGAAATAGGCGGTCGGCGACCAAAATGGCGTCGTCACCCGTCGGGTCGCGCAGGATAGATTGAAACAGGAAAGATCGCGGTTGTCGTCGGTCTTCTGGTTGCCGACTTCGGCGCCAAACATCACCGTGTGACGGATGTCCGGCGACATCTGCCATTTGTAGACGAGGTCAGTCTGGTTGAAGATGTTCTGGCGCGGATTCGAGCTGACATAACCGTCGAGGCGAACGACGCCCAGGGGCGTTAGGGTCCTGGCAATCGGATTGAGTTGCGTCGTGACGAAGCCCAGGCCCTGATCCGGGAACGTGTTCTGATAGCGCTTCTCATAATCCGCATAGACGGTCTGGTTGCGGATGTTGAGGCCGAAATCCGTCGTATGATCGAACGCGAGCGCGGCGCGATTGAGATCGACTTTGGCGTAATTCACCGCTTCGACCGAAGGATTGCCCACGCCGAAGAAGGCGTCGATCGGCGTCGGCGCCGGGTATCCTGGATAGATCGACGAGCCTCCGAAAACCGAGCCGCCCACCGACGGAACGCCGCGATCGGCTGTGCGGCGATCGCGGAAATGCTCGTAGCTTAGGGTGACGAAGGTCTTTTCGAGCGGATGCCAGGTCATCGTCGGATTGATGCCGTAGCGCTCGAGCTTGAAGAACTCGCGGTAGCCGTATGATTGCTCATAGAGCCCATTAATTCGAACGGCGAGCGTCTCATTGATCGCATCGCCGACGTCGACCGTCAGTCGCTTGCGGGCGAAGCTGCCCGAACTGACGCTCATCGAGCGCAGCGTTGCGCCGTCAGCCTTTTTGGTGACGCGATTGACGATGCCGCCGCCGCCGCCACGGCCGAAGATCAGCGCGTTGGGTCCCTTGAGGACCTCGACAGCCTCAATGTTGTAAAGGTCGCGGTAATATTGCGCGTCGTCGCGAATGCCGTCCGTGTAGAAGTCCGCGGTCGTGTCCTGTCCACGGATGGTGATCTGGTCGCGATTTCCTTCGCCTTGGGCGACCGTCACGCCGGGCACATACATCAAGGCCCGACCGAGATCGATGCTGTTGCGGTCCTGAAGCTGCTGCTTGGTGAGGATCGTCATCGACTGGGGTATGTCGAGAATCGGCGTGTTCGTTTTTGTCGCAGTCGATGTCCTGCCAACGAAATAGCCGACGACGTCCGTCGGACCGCGGCCGAGCGCCTGGGGCGGGAAAAGCGGAGCTCCGGGAACGCCGGCTGGAGCCGCAATTGGCGCGCCGACGTTCGGAGCGACGCGACCGCCCTGCCGTGCGCCTCCAACGTCAATGGGGGGCAATGGTCGCGCTCCGCTCGCGTGGCGCGCTTGAGAGGCGATTGGCTTCGGCTTCGTCTGGGCGACCGCGCGGGGTTTCTCCGGCGGCGCGTCGACTCTTACCGCCGGCAAGCGCCTGGATTCGGATTGCGCGACGGCCGGAGTGCTGACGTTGGGCGTCAGCGCGGCGGCAAGACTTAACGCTGCGACCGAAACTGCGCCTCTCAACCGATCAACCGATGCAGGAAGGGACGCGAAAGGCGTCTGCCGGGAAATCGACTGTTTTTGACTCATGTCTGCCCTTCTCGCGTATTTCTGAATTAGGAGAAGGCCATTGGTAGGTTTTCTGTTCGAAAACTGTCAATTACAAGAAGGAGTTACTATGGAATGGTTCTAAGTAATATTTATGATTTGAAGCATAGTGTTGCCGGAATACATCACAAAACAAATATAACTTGGAATGCTTTCAAATACCAAATCATCGCTTTTTTGTTGACTGTTGTATCCTCAACACACTCGGCGCGACGTCGAGCCTTCGTTACCCGATTTGGCGACAAAAAAGGCGGCCCTGAGCCAGGGCCGCCAAAAGCCTATCTTGAGAAGAAGCGCTTACTTCTTTTTGCCGTCCGCCCCGAACTGAACGAGGTAGGCCCACACGTCCTCCTGGTCCTTGTCGTTGGGCAGGCCCTGGAAGATCATCTTGGTGCCCGGGATCTTCGCCTTTGGGTTCTTGATGAACTCCTTGAAAGTCGCCTCGTCCCAAGCAATGCCTGAGTTCTTCATCGGTTCGGAATAGCTATAGTCCGGCGCCGCGCCGGCTTTGCGGCCGTCAACGCCGTTCAACTGCGGGCCGATGGCGTTTTTCGCGGTTTCCCCGACCTGATGGCAGGCTTTGCACTTTGCGAAGATCTTTTCGCCCGCGGCCGAATCGCCAGCGGCGAGAGCCTGGCCGGCCGAGGCGGCGAAAGCGACGCTCGCGGCGAACGTCAGCAGGGAAATCGTCTTCATTCTTGTTCCTTTCCTCTTCCCGGCGTACGCGTTGCGCCCGCCCTTTTTGAAAATGCGCCCGGCCAATGTTGGCGCCTCGCCGACGCTCTTTAGACGGTTTGGAAACTACAACGAAGCCGACGCTTAAGACAATACGCCAGAGTTTGCGTTGGGCGCGCTCAGGACGCTATCCCGAAAGGCGTGAACGCGCCCTGAACCGGAGCCTTAGGGTCTAAAACTTTAGTGGTTTGTTGTCTGTCCAATCTTAGAATCGTTCACACTTCTATACGTGTAGCGTTCATCTGTTAGCTGCGAATTACAGAAACCACCTACACAAATGAGGCACAAATGCGCTGGACAATCCTTCTCTTGCTTTTCGCCAGCATAGGCTCAGCCAACGCTGCCCCTTCTAGAATCGTTTTATTACGGCACGGCGAAAAGGAAAACGCATATGCTCTATGCGATATTGGGCAACAACGATCACTTGCCTTACGAGCCCAGTATTTAGGCAAAGGGGCGGAACACTCTATATTTGATCCACAACCGCCAAGCGCTTTTTTTGCCACAACCCTACACACATTGGAGTTAGCCGCCCCTGCCGCAGATTCTTGGGGTTTGCCAGTCACTACCTATTCTGTGGTCCCCATTCCAGAACAGGATTCACAAGAAGAAACAGACTGGATCACACGACAAACCCAGCTAGCATCTAGTGACATTATGAATAGCCCCGCATGGCGCAACAAAACTGTTGTCATCGTTTGGGAACATAAGCACATCGCCAATCACAAGCTTGCTAAAGAAAACCCTGACAGTTCCGTAGAGTTGCGCCAACTGCTCAAGCTTGATCAATTGCCCAATAAATACATAAGTTTAGTCCCCAAAACGTGGAGCGGAACAAACTACAATTTCTTTTGGATCATTGATTATGATGCTGCCGGTCAGCCTGTTGCATTCAACACAGTCCAGCAAACATTTACTGGAAAATACTCTACCCTGCCAAACAATCAGTGGGGCGCCCCTGAAGAATTGCCCGCCCACAGTCGTTGCGAGCGATAACAGCCAATCGCCTAACTGTTGAGGTTTTTTCATTACTTGGCGTCTAAGTGACGCGTCGAAGCGTGAGATTGAAGCGAACGCCAAACGCGGCGAGCGCCGGCGGCAGAGGCGTGTTAATCGTCGGCAAAATCCTGTCGACGCCGTGATAGCGCATTCTCGCGGGTCCAGAGAGCACGAACGCGTCTCCCGACGACAGCGCGAAGGCGATCGCGCCGTCGCCGCGCCGGGTTCCGCCAAGCCTGAATCGGCAGTCCGCGCCGAGCGACAAGGAGAGGATTGGCGCGGCGAGATCCGTCTCGTCTTTGTCCTGGTGAAGACCCATGCGCGCTGTTGCATCATAGACGTTCACCAGACAGGCTTCGGGCGGCTTCGGATAGCGCGTAAGTTCGTTCCACAGCTCCAAGAGGCGGCGCGGCATCGCGGGCCAGGGATCGCCAGTCTTCGGGTGGCGCGGCTCGTAGCGATAGCCCTGCTCCTTGTCGCTAACCCAGCCAAGCGCGCCGCAATTCGTCATGCGCACCGACATTGGCGCGCCGGTCTTCGGCATTGTCGAGACATAAAGCGGCGCCGCGGCGATGACTTCGGCGATCTCTTCAGCCAGAGCCACCCGCGCCGCTTCGTCGAGAAAGCCCGGATAGTGGAAGGCGCCCGGCGCGATTTCAGACATGCAGTGACATGTGGCGCCGAAACGGCGTCTCGTCCATCGGGGTTGGGATGCGCTTGCGGCGTTAGCCCAGCACAGTCTTCGACGCGACAGTGGAATCGGCGTTGAGCTGATAGATGATCGGAACGCCGGTCGCGAGCTCCAGCGTCGTGACGGACTCGGGCGTCAGCTGATCGAGCACCATAGCGAGCGCGCGCAGCGAATTGCCATGCGCGGCGACAAGCGCGCGCTCGCCGCGCATCACCGGCGGCAGAATGCGCTGACAGTAAAACGGCAGCACGCGCGCGACCGTGTCCTTGAGGCTTTCGCCGCCTGGCGGCTGCACGTCATAGGAGCGTCGCCAGAGGTGGACTTGCTCTTCCCCCCATTTGTCGCGCGCCTCGTCCTTATTGAGGCCCGAGAGATCGCCGTAATGGCGCTCGTTGAGCGCACGGTCCTTGATCGTCGGGACGTTCGTCTGACCAAGCTCCTCGAAGATGAGATCGAGCGTATGTTGCGCGCGCACCAAAGCTGAGGTGAAGCCGACGCTAAATAGAATGTCGAGCTTTTTCAGTTCTCGACCGGCGCGGCGCGCCTCATCCACGCCGAGCGCAGTCAGATCGGGATTTTTCCACCCAGTGAAAAGATTTTTGGCGTTCCATTCGCTTTGGCCATGGCGAACCAGAACGAGAGTGCGATTCATGCTCGTAAACGCTCGTCTATATCAGGCGCCGGAAAGGCCAAGCACGTCGGACATCGCGTAGAGCCCGGGGTCCTTTCCGCGCGTCCACAGCGCCGCCGCCAAGGCGCCGCGCGCGAAGACGCCGCGGTCCTCGGCGCGGTGCGAGAATTCGATGCGCTCGCCGGCGCCAGCGAAAATCACCGTATGGTCGCCGACCACCGTGCCGCCGCGCAGGCTCGCAAAGCCGATTTCGCCGATCCTGCGCGGGCCTATCAAGCCATTGCGCCCACGCGCGCTGTTCTCTGAAAGGTCGACTCCGCGCCCGCGGGCGACCGCCTCGCCGAGCAGCAGCGCCGTTCCAGAAGGCGCATCGACTTTGAGGCGATGATGCATCTCGACGATCTCGGCGTCCCAAGCGGGTCCAAGCGCATGCGCGGCGCGCTCCACGAGCGCCGCGAGGAGGTTGACGCCAAGGCTCATATTGCCTGAGCGCACGATCGTAGTTTCGCGCGCGCACGCCGCGATCGCGGCGATATCTTCCTGAGACAGTCCCGTCGTGCCGATGACGACCGCGACCCTCGCATCCGCCGCCGCCTTCGCCATTTCGACGCTGGAGCTCGGCGACGAGAAGTCGATGATCGCGTCAGCGTCGCCAAGCGCGGCGCGGACGTCGCTCGTAATCGGCACGCCATTGGGCGTAGCGCCGCCGCTGTCGGCGCCGAGCGCCTGCGAGCCAGGACGCTCAAGGGCGGCGGTCAGACGCACGCCCACCGTATCTGGGATGATCTGGGTCAACATCCGGCCCATGCGGCCCGCCGCGCCGACCACCACCAAGCGCAGTTCGTTCATATTGAGTCGCCCTCGGCCCCGCAGCTTAGCGGCTTAGATTTGGTTCTAGTGAAACGCCTCTCCTATACAGGCGAGGCGCACCGATGAGAAGCGCGCAGCTTTGGCCAGGCGCTGGCACACTACCCGAGCGGGTAGTTATTTTGCTTTCGGACGGAAGCTTTTCACCCGGGTGGGATCGGTCTCGATATAGGCGGCCCCAATGAGGTCGAGGCAGTAAGGAACTGCTGGCATGACCGCGTCGAGGCAGAGCTCGATCGCCCGTGGCTTGCCCGGCAAATTGATGACCAGGCATTTGCCGCGATGGGCGGCCAATTGTCGCGACAGGATCGCGGTCGGGGTCTGCGCCAGCGAGACCTGTCGCATCAGCTCGCCAAAGCCGGGCAGTTCGCGCGGGCAGGCCGCGAGCGTGGCTTCCGGGGTCAAATCCCGGGGGCTCGGACCCGTTCCGCCGGTCGTGACGATGAGGTCGCAACCGACGTTGTCGGCCAGGTCGATCAGCGTATCGCGAACGCTTTCCAACCCGTCGGGGATGATCCGGCGCTCGATACGGAATGGCGTCGTTAGCGCCGCGCGTAGATAGGCTTCAATCGCTGGACCGCTCTCGTCTTCATAAACGCCTGCGCTCGCGCGGTCTGAGGCGGTGACGACGCCGATGATCGCCGCGCGGTTTTCGACTGTCATTGGCGAGTCTCCTGGGGCGCATGTTTGCCGCGTCGCCTCGCCGTTGTCACTAGGGCTTCCCGTGGCGCTTAAGCTAGATTAGCTTGCATATATTGTATGCAGAACGCAAACGATAAGAGCAATTCACGGCACAATCAAATGAACACTTAGATAAATTCTAAGACTATCTATCACGAGTTTGTCGACGAGATTTTAGTAAGTCTGATACATATTTTGCCACATTTCATTATTAACCAATTTGTCTTCACCTCCATTCAAACGGATGGAAATTATGCGCTCGACGAAGCGAGAGTGCTCGTCAGCGTCCTTCACTCATTGTGCGTAAACGGAGCAATCCTGAATGAAGCGTATCTGTGGCGTACTGACGATCCTTGGATTAATGACCGCGCCCGCTTTGGCGCATCACGATCACGCCTCGCACTATCTGGCGCACCACGCCTCCCGCCACTCCTGGCGTCCCGCTGAGGCGCCTCAAGGCAAGGACTTCACCGTCAACACGTCGTTTTACGGCGGCGGTCCGCGCCGCTACGAGCCCAATACCCACACCGCCAATGGCGAAGTCTTCAACATGTGGGACTTAACGGCTGCTCACCGCACCTTGCCGATGGGCACGCGTCTGCGCCTGACCTATGCCGGGCATTCGGTCGTCGTGCGCATCAATGATCGGGGTCCGGCGGTCTGGACGGGGCGCGGCCTTGACGTGTCCCGCGGCGCTGCGGTTCAGCTCGGCCTCATCGAACACGGCACCGGACAGGTGCGCGTCGAGGTGCTGGGCAAAAGCTGATACAGCGCAACACAAACGCCCGGCTTCGGCCGGGCGTCATTCTCTCACATAAATCTCCGCGCCCTTTTCCAAAAACTCTTCCGCTTTCTCGGCCATGCCCTTCTCGCGCGCGGCGATTTGCGCCGCCTCCTCGCGCAGGTCGCGAGTGATCTGCATCGAGCAGAATTTCGGCCCGCACATCGAACAGAAATGCGCGACCTTATGCGCCTCTTTCGGCAACGTCTCGTCGTGGAATTCGCGCGCCGTGTCGGGATCGAGTCCGATCTCGAACTGATCCTCCCAGCGGAAGTCGAAACGCGCCCGGCTCATCGCGTCGTCGCGTTCGCGCGCCGCTGGATGGCCCTTGGCGAGATCAGCGGCGTGGGCGGCGATGCGATAGGTGATCACGCCGGTCTTCACGTCGTCGCGATCCGGCAGTCCGAGATGCTCTTTAGGCGTTACGTAACACAGCATAGACGTGCCGAACCAGCCGATCATCGCGGCGCCGATGCCGGAGGTGATGTGGTCATATCCCGGCGCAATGTCGGTGACGAGCGGACCGAGCGTATAGAACGGCGCTTCGCCGCAGGCTGCAAGCTGCTTCTCCATATTAGCTTTGATCTTGTGCATCGGCACATGGCCGGGCCCTTCGATCATCGCCTGACAGCCCTTGTCCCAGGCGATCTTCGTCAGTTCGCCAAGCGTCTCCAGCTCCGCGAATTGCGCTGCGTCATTGGCGTCGGCGTTCGAGCCGGGACGCAAACCGTCGCCCAGCGAGAATGACACGTCATATTTACGCATGACGTCGCAAATCTCACCGAAGCGCTCGTAAAGGAAGCTTTCCTTGTGTTTTGACAGGCACCAGCGCGCCATGATCGAGCCGCCGCGCGAGACGATTCCGGTGACGCGATTGGCGGTCAGCGGCACATAGGCAAGACGCACGCCGGCGTGGATAGTGAAGTAATCGACGCCCTGCTCCGCCTGCTCAATCAGAGTGTCCTTGAAGACTTCCCAATCGAGCTTCAGCGCATCGCCGCCGACCTTTTCCAAAGCCTGATAGATCGGCACAGTGCCGATCGGGACAGACGCGTTGCGGATGATCCAGTCGCGGATGTTGTGAATGTTGCGGCCAGTCGAGAGGTCCATCACGGTGTCGGCACCCCAGCGGATCGCCCACACCATTTTTTCCACCTCTTCCGCAACGGAAGAGGTGACGGCCGAATTGCCGATGTTGGCGTTGACCTTCACTAGGAAATTACGGCCGATGACGATCGGCTCGAGCTCCGGGTGATTGATATTTGCTGGAATAATGGCGCGGCCACGCGCGACTTCCTCCCGCACGAATTCGGGCGTGACGAATTCGGGGATAGAAGCGCCGAAGCTCTCGCCGTCGGCGATGCGCTCTTTGGCGACGTCAAGCGCGCGCTCGCGGCAGAGATTCTCGCGATGCGCGACATAGATCATCTCTTCCGTGACGATCCCCGCGCGGGCGAACTCAAGCTGAGTGACGGGCTGCGCGCCCGTCGCCCGATAAAGCCTGCGTTCGGCGGGACATGGCGGCACAAGGCGTTCGCCTTCGGCGAAGCCATTGTCCTCCGGCTTAATCGCGCGGCCTTGGTAAGTTTCGAGACCGGCGCGCGTCGCGAGCCAGAGACGCGCAGACGGAAGCCCCGCCGAAAGGTCGGGCGCAAAGGACGCGCATGTATAAGGGCCTGAAGGGTCATAGACCCGAAGCGGAAGCTCGCCCGACGACGGATGAAGCGGGATTTCGCGATAGGGCACGCGAATGTCGTCGCGCCCCTTGGGCGAGGAATAGACTTTGCGCGACTTGCCGATCGGTCCGGTGGTGACGCTCGCCGGCATGCGCTTGTCGTGGACGTTCATGATCGCGCTCCTACATCACGCTTCGTCAAGTGAAGCGGACGCGAGTCAGGAAGACGAAGGAGGGATGCGCTGTGAGTGCGTCGACGCGGGCGCGCCGTTCGCTCTTCGCTGGCCTTCCCTACGCCGGCATGACCCGGATCAGGTTCGACGGGTGCTTCTCAGCCGCGCTTGCGGCGCCCCTCGCCATTGTGGAAAAATTACCGCGTTCATACTCGTGTCGCAAGTTCGCGTGGCGATACCGGCAAATAGTGGCCACGACGAGCCTAGACATATGCGAAACCTAAATTTCCAGGGTCTGACGTCTGAGGAAGCCGCCCAACGTCTTGCCGAGTTCGGGCCGAACGAGCAGCCAAAGCCGCCCCCGCCGGGCATATTCGCGATCACGCTGCGCACGCTGAAAGAACCGATGTTCTTTCTGCTCGCCGCAGCCGCGCTGCTTTATCTTTTCGTCGGCGATCTTGGCGAAGGCCTGTTCATGGTCGCCGGCGCCGGCGCGTCGATCACCCTGGTCGTCCTGCAGGAGCTGCGGACCGAGCGCGCGCTCGAGGCGCTCAACCGACTTGCCGAACCGACCGCGACTTGTCTCCGCGACGGAGTCGAGCGGCGCATCCCCGCGCGCGATCTCGTGCCCGACGACGTCATTCTCATTGGCGAAGGTGAACGCGCGCCCGCCGACGCGTTGTTGATCGGCGGCGACGCGCTTGTCGTCGACGAGTCCCTCCTCACTGGAGAGTCGGCCCCGGTGACGAAGGCTCTCGCGGGAGAAGAGCGCTCGGGGGAGTTTCCCGATCCGGGCGGGGAACACACGCCTTTTCTTTACGCCGGAACAATGATCGCGCGCGGATCCGGAATGGCCGAGGTCGTTCATACCGGCGCACGCACGGCGATGGGCCGTCTTGGCGCGTCGCTTGCGGCGATCGAAAGCGAGCCCAGTCCTCTCCAACAAAGAACCGGCAAGTTGGTCGCAACGCTCGGCGCCCTCGCCCTCACTTTTTGCGTTTTGGTGTTCCTTGCCTACTGGCTCGTGCATGGCGACTGGTTTGAGGGCGCCATCGCCGGCATCACGCTCGCCATCGGACTCCTGCCGGAAGAATTTCCGATGGTGCTCGCGATCTTTCTCGCGCTCGGCGCCTATCGTCTGGCCCGCCGCAACGTGCTCGTGCGCCGCTCTTCGGTGACCGAAACGCTGGGCTCAACATCGATCCTCTGCGTCGATAAAACCGGAACGCTCACGCAGAACCGCATGCGCGTGGCCTTCGCCGTCGCCGATGGGGAAAAGACGATCGATGCGCCCCGTGCGGACTCGACGCATATGCTGATCCGCGCCGCCTTGCGCGCCTCATCGGCGAACCCTGTCGATCCGATGGATCGCGCTGTTCACGCGGCCGCGGCGGAGGCCGGCATAGCGCCGGAAGCCGCGCCCATTCGCAGCTTCCCGATCCGCCCCGACCTCCTCGCCTTCATTCAATGTTGGCGGGATGAGTCAGGAGAGAGCTACGCCGCCAAAGGCGCGCCGGAAGCGATCTTCAAGCTCGCGCGAGTCTCTGACGAAGACCGCGCACGCCTTCAGATTGAAATCGAGGATCTCGCGCATCGCGGCCTGCGCGTGCTTGCCGTGGCGACGACGGCGCCGCTGCCGCATTTGCCGCCGCCGGAAGCGGCGTCATTCAACTTCGTCGGACTGCTCGCCTTTGAGGATCCCCTGCGCGAGGACGTTCCCGCCGCCGTTGCGGCGGCGCAACGCGCGGGAGTAGCCGTCGCGATGATCACGGGCGACTATCCAGCAACGGCGCTCGCGATCGCGCGGCAGGCGGGATTAAATTCTGACGCCGGCGTGATCGCCGGCGCGGAAATCGCGGCGACGCCGAGCGAGCTGCTTCCTGAAAAAATTCGTGACGTGCGCGTCTTCGCCCGGGTGACGCCAACCAGCAAGCTGGCGCTTGTCGAGGCGTTCAAAACCGACGGCCATATCGTCGCGATGACTGGCGACGGCGTCAACGATGGGCCAGCGCTCGCGGCGGCGCATATCGGCATCGCCATGGGCCAGCGCGGATCGGACGTGGCGCGCGAAGCCGCCCATATTGTTTTGCTTGACGACAGCTTCACCTCGATCGTCGCAGGCGTGGCGCTGGGCCGGCGCATCTTCGCCAATCTCCGCCGCGCGCTCACTTATGTGACCGCAATTCACATTCCGATCGCCGGCGTCGCCCTGACCCCAATCCTTATGGGACTGCCGCCTCTGCTGCTGCCGGCGCATGTGGTGCTGATGGAGCTGATCATCGATCCGACTTGCGCGCTCGTTTTCGAGTCGCAGCCCAACGAAGCCGACGCCATGCTCAAACCGCCTCACAGGCGCGATGAACCGCTTTTTGGCGCGCGCGAACTCTGGCTCGGATTCGCGCAGGGATTCGTCGTCTTCCTCGCCGTGATGTCGGTCTATGTCATCGATAATGGGTTTGGCGCGCCCGAGCCGCAGGCGCGCGGCCTCGCCTTCGCAACCCTTGTGGTCGGCAATCTCGTCCTCGCGCTCTCGGATGCGCTTCCGCGCGGCGCCTCGCTGTTTTCACGCGCCAATCTCGCGTTTTGGCTCGTCGCCGGCGCTGCCTCCGCGATGGTGGCGGCGAGCCTTTATGCGCCTCTGGTGTCAGAACTTCTCCACTTCGAGCCGCCCAGTTGGCCAAAACTTGTTTTGGCGCTGACGCTCGCCGTGATCGCGGGAAGCTGGTACGGAGTTTGGCGACGGCTGCTCTATCCGACGCCCCCGGCGCAGCGTGGGGATCCCGCCCTCACTCTCGATTTGCGTTAAGAGGCGCAATCAGACTCCGACGACAAAAGCATTTGTGTTGCAAAGACGCTACAGAGGGAAGAAATCTGTGAATGTGCAGGGAATTTAGCCCTCAAGGCGAGAGAGTCTGGTAATCTGAAACCAGCGTGAACATGCGTCGAAGTTCGGCGCGACAGGCGAACTCCGCGATCGCGGCGTTAAAAGACATTTCGCCCCGGGAATTCGCCGCTAATGAAAAAATTGATTTCGCGCAGCTTCCTCTTCACGCTGACGGCCGCCGCAGCGCTCGCGCCCTCCTTCTCACTTGGCGCCGACGGCTATTTCCTTACAGGTTTCGGTCCACGTCAGAGAGCCTTAGGCGGCGCTGGCGTCGCGGACTCGCGAGACGCAATGGCCATGTCGGTCAACCCCGCTGGCATTGTCGGACTCGAACGGATGTTTCAGGTCGGGCTCGCCGCGACCATGCCCGAGCGCGGGTACTCGACCATAGGACAACCGGTGGTCCTGGCGCCTGGCGATGTGAGGAGCGGTCGACCCATCTTTCCGGTGCCAAACGCCGGCTATGTCCAGCCGATCGACGCCGAGTCCGCATGGGGCGTCGCCACTTACGCCAACGGCGGACTCAATACCTCTTACGACTTCGGGCATTTCAAGCCACCGATCAAAGCTGGCCCAGGAGGCGTGATCACTGTCTCTCCGTCGTTCGGCGGCGTCCTCGGCGGCGGCGCGGCGGGGCTCGACCTCCAGCAGTCCTTTATTAGCGCCACCTACGCTAGAAAATTCGGTCCGATCACTGTGGGCTTTTCACCCACTTTGGCGATACAGATGTTCAACGCACAAGGACTGAAAATCCTCTCTCCCTACTCCTCCAACATGTACAACTTTTCTGACATGGCCTACGATTGGTCGGTCGGGGGCGGCTTCCGCGTCGGCTTCGAGTGGCGCGCGACGAATGAACTGCGCTTTGGCCTCGCCGGCGCGACGCCCATGTTCATGTCGAGTTTCGACAAATATAGAGGACTTATAGCGGATCAGGGCAGTTTCGACATTCCGGCGAACGTGATCGCGGGCGTGGCCTATGATGTGCTGCCCAGCCTCACGCTGATGGCCGACTGGAGACACATCTTTTACTCCGCGACTACCGCCGGTTATCAGAGCTTTCCCATCTGGTATGGGTCATTCGGTTCTTTCGGCGGCAACGGATTTGATTGGCGTGACACCGACTCTGCCTCCTTCGGCGCCGAATGGCGCGCCATGCCAAAGCTGGTCTTACGTGCTGGCTACCATTACTCAACCATACCGGTTAGAGAGCGCGCCGCCACGCTTGCGGCGCTGGCGCCTGCTGTCGCGGCT
>Ga0233425_10008527_pt1 | contig 13568 bp, 11 predicted proteins | sample Watercolumn_Towu_2_FD_181712 | JGI IMG/M metagenome (GOLD analysis project Ga0233425, IMG submission 181712) | Freshwater microbial communities from Lake Towuti, South Sulawesi, Indonesia - Watercolumn_Towuti2014_140_MG | ecosystem: Environmental > Aquatic > Freshwater > Lake | place...
ATTGAAGCACTTATATTTACCATTTTTTGTACTCCGTGCAAACTCTGCGTGCTCTGTGGTTAAATAACTGAATTTCAAATGCAAACAGGGGGTGAATAGTTACGTTTCATTAAATAATAATCGTTACTTTAGTACTTTCAAAAACATCAGAAAATGAACTACCCTGAAAAAGACTTTGAGGATGATCTGCCGGATGAATTGGACGAGGATGAGGAAGACGGCTGGCAAATACAGCACGACGCTTTTATAGACGGACTTGTGGAGAAGTTCTCGCCCGGCATCAGGAAATTCCTTGCGAAGCACTATGGAAAAGATTTCTACGATCTTCCGCCGGAAACCTATCGTGAGATCGACCGGATCATCAGGGAACAAATCCATCTTTTTGGTTCCGTTTTCCCTGATGTGCTGCACAGGCACCGCACCATCACCGACCTGAAAGAATACGATAAAGCGTTGGATAACTATGTGCGGGACAGCAAGCCCGTTCCCTGGCATACGAATGAGCACTGGTTCGACCGCGATTTTACCGATGAGGACCTGGATCAGGCTAACAGCATCCTCGATGAATTAAATCCGGACGAAATAACGGAACAGGAAAAGAAGGCAAAGAAAGTCATTGATTTGGCTACCCAGGTTCAAAATGACGAACAGTCCTTTTCCTTGTTCATGCGTCAGGGTTACAGGATAATGAATGAGGATATAAGGCAATACCTCGGACATTTTGCCGCCTTCGATCTGTCGGTATTGTCGCCCGAAGGCTTTGAAGCCCTGGCGGATACAATCGATGATTATATTACTTCGCTGCTTGAGGAATTGAATGATGTTATTACTCCGGGAGAATAAATCCTTTGTTCACAAGGGATTCTGCCACAGTCGTCCCTATCCCTTCATGCTCCAGCCTGATGCACCCGTTCACTATCCTTTTTCGTCCCTGTTGCCCTCTGTGGATAACCTCCGTGTCCTCTGTGGTTAATTCCATGCCCACACCCATGCCCTATGCCCTATGCCAAGTCTCATTTCTCAAGTCTCATTTCTCAAGTCTCAAGTCTCATTTCTCAAGTCTCAAGTCCCCGGATATCCGGGGTTTGGGAATAACCAATAGCAATGGGCTTTAGCCCTGATTGATGAATTAATCAGGTTAGTACTTTCAAAAACATCAGAAAATGAACGACCCGGAAAAAGACATTGAGGATGATCTGCCGGATGAATTGGACGAGGATGAGGAAGACGGCTGGCAAATACCCGTTGGTTAAAGAATCATCAAAACTGATACTAAATGGAAAAGACGGACTGAATTTATATTACCGCAGCGGCTTATGAGGAGGTTCGATGAAGCGGAACATTGAGTTTGCAAGCTGTGCCTTGTTTTTAATTACACCTCGCTTCAGGGTGCTGATGTAATAACTGATCCCGAAATCCAGATAGGTGTAGTAATCAAAGTCGCCATTGCAGCGATAATCATCCAGCCTGTCGGTATTGCATCGTCTCAGTGCCAGCCCTGCAAAAACTCCGAGATTCCGGTTAATCTTGTAATTGAGATCGCTCCCGGCAAGAAAGACAAATTCAGGCTTGTCAGGACGATACACTTTTATTCCATCCGAACCTTCGGGTAGCACTGCCTTCTCGACAGTATAGAGCAATTGACCGGCTCCGCAATATGCAATGATTCCGAAATGACAGCTTTTGCCCGGCATGACCAGACCGATGATATCTGCCCTGAGTTGCAGATTATATTCGAGCAGGCTGGTACGGAATGAAATGTTTTTATTCATTCCCTTCAGGTTACCCTTCATTATTTGTCCTGATAAGCAAACTGAGTTGCCCCAAAAGTTTTTCTCAAGCATAATGCTGTATGCATTTCCGCTTTCTTTACTCAATTTGGGAATGATTTTAAAGTCATAAATACTAAGATCACCGAAATATGAAATCAGTCCGTTGCTGATACTGACCGACCAATCAGTGAGTAAACCGTGTTCTTTTTCACCGCCCCATTGCTGGGCGTAGCTCCTTTGCGATTCCATCATCCCTGTGAATATCACTACCAGGATAACCCATTTTATATTTGTTTTCATAAGCGTGAGAGTGTGTGTTCATTTCACCAATATTTCGTACTAAATTAATTCGGTGTAACAGCGAAATCAACAATGATTTAGTGAACGGTGAGGTTGGTTTAGCAACCGGCATTTGCTGACACCGGTCCGGCACCCGCTCCTCCAGGTGTTCCGCAGGGTCACCTGGAGGATTAAACCTGCCTGCCCTGACTACCCTGTCTGCCGACAGGCAGGCGTCAGGCAGGCGGCAAGGCAGGTAAGCAAAGTTTCCGTCAGAAGCCGGATAAATGTAACTTTGCGCCTGAATGACGCAGTTTGGCTGATCGGTTACTGGCAGGACAAATCCACTGGCAGCAGGAAAAATCCAATGTTGCATAGCTGCATTCTATTCCCTCGGTTCACGCTCCGCGTCGTCATGCAAGAGCGTTCCCTTGTTTTTCTCGAGGGCATAGACTTCGGCAAGGGTGGCAGGCTTTGTAAACGTATGGCTCACACCGAGCTGTTGTGCCAGGCGATTGGCATCAAGCATGCTCATCGGTCTGAACTCCTTCCGGGCAATCAATCTTCCCGGTCGCAGCAATGCTTTATCCAGTTCCTTTACCCTGACATTGAAGGTACAAATGATCTGAATGTTCAGCATATCGTTCAGGATGCCGTCGGTCATGTTCAGCAGGTTCGAAATGCCCTGCACGCGTCCGTGCTCCTGGCGCACAGCAAGCAGCGGCTCGGCGTCTTCGATGAGAAGGACACAAAAGATGCCCTGCTTTGAGTACCGTGCCAGCTCTTTCGAAAGAAAGTTCAGGAACTTGGGATCTACCATCCATTCCACCATGTTGGGCGGCATATAGATCACCATCTTATTGTAGCTGGTCATTTTACGCAGCAGGTGCCGGATATAGTACGTCTTGCCGGTTCCGGGGATGCCATGAAAGAGAACAAGCCCACGGGTTTCCTTATGCAGGCGGTCCATCAGGTCGTTGTGGAATTTCTCGAAGCCGTACCCGTAATGCATATCGAGGTTTTGGATCACGAAGTCATCGTTCACCTCGTAGGTAGACAGTTTGAAACGACCATCGGGCTGCAGCTCTATCATTGAAATTTCGGGGACATCCTCGTTTATTTCGAGCTGGCACTTGGCGATGATACTCTGGAGAACCTCTTCGAATGCTTTATCTCTTTTACGCGATTTATCCGAAGGACGAAAAACGTAAAAAGGACTGGTCCGGATATATCCGTCGTCGTGTTCCCAGTTATCGATATGGGCGCTGTACCAGTAGTTGGTATCGCGCTTGGCGGCAATGGCAATACATTGGACTAAGTAAGGCTTTCCCGGAAATTCAAGGGTATAGCGGCTGGGAATGTTTTCGGGGTAACTATCCGATTCGGAAATATACTGATGCACCGGAACAGCTTTCAATTTTTTCTGCAGTTCCCAAAACAATGCCATTACCTCGATATTGCTGTTGCGATAGAATACAGAAGTTGGTATTGCTTTAAATTTTGCAGCGTAATAACGAACGGCTGAAAAATCAGAAGCGTTACTGGCTTCCATCACCCAGTTGATCAATTCGGGACTGATTTCGGTGTCTAAATTGACAGGAATGTCGTCAATCGCAGTCGGCTGTGAATGGATATGCCTGATCTTTTTTTCTTCGGGTAAATCTGTCATGATATAAGGTATAGAAATATGTTTTTCGATGATTGTTTTTATTGTGGTATGTTCTTTTAAATTATAATAAAGGAAACTCCGCTGAACGACCAGCGCCGGTTTATCGCGGTAAAAGCCGATAACTACTGTCCAGTTGCCCTCGCTGTCGTGCTGCACCTCTTTATAATCGAGTTGCTTTTGGTGAGCCACGTAACGGTCGTTATGCTTATAAAGTCTTCCAAACCGGTCGTATTCAAAGCGGTGCTCCAGATTTATGGTACTATCGGGATTCAGATAGGTACTTGTAAGTGTCCTTCCCTGGTCGTCGTAAGTTGATTTGTTCCAGAAACTGATGCTTCCATCAGGTTTAACACGGTAATCCTCTATTTTTTGATTGTTATCGTCATACTTAAGGTATGAAGTTTCGGTAGGATACATGTCTTTGTCGAAGTTTCTGGTTTCCGTATTATTTCTTTTGGCATCGAAATACCGGATGTACTGGGAAGTGAGCTGGCGATCCTTATCAAATACCCTGTAGTGACTGGTCTTGTTTTTATAATCATGCTCAACTTCTACGAGGCTTTTCAGGGTTCCGTCATATTCCCTGCTTTCAAAGCGATCATCCTGCCCCAATTCATCGAAGTAATGCGTCCATATATAATCCCTGAAATCAATCTCAACACTGGTCATTCGTCCCTTTGAATCGAAGCAGTAGGTTCTGTTAAACCAGATATCAATGGACGGGACAATTTCACCTTTGGTTATGATACCGGCTCTGTATATGGCTTTATGAACGGACTGTTTCATCGACCTGATCTGCCCTGTTACTGCCATATCGCAGCTCAGAAAAGGTTCTTTATGCGGAAGCTCAATGATCATAAGGCCGAATTATTTAGTACTGATTGTTGCCACACAGGTGATAAAAATAGTTATTTTTCAGTGGTTGAGAAAATAAATAATAATTGGATAAAACAGCGATAGTATTCTAAACCAATTCTTTGCCCTTTGCCCTATGCCAAGTCTCATTTCTCAAGTCTCATTTCTCAAGTCTCATTTCTCATTTCTCAAGTCTCATTTCTCAAGTCTCATTTCTCAAGTCAAATACCTCAAACCTAAATCCTTTGCCCTTTGCCCTGTTGCCCTCTGTGGATAACCTCTGTGTTCTCTGTGGTTAATTCCATGCCCTTTGGCTCTTTAAATTCTTCTGTTGATTCAGTTTCAGCTATTGATTTATTTTATTTTTGTTTCATCCATTTATTTTAAAGATATGAAGACTGAAATACCTTTTACTCTGGATGATATTCAGGAACTCGCAGGAAGTAAAGTTTTTATGAAAGGTGAAGATTATTATGAGTCGGGGGCTGTAAATAAGATCATCCGGAAGGGAGATGTCTTTGAAGGGACGGTTGAAGGTTCGCAAAAATACAAGGTCCGGCTGGAAATCAGTGGCGATCGTCCTGAATTCCGCTGTTCCTGTCCTTTTGAATACGGTTTGTTATGTAAACATGAAGTTGCTTTTGCCATTGCCGTATTAGAGGGTGATTATCATCAAGGGAAAGAATTACCTGAAATAAAGGTGAAATATGCTCCGGAGGAATTTGATTCGCTGTTTGCCCGGTCCGAAAATCCGGATAAGATTGAATTTCTGCGGCAATTGTTGCTAAGGGATTCTGCGCTTCAGAGCCAGTTTATAGCATATATTGAAACCAATACAGGAAATCAAAAGAAAAATTCTGGAATTGAAATTGACGAAATTAAGGATGACATTTACGAGCAATTATCAACCCTCGAATTTGATCATTTCGTGGAAGAGTATGATCCGTACGATGGAGATTATTATGATGATGACGGATATTTGGATGATGCGTATGAAAGTATAGGAATCGTTTATGAGGATTACACAAAAAAAGCCATCGGTTTTATGCGAACGGGTAATATCCGTGAGTCATTCATGATCATCTGCGGCATGATCGAAGGTTCTCATAATCTTCCTGAACCGGCAGACAATTACGATATTTTCGATAGTGGTTTTAACTATGCAGTTACCGAAAAATTACATGAAATTCTTGGCAGTATCGCATCAGAATTTGAGAAGAGCATATTATCCGATGAAAATATATTTTCTGCCATTCGGTTACTCTTCGACCGGTTCAGTTTATATAAGCCGGAATCGGATGACAAGGATTACTTTTATTTCAAAGCGATGGAGAAACCACTTATCGCTCTTATCAAGAGTGAAAATATTGCCGGTTTTTTGTCCGGACAATTGGATTCCGGTGGTGTTGATCCGGCTTCAGTAGTTTATGTCAGGCTTAAAATAGCGGAAGTTTTATCAAATGAAGAGATGTGGATTAAATCAGCTGAAGAATTTGCCCCTCACGATCAGAAAATCTGCCTGCAATTGCTTGAAAAATACAAATCCGAACCCTCAAAAATTAACTTCAGGCGTGTTGCCAAACCGGCATTTGATGCGTGGCCCTTCGAAATGGACAAATACCTTGTTGACCATTTGGATAAAAACGGTGATGACCTCTTGTATGTGAATGCTCTTAAACATTACACCCGCCGGCAACAAAGTGTAACCCACTTTAAGGAACTCAGGAACTATTTGTCTGATACGGCAAAAGAAGAATTTATAAGCCAGGCAAAAAGCAGTCACAATGAAGTTTTTTATGTGAAGATGCTGGAGGCGGAAGGGCGGTTTTCGGATATACGCACTTATGTGCGGGATCATTATTTGTTGAGCTGGTCATTTTCGGAAATCATTGTACCCATTTTGAATGTTTATCCTGACGACTGCTTAGATATGATCATAAAAAAATGCAATCAGGCGCTCACCTCTCCAAAACGAAAAAGAGATACCTATTTACAAATGGTTTCATGGCTGCGGCTAATGAAGAAAATTGTTTCGAAGCAGATTGAGACACAGAAATATATTGAAAGTCTTTATCACCACAAACCTAATTTGCCTGCATTAAAGGATGAATTGAAAAAAGCCGGTTGGGTGTAGATACCGATATAAGATTTCCCTGCCATTATTTTCATTCCGGTTATTTCAGGGAGAAGTGGGAATGATATTCCGATTGGGATTAAAATACCCTTATTGATTTATTTTCAACTATTTTTTTCCACGCCCGCCTGCAGCATGCCAGCCTGAAACATTGACGGGCAGGCAAAATATGCAGAGTAAAGCGAAACACGCAAAGCCTGGGTCATAACAGGATTTAGCCGCTTTTATTTATTAGGAAATAAAATCTACATTTGTTCTCTTATATTCGCTCTGATGAGAACAAACCTATTTGTCATCGCAATCTGCATAGTGATCCAAACCGGTTATTCACAGGAAGATTCGGTTTACCAGATCAACCGGTTTGGAACAGCTGCTTTTACTGAAATTGCCATAAATCCAGCCTTTACAGGATTAGAGGGACGGAATGTTCTTGATCTTTCTTATGAATTATTCCATCCTGGTTGGTGGTCGATTAAGCAATTCAAGGCTGATTATGCAACGTCTTTTGGTAAGAAAAACCGGCTTGGCGTCGGAACCTATTATTATTATGAGGAGCTCGAATACAGTAAAGAGCATGAGTTCAATGCTTCTTTAGCCTATAAATTTATATTCAATAAAAAACTGGATATAAACTTTGGACTTTCGGCTATAACGTATTACCGTATGGTTGCTGATCTCGAAAAATTAAGAAATGGCGCTGCTGATCCAAACGATCCATTGCTTCAGGGTTCTAAGTATATTAATGACCGGCTTGATTATAATACGGGCATCTGGCTTAACTATCAAAAGCTTTATTTCGGCTTTTCCTTTCTCGATTTTTTCACCATTGATCTGCAGGGAGACAACACTGAATTCTTTGATGAAAATGCATCCACTCATATCAATGCTGGCTATGATTACAGCCTGAATAAGAAATGGCATATTTCTCCAACCCTTTACATTCTAAATGTTTTCGGAGTAAATGATCTATACGAGTTTGGTTTGTTTGCCGATTATTCAAACCTGGTCTTTACGGGTATTACCTTTAGATTGAAAGAATCAATCAGCTATGATATTATCGGTTTCAGATGCGGGGTTTTACTGGCAAAAAGAATCCGGTTGACAGCCGGTTATGAATTCGCAACGGATGAAGACGAAATCCGCCACCTGGATTATGATAGCTGGAATTTCGGTTTACGACTCCAATATTAAAAACAATTTTCCGAAGGAACACCCTTGAGAATTAATGCATTATTGCCTGATCATTTTACCCACGTGTGTGGTGAGCCCGTTCTGAAGCCGCACCAAATAAACTCCACGGGGCAGGGTACTTATGTCGATTTGCGTTTCGTTTTCACGTAACTTCCTTTCTATGGCTTTTTCTCCGTTTACAGTGAATATCGAGAGAAACGTATTTCGGCTCAGATCACCCGATTCGATGGTGATATGATTCTTTGCCGGATTCGGGAAAACCATGAGCTGGCTTTCTTCAGCAGGATTTTCCGTCATTGAGGCAGGAATACCGTTTTCGTTATAAACAGCCAGTCCGCCGTCATAGGTGCCGATCCACTTCGACCCGTTGCCGTCAATGGTAATTGCCGACACAACATCGGAGGGCATCTCTGAATTCGAGGTGTTGAATATTGTCCAGTCCGTTCCGTCGAACCTGGCTAATCCATTGTTGGTTCCAATCCATTTGATCCCGCTTGAGTCTATGGTGAGTGCGGTAACCCAGTCGTCGGGCAAGCCCGAGTTGGCTGGGTCGAAAACGGTCCAGTCGGTCCCGTCGAATTCTGCCAGTCCTCCGTTAGCCGTTCCAGCCCACACCGTCGTACTTCCCTCCGCTGTAACTGTTGTCACTATATTGGAGGGTATTCCCGAATTTGAATTGTTGTAGGCGGTCCAATCTGTTCCATCAAATTTAACCAGCCCGCCACCGTTGGTTCCTATCCATTTAATCCCGTTTGAGTCTATGGTTACCGAAAATATCCAGTCGTTGGGCAAACCGGAATTTGAAGTGTTGTAGGACGTCCAGTTTACATCGTCAAATTTTGCCAAACCACCTGTAAATGTCCCGATCCATTTCGCGCCGCTTGTGTCAAGGACTATCGAGGACACAAAATTACTCGGCAGGTTCGAGTTCGAGGTGTTGTATGTGATCCAGTCGGTACCGTCGTATCTTGTGATACCGCTGCCCGTGGCATACATATTACAGTTCGCGATCCAAATTACCCAGTTTCCTTCGATGGCAAGCGCCGGAACGCCGACATCGGGCAAGCCGGAATTGCCCGGATCGAAGGTCATCCAGCTTATTCCATCAAAAACAGCAAGTCCGCCCAATGCCGTCCCGATCCACTTTGTACCGTAAACGTCGATGGCAACAGAATTGACACAGCCGTAAGGCAAGCCGGAGTTTGAATAGTTGTAAACACGCCAATAGGGGTCCTGGGCATTCATCAGTTCCGCTAAGCAAATGGTTGCGATTAACAGCAAATTCAGTTTATTCATCTTGTTATATAAATATCTTACCTGATTAATTCACAAAGCATAAAAATACAAAAGTAAAGAAGCTGCAAAAAAATGGAAATAGATTGAAATAAACAGAAATAAGTTGAACTAAATGAAATTGATGGATATTGATGGATATTTATTGAAGCGGGAAAGGTAAGAGACATTCACCTCTTCAAGACTTTCTGATAAAAATGTTTTCCGCCTTCTTCCAGCTGCAGCATGTAGTAACCAGCAGGCAGTTCAGAGATATCGAGTACGGTCTGTCCGTCAAAGCTTCCGGATCTGAGGGTTCTGCCTGCAGGATCGGTGAGGAAGTAACAGGTTCTGCGAGTATCATTCATGATGAGGGTGATCCGGTCGGAAGCCGGGTTAGGGAACACCCGGAATGCCGGTTCTGGAACAATTTGGTTCGCGGCGGAAAACAGGTTGCAGTTCAAAGGAAGAGGCAGTGGCAGGTAATTGAAGACCCACCAATCCTCGAATCCAAGGTATTCCACCGAACAATCTTCGTACACCTTGAATTTCCACGCATGGGCGTTGTCGCATCCGTCGAAGCAGTCGTTCCACTCGAACCAGAATTCAAAGGTACGGTCGGCTCCCGCCTTTTGATAAAGAATTTTCCCCGCTGTTCCCAGCAAATAATTCGGCTCGGCATAAATCACTCCCGGAACGGCTTCGAGGCTGTCGATCAGCGCATAGATATTCCAGAGCGAATAGGTAGCGAGCAGCGCAACGTTAGCAAACGACCAGTTATAAAACTCCGAAACCTCCAGGGCGTACCGGATAACAATGGTATCGATCATCGGATCGCCAGTTAGAGTTACGAGATTCTGCCACGCCTGTGTCCATTCGTAAGCGGTGTCGACTGAAACCATTAATTCTTTTGTAATAGAATATTGCGAAAAAGCAATGTCGTGAACACAATACAGGTTGAAGACGCTGTCGCGCTCCGGGACCGGTACCGCATTGCTGATTGCAGCCATACCGTCCATGATGGTATCCTGCCATGCCTGGGGAATCCTGACAAGTGCCGTATCGGGCGAATTCAGCCCGAACATTCTTTGGAGGGTCAGATTTCGAACATCCCAGGTGTAATAATCCACCAGGACATCGGATGGGGTGCAGTCCGACGGCACGATTTGTCCCCGGCTGCTTTCCATGATCATGAGCACCAGGATGAGAAATATCACACTCTTCATAAGTTTTTTAATTTAAAACAATAAAATTATAAAAAAGCATGAGCAGTGAGGGTAAATATATATTGGAATAGGTGTAACTACATTGAAACTGATGGATACTGATGGATATTGGTTGAAATACAAGCAGGCGGGTGCATCAAAGCCCACCAAACCTATTTCAATACCTGCCGGACTTTCTTGCAGGAATTTGGTGTTTCCGGGGTTTCCGGCTATCGAATATGGTTAAATGCGACGGGCAGGTTGGCAGCTTTTAAAAGTCATTAATTGAAACATTTATACAGGCGCAATCAATCCAGAAATACTCTGCTTTTTCCTCACCAGAGAAATTTTTTCTCATTTTGAAACTGCCTTGCTCTTGCCTTTGCGCCATTAACTATTGAATGGTACTGAATTAGAGAACCATGCACGATTCTTGTTATTAACTAGCAGTAATTAAGTTTTTATTTATTTTAGTCAAACGATAATACATTCTAACTTATTAAAATTAATAATCATGAGAAAAAACATTATCTTTTTGATCGGGATGTGGCTTACTGCAGCGATGTTGTTTACCGCATGTTCCAAAAGCGACATGGACAATGGCGCACAAGGTCCATCCAATTACAACGCATACAAGTTTGCCGTTGAGTACTGCGGTACACCTGTTGTTCTGAATCTCCGGGACAGGGATCAAGTTGTCAATGCCGGAACGCTGACTATTGGAAACGATGCTTTGAGACTCTTTGTAACCTATGAACTTACCGGCGACTGGATGATCAAGAACCTGGCGCTTTACGCCGGTCCGGCTGCATCTGTTCCCGGAACGCTGAATCCGGATGGAACAGGAACATTTGAACCCTGGCTTTTCCCGTATTATTATTATCCCTGGGATTTCATCCCAACTCATACTTTCGATATCAGCCTGAGCACCTTAGATCAGTGCTTCACAGTTGTGGCTTACTGCATGGCTCATAACATGGTGACAGGGCAGAATATGGCAGTTTGGGCAAAGAGCAACAACAAGGTTCCAGGCTTCTGGTTCGAGTACTGCAAGCAATCATGCAACCCGAATCCTCCACTCGGCGGATGTGAAACGGGTTATGCTTATGGTGAAACTTATGCTACCTGCTTCCTCAATATTCCCGGCGTTCAGTCGAACAACTGGGGATGGTCGAACGGTTTAATCGGCGCCGGAAATTACACCTGGCCTATTTATGCCGGAGCCGGACAATGCAATATTGGCAACGGCACCTATGTCGGCGACCTGATCGTGAATTACAATCCACCTAATATTACTGTAACTTATTTCATGTTAGACGGCTATGTGATCAACGCAACACACCTCTACGTAGGAAGTCAGATATTGCCCATGAAGAACAACAAATACACCACTGCACCGGGTCAATATCCTTACAAACATAAATACCCGGATGGAATGCAATCCGATACCTTTACCCTCACAGGCTTTAACGGTGATATTTACGTGGTTGGTCACACTGTTGTTTGCGATGAAAATTAGTCTGGCTTAACAAACAATTTGATCAGATTTAAAAAAGCAGGATGAAAGTCCTGCTTTTTTTGTGTCCTGAGGAATATTAAGCACTTCCATCATTAATCCCAAATTAATCAGAAGGAGAACCGGTATTTCGGGACGAACTATCTGATTTAGTTGAATTGATCCCCGCTTGCGGGCTGGAGCTTTTTACTTACAGCAAGGAGCATGGTGCAGGGAGTCTGGAGCGTGGAGCTTGGATCCGGGTTTGGGATTTGGGAAGTGAGTGCGGTTTTACATGAAGTACGCGAACGCGGATGCTGCAAAGATGATAAAACCTTAGTAACAAGGAATGAACACGGAGCAGTTTTCCTTATTAGCTTATTGAATATATTGGATGACCGGCGCCTGGAGAGAATGGGATGAAAGAGGAAGAGCCATAGCCGAATGTTGTATAAACTATATTTGTTTTTTTATGTCATCGAATAAATATTATCATTAAAGCTGTAACCGGTATAGCAGAGAGAACCATTACCAAAACAGAATATAACCACTTTATCTTTTCTATGATTGAAATCCCGAGGACCATAATAAACATGAGCCATAGCATACCGAGGATTTGCCGGGCTGCATCAAGCCAAAGCGGATGGATGGATTGGTCTGGAAAAAAGATGAATAAAATTGTCTCGGGAATCCACATGGTAAGAATCATGGGCAAGGTTTGCGCCACACAAAACAGGCAAAACAAATCCTCAAATTTTCCCTGTCCCTTCAGGATTGCCGATAACAACCTGGCAATTCCTGCAAAAACAACTGAAGTAATAAAAAAAAACGGTATCTGGAAAAACCGCTGCCAGTAGTAATAATCATCTGCAGGTATTTTTATAAACGGTTGGACTTTGGCTCCCAGTCCTTTTGAATAAGCCAACTGAACAGATACGGTGTAGGCAACACCAAGCATCAGAAAAATTAAGGTCGAGTAAGATAACTTGCGTTTTAAGTTTATCAGTCTATTTATTCCTATAACGGGTCTGAAAGCCGGTAGAAAGAAGATTATCCAGAGATCATGAAAACTAAAATAACTATTCTGCGATTTTTCCATACTTTACAGGTTGCAGCGTCTCTGCTTAAACTGACCAAAATAATTCAATAAAGTCACACCCATCCGTTAATGTTTTAAAAGACCGCTCCTTTTCTCCATCGATTTCCTACGCTCGTAAATTTTTTTTATAAAAAAATAATGGCTGCTGTACATAATCCTGCATAATTGAGTTCCTAAACAAAGAACTTCACTGCTTTGCATTAAACAACACAGAAGTAATCAATTCAATTAAAAATCCATAAATTATTCCCATGACAATTGTCGAAGTAAACATCATCGAATGATTGAATTCCGGGTTTTCGGGACTTGCCAATGCACCGAAACCGGCAGGTATGCTGAAAATCAATCCCATGATGGCTCCGTGCAAAGCCCAGTGTTTAAAAGGAAAGTGGCTGATCCCTATTCCGAATCCGATCAGCGTTCTGCTTAAAATGATGTTTACTGCCATAATGGTTGTAAGTTCACTGTTTCCGCTCGAAGCCAAGCCATAGCACACAAATCCGAATACTACACCCAGAAGGGTTGCAATGCTGAGTCTTTTTGTTTTCATAAATCCAAGTTTGTTTAAAATTTAAAATATGACAATATTACAAAAAA
>Ga0233425_10008528_pt1 | contig 13567 bp, 20 predicted proteins | sample Watercolumn_Towu_2_FD_181712 | JGI IMG/M metagenome (GOLD analysis project Ga0233425, IMG submission 181712) | Freshwater microbial communities from Lake Towuti, South Sulawesi, Indonesia - Watercolumn_Towuti2014_140_MG | ecosystem: Environmental > Aquatic > Freshwater > Lake | place...
CGCGCGGGACGACGCATTGACTCAACTGACTGGGCATGGTAGAAGCTCCAACGGGGACGATCCACTCGCCGGCGAGAACACACGATGCAGAAAGAGGCCCTTCGCTACCTTCACAACGCCAGAGGCCTCCTCAAGCAGGTCCCGATCGAGGACGACATCTATCTCGACCGGAAACCGGTCCGTGAGGCGCTGGGCACGGCGTACCTCGCCGTGCTGGAGGCCGTCAATCAGGGACTCTTGAAGCGCGGCGTTCAAGAGCGGGACCTCCCTCGGTCCGTGGACGGCTACCGCCTTGCATTGCACAAGCACCTGGCAATCCACGACGGCAAGCTCCTCCGGGAATTCAATAGCCTCTACGACACCCTCCATATCGCCGGCTACTACCGCGGGCTGCTCTACGACGCGAACATCGTCAAGGATGCGCTAAAGGCCGCGCGCGCGTTTATCGAGAAAGTGGGTTAGCCGCCGTTGCTAGACTGCCGATACCGTCATGTCATCCCAAGCCTCGACACAAGAACCGACTTTGTCCGCCGGTTCAGCCCCAGCCGGCTTACCGACCCGTTTAGCCGAGCAGCCGGCGGACGAGCCGGTACAGGACAGCAAGCCGTTCCTCTGCCGCAGGCCGGTCCGGATCGCGATGTATGCCGGCTTTGTCGCCTTCTTCGCCGTGATGTTGGCCTGGCGGTTCCTGCCCGGTCTGCTGGACCCGACCTTCGAGAAGCACATCCAGAACAAGCAAGTGGTGGTCGGCATGACGCGGGAGCAGGTTCTCAAGGCCTGGGGCTCGCCCTATACGATCAACGTCAGCCACACCAAGGACGGGACCAGGCGCGAAGAGTGGATCTTCGAGGACTGGAAGGACGCCTCCACGGTCAAGCACCGGTACCTCTATTTTGAAGAAGGCATCCTCGTCAGCGGCTGGTACTATCAATAACTTGCTCAGCCGGCCTGATCGGTCCCCCCATCCATCGTCAGCTTCCCCAGCAATATCCCGGCCCGGTCGAGGTCCGATTCATCCACCATTACCACGCGTCGATTAAACGGTAGGGAGAGCCCTGGGTAGAGACTGCCGAAATGCTCGTTCTGAACAAAATACTGGATATTGTTCCCGTCCAGCAGGCTCTTGATCAGGGCCAATTCGCCCTCGTCCTGGGGCTCGATGAGCGTGACAATCGCCATACGGTTAACCCGCATTATTCATGTCGGTTCGTTCGCGAAATTGCGGGGCCGCGCCGCGAGACGAACGCGTGGAGCCGCGAGGGAGAGAGGCATCCTTCAACAGGATGTTGACCAACCGAGCGGCGAGCCCGCCCGCTTGGCTGCTGGAAACCCGTGGCCAAGCTTGTCGCAGCAGCGGAACCACAATTGTAGCAGAAGCGTTCATGAATAATGCGGGTTAAGAGCTGCTCCCGGCGGCTTCAACTGTGGCCGGCGGAAATGCGCATCTGCCGGTCGATCTCCTCAAACAAGACTCGGATGTTGCGCGCATTCTGGCCGAAATCGCCCCTGCCGACCCGCGAGGCCGACCGGACGAGCACGACGGTCGCATGCCCTTCACTCGCCACGCGGATGTGAATATCATCCACAAACCGAAACAGGCGGGTCCTCGCTTCTGCGCGAATTTCTCCCCTCTCGGGCCGGTAGGATACGAGCGACCAGCGAGGCAGCCGATTGACCGCATGGAGAGCCGCATCAAACACCCGCTCCTCCGTGGCCTCGTAACGGCGGGGAAGGATGTCCGGATATTCCGGCGTCTTGCCGGTTTCGACAACATTGAGCACCGGCCAGGAAGACAGGAGCCAGAAGACGCCCGCCAGAGTTCCCATCCCGATGAGCGCCGCTACCAGGAGTTTGCGCAAGACCGCCTCTCGCGGAAAGCAGCGGCCGGACCACTGAACGCTATCTTATTTTAGGGAGAGCCTGACGCAACTGCAACCGACCGAAGGCCGTGCGATTGTATTTTCCCCGCCGGACCCGTACACTGCGGCTGGGGAACACCTGCAAGTTGAGCTTCGGCAGTTACGGAGATGGGAAGCGGAGGCAACGGCTAAGGTGTTTCGGTGATCTGGACGCGACGTTCCTTGCCTGGACCGCCGGAGATGGTCAGAACCCGTTTCCACTCCCGCACCTGGTAGGTAGCCCAAGCATTGGGCTGGTTTTTGTAGAAAGCATCGGGGTCTTCACCGACGCAATTGAGATAGATCGGCTCCGTAAACCCTTCGTCCAGGACATAGTCGAGCAGACAATCGGTGGTAAAACCTTTGCCTCGGAGCGAAACCTCAGCCAAGAGATCGAGGATTTCATCGGGCTTTTGAATGGTAATCGGTTTCATGCGCCACCTGAGGCAAGGCGATTGTAGTGACCGACTAGGAGTAATGCAAGCTTCTCTCCGGATCGGAATCGCCGTTGCAATCGGCAGGGTATCAGCGTGAAGAAGCTCTCAACCATTCAATTCCGCGAGCAGTTGCTCAGCCTCATGGACCACAAGGACCATTGGGCTTGGCCTTACTTCACAAGCGGTCGCCTCACCAAAGAACAACTCAAAATCCACTTTCAGCAGGAATATGCCGTCTACGTGCGGGATTTTCCGGTGTTCCTGGCACGCATCCACGGACAGAACCCGCCCGCACACGCTCGCACCCTCTTGGCGGGAAACATTTTCGAAGAGGACACAGGCGGGCTCTCATTCGGCCGTTCCCATCCTGACCTGTTCCTGAGCATGATGGAGGGGCTGGGCTTCAAGACCGACGAGTTCAACCGGGTCACGCTCCTGCGACCCAGCCGCAAGTACCGGCGCTGGCTCGATACGGTGACGCAAAAGCGGGGGTGGCTGGTCGGGGCGGCCATAATGACCGTCTTCGTGGAAGGCAGCGTCAATGACCGTGATGAGCTGCTGCATACAAGCGGCCCAAAAAGTCGCGACGAGATCGACGCGTTGGTCGCCCGCCATCCGCTCGTCCGGCATTACGGGGTCTCGCCGGCCCACATGGATCTCGCACGGGCGCACCATCTCGTGGAGGCGGGGCATCGGCACGATGCCTACGACATGCTTCTCACCCATGCTGTGACGGCAGTGCAGCAGCGAGCCGTGCTGGCTTCGCTCAAGAAAACGTTCTTGCTCTGGTCCCAGTATCGCGACGGCGTGGCCCGCGCCTGCGGACTCAAGAAGCCGTGACCAGACGACTCCTGCCGGTCTTGCTGCTGCTCGACCTTTGCGCCTGCCACCAGCCGCTAATCCAACCAATGGTCGAACAGGACATGATGGTCTTGATTCCCGCCGGCGAATTTCTGATGGGCAGCCCCGAAGGAAGCGACAGTTTTTCTGACGAGCGGCCGCAACGGACGGTCTTTCTCAGCGCTTTCCGGATCGATCGGCACGAGGTGACGAACGTCCAGTATGCGCAGTTCGTCACAGCCACAGGACACCGATCGCCGGAAAATCCCAATCCAGCCGTCACCCTGTGGGAACAGGGCCGGCCTGTGGCCGGCAGCGAACAACACCCGGCCGTCAACGTCGGTTGGCATGACGCGGTGGCCTACTGTCAATGGGCCGGCAAACGCTTGCCGACCGAAGCAGAATGGGAAAAGGCGGCGCGGGGCACCGATGGCCGTCTCTACCCTTGGGGAAACGAATGGGACTTCAGACGGGCCAACAGCGCCAGTTACTGGGCCGGGCGGACCATCGCATTCAAAGACGGAGCGGAGTGGAAAGCCTTTTGGGTGACCGGCGAAGGGGCGCGCATCTCGAAAGAACGCGGCGTGAAAGGGGAAGTGCTCACCATGCCGGTGGGCAGCTTCCCGGAAGGCACCAGCCCCTACGGACTCCTCGACATGGCGGGCAACGCCTCGGAATGGGTCCAGGACTGGTTTGAGCCCTACTATTACTCGAAGGCACCGCTCACTGACCCGAAGGGTCCTGCAGGCATTTTGCTGAAAGTCGTGCGCGGAGGCTCGTGGCTGAAGCCGGCGAAGAGTCTGCGAACCGCCGACCGTGACTACGGCTATCCGGACGACCGTCCCAGCGGGACCGGCTTCCGCTGCGCCAAAGACGCTCGATAATAATTCGACGCTGAATAATGAATTTGAGTCGCCTGTCATCAGTCGTCAGTTTTCAGTTCCGGACAATCCAGAAGCTGATAACTGTAAACTGAGAACTGTTCACTTTTCATCGTGCCGCGTTCACTGTTGGCTGAGGCCAGTCGCCGGTCCAGGCTCCCTATTCCGCCAGGAAATAATCAATCCGTTCGACCCGCACGACCGGCATGATGAGCCCCCTGCCTTCCTCCTCGTGCGAAAAGTCGTAGACGATGGATTCTTCGGGAATCAGTTTGCCCGTCATCGCGACACGCACTTCGATACGCTGGCCCTTCTCGAATCGGCGTCGCAATTTCTCGCGCTGGCTGGGGTTCGGGATCGCCATCAGATTTGAGGGCAGCTCCTCCGGCTTGAACCGCACGACGCCCCAGCGCGTCGGAGTGAACTTCGGCCCCACGGCGACGCTGAACCCGCCGCTCTTGGGATCATACCCGGACAATTCACCCGGCCACAGAAACGTCACCGTCCAGTAAAGCGCCGCCTTCCCTTCCCGCAACCGGTCCCGCTCGCGATTGAGATCGAAGAGCCGCTCATCATGCCCGGGATCGTGGTGGCCATGCCCGTAGACCGAGGCCCAGTCCGGCGGTGTGCCGTCGAGAGCATCGAGAAATTGTTCGATGGCGACCGTTTCTGTGAGCAGGCGCGTCCCGGCTGGGAGGGTTGCGCGCAATTCACTCAGATCAGGGGCCAGCAGCGGACGCACGCCGCTGACCTCCTGGCCTGGAAAGGCCGCTGAAGCAACCATCAGCATGACCGCTCCTGCTGTGACGGCGATGGCCCACATGGCACGTGTGCTAGTCCGCCTGCGCCACCAACATCGCCTTTTCAAAAACAGCTCGGAGCGACCGCACGATTGCATGGTCGGGAGGCAGCACACCCGCTGCGATCAGGATGTCCAGGCGCGGCGAAGGATCGAGGCGGCGCAGCGCAACCCGGTCCAGTCCATTGGCCGATTGCAGCACCTGCTGGTAAGTGCCCAGCCAGGCTTCGGTGATGGCTCGCAGCCCGGCATCGGTCGGTTTCATTCGGCCGAGTTTGACTTCCTGCAAGAGTTTGATGATGGGATCGGACTGCGACAGGGTGTGAATCGCCTGCTGGATGGATTGCTCGTCCGCGCCGCTCATTGAGTCGAGGAGTGTCGGCTAATTCATCGAACAGGCGCCGGGGCCGCGCGGATCGCCGCAGGTGCCGCAAGGGCCGGGACCGGCTGAGGAAGACCAATCGCTCGTAGCTCCAACGGCGAAGGAAGATATCTGCTTTTCCAACCTCGTGGCCTTGCAAGAGGGACAGGCCGGGCTCGCCGTCCCATAGACAATGGCTTCGAACCGATGATGACATTCCTGGCAGATGTATTCAAAAATCGGCATGGTTGACGCTCCCTTGTGGATGTGACGGCTCGTCTTATGAATGGTATTATAGGACCTCCAGTCCATCAGAGCAATGGCACCGCCGCAGCATATGGATAGACAGGCGTTTTGGAAGAAGCTGGCCCCGGCCGGGAGGACGACATGATTCAGGAAGAAAAATCGTTCACGTTCCGCATCAGCCTGGAAGCGAACTTCCCAGACGATTACGAAGGGGATGAGGATAATTATGCCTGGCTCCAGGAATGGGAGCAGCTCGTCAAGCCGGAGCTGTTGCGGGTGCTGTTCGACTCGCTCCGCCGACACCAGACCTGGTCGGCCCACGTTCGCAATCGCGGGCTCTCCCCGCTCAACGAAATCGAGATCGCCCTGGTCAAGGATTTTCCCAAGAACTCTCTGAGATTGAGCTGAGCAGGATGTCTGTCGGTCTTTATATCCACGTCCCCTTTTGCCGGACCCGCTGCCACTTCTGTGCCTTCTACCTTCGGATTTACCGTCACGACAAAGCGACGGCCTATCTCGAATCATTACGGCGCGAGATTCGCCTCCACGCGTCGCTCAACAGCTTGGGCGGACAATGTCCCGGCACCCTCTACTTCGGCGGAGGCACGCCGACCACTCTCAGCCCGGATCAATTGGACGCGATCGTTGCCCAAGTCAGGACCTACTTCGGGCTTCAGGAGGGTGCGGAAATCACCCTGGAGGCTCATCCCGATACAGTGACCAAAGAAGAGCTCAAGCGCCTCGTCAAGACCGGATTCAATCGGATCAGCTTCGGCGCTCAGTCGATGGACGAAGACGAGTTAATACAAATCGGCCGCCGGACTTCGGCAGAAGCGACCAGCAAGGCTGTTGATATGGCCCGCACAGCCGGATTTTCGAACATCAATCTCGATCTGATCTACGGCCTGCCGGAGCAGACTATGGAAAGCTGGATCGCTACCCTAAATGAGACGCTGACCCTGGAGCCGACCCACCTCTCCTGCTACGCGCTTACGGTTGAGGAGGATACCAGGTTGGCGGTTGACCTCCGCCGAGGCGACCGGCCGGAACCGGATGCCCTCCTGCAGAACGAGATGGAAGACGAGGCGGCCCTCCGCCTGACAAACGCCGGATTCCTTCGCTATGAGATCTCTAATTACTGCCGGCCGGGTTATGTCTGCCGACATAACCTGCTCTACTGGCAAGGGGGAGAGTATCTCGGGCTGGGCCCCAGCGCCCAGTCCTACGTGGGTGGGACCCGCTTCGGGAACGTGGAAGACCTGGCAGCCTACCAGAAAGCCTTGGAGAAAGGGCAACTCCCGACCGGAGAGCGGGAAAAGCTGAGCCGGCGACAACGTCAACGGGAGGCGCTGGTGTTCGGTCTCCGCCTCACAGAAGGCGTGGACCTTCAGGCACTGGGAGAGGAGCCACAGGACCGCGATTGGAAAGAGACCCTCCATCGCCTGACCAGGCAGGGTTTGTTGGAAAAACGGTCAAGCCGGATCAAGCTAACCGACCTCGGCCGTCGCTATGCCGACAGCGTCGCGGTTTCGTTGCTGTGAAGCTCCACGGCTTGAGCCTACTCCGCCGAAGCAGCTTTGCTGGAAGGCAGGGCAGCCGTGGCTTTCTGCGAAGGCGGGTAAGACCGCGAGTCCCTTCCTGCTCGACAGGGACTCAGCGAGCCAGCATGTAATGGAGTGCCGTGTCGGCGAGGATGGCACCCCAGGCGACCATGTTCAGCGTCACGAGGGAACGGTCCTTCCCCCACATGTGGATCAGGGCGAAGGCGATCACCAGTTGGGTCAGGAGTGAAAAGGGACGGTGGACGTTCGCGGATATGGCCCCTCGCTCACTGGCGATCGCCGCCACCGCGGCCAGCAGATAGCCTCCGAGTGCCGCCCCTTGCAGCCACACAGCCGTGGAGCCCCGGGAGCGACGGACCGTGTGGACAAATGCCCAGGTGAGGCAAACCACCACGATCAACAGCAAGAGCGGAAACAACGGCCAGAGGACCTTGGCGCTCAGGACCATCAAACTACCTTACGGGGGAAACTAGAGCCCACTGTAGCAGCCGCCCTAGAGCGAGTCAACAAACCCCAAAAGGCGCGTAGCAAGATGCAAGGGGCTTCTCTCCTCTACTCCACACCCCTATACTTGACAAGGCTTCACCCGCGGCTGTAGGAATTATTACAAGTGAGTGCCCGTTGTAGCTCGGGAGTTACCCATGCCAGTGAACATGGACCCCCAGAAGCGTCGGAAGAAGCGGGCGTCGCAAGGCGCTCAGCCGGCGAACCGGACAGGCGCTCAGGCCAAGCCCAAGACCGACAAGCTGGAGGACGTGACCGAACGGGACCGCGAGCAGGCCCTCGCCGATGCGGAATGGAAAAACCTCTGGGATGCGACAGAGGTGATCGACATGGACAAGTGGTAGCGAACCAAATGATGAATGCTGAGTGATGAATTGTGAATTGACGAAGTCAAGACCCGGAACAGGATAATTCAACGTTCATAATTCACAACTGCTGTGCTAGAGGCTACGCCGGAAGAAAGTAAAAGGCTACGGTCAGGATCAGATAGACCCCCACCAGCATCGCCCCTTCCATCCAGTGTGACTCGCCGTCCAACGCCACGAACCCGACGGCCAGCACCGAGATCGTCACGGCCGCAACCTCAAACGGCGTGAAGATCAGGTCCAAAGGTGTACCCACGAAATAGCTCGCGAAGACGAGCACCGGCGCCACGAACAGCGCGATCTGGAGGCTGGACCCGACCGCGATCCCCAAGGCCAGGTCCATCTTGTTTTTCATGGCGACCAAGACGGCCGTCGAATGCTCCGCCGCGTTGCCGACCAGGGCCACCAGAATCACTCCCACGAACACCTGGGTCAGACCCAGGCTGGCCGCGGCCGGCTGGATGGCGCCGACGAGCAACTCGCTCATCACCGCCACCGCCACAGTGACCAGCGCCAGGACTCCGACCGACCGGCGCAGCGTCCAAGGCCGTTCCCCCATATCATCCGCATCGGGCGCCTCGCCGACAAAGAGGTGGCGGTGTGTCTTCAACGAGAAGACCAGGCTCAAGAGATAGATGGCAAAGAGGATAACGGCGATTTCAAGGCTCAGCCCCCGCTCCTTCCCAACTCCCTGGCCCGACGCGGTAAAATGAAACAACGCCGGCACGACCAGCCCGATTGCCGAGAGCAGCAAGAGGCTGCTCCCCATCCCTGCCGCCGTCCGGTTGAAATGCTGGCGCTCATGGCGAAGACCGCCTGCCACCATCGAGAAGCCCAGGACCAAGAGGACATTCCCGATGATGGAGCCGGTGAGAGAAGCTTTGACCACATCGTGCAGCCCTTCTTTGAGCGCGACCAGCGCGATGATCAGCTCGGCGGCGTTGCCCAACGAGGCATTCAACAATCCTCCGAGGCCGGCGCCCACGTGGCTGGTCAAATGCTCGGTGGCCTTGCCCATCCAGCCGGCCAGCGGCACAATGGCGAGGGCTGATGCAAAAAAGATCAGCATCGGGTCGGCGTGAAGCCATTCGAGCGCCAGCGCGACAGGAATCAGGAGGAGCAGCAGGTTGAGACCAAGGTACCGGCTGAGCCGTCGCATAAGTCCGGGCAACCTAGCACAGCCCAGCGGGACTTGTCGATGAGTGCACCGGCAGCGCAGAGCGCCCTCTATTATCCCTTTCACCTCTGCCACGAGCGCACCCTGACGCGACTCCTGGAGTCCTACGCCTCCATCCACTTCAGGGACTATATGGCCCTGCAAATCAGCCCGATGAGCGGAACAACTGCCTACATGGACCGGATGGGAGACCGGCATGGAGACCTGGTGAAGGACGGACGCATCGTCCAGGGTTATCACGTCAGCGGCCCCCTCGATGTCGAGATGGTTGCATCGGTAAACCGGGACCTTGCCGATCCGGCCTGGCGGTCGCAGTTTCACCGGGCGTTGAAGGACGACCGCCGGTTCCAGCGCGCGCTGTTCGACTTGTCCCACGCAATGGTGATCGGCGGCTCGGCCATGCCGGGCCCCGCCGCCCTCCTTCGCTTGATCGAGGATGAGCGAGTACACCGGCCCGCGTCTGTCCAAGGCCTTCAGGGAATGAGCAGGCGACAGCTTGCGCTTGAGGAAGGATATGACTGCGAGTACGCCTTGGCGCTGGTCAAGACATCGGCGGCCCTAGCCTACACGATCAAGCTGAGTCTTCAGCATAAATTGGACGCGGCCACGGACTCCGAAAGCCATTTCCTGCTGCTCGAGCGTACCAAGTTACGAGATGGGCAAGCCTTCGTGAATCGGCTGGTTCCCCGGGAAGGCTATTGAGGGGACCCATGGCAGGAGCACGGCCGGATCTGGACATGGGGCTGGGCGATATTTTGCACAAGCAGCCTGAGGTTGCTAAAATGTGATCTATGCCTGACCCTTCAACCCCGGTTGCCATACCGGAGACAGTTGAAGAGGAAAGTATCGGTGCGGGCGATGGACTGGAAGCCCGCGTGATCGTCTACAACTGCAACTGCCACACCTATCAACAAGTCATCCAGCTTTTTTGCGAGGCGATTCCCGGCATGACCCCCGCCAAAGCCTTTGAGCTGGCCTGGCGCATTGACCATGAGGGGAGCGCGAAGGTATACGAGGGTGAGTGGAAGACCGCGGAGGGAATCGCCAAACACCTGGCGGCAGGGGGCTTGCGCGTCGCGCTTCAGTAGGTAAAGAAAAGGCCCCTTCCTCTTGTTCAGGAAGGGGCCTTGAGTGGATTTGATGTGAACGAGGCTACCGCCTGCCTCGACGAGCGGCTTTTCTCCTTGCCGAGCGGCGCGACTTCAGAACGGCCAGCCGGCTAGGCTTTCTTGCGGCAATGCGCCGCGCTGCACGAGCAGGACGGCGACTGACCCGCTTCCTTGTCGCCATCTTTCCCGGCTTTTGATGTCCCTTGCCTGGTTGCTCATGAGCAGACGGCCACTGCGGCAATCTCCCTTTCCTATGCATCAGGAGCTCGCCACTGTACACCCGAACCTGGTAGAGCTCGAACAGCCGGTTAATGGCCTTGGGATCGCCCTTCCTGGCCGAATTGAGCAATCGCCTCCGCTGATTCAATTCTTCTTCTTCTGTATGGGAAGCAGCCCGTCTCTCCATTGCTTAACGCCTTTCTCCAGTCGATCATGCTCTGGATAGGTCAAGTTTTGATGAATGTGGGGGATATTATAACTGAAATCCAGCGATCCACCAAGAAAATTGACCAAAACCATGGAGATTTTCTCAAATCCTCTTGGATTTATTCACAATTTCGATTCGTCAATTTTTTGAAAGACATTGATATATCTTGACTTTTATCCATCAAGTTCACCATTCACCGTCAAGGCTGTATAATTCCGAGCACTATGTCTAGGCCAGCCGCCCAAGACCTTCCGCTCGTTCAAACCCTGGCTGGCTACACCGGGCGAGCAGCCACCGAGCTCGTTCGATCCCAACCAGGCAATGGGGTGGTCTGTTACGCCTGCGGGCACCGATGTGTGATCCGGGAAGGTCGAGTCGGTATCTGCAAGGTCCGGTTCAACGAAGGGGGAACCCTGAAAGTCCCAACCGGCTATGTCGGGGCCCTTCAATGTGATCCCATTGAAAAGAAACCATTCTTTCACGTCCTGCCTGGCTCCAACGCCCTCAGCTTCGGCATGCTGGGATGCGATTACCATTGCAGTTACTGTCAGAATTGGGTGACCTCCCAGGCCATCCGTGATCCTGAGGCGGTCAGTTCCGTCATGCCTACCACGGCGGCTCAGTTGGTAGCCCTGGCGCTTGAGCAAGCGGCTCCCGTCATTGCCAGCACGTACAATGAACCGCTCATCACCAGTGAATGGGCCGTCGAGGTGTTCCAAGAGGCGAAGCGGCGGGACCTCAGGACCGCCTACATTTCAAACGGGAACGGAACCCCTGAGGTGCTGGCCTATTTGAAGCCCTGGGTGGATTTCTACAAGGTCGATCTGAAGGGGTTCTCACAGGAAGAGTACCGCAAATTGGGCGGCCAACTGGCCGGCGTGTTGGAGACCATCAAGCTCCTGGTGCAGATGGGATTCTGGACGGAGATTGTCACCTTGATCGTTCCCGGCTTTAACGACAGTGAGCAGGAACTCAAGGCGATGACCGAATTTTTGGTCTCGATTTCTCCGGACCTCCCCTGGCACGTGACCGCATTCCACAAGGACTACAAAATGCTGGAGCCGGACAACACGACCGCCCGTTCGCTCATCCGCGCGGCCGAGATCGGACAACGGAGCGGATTACGTTACGTCTATGCGGGGAACCTGCCGGGCCTAGTCGGGCCCTACGAACACACCTTCTGCCCAGGTTGCGGCACAGCCGTCGTCAAGCGACGAGGGTACCGGATTCTGGGAGTGGCCTTGAAGCAGGGGGCCTGCGCAAGTTGCGGCACTGTGATCCCAGGATTTTGGGCCTAGCCTGCCAGTTGTGCCCCCGCAGAGTCCCGCCTTATAATCATCATCGTCCACGAGACAAGGAAGCATTCCTGACGGAACATTTTTCAGTAAAGGAGCCGGACCATGGAAATGTATAAGCGTGAAGAGGCTAAGACCGACGTGAAGGACGACCCCAGGGCGCGTGCCCTGCTGCGGCAGGCGTTTGAAAAGACAGCCCGTTGGCAGTCGGACTTCAGAGGCTTCTCAGCCGACCTGAAAGTCAACGTGAACGGCAAGGAGGTACGGGGGGCCGTGATGGTGAAGGGCCCCCGTGACGTGAGCGTCTCCCTCCCCGACCCGGACCTCCAGAAATGGGCAGAGGGCCAGATCGCTATGATCGCCGTGCATCGTGGGCCTCGCAGCTTCGAGGAATCCGACGGCAAGTATGCATTGACGCTGGGCGAGGATGCCGACCATCCGCTGGGGCCCCGGTTGAACATCCACGGCGATGGTATGCATTCGTTCTACCGGGTCAAGGGGGACCGGATCACTCAGATCAACCGGAAGATGCCGCACATGGCCTTCACGATCAACGTGGAAGACAGCGCCGTCACGCAGGACAACAAGTTCCTCACCACACGCTATACCGTCTATTACTACTCGTCCCAGGACGGCAGGTTGACCAACGTCGAGAGCTTCACCGATACCCACACGAGGGTCAGCTCATCCGATCTCCCGGCCACCAGGCGCATCATCTCGTATGAGAACAACGACGTCGTGGTGCGGTCGCTGTCGTTTGACAATCACAAGATGCTCTGAACTCCCCCTCTCTCCTTTGCGGAGAGAGGCGAAGGTGAGGGGGAGCGCATGACCTTGAATATGGACTTACGAAGCGCGTACCCGCGCAGCATCAGAGACAAACTCGCCGGCTACGTCCATCTGGCGCGGATGATCGACAAGTGCCGCGCTACGCTGGCCGACACCCAGGGCGAGTACATCTATCCCTGTCCTTTGGACAAACGCCTGCTGGACTTTGCCGGCCTCACCACGGAGCAATTCACCGAAGCAGTGCGCGGCCAACCAGACGCCGTGGTCGCCGACTGGTTCTGCAAGGCCTCCAAGCCCCACGACCCCGCTGAGATCGAGCAATGGAATGACATGATGCTGACCCGCGGGCCGGACACACCGGAAAAATGGGACTACTTCAAAGAACTGCGGGACGCTACTGATTCGAGCCGAACCGATATCACCAGTTGGGCGGATTTGTTAGACTTGGATGAGAAACGAGTGGTGCCGAGGCGGAAGGCTGCAGCGATAGGAGAAAGACGATGAATCGATTGAGAGTAGCGGCTGCATTGGTGATGGCGGGAACCCTTGGACTTGCGACTCTCTCGGCTGGAGAAGAGCTGCCGCGGGAAGCGGTGCTGCCGCTCGCGTTGGCAACGAAGGCAGCAACGGCCGCGTTGGAGAAGTGCACGAAGGACGGCTATAAGGTCAGCGTCGCGGTCGTGGACCGGGCCGGGGTGCTCCGGGTGCTGATGCGAGGAGATGGAGCCAGCCCCCACACGACCGACAGCAGCAGCAAGAAGGCCTATACGGCCGCGAGCCTGGGCCGGCCCACCAGCGAGCTGGCCGACCTGATCACCAAAGTGCCCTTCCTCCAGGCGCTGCGGGATATGAACGACAGGATCCTCATCCTCGGCGG
>Ga0233425_10008529_pt1 | contig 13567 bp, 10 predicted proteins | sample Watercolumn_Towu_2_FD_181712 | JGI IMG/M metagenome (GOLD analysis project Ga0233425, IMG submission 181712) | Freshwater microbial communities from Lake Towuti, South Sulawesi, Indonesia - Watercolumn_Towuti2014_140_MG | ecosystem: Environmental > Aquatic > Freshwater > Lake | place...
AATGCAGTCGCGGGCGGTCGTGACGAGCGTCAGGAACCAGCAATCGAGGAGCGGCGAATGGAGATCGGTCGAGAGCTCGCCGGGGCGCAGGCGGACGAAGATGCTCGCCGTTTGGGCGTTATCGAAGCGCTGTCGTGGCGAGAGACCGTCGCGCGGCTGTTTCTTTCCGCGACGCTCGTCGCTCTGGGCCTCTACGTGCTGGGAAATTATCTTCGCGCCTTGGCCTGGGCGCTCGTGCTCGCGGTGGCGCTTTGGCCGCTCTACGAACGCGCGCGGCGGAGGGCGACGCCCTGGGCGGCCAAGGAGATTCTGCCGATCGTCTTTACCGCTATCGTCGGCCTGGCGATCTTTCTGCCGGTCGCGACGCTTGCCGTCGACGCGGTGCGCGAGCTGCGCGACCTCATCGATTATGGTCGAGAAGCGGAAAAATCCGGAATTCCGGCGCCAGATTTTCTCACGCGACTTCCCTATGTCGGCCAATGGCTCGCAAACTGGTGGAGCGATCATTTGTCCCATGCCGGATGGGCCAAGGAAATCGTCGCCAAGGTCAACACCTCCTGGCTTCGCGAACTCGGCGCGAATCTGGGCGCCAATGTGCTGCATCGCGCAGTCGTCTTTGCCATCTCCCTGCTGACCTTGTTCTTTCTGTTTCGTCACGGCGAAAACATATCGGCGCAATGCCGCTCCGCTTCGCGAAGACTGTTCGGCGACAGAGGCGAGCGCGTCGCCCTGCAAATGGCCGCCTCGGTGCACGGCACCGTCGCCGGACTGGTCCTCGTGGGGATCGGCGAGGGCATGCTGATGGGCGTCGTCTATTTCCTGACCCATCTGCCGCACCCGGTTCTGTTCGCAATGGCGACCGCGGTCGCCGCAATGATTCCTTTCGCAGCGGGAATCGTCATTGCCGTCGCGGCCGTGACATTGCTTGGCGCCGGAGGGATCGCGCCGGCGATGATCGTGGCGTTGGCGGGCGCGATCGTCATCTTCCTGGCGGACCACTTTGTGCGGCCGAGGCTGATCGGCGGCGTAACCAAGCTGCCGTTTCTATGGGTTTTGCTCGGCATCCTTGGCGGCGTCGAACGGTTTCAGCTTCTCGGCCTCTTCCTGGGGCCGGCGATTATGGCCGCATTGATGCTTTTGTGGCGTGAACTTTCCGCTCCTTCAGACGATCGCAGCGCCGCGTTAGATCAATCCGATTGATCGGATGATTTATGAATTCGCCTGCGCTGGCGTCAGTGATGAATATGAAAGCTTTCGACGCATGGGTTGATGCTTTGCGCCAAAGTCAGTAGCGCCGCGCTTTTCGACGCGTTTCCGGCCGCCAAATGGATCTGCGCGGCCTGATGACAAAGCTTGGCGGAACACGCGCCGGAATTAAGCGCGCGGTCGCTCCAAAGGACCGCGTCCGCGAAACGGCCGGCTCGAAAATAGGCCCAGGCCAGCGCCGCCTGCGTAGAAAAATTTTCGCGTAGCGCGATGTCCTTCAGCGCCCAAATTGTCGTATTCGCGCCATCCTCGGCGACGTCGGCGTAAAAGTCGACGAGATGGTGGTAGTAATGGACGTCGCCAGACTGCGCCGAGCGCAGATAGGCGCCGAGCGCTCGCCCCTTCCAAGTCTTTGCCGTCTCCTCGCGTCCCGCGAGCTCGTATAATTCGCCGATCGCCTGCTCCAAGTCGGCGCGATCGACGCCGGCGGCGATCTCTTCCAGTAGCGCGGCCGCTTCAAGATAGCGCCCCTGCGCGCCCCATAATTCGGCGATGTGTTCCTTGACGAACCAATAGCCCGGATAGGCTTTATCCGCCCGTGCGTAGCGGCTCTCGGCCTCCTTGTAGCGCCCGCGCTGAAAATCCATCAGCCCGATTTGCGTTTCGAGCCAGGCGAAGTTTCGCATCTGCTTCGCGGTCAGCTGGTCTTCGGCTTCCTCATAAAGAACCGCCGCGCTCGCGGCGTCGCCCATCTTGAACAGGAAATGCGCGAGACGCGCGAGGCCGTCCCAGCTCCGTTCGTCGGCGATCAATTCGTCATAACCCGCGCGCGCCGCATCATAACGCCCTTCCTGGAAGGCGAGATCGGCGGCGAGCATGCGCGCCTCGCGGCTGTCGCGCACGAGAGGCGCCGCCGAGAGCGCGGCGCGCACGTCATCGAGGCGATGGAGCTTAAAGGCGACATTGGCCTTGAGCAGATAGAGGTCGGAAGGATCGGCAAGAAGCGAGATCGCGTCGTCCAATACGCCGTCGACGGCCGCGAGCTCGTTCAAATCGCCGGCGACGGCGGCCTTTTGATACCGCCGCCACGCATAACGGGTGATCTGTTCGGCGTCTCCTGCGCGATCGAGCACATGATCGCCCATCTCATCGAGCGCCCGCTCGATCCGGCGCATCTCCGTTTCATATCCGTCCGTCGTCTCAACCAAGGAGATCATGCTCAGCTCCGCCTCCAATAGGGGGATCGATCTCGCGCGATGGATTCACGCTTCATCGCCATCGAAGCGAAGCAATCCGAAAGCCGAGTCTGGGTTACATTGAGCGCGCGCGCAGCTACCAGGGCTCGGCCAGATAGGGGAAGCTCGTCAAAAACGTCTTGTCGTTCTTCATCGGATTGGGCGGCGTTTTCGGCTCGATCGGCGCGCTTTGCCAAAGCGCCGGGTCGTTGAGCGTTTCGACGTTATATTTCTTCCCATTGAGCGTCGCGCTCATGTCGAGGAAGAGCGAGAGGAAGCGGGTCGCCACCTGATCTTCCAGGCGCCGGCCGAAAGGCCATGTCCCCGTCGTGTCGATGTCGATCGAATTCACATTGGGAATGAAAACGTCGACCGGCCGACGCAACGGGATCGGCAGGCCCTTCGGGTTCCATGAGTCGTCAGGCATGTTGAGCTCCTGGAAGAGCATCTTCTTCACGCGCGGAAAAGCCTCGATCACGCTCGCATAGGTGCGGTGGACCGAGATCGGCGAATTGTCGTGATCGAAGGCGCTGGCGAGCCCGAGCGCGGTGACCGACGGGCCGAAGCCCCAGCCGAGATGGCCGAGTCGCCTGACAAAATGCGGCGCGAGCCAGAAATTATTTGCGCCAAGCTGGCGATTATCCTCTCGCTCGCTCAACGCCGCATCGGCGAACGCCTGACCGTCGGTGTCGACGAGCTTGTATTTTTTCAGTTCGTCGTCGAGGGTCCAGGCGTCGAGCAGCACATGCGGGTGCTCGAGCCAGAAAGGTTCGTCCGGGATCGTCTCGATCTTGTTCGCCGCCTTCAACACCCAGCTTTCGCCCCACGTGTTGACGATGCGGTCCTGCGCCGGATTGTCGGTCAGGAAAGTGAGCGGAATTTCGAGGATGATCGCATTGCAGTTTTGACCCGCGCGCGCGTCATTGCCGGAATAGACGAAGCGGAAATTGCCCTTGGCGTCCTTCTTGAATTTCGTGCCGTTCCACTCATAGGGACCCGGCGGCAATTCTTTCTTGAACCCATTGCCCCAGTTGGGAAAGGCGGGATCGTAGTTGAAGAGATCATTGCCCTCGAGTTCGATCAGCGTCTTCGGGATTTTCAGCTCCCGCAGCTCGGGCAGCGAGTGCGGCACGTGATAATATTGCGGCGCATAATTGATCGAGCGGAAGAATCCGGGCAGATCGTTGAAGAAAGCGTCGTCGCGCCCCCCGATGAAAGCCTGGATGGCGTGGCCCTTTGGCGATTTCAGCGTCGTGTTGGCGTTGGCGTCGATCACTGCGGAGAAATCGCCGCCTGGGAAGTTGAAGAAGCGGATATGCGGGCGATTGTCGCGGTCGACGGTTACGCGGATCTCCGCAGGTTTGAGGACGCTGAGGTATTTCGACTTCACGCCGTCGAGATATTTGAGCAGGCCCTCGAGGCTTTGATCGTCTTTGCCCGGCCGCGCGATACGTTTGTCCGGCGCGATCAGAATGCGATAGAGCATGTCCGTGTCAAATATGCCCGCGTCGGGAACCGAGGCGAAAGTCAGTGCGATGACGACCTTCTCGCCGCCGTCCTTATCGTCGGAAGGGAAGCCGAATATGTCGTAAAGGTCGGCGGCGCTGACATCGATATCGGAGAAAATCGAATTTACGGCATTCGGGTCGTTGTGGTCGGCCATGGAAGGGCCCTCCTTTAAAAAAATTGCTTGGGACAGCCGGCGAACGTTCCAATAAAATCAGCGCCGTCGCCGCTCTACTTCGGCGCCGCCGCAAACAAACCGATACTCACCGCTCATTCGCGTCGCGGGTGAGACGCTTACAAAAACAATCGCCGGCCTTTTTAGTTCCAGTCTCCTGCAAAGATTCTGCTTGCCAATTCCTTTCTTAGCACGGGGCGGCGAGCCATGGCGGGGTCGATGCAACTTTGGCGAGCGCCCAGCTTGTTCGACCGGTCCGCGGAGACGGCCTCTCAGACATCCGCGTTCAACGGAGCGTGCGACCGCTTGAACCATCGGTAAAAGCCCATTTTGACGAATTGGACGATCGCCAGATAGGCGACCACCATTGCGGCGAGGATCAAATAAAATTCGCCCGGCGGCGGCTCGAATCCGAAATAGGCGGCCAGCGGGCTGAACGGCAGCAACGCCCCGATGATGGCGATCGCGCATGACGTTGCGACAAGCAAAGGATTGGCGCGACTCTTAAACGGATTGCCGCGCGTGCGAATGATGAAGATCACCAGAACTTGAGTACACAGCGATTCGACGAACCAGCCGGTGTGAAACAACTTTTCATCTGCGTTCAGCACGAACAACAGGATGTAAAAGGTCAGAAAGTCGAAGGCGGAGCTGATCGGACCGATGACCAGCATGAAGTTGCTTATGAAGGTCATGTCGAGAACCTGCGGTCGGCAAACATCCTCGACGTCGACGTCGTCCAGGGGGATCGGCGCTTCCGAAAGATCGTAAAGGATGTTGTTGAGAAGAATTTGCGTCGGCAACATCGGCAGGAAAGGCAGCAGGAGCGAGGCGGCCGCCATGCTGAACATGTTGCCGAAATTCGAGCTGGTGCCCATCATGATATATTTCATGACATTGGCGAAGGTTCGGCGGCCCTCCAACACGCCTTCATGAAGGACGTGCAAATCCTGGTCGAGGAGGATCATGTCGGCCGCTTCCTTGGCGACGTCGACAGCTGAATCGACCGACAGGCCAACATCGGCGGAATGCAGGGACGGCGCGTCATTGATACCGTCGCCCAAATAGCCGACGACGTGATCGCGCGCCTTCAGCGCGAGAATGATCCGATCCTTCTGCGAAGGATTGACGCGGCAAAAGAGATTGGTCTGCTCCGCTCTGACGCGCAGCGCCGCATCATCCATTTCGCTAATCTCTTTGCCGGTCAGCACGCCCTCGATGGCGATATTCAGACTGGCGCAGACATGCTGAGTGACCAATTCGCTATCGCCGGTCACGATCTTGACCGTAACGCCGCTTGCGGCGAGGGCTGCCAGGGCGGGACCAGCGCTCGCTTTGGGCGGATCAAGAAATCCGGCGAAACCCTCGAACGCCAGTTCCGCCTCGTCGCCGACCACCGCATGCGGGTGGTCGAGCGGAACATGCCGCCAGGCGATGCCCAAGAGCCGAAAGCCGTCCTTTTCGAGGGCGATTCGATTAGCCTTTATCTGCGCGAGCGCCGATGGGTCGAGCGGGCGTTGCGCGCCGGTTTGCGAGTCTTGATAGAGATTGCAGAGTGCGATGATTTCCTCGGCGGCGCCCTTGACCACCAGCAATCGCTCTCCGTTTTTTTCAACGAGCACCGAGACGCGCCGTCGTTCAAAATCGAAGGGAACTTCGTCGATCTTCTTCCATTCATGCACGTCGATGTTTCGATGTTCGAGAATCGCGTCGTCCAGAGGGCTTCTCAGGCCCGTTTCAAAAAAACTGTTCAGATAGGCGAGTTCGAGAACGCGGTCGCTGGGCCGCCCCGCCGCGTCCACATGACGCTCCAGCCTGATCTTCGCCTCGGTCAATGTGCCGGTCTTGTCGGTGCACAGAATGTCCATCGACCCCAGATTTTGAATCGCCGGCAATCGTTTGACGATGACGCGCCGCTTCGCCATGTGCAGCGCGCCGCGCGACAGGGTGACCGACACCACCATCGGCAACAATTCGGGCGTCAGGCCGACCGCGAGCGCGACCGCGAAGAGGAAGGACTCGAGCCATGGCTTGTGCAGCAGCGCATTGACCAGGAGAACGAACAGCACAAGCAGGATCGTGAGCCGCATGATGAGCAGACCAAAGCGATGCGTCCCGATCTCGAAGGCCGATGGCGGCGGCTGACGCCTGACGCGTTCCGCGACGGCGCCGATCGCGGTGTCGTCGCCGGTTTTCACCACGCGTATCCTGGCGCTGCCGCTGATCACGCTGGTTCCCATGAACACGGCGTTGGCGGCGTCCTGGATTTCGGTTGCGTCGGCCGCAAGCGGCCCCGACCGCTTTTCGACGGGATAGGGCTCGCCGGTCAGAAGCGCCTGTTTGACGAACAGATCGCGCGCTTCCAAAACCAGTCCGTCAGCGGGAACCATGTCGCCGGCCGACAATAGGGCGATATCCCCCGGGACGACGTCGGCGACGGGCGCCTCGATTTCCTGGCCGTCGCGAATTAGCTTGGCGCGTACCGAGACCGACTGACGCAATCGCTCCGCGGCCTTTCCCGCGCGACGCTCCTGAATAAAGTCGAGCGTGACGCTGAACAGAACGATCGTCGAAATGATCGTAAAATTGGCGACTTCTCCAGTGAAGGCGGAAATGGCGCTGGCGACGAGCAGCAGAATGACGAGCGGATTCCGAAAGCGCGAAAGAAATTGCAGGAACAACGCCTGCTGTTGACGAACATCGAACAAATTTGGGCCGAATTCGGCGAGACGCGCGCGCGCTTCATCGCTCGTTAAGCCGATCGCTTCGATCGCACTGTCCGCGCCGTCATCTTCGACGGCGTTCAGCCACCAGGCGGAGTCGTCATGCCGGCCTTTCGACATCGCGCCGATCCTCTCATGCGTCAGAAATCGACGTCACAACCCGAGGGCGGCGATCAGCCCAATGTAGAAGGCCGGGACGCGATCGAGAATACGAGAAATTCTTAAAGCGGTCGCAGGCGAAGCGACAGCGGACTCAGCAGCATTTTTTTTTGCGGCATGGCGGTCTCGGCGCTTAACCCGCGCGCGCGCTTTCTCTCGCGCTCGGCGCATATTTGCGACGGCGCTCCAAATACGCCCAAGCAGGCGCCTGCGGAAACGACAAGAGGAAGCGACGGGTTCCCGTACTTTGACATCGGACGGATTTCCGTCGCTTCGCAGATTATCGCGCTTGCGCCGCCGCCGCCTCGGCGCCCGTCATTCTAGGCCGCGTCGCGCAATTGTTTGATCAGGTCGTGATTTTCCACTACGCCCTTGTATTGCCTTTCAATCATATCGTGAACGTAGGGAGGAACATCTTCCTTCAACGCCGTTTGGCAGGCTGCTTTGGCGGCATCTTCTCCGCGTTCGCATTGTTCAAGAATGGCTTTATCGTCGCCGCCGGTGATCGCGTTCTTGAGATTCGTCCATGCCTGGTGGAACGCGGCCGATATCGCGCCTTCGGTCGGGACGGAGCCGCCAAGATTGGCGACTTCGTCTTCCAACTCCTTTGCGCCCAAGGCGCAACGGCGTGAGGCCGTCTCGAAAACGCCGCGCAGTTTTGCGTCCTTAACGCCTTCCGCCGCGGCGGCGAAGCCTTTTTGGCCGTCGCGGCTGACTTCGGCCAAATTCTTCAAGATAGACTGAGCGTTCATTGTCATCGTCGTCATATCCGACCTCCTATTCAACGCCGATATGCAGCAACAGCTTTTGCGACGAATTGTTCCAAGATGGATTGCCTTGATCCGCACATTTTGGCGCAAAACAAGCATCGCCCGCGCTCTACTCGATGGAGTTCGCAGTCCGACGCCGATCTCGGAACGGCATGAGTCGGACGGGCCCATCAAGCCCGCCCAACCAACGCGGCGCAGGCGAGAAAATGTGCGCGCGATTTATGGGAAGTTTGAATTCGAGTGGGTTAATTGGGCGCGACCCACTGGTCAACTTCGTGTTTGACCTGTTCCTTGGAATAGCCATAGCGCTCTTGGAGCGCGCCTTCGAGCTGTTCGCGTTGACCGTTAATGCGCGTGATGTCGTCGTCAGTCAGCTTACCCCATTTTTCCTTCACCTTGCCGGCGAACCGCTTCCAATTTCCTGCGATGGCGTCCCAGTTCAGGGCTGGACGATGAGCGTCGGGTTTGGCGACCGGCTCGTGATATCCAGGCATGCCGGGCACGTTCGGGGGCGCCCATTGCGTTTCGGCGTTTGCCGGCATGGCGAAATAAACAAATGCGGCGCCGAGCGTGGTTGCTGGAATCAAAGCTTTGCCGATCTTCATGCGCACGTCCTCCTGTTGTCGGCGCAATTCGATAATATCGCCGAAGTTTTATCCTACGCAGCCGAACTCTATAGCGATGAGTATTGTTCCAAGGACGCTTTCGGTACGGTGCGTTTCGACCACGCCACGCGCGTTTCTCGGCGCGTGCGATGCTGTCGACGGATGGCGTCTTCGTCGTCGAAGATCATTCGCGGGACAAAAGTCAGTGATGAATTTGAAAGCTCTCGACGCATCGGTTGAGGCGCCGCAGTCTCGCGCTTAAGCCGCGCGTTCGCTTTCTCTCGCGCTCAGCGCATATTTGCGACAATGTTCGAGATAAGCTTGTTCGTGGATGCCGAGGAGTTCGACAACCCCCTTCCACAGCCAGGTCGGCGCATCGAGCTGCGACGTGCGATTGCGCTCGAGTTCCGCCAGCCATTGCTTCCTTGACGCCGCGTCCAGCTGGCGGCTGTGCGCCTTGCCGACAACCGCGGCGAGATAGGCGGCGATTCTTGTCGCCTCCTGCGCCGTCAGCTGCTCGACTTCGACCTTGAGGTCTTGAGGCAGAAGCTCCCTGACAAAAACGGACTTGCCCAGCAGCGTCGTCGCGCGAACCCGTTTACCGAGATAGGGCGAAAGGTAGCGCGCGCCTTCCACCACGCGCTCGGCCTGGTTTTGCGGCATTTTGGCGCCTTTCGCGCGCGGCGCGGCGGCGGTCTTCGCCTCTTTGAAATCCATGAGGCAATATTGTCTGTCCGATCTGCGATGGCCGACGGATAGTATGGCGGCATATCGCAACAGTCCGAGCGAGCTGCAGCCCTTCATCCAATATGCGGCGTCCTGCAGCTTGACGATTGCGTCGTCGTCGCGCGATCCAAGCATGGTGGCCAGGCGCCGAATTTCGTCGCTCTGGGTAAGGCGCGTGAGCTGGTCGTTTTCTTGTCTGGAGATCGGCCAGAAGCGACGCCCTAAGGGAATTTGCGGCTTAGGCCCGTCGATGCGTTCATTCGCCAAGGTTTTCCACGTCGCGGCGGCCGACTGCCGAATGATAAACCGGACGGTGTCGGGTATCGGCAGGTCGCTTTCTTCGTCGAAATCCGGCGCGAAGGATTTCTCATAGCCCTCCATCATCGCTTCCAGCATCAGCGCGGTCGTCACGCCAGGGAGGTCGGAGCCGCGCGCCGCGGAAGCGAGCGACAGCGCCAGGCGCAAAAGATCATGCGCCGGATTGCCGATCACGGTCTGATCGAGATCTCTGATCTGAATTTCGATGGCGCCGCGGTGGTTGGCGACCGGGCCGAGATTTCCGACATGACAATCGCCGCAAATCCATATGGACGGTCCCTCCGGAATCGCGCCCGCTTGGATTTTGTCCAGCCATTCATAAAACATGACGGTGGAGCCGCGCACATAACGATGCGCCGAGCGCGCCATTTTGAGATTGCGCGTGCTCTCCAGAATCGCCGAGCGCTGTTTGGGTTGGGGGTATTTCGCCTTGCTGTGCATGGGGATTGGACGCCTTCGCCGAGCGGCGTTTAACGGATTCCAATTTGCAACGGTCGCGAAAGGCAGACGATTTCGCAAGTGCGCCATCTGATTCCACAACTTAATCGCGTTAGCAGTCGATAGACAATAGGAAACCACCCGAACTGTCTAGATTGGGTTACCGGATGCCGGCGCGTCGGAGCGTCGACGCCGATTCCTAGCGTCGGATGCGCAGCGCTATCCGTGGTCCGTAACGTGCCGCCGCCGAAAAAAGATAACGTGATCGATTCCAAAATATCAGAGCGTGCTCCACGCGAAAAACCGGTTCCCACTCTTTCGCGAGCCGCGCGTTAGGGTCGCACGCTCTCCAGCTCAATCGGAAGCGCGCTCCAGTCGAAATGATAATTGACGCCGGCGCGAACGATGTGGCCGTTAAAGCGAGTCGTCGCTCGAATGGCGTTGATAAAGGCCAGCCCGCCATTTGGATCGGGGGCGACAAAGGGCATCGACGCATAGACGGCGGCGCCGCCGAGGTCATAATAAAGATATTCGGCTTTGGCGCTCCAATTCGGCAAGAACAGCCACTCCACGCCGCCGCCGGCCGTCCAGCCGAAAAGCGTATCGGCGAAGGGCCTGCCGCCGATCAGCGGGGGAGGTTCAGGCGGGTCGGCGCCGGGAATCTTCTGAAACACGCTAAAGTTCGTCGTCACGCCGCCATAAGCGAGCCCGCCCGCGCCATAAGCCAATAGCGTCGGCGCGATCAGCCAGCCAAGTCGGCCACGCACCGTGCCAAGATAATCGACCGATTTATGCGTGGAGAGGCTCGTCAGCCAGACTAAGGGGGTGGGCGGAAGCGGGGAAGCCGACACAGCGTTCGCCGAATTGGCGCCGCCTGCAACGCCTTGAATGTCCGCTTCTACGCCGGCGACGAAATTGCCGCCGAATTGCCAATTATAGCCGATCTGACCGCCGCCGATGAAGCCGTCCAACGAAATTGGGATGATCGCGGTCGACCCTCGCGCGGCGCTTGTCGCCACGATCTCAGCTACGGTTGCGGCGCCTGTGCCGGCGAGGACAGGGTTGATGAAGGGCAGGGTGGAGACCCAAGTGTTCGGGCTGCCGCTCCAGAGATAGCCCGCGTTCAGGCCGAGGTAGAAACCTGTCCATAGCGGGGCAGGGGCCTGATGGCGAGGAAGCTCGTCAGCCATCGCCGAGCCGCTCAGAGCAACAGCGAGAGCGAATGGAGCAAGAGTTATCTTCAGTTCTGTGTTCATCGCGCGAGTCTGCGAACTAACTTAGCACGCTTTCATCCCTAAACGTCCCTCGCCAGCCGGCTGCGCCGCCGCCCATAAAGAAAATAGAGGACGAGGCCGATCGCCATCCAGATCGCGAAGCGCTCCCAGGCGACGGCCGGAAGCCGCGACAACAGCCAGAGCGAGAAGCCGACGCCGACGAGCGGCGTGAACGGAACAAAGGGCGCGCGAAAGCTGCGCCGCGCATCCGGACGGGTGCGGCGCAGCACGATGATCGCCGAACAAATGACGACGAAGGCCGAGAGCGTGCCGATGTTTACCAGCTCCGCGACTTCCTTGATCGGGTAAAGCGCCGCGACGAGCGCGGTTAGCGCGCCGGCGATCAGCGTCGGCCGATAGGGCGTCGAAAAGCGCGGATGGAGCCTGGCGAACCAGGCGGGAAGCAGCCCGTCGCGGCTCATCGCGAACCAGATGCGGGCGCAGGCGAGCAGAAAGGCGAGCATCACGCTGACGATGCCGGCGACCGCCGCGAGCGACACGACGAAGGCGACCCAGGGCAGGCCGAGCGCGGCGAAAGCCGTCGCGACCGGCGCCGGATTGTCGAGCGTGTCATAACGCACCACGCCGGTCAGCACGAGCGACATGGCGATATAGAGAGAGAGCGCCACGACCAGCGACAGCAGAACCGCGCGCGGCACGTCGCGTTGCGGCGCGCGGGCTTCTTCGGCGGCGGTGGTCAGCGTGTCATAGCCGAACACCGCGAAGAACACGACCGCCGCGCCCTGCGCGACGCCGGAAAAGCCGAAGGGCATGAAGGGCGACCAGTTCTCGACGCGCACATAGGGCATGCCTGCGGCAATCACCAGCAGCGCCGCGGCGATTTTGACGACAACCATCGCCATGTTGAAGCGCGCGCCAAATTCGATGCGCAGCGTCAGGAGGCAGGCGACGCCAAGCGCGCCGAGCGCGGCGAAGAGATCGACGACGCGGCCGGGGCCGGTTCCGGATGCGCCGCTGGCCCAATCGGGGACAGCGAGGCCGAATTGCGCGATGAGCGCCTGCAGATAGGCCGACCAGCCGATCGCCACTACGGCGACGACGAGCGCATATTCCAGGAGAAGGTCCCAGCCGATGATCCAGGCGGCGAGTTCGCCAAGCACGGCATAGGCATAAGTGTAGGCGCTGCCGGCGACGGGAATCATGCCGGCGAATTCGGCATAAGAAAGCGCCGCCGCGGCGCTGGCGACGCCGGCGATCAGGAAGGAGAGGGCGACGCCCGGCCCCGCCTGAGTCGCCGCGACGACGCCGGTCAATACGAAAATGCCGACGCCGATCAGGCCGCCCAGGCCGATTCCGGTGAGCTGCCAGAGGCCGAGCACACGGCGGAAACCGCCCGTCCGGTCGGCTTCGGCCTGCATCGATTCGATCGATTTGACGCGCAGCAGCGAGGAGGAAAGCTTCATCAAGAGTCCGTTGGCGGATGCGCTTCCACAATGTCCATAAGCGATCGGCGCATTGCTGTCATGGCGGCACGCCTTCGTGCGGCCGCGCAAAAAAGAGCGGCCCCCAAAAAAGGACCGCTCTCTTCGGTTGACAGAGAGGAGGCGTCTATTTCTTCGCGGCCTCGAGATGGGTCAGCGCTTCTTCGGCATGTTTGGCCGCAATGTCGGCATGTTTCTGCTTGCCGTGATCGATCGCCATTTCGAGATGCGCGATGCCCTGTTTGGTATGTTCGTTCGCCTTCTCGGCCTCGGCCGCCTTGGCGTGCTTCAGCGCTTCTTCCGCATGCATCGTCACCGCGTCGGCCTTACCGGCCTTGCCTTCGCTGATCGCCTGCTTGGTGTGGACGATGGCCTCGGCGAGATGATCTTCCGCATAGGCCAGACGTGGCGCGAAAAAGGCCGCGATCGATAGCGCCAGCGCCGTTGCAAAGATTCTGCGATTCATGGGCGTCTCCTCAACATTCGCCGCATGAGAGTAATATGGTGGCTTTCGCCGCCATATCGAGACCTTGCGGGGATCGCGCCGCGGCAAGGCGCCGCTCGACCCTGTGCTTCGGGAGGCGCTCACTGCCGGTCGGCGGCGTAAAGCTCGCAGCTCTCGCCAAATTCGGCGAGGCCATCCTCAAGAAACGAGGCGAGAAGCGGAACGCCGAGCAGATAGGCCGATGTCGAGCCCTGATGCCGAGAGCGCGCCTGCGCCACGGCCTCGCGCCATTCGCTCGCGGCGAAGTCGCCGCGTCCCACCCACATCAGCGCGACCAGTTCGATTTGCTCGTCAATGTCCATGGCGTCGATGAAGGAGCAAATCTCATCGCGTGTGGAAGAGAACGCCTCCTCGGTTAGCACGCTAACGAAACCGTCGTCGGTGGCGTTCGACGCGTCAGCCTCGACGCCCTCGTCCTCGCTTTCAAGCTCGCGCGCCTTGACGACGACGAAACAGACTTTGTCCGTATTGATAGTCGGCATTTC
>Ga0233425_10008530_pt1 | contig 13567 bp, 11 predicted proteins | sample Watercolumn_Towu_2_FD_181712 | JGI IMG/M metagenome (GOLD analysis project Ga0233425, IMG submission 181712) | Freshwater microbial communities from Lake Towuti, South Sulawesi, Indonesia - Watercolumn_Towuti2014_140_MG | ecosystem: Environmental > Aquatic > Freshwater > Lake | place...
GGGATCAAAGAGAGCGACAGCGAAGAAAGAGGGAAAGATTGCCAAGAAGAAGAAGGGTGCAAAAAAAGCAGTTACACAAAAAGTTACGTTGAAGGGTGCAGCACAAAAAGTGTTAAAACAGACAAAGGGTGTAAAAGCTTTAAAGACAACAAAAAAGGTAGCAGCTAAAAAAGTAGCAACGAAGAAAGTGGCAAAGAAAACAGCAGCGAAGGCTGGAACGAAAGCAGGAGCGTGAGTTATTAACAGGATATTCTCTTTTATTTAGAAGGGGAAAAAGAGAGCTGGTAAATTTTCACCAGCTCTCTTTTTTATGTTTAGAATTAAGAGTTAATAAGATTATTAAATTTTAAAAGTGTTTGCGATATTTGATCTTCTTGATTAATTACCCAGTTTAAATTATTTTTACCCATTTTATTACACTGTGAAAGATTATTTAAAAGTGAATAAGTTATTGTTAAGAGTTCTTGATAAGACTGTACTTGCATTAGCCCCCCAATATTTTTAAGCTGCTCTGATATTATATCACATTGATGGTTATATGGCCCAATGATACAGGGTTTGCCCCACACAGCAGGTTCGAAAAGATTATGTCCCCCGATTGGTACAAAAGTTCCCCCCAAAAAAAATATAGTAGCGTACTTGTAAAGTGCAAAAAGTTCTCCCAGTTTACCAACAAGAATTATGTCGTGTGATTTAATTATATTTTCGAAAAAATCTGGGAGAGTTTTTTCCCAAGAGAAAATGCTATATTTTGTGTTTTGTGCGCTAGATAAAAGCTCTTGATACCAGTGTAGATGTCTAGGGGCGATAATAATTTTAAGATTATTAAATTTAGATTTAAGTAAACAAAATAAATCTAGATATATTTTATGCTCGCCAGGATGAATAGATCCAGCTAAAAGTGTAGGGGGTATAACGCAAGGCAACTGACTGGTACTGTGACTTAACTTTTTCTTTTTGTTAATAACATTAGATATTTTTATGTTTCCCAGTGTTATAAGCTTATCTTTGTGAACCCCTAGTGATATAAAACGTTCTGTATCTTGACTACTTTGTGTAAATATATGTGAGAATATTTGAAAAATTGGGCTATAAAAAAAAGATAGAAGTTTATATTTTTTATATTTTTTTTCACTTATTCGTGCATTAAGAAGAATACTTTTTATCCTTTTAAATCTAGAAAATAAAATTAAAGTTGGCCATAGCTCTGCTTCAAGAATAATTAATGTTTTAGGGTTTATATTTTTATATGCTTTATAAATAAAGGGTAAAAAATCATATGGTAATAAACTAAATGAATCTGCCAAAAGATTCTCTTGGGCTATTTTTTTACCGGTTATAGTGTTTGTGCTTACATGAGTAAAAAGAGAAGGGTTGTTGATTTTTAGTTCTATTATAATTTGTTGTATAGCTAGAATTTCTCCTACAGATGCCCCATGGACCCATAATACATTTTTGTTTTCTATTTTTGATATTTCTCCAAAGCGTTCTTTGTTTATTTTAAAAAGTAAAAGAGATATATATTTATAAAAAATGATAAATGGGTAAATAATAACTTGAATAAACAAATAGGTAATATAAAAAATATAAGAATAAAACATAATAAGCTAAAGATAGAAAAAATAAAAAAAACGGCAACAAATTTTCTTGAAAAATTATTTACTTACGGCTTTTGTGTGCTATAATCTACCTATCGTTTTCCTCCTATTTCCCCCAAGTGAGTAGCAATAGTTGCTCTTTGGGGGTTTTTTTTGTACACTCTTGGGCATAGAATGTTTAAAAAATTTTTTAAAGTGTTATTTATTTATTGACTTTTAGGCATTCTAGGGCATAAAATTATATATCGTGTAAGTTTGAAATAAGTGATTTTGTGGTAAACATTTTAAAGATGTGTAATTGAGTAGTAAAAGAAGTATAACACTATTTATCTTTCATAGGAGATTAAAGATGAAAAAATTCATCTACCTTTTTGCAATTTTGGGATTAATATCGTTCTCAGCTCTTTCTGCAGCAAAGTGGTTTGACACTTCAGCTGGTGAGTCAGCAGGTGAATCAGCCGGGGAATCGGCTGGGGAATCAGCTGGGGAATCAGCTGGCGAATCAGCTGGGCAAGTAGATTAATTAAATTATTATAGTTTAGTTAATTAATTCTAAGAAATAAAAACTTTAAAGGGGTAAGTTTTTTATCCCTTTAAAGTTTTTTTAGTTAATGACGTATTTCTCTTTTCTTCTATGTTTCATTTGCATAATAACTTCAGGTGTAGCTATCTTAATATTTTTATAATAAAAGTGATATTTGGGATTATAAATTATCTCATCAATAGAAACTGGGTAATATTTTTTGTATTTCTGATGTCCTGAGATTTTATTTTTACCAGAAAAATATTTATAATACTTTTCATCGTGACAAATTATATATAAATCATTACAATCTCTTAGCCCATAGGCGCATAATGGAGCATTTCCTACAAGACAAATAGAATTTGTATCAAGTTTATAGTAATCACACACAGTTTTTAATTGTGAAATAAGCTTGTTAAAGTTTAAAAAATTTTTATTATGTGTGTTATTTAAAAAAATAACACTAGTGTGAGCAAAAAACGCTTGGGCAAGAGTAAGTGTCTCTTGATATGTATCATTAATGTGAATAGAATATGTTCCGATGTCAAATAGTGATCTAATTTTATCTTTACAGGTTTTTATATTTTCTAAAGAGTCTGATTCTAGTAGATATATATTTACATACCCAGAAGTTTTTTTACAGAAACGTATTTGACTGTTTTTACGTGCTCTTTCAAAATTATTTTTTTTGTTACTAAGCCAATGATTTTCACCATAAGTAATTAAAATAAGATTAAGTAGCCCCCTGTCGTGACAAAATATGTTTTTTTGATACACAATATGTCCATAACTGTTAAAAATTTTTTTAACTTCGATTCTTTTATTTTTTGCGCATGGAAATAATATGGCTATATATGTATTTTTTTTAAGCGCACAATAAGCAAGTGCCATAGCGTCAAGATATTTTTCAGCTAGCCCTGTTTTTACATAATTTTTTTTGTTTCTAAAAAATTCTGCAGTTGCATAAACTCCTGTGTGATTGACTAAATAACCCATAATTAATGTATTGCAAGCTAGACAGGCTGCAAGTCTGTGCGCACCATTATATAATCCCTTTGTTCCAACAGGAACAAGTGATTTTTGCGAATTAAAGCCGTGTGATTTAATATCGTTAAGAAGTGTGTTAAAAGAATTTAAATGTTCTTGAAACCCAATTTTTTCTGGAAATTTTTTCGGTGGAAACCCCCGTTCTATAAAATTTCCCCACACGCGAAGATGTTCTTTATAGATCTCTGTTGGCCAAGTACTTGTACAATTTTGTAGATAAGCTTTGGCATAAATGTATTTTGCTATCACATCAAAGCGACGATAGTTTAGAAGATCAATTGGAGTAAAGACCCTATCGTTAAAACTATTTTGTTCTTTTAGAGAAACTTGTGCAGTTAAATTAATTATAAAAGTAAGTGCTAGAAATAAAGCTATTTTATTTTTATGAAAGTTTAAGAATCTCTTCATAAAATTTACCTATTTTTTTTATGCTTACCTCTGGCATATAATTTTGCAAGACAAAATTATATGCACTATTTCCCAAAGTTTTTCTTAACTGTGGGTTATTAAGCAAGATAAGAAGTTTTTGTGTTAGATCTTCTAAATTATTTTTATTAAATAATAACCCAGTTTTGTTGTTAATTATAATATTTTCTATGCCTGTGTGTGCTGTTCCAATAAGAGCTTTTTTCATAAGAGCTGCTTCAAGTAAAGAGAGTGGGAATGCTTCTATAGCGCTAGTAAGTGTTTTGATGTCAGAATAATAAAGTAATTCTGGAATAAATTTTGTGTACTTTAAAAAGAAAACATAATCTTGAACTTTAAGTTCATGTGCAAGTTCTTTAGATTCTTCAAGTCTTGGGCCTCCACCAGCAAGCATTAAATAAACTTTTTGTTTATGTTCATAAATAATTTTATTTATAGCCCTTATTAGTAATTTATGATTTTTCCATAATGGGTTAGGATAAAAGTGTCCTACCATACAGATTATTGGAATATTATTATCAAGTGAGATATTAAAATATTTTTTGAAAAACTCTTGTTTAGTAAATTTTGGCGTAAAAGAGAGAAATTTATCTGTATCTATAAAAGGGAATATAAATTCTATTTTTTTAATATTAAGAGCTCTTTTTTTATTTTCTTCTTTTATTAGTGAGGCTATTTGAGGGCTTACAGCTATTATTCCATCGAGATTTTTTAAAAAATTTCCTGTATGAAGATTATCAATGTGAAGTGTCATAACTACACGCACAGGTAAAAAAAGAGAGACTAATTTAGCAGCAATTGATTCCCCGACTATATTTGTGTGTATTATAGAGATATTCTCACGCTTACATACTTTATATAAAATGTAAGCAAGTAAAAGTTCCTGAATAAAATTTTGTGGCTTTTTCCCTGGAAGCCTACAGGAATAGTAAGATAATTTAAGTGGGTCAAAAAATTCTTTACGTGCTGGTATATTATTTGAGACCAATATCGTTACGTTATAGCCATTTGAGATTAAATATCGATATAAATTTATAGTGTTGGTACTTGACCCTCCCCCGCGACCTTCAGGGGTATATAACATAAGTATTTTTTTGTTATTAAGTTTTGTAACTTTTATATTATTAGTAAAATTTTTGTAATTAAGATTGGTATAGAGTTCTATAGAGATGAATAAAAGAGAGACTAGAAGTATGACACAAGCTATAACTAAGCTTGTGTATTTTAAAAATTTATTTGCCATAAAAACCCTTTTTAAAGAAAATTATCTATTTAGTGTACTAAGAAATATACTGTTTGGTATAAATTTAAAGTTATATTTTAAGAATAATTAAAATAAGGGAGAAAATAATGTTAAGAAAAATTTTGGTTGTTTTAGTTGGAGTTATGTTTTTATTATCTGGTGATTTTGCTCTATATGCTCGTTGCAAAAAAGAGTCACACCTTAAGAAGCGCAGGGGAAAGATAATATATATTTGTGCTGCTAAATCAACACAAAATAGAAAATTTAAAAAAAACAATAAGTGTAAATATTGTGGGTGTGCAAAGTCTGATCACACAAGTGATTAATTTTTAGCCAAAGGGCTAGTTGATTACTTTGTTATAAAACTCTATGTGTTTTATAAGCTTACTTTTGTTGGTAAATTCACTTGTAACTAAATTATAAGCGTTTTGTCCAAGAGTCTCTCTTAAATTTTTGTCAGCTAGTAAACGTTCTATTTGAGTTACAAGGTCGTTGACGTTATTTTTTTCAAACACGAGCCCTGTTTTTTCGTGAAAAAGTAAAATATTAACAGCAGTTGCCCCAATAATTGGTTTTTTCATAAGCGCTGCTTCGACATAAACAATTGGAAGCCCTTCTGTATTACTTGTAAGAACTTTTATATCAGAGTAAAAAAGTATTTCTGGAATTTTAGATGTTACCTCAAGAAAGTGAATATATTTTGATATCCCCATAGAATCTACAAGTGATTTATAAAGTTTTTTATTTGGCCCATCTCCTACAAGCATAACGTCTAGAGATCTATTTTTTTCTTGAACTAATATCTTTATCGCTTGAAGTAATAATGGGTGGTTTTTGTGTGAAATATTTTTATAAAAGTGTGCTATCATGCATAAAATAGGGCCCCCTGAAAGTGTGACACCAAAATCTTTTAAAAAAAATTCTTCACGAGTTTGTGTTGTGTGAAAATTAATAAAAGGGGCTTGATTAATAAACGGGGGGATATAAATTATCTCTTTTATATTTAAATTATTATGTTTATTTTGATTAATAATATTTTGTGAAATCTCTGGATTGACCCCAATAATACCATTTATATTTTTAAGAAAAGATAAAGATAATTTGTCTTGAATATGATGTGTGTAAATAACAAAAAGTTTTAATTTTCTTGCTGTTAATTTTCTTGTTAACTTTGCAGCACGAGTATCACGCTTGCAGTTGCAGTGAACAAGTGTAATGTTATTTTGAACACATAGTTTTTTTAGGTAAAAAGAGAGAAATAATGTAAATATATTTTTGAATTTATATAGATAATTAAAATATTTTGGGGTAACAAAAAATTTTAATTTTTCTTGTTCTAGCGCTTTTGCAAGAGGTGAATTATAGAGTGCCAGAAAATAGACGTTATAATTATGTGTCAAAAGCTCTTTATAGTGATTAATCGCATGAATTTCGCCCCCTCCAAGCCCATTAATTGTAGAAATAATAAGAATGTTCATTAGATAATTTTATTTAAAGATTAGCTAAAGTAATAAAATTATAATTTGGGTTTACCGTCATTACAAGATACCCTCGAGTGAAACATAAAATGCTTTTAAACCCAAGCTCTTTTAAAAAATTATATATTAAGTTTTTACTGTTAATATCTTGATTTTCTTGTTCTGTGTGACCTGTTTTAGTGTTAGATATAATCTCTATTTCTATAAATTCCCCAAGTGTTTCTAGCGCGTCTATAGATATTTCTAGTGATTTATAAATATAAATTTTACGTGTTTTATTAATTATAACTTTGGGCATATATCCCAAAACAGATAAAAAATCTAAAATATCTAGGAATTGTGTTTTTGTGTGATTAATATTTAAAGAATATTCTTGTGCATGAAGCATATTATCTTGAGTATCAAGAACTCTTTTTTTTATGTAAAGTGTTTGTGTGTTGTCTATTATTCTTAATCTAAAACTTGTGTCTGTATCTAAAAAACCCTCAGGTGATAAAAAAAATAAAGAATTAGTTTTATGATCAAAATAGTAATCTGTAATTTTAATCTCTTTTGATTTAATGTTTTTTTGACTTAGCCAGTGTGTAAGTGTATCTGTTTGTTCTTGTGTTGGGCGAAATTTAATCTCTATCTCTTTGTTCATGCTTTAATCTTTTGTTTTGAAATTTTATAAGTAATAAGTTAACTATCTGTATTATCTTTAAGTATTTAGATTTTTCAAGTTATTTTATAAACAATAGAGAACACAGTTCGAAATTATATATACTCCAAAAATATTTGATGTTTGGTTTTTAATTTTAAAGGGGAATTTTATGAAGATATTTTTTAAGTGTGTAGGGGCTATATTTATAAGTTTTGTATTTTTAAATGATTGTTTTTTGATGCAAAAAAGTGCTGGATCTGGCGAAAAACAAGAACCCGAGGAAAGAGTGAGAATCTGTGGTGATATAGAGGCTTTAAAAGGGCCTGCTGGTAGATATAGATATGCTGATTTTGAGGAAAAACAAAGAGCTTTAAAAGAGGCTAAAAGACGCAAAGAAGAAGCCCAAGGCGCTTTAGTTGAACAGACTAGTGAATACAAATATGCTGATATAGACGCTCGATTTAATGCTTTGAGTTGGGTTGAAACATTACGTCAAAGAGGTTCTGATCTTTTTTTATTTAATCAGTGGCTTTTGGACCATGATGATATTGGAAAAGTTAGGGCATCTGTAGAAAGAGAAAATATAGAAAAAAAAAGAGAGATAGAGGATTTGTTGGCTAGGCTTGATGAATTTATGCGAGATGAATCTAATATTGAAGTGGATAGGCAGTTGGAAAATAGTGTTATAGAAAGATTAAGAGATTATGTAATTTTTATTGCACACTTGCAGGAACGTATATGGGCAAACAAAAGAATTAGCCAAAATTTATTAACCCATGATTTGGCTTATATCCCAGAAGCGCGTTTAGAAACAGGAATTATTGGATCTAATGTTTATAAAAGATATTTATATGTTTTGGGTATTTTATTAAGAAGGCAAAATGTTAGTGCTATTGTTTTAGGGGAGTGTGATCAATTGATTTTTTATATGAGACTTCTATTGAATAGTGTTAATAATATGTTGTTAATGAGACATGTTGAATTGTCATTGCAAATAAGGGAGTTATTTTATCGTGTAATAGAGATTATAAACTGGTATCTAGATAGGATTAGATCTAGGCAATTAAGAAGAGAGGCGCATATTAAACAGACTATTTTAGAGGGTAGATTATTATCATTTGAACCTACAGTTGGAAAGGCTGGAACGGGCCGTAAGAGCTTGCAACCAGAAAAATTTGTGGCTATTGCATTAAAGACAAAAAGAGATAAAGAATATTATGAAAATAGATTATTTGATGCTTATGGTAAATTATATTGGTTTGCACCTGATTCACATCAATATAGGAGGGCTCGGAGAGAAATGGTGGTATGTAACGAGATGTTATTATCTTTAAGGCGCCCTGAACCTATAGTTAGCGAGCCCATAGTGGTATTTCCTGAAGTAGGTGTGTTGTCTGCACCTACAAGAGGTGTTGCTAAATTAGAATCTTACGAACGAAGGATGAGAAAGGTTTCTAGTTTTGTAGATGAGGTTTTTTCTCATTATCAAGATGTGCCAGATGTTGGATCGTTAAGAGCCAGAGATGAAAGAATAAGAAGAAAAATTGAACGGCTTTTAGATAAGTATAAAAAATTGGGCTCTTCTGGAGATTTAGAGCAGCAAGAATTTGAAGAAACAGGAAGGTTATTAAAAGAAAAAATTAAAAAGTATAGAGAATTTGCAAGAGACTTAACTAATATTTTGGATTCTAAAAGAAAAGAGATGGTATCTTCTGTGCCAGTTAGGGGTGAGCGTGAAGAGCCTTTTAGATTACCCACTATTGTTGTGCCACAAAAAAAGAAAGATCCTGTTAGAAGACCACCTGTGAAGTTACCACCTATAGAATAAAGTCCCATAGAAAATAGCTTTTATTTTTAAGAGAACAGGAAGCGCTTATACGCTTCCTGTTATTCTTTTTTATGTTATACTTTTCTTTACCTGAATTTATTAATTAAAGAATAATTATTATAGGGGGTTGTATTATGTTATTTTGGGTCTGGTTACCCAATTTTTTAACTTTAACACGAGTTATACTTACGCCGGTAATTTCTTGGCTGTTTATCTTGGGCGAAGGATATATGTTTTTTGCAGCTCTTTTATTTACATTGGCTGCTTTTACAGATAGTTGTGATGGTTATTGTGCACGCACGTATGGCTCTTGTAGTAAGCTTGGTAGTATTCTTGACCCTCTGGCTGATAAGATATTAGTTACGACGATGTTTATTTTATTTTGGTGGGGAAGAACTATTGAGGGATGGTGGCTTATCTGTATGATACTTCGGGATATTGTTGTAACCAGTTTACGTTTATATTTGACTTTTATTGGTAAATCTCTTAATGTAACTTTTATTGCTAAAAGCAAGACAGCTTTGCAATTTTTAGTTATAAATATTTTATTTATTTGGCAAACTGTATATTATTATGGCAAAACTGCGTGGTGGTATAACACTGGGACTATTGCTATTAAAATATTTATGTATTTTGTTTTATTCTTAACGCTTTACTCTGGACTAGATTATGTGTACAGAACTTTCGTTATTCTTAAAAAAAATAATTAAAAAAACAGATAGAAAACCCTATTGTGAAATATTTATGTCTCTTTTGGCTACATGTGGGGGATTAGGATATGCCCCAATTATGCCTGGAACTATAGCCAGTGCTGTTACGGCTGTAATACTTTTTTTTATGTCCCCATTATCTTGGATGTCTTATTTTTTAATATTTAGTTTTTTATTTATAGCTGGACTTGTGAGTTCTAATTGTGTTGTACGAATCTGGGGGATCCGTGACCCGTCATGTGTTGTGATTGATGAAGTTTGTGGCATGTATCTTGCACTTATGTTTACACCAAAAATTTTTGTCTGTTATTTGTGTACTTTTTTAATCTTTAGATTTTTTGACATTTTAAAGGTTTCTATTATAAAAACTGTCGAAAAAATACTGTCCGGTGGATTTGGTATTATGATGGATGATTTTGTTGCAGCTGGGTTTACGCTTATTTTGTTTCAAATGATTTTTAGAATTTCTCTTTTCTTTTCGTAATTTTTGATAAGTTTGTTTGATTTTTAGCCATAAGTCTTTCTTGTGTAAGTAGAGAAAGCCAAGTATACTTACATATATTTAATTTATTGGATGGGGGAATGTGTAGTAAATTTATAAAACCTGTTTGTGGGAAGGGTAATAGATGGTCGGAAGTGGAGATAGTGAGAAACAGGGAGCATCAGTCTCGTTATTATCAGCTTTATCTATAGAGAAAGAGTTAAAAACTTCATTTCTTGATTATGCGATGTCTGTGATAGTAAGTAGGGCGTTACCTGATGTTAGAGATGGACTTAAACCTGTGCATAGAAGAATTCTTTATGCTATGCACAAGCTTGGTTACTATCATGATCGGGCTTATCGTAAGTCAGCAACTGTGGTTGGTGAAGTAATCGGACATTATCATCCACATGGCGATGCGGCTATTTATCAGTCGATGGTTGGGTTAGTTCAGACATTTTCTAAAAGGTATCCAATATTAGATGGGCAGGGAAACTGGGGTTCGATTGACGGTGATAATGCTGCAGCTATGCGATACACAGAAGTACGCATGGCAAAAATTACACAAGAGTTATTAGAAGATATAGAAAAAGAGACTGTTTATTTTGTTCCAAATTTTGACGAGAGTCGCCTTGAACCAACTGTTCTTCCAAGTAAGATTCCTAATCTTTTAATAAATGGGAGCACTGGTATTGCTGTTGGTATGGCGACCTCTGTGCCCCCACATAATTTAGGTGAAGTAATAGATGCTTGTAAAGAATTACTTTTACGCCCAGAGGTTTCTGATGAACGTCTTTTTGAATTAATCCCGGGGCCTGATTTCCCTACTGGAGGTATAATCTGTGGTCGCAAGGGGATTATTAAGGGTTATCAAACAGGACATGGGCAGTGTGTGATTAGGGGTGTTATAGATATCGAAGAGGGGAAAAAGCACCAGTCACTTGTGATTTCACAAATCCCTTATCAAGTTAATAAAGCTGATTTAATAACACAAATAGCAGACCTTGTGAAAGATAAAGTTATAGAGGGGATAATAAATATTCGGGATGAATCTGATAGGCATGGGATTCGTGTTGTTATAGAGTTAAAGCGGGGTGAGATTCCTCAGGTGATTCTTAATCAACTTTATAAGCACACTTCGTTACAAATATCTATGTCTATTATTATGCTTGCTTTACACAATAATAGACCACTGTTTTTTACTTTACGTGAGATGCTTGATCACTTTTTATTGCACAGAAAAGAGATAATTACCCGCAAGTCAGAATTTGATCTTGCTAAAAGTAAATCACGTGCCCATATTCTTGATGGATTACTTATTGCCCTTAGCAATATAGATGCTGTTGTAAATATTATTAAAAGTTCTCAATCAGCCCAAGAGGCTATCTCTGGGCTTGGGTCTAAATTTAGTTTTTCACAAGAACAGTCCCAAGCTATTCTTGAAATGAGATTACAAAGGTTAACTGGGTTAGAGCGTGATAAACTTTCTGTTGAACTTAAAGATGTAAAAATTTTTATAAAGAAATTAGAAAAAATCTTAAGTGACGAAAGTGAACTGAAAAAAGAGATAATAAAAGAGCTTGATTATATTAAAACTCAATATGCTGATGTGCGTAAAACAAAAATAGAGATGTCTCTTGAAGGTTTTAGTGATGAAGATTTAATACCAGATCAAGATGTTGTTGTTACACTTACCCGTAGGGGGTATATAAAACGGGTTCCGCTTGATACCTATTCTTTACAGCATCGTGGTGGCAAAGGCAAGAAAGGTACAGCCGATCTAGAGGAAGCAGATGATATAATGCAAGATGTTTTTGTCACAAAAAATCATGATGAACTTTTATTCTTTACAAGTAGAGGACGAATTTATAGCCAAAAAGTTTATCAGATTCCAGAGGGGTCACGTACAGCACGAGGTCGAGCTATTGTAAATCTTTTGCAATTACCTGAGGGTGAAAAAATAGTAAAATTACTATGTGTTCGAGGGCTTGAAAATAAATTTTTGGTGATGATCACTCGTCATGGGACTATTAAGAAAACAGATGCTATGGAGTTTGCAAAAATTAGAAGCACCGGAATTAGAGCTATTAATCTTGATGATGGCGATGAGTTGGCTTTTTGTGCAGTAAGCTCAGGTAATGATTCTATAATTATAGCTACGCATAATGGGCAAGGGATTAGATTTAAAGAGACAGAGGTTAGGTCTATGGGCCGTCAAGCTGCTGGTGTTAGGGGTATAGACTTAAGAGAGGGTGATAGTGTTGTTGGTATGGAAGTTATCACAGATGGTGGAGATTTACTTTTTGCCACTTCGCTTGGATTTGGTAAAAGAGTAAAGATTAATGACTTTCGTGTTGCCCACCGTGGGGGCATTGGTGTGCGAACTATTCCGACTGGTGATCGAAATGGATATGTTATTGGGCTTGCACAGGTGACGGATAATTCGCATCTATTGCTTATAGATTCAAATGGTAAGATTATTAGACTCTCCCCACAGGAAGTACGTATTGTAGGTCGACAGGCTAAAGGCGTAAGGCTTGTTCGTCTTGATCCTGAACAGACACTGGTTTCATTTGTTGCTTTTGAAGGGGAGGGTGATGAACCTTCTGGAATATTAGCAGATGGGGATAAAGTGCAAACAAGTATAGAGTTGCCCGAGCCTGAGGTTGAGCCAGATGAAGATGAGGGTAAAACATAATGGGTCAAAGTAGTTTTGATAATAGACAGATACTTTTGCATCTGTTTTTGATTCCAGAGATTGGGCCTGTAACTATAATAAAAATAATTAAGGGGGTCTATAAAACTAGACACCCAGAGCTTTTTAATATAGAACTTAGTGATATTATTAACTCTCAAGATAATTTAGATCTTTCTTGTATTTATAATTTTAGTTCTAGTGATTTTATAAAAAAATGTGAGCTGACAGAAAAGATTTCTAGTAATTTAGTGACTTCTCTTAGAGACAAAAAAGATTTTTTAAAAGAGTGCGAGCTAATAGCAAAACATAAAATTAAAGTTTTAACTATTCTTGATAAAGAGTACCCAGATATTTTAAGTCAAATTCATCAGCCCCCTATTATTCTTTACATTAAGGGGGGGGCGTTTACCCAAAATGCTAAACGATTAGCTATAGTTGGTTCTCGAAGGGCGGATAGTTATGCACAGGATGTTATAAATGCTCTTGTTCCCCAGCTTGTGAATCACAATTGGGAGATAGTAAGTGGTGGAGCTCTTGGTGTAGATACGATGGCTCACAAAGCTACAGTGAAATCTAAAGGGAAGACTATAGTAGTTTTGGGTTCAGGCTTTTTAAATTTTTATCCGGAGAGTAATAAAGGGCTTTTTAGTCAGATTATCTTTAGTGATGGTATTATAGTTTCGCCATTCTCGCTCAATACACCCCCAGATAAAGGGACTTTTCCTGCGCGTAATAGAATTATATCTGGACTAAGCCATGGGTGTGTTGTTGTTCGTGCTGCTCAAAGAAGTGGGGCACTTATTACTGCTCATTGCGCTCTTGACCAGGGCCGACAGGTTTTTTCTGTTCCTGGTTCTGTTCATGATGATTTAAGTGCAGGATGTCATGCCCT
>Ga0233425_10008531_pt1 | contig 13567 bp, 10 predicted proteins | sample Watercolumn_Towu_2_FD_181712 | JGI IMG/M metagenome (GOLD analysis project Ga0233425, IMG submission 181712) | Freshwater microbial communities from Lake Towuti, South Sulawesi, Indonesia - Watercolumn_Towuti2014_140_MG | ecosystem: Environmental > Aquatic > Freshwater > Lake | place...
CGGCGACGCCGGTGCCCGCGGCGCCGTCGGGCGTGTCGTCCGGCTCCTCGGCGTCCGTTCCGGTCGCGCATGCGGCGACGACCAGGGCGACGCCGACGCCGGACAGGAGATCCCGCAGCACAGCCGTAGTTTAGCTGGAATCCGCCCCGGAGTCCCGCGCCGCGGGGGAGCCTCGCCGCGAGACGGGCGGGACCGCCACGGAAGGTACGCGGGTTTCGAGGAACTCGTCGGCGCGCTCCAGGGCGTCTGCCAGGTCGTCGGCGAGCACGACGCCCGTGGTCGCCATCAGGTCCGCCCGGTCCATCAGCGTGCGCGGTTGGGCCTGAGCGCCGACGACGACTGCCAGCGCGTTGCGCGCGTGCAGCCTGCCGAGGGCGCTCTCGAGGTTCACGATGCCGGTCGCGTCCATCGCGGGCACTTGCGACACGTCGAAGATGACGACCTTGGTCTCCTTGCCGATCTCGGAGAAGGTGTGCATCGCCTTCTGAGCCGCACCGAAGAACAACGGGCCCTCGATGCGATAGAGCGTGACGCCCGCGGGCATCTTCACGCCCGCGTAGTGGCCGCCCGCGCCCACGAGCTGCGCGTTCGAAACCTCCGCCATGCGCCGCATGAAGAGCACCGCGGCGAGCATCACGCCCACGGTTACGGACACCACCATGTCGAAGACCACGGTCAGGACGAAGCACGCGGCCAGCACGGCGACGTCGCTCTTGGGGGCGATGCGCGTCATGTGCAGGACGTGGCGGAGCTCGCTCATGTTCCACGCGATGAGCAGCAGCAGGGCCGCCAGCGACGCCATGGGCAGGTGACCGAGCAGCGGCGCCAGCGCGAGCACCGCGGCCAGCACGAACAGCGAGTGGACCACTGCGGCGATGGGCGAGCGCGCCCCGTAGCGCACGTTCGTGGCGGTGCGGGCGATGGCGCCCGTGGCGGCGAAGCCGCCGAAGAACGGCACCACCAGGTTGCCGATGCCCTGGGCGATCAGCTCGACATCCGGGTCGTGGCGCGTGCCGGCCATGCCGTCGGCGACCACCGCGGAGAGCAACGACTCGATGGCGCCGAGCATCGCGATGGCGAAGGCAGGGCCGGAGATCTCGCGCAGCAGCTGGAGCGAGAAGCCGAGCGGCTCACCGGCTGGGCCCGGCAGGGTCCAGGGCAGGAGCGGCATGGGCGGGCTGCGCGGGATGCCCGCGTGCGAGACGCCGTCTACCACGTAGCTGAATCGGCTCGCGATGCTGTCGACGTGGAAGCCGGGCACGACGCGCTCGAGGCCGAACGCGACGGCGCCGCCGGTCGCGAGGGCCACCAGCGGCGCCGGGACCTTCTGCGTGACCTTGGGCCACAGGATCAAGACTGCCAGGGTCAGCGCGGCGATGGCCGCATCCTGCCAGCGTGCGCCCGGCAGTGCCTTCGCCAGCGCGAGCACCCGCTCCGGCGCGTGCTCGGGCATCCGGGCGATCGACAGCCCGAACAGGTCCTTGATCTGGAGCAGCGCGATGACCACGGCGATGCCGGCGGTGAAGCCGCTCACCACGGGGTACGGCACGAACTGCATCAGGCGCCCGAAGCGCGCGATGCCCATCACCACGAGCAGCACCCCCGCGAGCGCCGTCGCCATCAATAGCCCGCCGAGCCCGTAGCGCGTCGAAATGGGCGTGAGCAGCACCACGAACGCCGCGGTCGGCCCCGAGACCTGCACCGGCGAACCACCGAGCAGCGCGATCAGCGCGCCCGCAACGATGGCGGTGTAGAGACCATGCTGCGGTGGCGCGCCACTCGCGACAGCGAGCGCCATGCTGAGCGGCAGGGCGACGATGCCGACGACCACCCCGGCGAGCACGTCCGCGCGCAGATCGCCGGCTCCATAGCCCAAACGCAGGCGGTCACGCAGCGCCGACGCGAGCCGGAGGGCGGTGCCGATGGGGAAGAGGGCCGCGGCCTGCGCTACGCGACGTCGGATCATGCTCCGCGGCGCAGAGCGGCGGGCGCTGTGCGCCGAGAAGGAGGATTCTATGTGCTGCGGTCGCGCTTTGCCAACATCGCTACTTCGTCTTGCAGCCGAGGTAGGTCCCGCCGCCGCAAGCGCAGGCGCAGGGCGGCTTGCCCGGGCAGTTGTAGTCGCAGGGGCAGAGGCAGCTGTCGCTCTGCGCCTGACAGTCGGGCCTGTCGAAGCAGTCGCAGGGGCTGAGGCCCTCGCACGGTGGCATCGCGCACTTCACGGACTGCACGTTCCACGTGCCGCCCTGGCAGCTCGCGGTCGTCTGCGGGGTCCCATCCGCGCACTTGCCGTACGTGCAGACCTGGTAGGGGCTGCTGCACGGGTCACCGGTGCCGCAGGTCGCTCCGGCCTGGGGAGGTGACTCCGGGCAGGGCATCGGCGGCGGCGGGTTGCAGGAGCTCGCGAAGCCCTGCCACTTTCCATTCAGGCACTGCGCCTCCCATGGCGGACAGCAATCTCCTTGGTCGTACTTGCAGCTCGTGCCGCTCGGCAGATCGCAGCTCGAGTCGTTCTGCGGGAACGTGGGCGGGCACGTCGCGGGGTTCCCGCCGAAGCCGCTCACATTGCCCGAGCCTCCCGAGCCGCTCACGTTGCCCGAGCCACCGGAGCCACCGGGGTCGCTGCTGGTGGAGCCCCCACAGGCGGCGAGGGTCGAGGCGACCGAGAGGGTGACGACGAACGGCGCGCGATACTGACGATGACGAGACACCGAGGGCTCCTTGCGGCACAGCCTGTGCCAGAAGACGACAGCCAGATCCGACGGCGCGGCCCAATCCGCGCTTCACGAGGCGGACTCAGCAACCGTCGTGCCAGACCAGACGTCGCTTCACTTCCTCGCGCCGCGCAGCGCGAGGCGACTGACACCACCAGACGCAGCCGGCCCGGCCTCGCCAGTGTTCACGGCGGGGCTGCGTCGCGCACCCCGCGCGGGGACCCAACCCCGCGCTGCCACTGCTCCCTGCGTCGCAGTGAGATTCACTTGGTGATGGGGACGTGCTTGCAGTCGGCGTTCTGCCAGTTGAAGCGCTGCCCCCCGTCGACCATCTCGAAGTCCGTCCACTTCATGGGCTTCAGATCCTGCGCCGTGAGGCCGACCTGGCTCCACTTCGCGGCGGTGTAGTCGTCGGCCATGCCGGTGAAGGTGAGGTTGCCCCCGTCCGAGAGGATCATGCCGTATTTCTTCAGCGCCTTCGCCACGACCTGCGCCGCCGGCTTGAGCCCGCTGATGTCGACCGACGCTTTCATGCGCATGCGCGCGCCGTAGGGCGGCGCCGCCGCGGGTCCGTTGGGCCCGCCGAGGTGCGTGGCCGGGTGGACGTAGATGTCCTTTCGCATCAGCGAGTTCGGCAGGATGAAGCGAATGGCGTGCTCGATGGCGCCGGCCTTCACCTCGTCCGCCGAGAACAGGTGCGCCGCGATGGGCAGCCCCGCCGCATCGGCGCTCGTGCAGCCCTCGCCACGGCCAGAGGGTGGGTACACGGTCTTCAGATCCCACACCGCCTGGCACCCGCCCTGGAACGCGCTCGAGGTGATGTTCGTCCGCCACATCTCGAACAGACGGCACTCGGCCGTGTCGATCACGATCAGGTGGCAGTCTCCGTCGCTCACGCACTGGTAGCCGGTCTCGCCCTCGATGGAGCCGACGGCGGGCACCGGCGGCGGCGCCGGATCGCAGTCGGGGCTGTAGAAGTCGCTGGTTTGGGTGAACGGCTTGTGCGGCGTCGAGGCGTCCGCCGTCAGCACCTTGATCGAGAAGTCGATCTGGAACTTGGCGGCCGCGGTGTGGTTCTGCTGCAGGTAGTTGATGACCGTGTTCGACTCCGAGTCGAGCGCCGCGGTGTCCACCGGCGTGTTCCAGATGGAGCCCGGCGGGAACAGCTGACCCTTGGCGTTGCCGCACGCGTCGAGCGCGCCCGCACCGCCGGTGCTCCCGCCAGCACCGCCGGCGCTGGTACCGCCCGAGCTGGTGCCACCCGAGCTGGTGCCACCTGCGCCCGCGCCACCCGCGCCCGCGCCGCCGGCGCTGGTGCCGCCGCCGCTCACGCCACCGGAGCTCGCGCCGCCGGAGCTAGTGCCGCCGGAGCTCGCACCACCGGAGCTCGCGCCACCGGAGCTCGCGCCACCGGAGCTCGCACCACCGGTGCCCGAGCTTCCCCCGCCGTCATCGCTGCCGCACGCCACGGCCGCCCACACGGCCGCCAGACCCAAGACCCAGGCTCTCCTCATGGTCCACCTCGCGTCGCCGAGCCTATCACGCAGCGACGCACGTGCGCCCGAAGTACACGCATTTTCCGAGCGCGCTGCCCGTGCTAGAGCGCGCGCGCCATGACGAAGCAGGGATGGCTCTGGGGAGCCGGCGCGCTCGCCTCGTTCGTTGCGTGCGCTGTCGCTGAGAAGTCCGAAACCACCGCGCCCGGTGCGTCGAAGCTCGAGAGCGCTCCGGTGCTCGGCGAGCGCTTCGAGCGCACGTTCGCGTGGGGCACGGCAGAGGACGCCTTCAGGCGCACGCCCGCCGTGCCGGAGAGCGTGGTGTACGGACCGAGCGCCGTAGCGGTGGCGCACGACGGCCGTCCACTGGTGCTCGATCGCCTCGCCGGGCGAGTGGTCACGCTGGATGCGACGTCCACACTGCGCAGCGTCGCGACGGTGCCCGTGGACGCGGAGGGCATCGCGGCCGGCGCCGACGGCACCTGGCTCACCTGGAGCCCGGTACGCGCGCGCGTCGCGGTGTTCGACGCTCACGGGCGGGGCGTGGGTGAGCTCGCCGTGCCGCGCGAGCTCATCGACGCCGTGAGCTTCGACCTCGGCATCTCGCGGCGCGTGCGCCTCCGCACCGGCTACCAGGAGACGCTGGAGCTCGGCAGCCCGTCGGCTCCGCTGCCGCTGCCCGTGGCGCTCCGCACCAAGCGCGAGGGCGCGTACCAGCTCGCCGACGGGCGCGGCGTGGCGGCGCGCGCCGGCGCCGGCGGCGCCTCGCTGGTGGTCGTGTCGCAACCCGCCGACGAGGCGGCGCGCAGCCAGATCGAGAAGGAGCTCCCGCTGCCCGGCGCCCCCAGCGCCGCCCGTGTGATCGGCGGCGAGGGGAACGTCGTGTGCGTGAAGAGCGAGCGAGTGACCTCGACGCCGGCGCTCAGCGTGAGCCGGCGCGCGAGCTGCCTCGACGTCACCAGCGGCGCCGTGGTCTTCGACGAGGCGCTGCCCGCGCCAGGGCTCTACGTGCCGCGCACCGAGGTCGCCTTCGGTGCCGGTCGCCTGGCCTTCATCCACCCCACGGAGAAGGGGCTCACCGTCACCAGCGTCGCGGTGTTGGGGAAGGAGGTGGCGCCGTGACCCGCTTGCGCTTCGCGCTTGCCACGCTCGCGGTCGGCATTGCCGCGTCGAGCGGCGCCGCCGCCGTCACGCGCACCGAGGTGATCGTGAAGGCCAAGGCCTTCGCGTTCCACCCCTGGACCGCCAAGAGCGCCAACACCACCGCCTCGTGCAACGCCGCCTACAAGAGCGTGTACGCGCCCGGCGACTACATGGGTCTGCCCTACGACTGGGGCGGGCACATGTCGCTCTTCACCTTCGACCAGCAGATTGCACAGGGCTACGGCGCGGGCTCCTACCCCGCCGACGGCATCCTGAGCTGCACGTCGGGGGTCGATTGCTCGGGCTTCGTCAGCCAGGCCTGGAGCTCCGGCCACTACACCACGTCCAGCGTGGACCAGATCTCGTCGGTGATCAGCAAGGCGCAGATGCTGCCCGGCGACATCTTCAACGACGCCGGCAACCACATGGCGATGTACAGCCACCTGCTCGGGAGCGGCGAGCCCGCTCTCTACGAGTCGGTGTTCTACAACGTGCACTACAGCCTGCCGGGCTGGTCGTGGCTGAACGGCTACGTGCCGCGCCGCTACAAGAACATCACCGGTACCACGGCCGACGACCCCACGGGCACCACCGAGAAGCCCATCGCCATCGGCAGCTTCCCCTTCGTCGATTCGCGCAACACCGCGCAGTCGCCGAGCGACGTGCTGGACGGCTGCGGCGCCGACCCGAGCGTGTCCGAGTCGGGCCCGGAGTACATCTACAAGGTCACGCTGACCAAGCCCGGAACGCTCAGCGTCAGCGTGCAGGACGACGTGGGCGTCGACATCGACGTGCACCTCTACACGTCCATGAACACCAGCGACTGCGTCGCGCGCCACGACACCAGCTTCACGAAGGCGCTGGACTGCGGCACCTACTACGTGGTTGCCGACACCTTCAGCAAGTCGGGCAGCGCGCTGAGCGGCGCCTTCACGCTGACCGTGAATTTCACGCCGTCGAGCGGCCAGGCCTGCGGCGCCGGCCCCAAGCAGTACCAGTTCGAGGGCGGGCCCAACGACGCCTGCTCCTACCCTGGCAACAAGAGCTTGCCGTTCTGCAACCCGAACCTGGGCGTGGACACCTGCCTCTACACCTCGACGTCGAGCTTCTGCAGCAAGCCCTGCGCGAGCGTGGCCGACTGCGGCGCGTTTCCTGGCGGCTGCTGCGCCGACATCGGCGCGGGCGAGAAGTACTGCATGCCGTCGAGCAAGTGCGGCGGCGGCACGCCCGACTCGGGCGTCACGCCCAAGCCGGACGCGGGCGGCGACCCGAGCGACGCGAGCGTCGGCGGGGCGGCGGGGTCGGCCGGCTCGAGCGGCGCCGCGGGCGCAGGCGGCGGCTTCGCGGGCAGCGCCGGCGCCACCGCCGGCGGCGCGGGCGGCGGCACGCCGGGCTTCGGTGGCGGGTCCGCAGCCGGTGGCGGCCCCAGCGGGGTCGGCGGCGCGCAGGCCAGCGGGAGCGCGGGTGACGACTCTTCGTGCAGCGTGGGCAAGCGTCCGCAGCCGACGCCTTGGTGGGCGCTCTTCGGGGCGCTCGCGCTCTTGGCTCGGCGGCGTCGGGGCTGACGCGACCGCCGCAACCCTGCTGGCGTGAGCTACTTCGGCTTCACCACCAGCGGGCGCATCATCTCGTTGTCCTCGTGCTCCAGGATGTGGCAGTGCCACACGTAGTCGCCCGCGAGATCGAAGGTGGCGATGAGGCGCGTGATCTCGCCGGGGTTGGCCATCACCGTGTCCTTGAAGCCGGACTCGGACGAATGGGCCGGCGCTGGTGAGCCCGAGATGAAGTCCTCGACCTTGGGCTTCGTGCCCTGGGCCTTCAGGAACTTCATCCAGGCTTCGTGGTAGCCGTCGGCGTCGAAGGGCGTGCGATCGAGGACCTGGAACATCACCAGGTGCAGGTGGATGGGGTGCGCGTCGGCGGTCAGGTTGAAGACGCGCCAAACCTCGGTGTCGCCGGCGGTGGGTGTCTCCGTGGCTGCGGCGCTCCACTCGAGCGGGCCTTTGTCGGGCGTGCCGAGCGCGGCCTCGACCGGGATGTCCTCGGGCTCGTACACCTCCTCGCTGAGGGTGAGGTCTCGGGGCGCGAGCGTGGTGGCGAGGGGTGAGACGACCGGGAGCGAGGTGGGGATGGCGCCGGGCTTGCCGTCGTTCGTGGCGGTGACCACGCGGAGCTGCAGCACCAGGCCCGTGGTGGCTGGGTTCGAGGGGTCCTGGTCGGCGGCGAGGCCCTTGAACGGCTCGTCCGGACCCCGGTTCAGGAGCGTGATCACCTCACCGGGGCTGCGGTCCTTCAGGTCCACCAGCACGTCGGCGCGCTCGCCTGGACCCAGCACGACTTCGCTCCGCTTCACCGGCGCACCAGAGAGGAAACCGCCGTCGTTGCCGATCTGATGGAAGTCGATCTTCTTGTCGAACGCGAGCCGGAGCGTGCGTGCGTTGCAGCCGTTGAGCAGGCGGAAGCGGTAGAGCCGGTGCTCCACCTCGGCGTACGGCCAGACGCGCCCGTTGACCATCATCGTGTCGCCGAACGCCTCCGGGTTCCAGAAGGGGTGGACGGAGGTCTGGGGCATGAACGGCCCCTTGTAGCCGTCGAACTCCTCACGGCTCTTCGGGTAGCGTAGCGACCCGTCGTCGAAGAACGCGCGATCTTGGATGGCGAGCGGGATCTCGTAGTAGCGCATGCCGGCGCTGTCGCCGGCCTTGGGCGCCGGTCCGGGCAGACCCAGCCCGTCCTCTTCCGCGTCGCGCAAGAGGTAGAAGCCCGCCATGCCGGCGTAGACGTTCAGGCGCGTGATGCCGAGGGCGTGGTCGTGGTACCAGAGCGTGCTCGCGCGCTGATCGTTGGGGTACTCGAACGACGCGGCGCCCGCGCCCACGTCCTTGGTGGTGCCGAAGTGCGTGCCCTTCGTCGCGTAGCCGGACGGAATGTTCTTGGCGTTCGGCAACCACCACGCCTCGGGGTGGCCGTCGCTGACGGCTGGGCTGTGCCCGCCGTGCAGGTGGGTGACGATGGGCACGGGGCCCGTGTACGCCGTGCTCGTCATGCCCGGCGGGTTGGCCCAGTGCAACGTCGGGTCCACCGTGAGCAGGTGCGGGAGGTAGCTCCCGCTCGCATCGACCAGGTCGTTGACCCACTTCACGCGCACCGGTTCGCCCTTGCGCGCTTCGAGGGTGAAGGCGGGCGTGTGGAACGTCTCTGGTGCGCTGGGCTTGCCGTAGCCCCAGACCTTGGTCTTCGGTAGCCCCAGTGGTAACAGCTGTTGCTCGAGCTGACGCACCGCGATCTCGTACTCGGTCACGTTCCCGGTCTTCCCCATCGGGGGCATGGCGGGCGGGACCACCAGCGCTTGCTGGAACTTCGGGATCACGAGGGGGTCGAGGGGCTCGGGCGCGCCCGCCGCGCCGCCGGTGCCAGCAGCGCCGCCGGTCGCGCCGCCGGCGCCGGTTCCTCCACTGCCACCGCTCCCAGCGCTCCCGCCGCCGGCCGACGCGTCGTCGCCGCCGGTGCCGCTCGTGCCGCCGGTCTCGCCGAGCCCCTCCTCGTCGTCCGCGCAGCTCGTACCTCCCAGCGCCACCACGCCGAGCAAGGAGAGAGAGAGCACTGCGCCGACTAGCTTGCTGGATCTCGCTGCCATGATGGTGGGCCGCGAGCACGCGGTGTGCCATCGGGAGAAGTGCGCCCAGTCGGTACGCACGTCGCGCAAGCCTCGCGCTCGGACGAGCAGGTCCGGCAACGGCTGCAGCTCAGAACGCGCCGCTCAGGGCGAGCCCACCCGCTCGCGGCCCGATCACCGGCACGATCTGCGTATGGCGCGCGGCCTTCTCCGGCGCCGAGCCGCCGCTCGAGAGCAACAGGACGACGCCCGCGCCGACCCCCACGGCGCCCACGGCGAATCCGATGGTGGAGAACGTCGCGGCGCTCTTGGCCTCGTCGCGCAGGTCGAGGCCCTTCTGCGTGCAACGGTTCGAGTCGCTCTGCCCGATGGCCTCACCGCAGTGATCTTCGGACTCGCTCTTCTTCGAGAACGTGCGGAGCCCGAAGTAGCTGCCGACGCCCACGCCCACCACACCCACGCCGAGCGCCACCCAGCCCAGCGTGCTTCCGCCGCTCGAGCGCGCCTTCGGCGCGGGATCGCTGGCGGGCGCCTTCTCGGGCCGGGGAGCCTTCTCCGGCACGCTGGCGGGCGCCGCTTCCTCGGCTTCCAGCGCCGGGACCTCCACGCTGGTCGTCCCGGCCTCGTCCCGGATCTCGAGCTGCTTGGTCCACGCCTTCTTGCCGGGTGCAGAGACCTTCACGTCGCGCGTGCCGGGGTCGATGGGCAGCGCCGTGCCGAGCACGCCGGCGCTGATCGCGGTGCCGTCGATCTCGAGCGTCGCTCCCTCCAGCCCCTTGGGCAGCGTGAAGCGCACGCGCGCGAGGCGCTTCTCGAGCTTCTCCGCGCTCTTCTTGGCGAGCTTCTCGCGCTCCTTGCTCTTCTCGCGCTTGGCGATGGCCGCGGCCTCGTTGAACTCCGCCCAGGCGCTCGCGGTCTTTCCCTGCTCGGCGTGGCAGGTCGCCAAGTTCAGCAGCGTGCCGAGCCGCTGCGAGAGCTTGAGGCTCTCCGCCAGCTTGGGGCACGCCTCGTCCCACTTCTTGTCGGCCATCAGCCGCCTGCCGTCGTCGAACAGCGCGTCGGCGGCGGCCTTGTCCGCGGCGGACTCCTGCGCGAGCGCGAGCTGGGAGCAGGTCAGGGCCGCGGCGAAGGAGAGCAGCGAGCGTCCGAACATCAGTAGCTGTCCTTCAGGAGGTCGTCGGAGCTCTTCTTGGGTCGAACGCTGGGCGCCGGTTTCTTCGCTGCGGGCAGCGCGCTCGCGCTCGACGCGGGAACGGCGCTCGGGGTGGGAGCGGCGCTCGGCGCGGGCGCGACGCTGGACGGTGGCGCGGCGCTCGCGATGGCGGGCGGCGTGGCGCTCGCGGCGGGCTCGGGCGGCGTGGCGCTCGGCGTCGGCGCGGGCACGACCGGCAGCGGCGCCGCGGCCGCCGCGGCGGAAGGCGCCCCTGCCTCGCCTTCGCCGCGGCTCAGCGCCAGCGCCGCCGCCAAGCCGAGACCGACCAGCACCACGGCGCCCACAGCCAAGAAGAGGCCGCGGCGCTTGGGCCGAAACTCCGCCGCTGCAGCCTGCGTGACCGGCCCCACGGTACCGACCGTGAGATCTTCGCTCGCGAGCCGGCGCTGGAGGGGCCGCGTGAGATCGTCGTCGCTGCCTGCAGGCGGCGGGAGCGGCGCGGGAGCGGGCGCCGGGCTCGGGGCGCCGAGCTGGCCGCCGACGAGCAGCGCCGTGATGCGCTGCACGCTCGGCTGGGACGCGGGCGTGCCGAAGGCAGCGAGCGCCAGCGCGAGCTCCGCGACGTTGCGATAGCGGCGCTCGCGGTCCCGCTCCAGGCAGCGGTCGATGACCTGAGCGAGGCCGTCGGGCACGTCGCTCCGCGTGTCGCGGATCGGCGAGGGCACGTGGAGCAGCACCTTGCCGATCGTCTCGCCCATGGTGGTGCCGGCGAACGGGCTCTTTCCGTCGAGCAGCTGGTAGAGGATCACGCCGAGCGACCAGATGTCCGTGCGCGCGTCGACGTTCTTGGCGTTCTGCACTTGCTCGGGCGACATGTAGCGCGGTGAGCCCAGCATGGTCGCGGTGGCGGTCAGGTCCTCTTCGGTGCTCTCGTCCGTCGCCATCAGCTTGCTGATGCCGAAATCGAGCACCTTCACCTCGCGCGGGCGCCCTGCCCTCTGGCACAAGAACAGGTTGCTCGGCTTCAGATCACGGTGGACGATGCCGACGGCGTGGGCTTCGGCGATGCCCTCGATGGCCTGGAGCAAGAGGTCGATGGTCTCGCCCACCTGCAGCCGCCCTCGCGCTTTGAGCTCGTGGCCGAGGTCGTGACCGGTCAAGTGCTCCATCACCATGTACGGGGCGCCGTCGGGGAGCGTCCCGCAGTCGAAGACCCGACACACGTGGGTCGACTCGATGCGCGCCGCGGCGCGCGCCTCACGCAGGAAGCGCTCCACGCTCTGATCGTGCCGCGCGTCGGAGAGCAGGAACTTGATGGCGCAGCGTTGGCCGAGCTGCATGTGCTCCGCAGCGACGACGACTCCCATGCCGCCCGCTGCCAGGATCTCGAGCACGCGGTACTTTTCCGCGACCAGGTCTCCGACCTGCACGGGCGAGCGCTCTGCGGCGCTCTTCTTGCTCGTGCCGCCCGTCGAACCGCCGGAGCCGTACCCCGAGGACATGAGCGCTCAGGATAGCTGCCCACGCCGGGAGCACCAAGCCTCCGCTTTCGCGCTATGCTCGCGAGTCAGTGTCTCCCCGCTCGTGTCCGTCATGGGTCGTGGTCGCCGCCGCGGTGATCAGCCTGGGGTGTGCGCAGATCGCGGGCCTCGAGGACGGTGAGCTCGCTGGCGGGTCCAGCGGCGGGGGTGCGACGGCCAACGACAAGTACGGCAAGGAGGTCCTCGCCGATGGCCCCGTCGCCTACTACCGCCTGGACGACGCCGTCGGCTCGACGAGCGCCGAGGACGCGTCCGGCAACGGGCACCACGGCAGCGCCAGCGCGAAGGTGGTGTTCGGCGCGACGGGTGCCGTCGCCGGGCACACCGCCGCGTCGTTCGATGGTGTGAGCAGCGTGACCGTTGGCGACTCGTTCGACTTCGCCGGACAAGCGCCGATGAGCGTCGAGGCCTGGATCTGGCCGCTCGCCGACGACGGCGGCTTCCTCGGCAAGGGCTACTACGAGCCCGGCACCGGCTACGACGGCTGGTTCCTGGCCGAAGGCTCGGACGATCTGCAGTGCATCCGCGGCGGCGCCGGGGTGATCCTGAGCAAGCTCTCGAAGACCGAGTACACGCACGTCGTGATGACCTTCGACGGGACGAGCCTGGTCGCGTACCTGAACGGCGCGAAGGCGAAGACCACCCCGACGACCACCGCCGTGATCGATCACCCGAACCCCTTCCAGCTGGGCGCGGTGAACGAGTGGCAGTCGATGGTCGGCAGCCTGGACGAGGTCGCGCTGTACGACAAGGCGCTGTCCCCCGAGCGAATCGCCGCCCACTACGCCGCCGCGAAGTAGCATGAAAGCCGCGGTCGAGATCGAGCTCACGGTGCTGTGGGGCGACATGGACGCCCTCGGCCACGTCAACAACGCCGTCTACGCGCGCTGGCTCGAGCAGGCGCGCATCGCCTACTTCGAGCGCGTCGGGCTGGTCGGCGGCGGCAGCGTAGGTCCCATCCTGGCGCGCCAGGCCATCGACTTCGTGCAGCCCGTCGTCTACCCCGACCGGGTGCGCGTGGCCGTCGGCGTGTCGCGCATCGGCACCACTTCCGTCACGCTGAGCTACGTCGCGACCAGCGCTGCGAAGCAGGGCGCGGTGGTGATGCGAGCGGAGAGCATCATCGTGGTGTTCGACTACGCCGAAGGTCGAAAGACGCCCGTGAGCGCGGAGCTGCGGACGAAGATCGAGGAGCTTGCATGTTCGACGCCGACTGCCTCGTGATCGGGGCGGGCATCGCCGGCCTCTCGGCGGCGCGCGAGCTCGCCCGCGCCGGGCAGAGCGTGCTCGTGCTCGAGGCCCGGGACCGCGTGGGCGGGCGCACCTGGAGCGGCGAGCTCGAGGGCGCCGAGGTGGACTACGGTGGCGAGTGGATCGGCGAGGGGCAACCGCTGGTGCACGCTCTGGTCGGCGAGCTCGGCCTCGGCACCTTCCCGACCTTCGACCAGGGCCGCAAGGTGCTCGAGATGCGCGGGCGCATTTCGACCTATTCGGGGACCATCCCGCGTTTGGCGCCGTGGAAGCTGCTGCAAATCCAGGCCGGGATCTGGCTCATCGATGCGCGGGCGAGGCGGCTCGAGCTCGAGCGGCCCTGGGCTCACCCGTGCGCGGCGGATTGGGACGCGAGCACCCTCGAGTCGCTGCGACGCAAGGTGATGTGGAGCTCGGACGCGCGGGCCGCCATGGACGCAGCGCTCCGGACCATCTTCGGCGCGGAGGCGGGGGAGCTCTCGCTCCTGCACATGCTCGCGTACGTGCGCTCGGCGGGCGGGCTCGAGAAGCTGATCTCGACTGAGGGTGGCTTCCAGCACGAGCGCATCCGCGGAGGCGCGCAGGCCATCTGCCTGGCGCTCGCGCGCGAGCTCGGGGCCGGAAGGCTGAAGCTCGCTACGCCCGTCGCGCGG
>Ga0233425_10008532_pt1 | contig 13565 bp, 10 predicted proteins | sample Watercolumn_Towu_2_FD_181712 | JGI IMG/M metagenome (GOLD analysis project Ga0233425, IMG submission 181712) | Freshwater microbial communities from Lake Towuti, South Sulawesi, Indonesia - Watercolumn_Towuti2014_140_MG | ecosystem: Environmental > Aquatic > Freshwater > Lake | place...
AACATTACTCAGTCGGCTCAGGGCAACAAGGATGGTCTATGGACCACCGTCATCGCCGCCGCTATTTTTGTGCCGTGATTTTATTCTGAAGATAATCAAAAACTGCATTGAAAAATGTGGTTTTTTCGTATAGTATTATAGAATGTCGATATTGACTAAAATATTCGGTGACAGTAATGAAAAATTCATAAATTCGCTGGCACCAACCATAGAGAGAATAAATTCTTTTGAGCCGGAATTTGAGAAGCTGTCTGCAGACGGACTGAAAGAGAAGACAGAAGAGTTTAGAAAAAGACTACAAAAAAGTGAGACTCTGGACGATATCTTGCCAGAGGCTTTTGCTTTAGTCAGAGAAGCAGCAAAAAGGACCTTGGGTCAAAGGCATTTTGATGTGCAAATGTTGGGTGGGATTGTTTTGCACCAAGGCAAAACTACTGAAATGAAAACCGGCGAGGGGAAAACCCTAACAGCAACTTTGTCAGCTTACTTAAATGCGCTAGAAGGACAGGGGGTGCACATTGTAACGGTTAACGATTATTTGGCTAAAAGAGATATGGTTTGGATGGGACAGGTTTACAATGCATTGGGAATGTCAGTGGGATGTGTAACAAATGAGTCGGGATATATTTATGACGAAAATTTTAAAGAAGAAGCAAAAGACGACGAAAAAAGAGATGCGATGGGAAGCTTCAAGGTTGTGCAAGAATTTTTGAAACCAGTTAGTAAAAAAGAAGCCTATGCAGCCGACATTACTTATGGTCAAAATAATGAATTTGGTTTTGACTATTTAAGAGATAATATGGTTTATGAATTGGACCAACAGTCTCAGCGAGGCCATAATTTTGCCATCGTTGATGAGGTTGATTCAATTTTAATTGATGAGGCCAGGGTTCCCTTGATAATTTCTGGCCAAGCAGAAGATGCTACGGAAAAATATAAGCAATTTGCTGGAGTTGTCTCTGGGTTGCAAAAGGATGTCGATTACGAATTAGATGAAAAGATGAAAGCAGTTTCTTTTACGGAATCTGGGCAAAGCAAGGCTGTTAGTAAAATTGGTTTTGATCCTTGGCTAGACAACGATATTACGGCAACCCATCAATTGGAATCTGCTCTAAAGGCTAAAGTTTTATTTTTGCGAGACCGCGATTACATGGTAAAAGATGGCGAGATTTTAATTATTGACGAATTTACGGGGAGGATTTTACCGGGTCGTCGCTGGTCGTCGGGCCTGCACCAAGCAGTTGAAGCTAAGGAGGGAGTAAGAGTACAGCCAGAATCAATTACCATGGCCACGATTACTTTTCAGAATTATTTTAGAATGTATAAAAAATTGGCTGGTATGACTGGCACAGCCCTAACTTCGGCTGAAGAATTTGATAAGGTTTATAAATTAGATGTTGTGGCTGTGCCACCCAACAAGCCAATGGCCAGAGAAGATTTCAGAGATAAAATTTATAAAACAGAAAAAGGCAAATTTATAGCTATTATAAAAGAGATTGAAGATATTCATAAAAAAGGCCAACCGATTTTAGTTGGCACAAGATCAGTTGAAAAAAACGAATATTTAGGAAAATTATTAGAAACAAAAGGAATTCCACACGAAATTCTAAATGCTAAAAATCATGAAAGGGAAGGTCAAATTATTGCTCAAGCTGGTAAAAAGGGAGCGGTAACAATTGCTACTAACATGGCAGGTCGTGGAGTAGATATAATTTTGGGAGGAAATCCATCCTTACCAGAAAAATCAGAAGAAATAAAAAGAATAGGAGGCTTGCATGTAATGGGAACAGAGCGTCACGAGGCGAGGAGAATTGATAACCAACTACGAGGCAGATCTGGTAGGCAGGGAGATCCTGGCACCACCCAATTTTTTGTTTCTTTGGAAGATGATTTAATGAGAATTTTTGGAGGGGACCGAATCAAAGGCATTATGACGGCTCTAAATGTGCCAGAAGACGAGCCAATACAGGCAGGCATGATATCTTCGGCCCTTGAGTCTGCCCAAGAAAAAATTGAAGGATTCAACTTTGATGCCAGGCATCATTTGCTAGAATATGATGATGTGCTAAATAAGCATCGAGAAATAATATATAAGAAACGCAAAGCATTCTTAAACGAGCAAGATGAATCAAAGAGAGTCATAAGTTTGCGCGTGCTAGATATGCTTTGGCAAGAGCATTTATCGTATATGGATCATGTTAGAGATTCTGTTAGATTGCGAGCTTTTGGTGGTAGAGATCCTTTAGTAGAATACAAAAATGAGGGCCATAAAGCATTTGGTCAATTGTTAACAGCAATTGATACAACTATTATCGAGAATATGAAGGCGGGAGTGCAAATAAAGCCTAGTCCAGTAGCAAAAACTATGTTGGCTAATTCGGGAAAAAACCAACCTGGTCGCAATGACTTGTGTCCATGTGGTTCTGGTAAAAAGTATAAAAAGTGCCATGGGAAAAATTAAGGGATTCATAATCTTCATTTTAATTACAGCGGCGTTTATTGCCGGAATTTATTTTAAAGATGATGCAATAAAATTATACCAAGATTTAAATAAGCAACTCAAAAATTTTCAGCAGTCAGATGTTGGAAAGATGATAGCTCAAGCAGAAAAGAAAATATTTTCCCCGCCACCCTTGAATGTTGGTGGAATTTTTAAGCCAGTTGTTTTATTGCAAAGTGAAGTTATCAAAGAAACAAATTTACAGCGGCAGGAAAATGGCGACTTGCCAGCGCTCGAAGAAAGTATAATTCTTAATCGGGTTGCATCTGCCAAGGCAGTAGATTTGTTTAAAAATCAGTATTTTGAGCACGTTTCTCCTTCGGGCGTAGGGCCAGGGGATCTAGCACAAAGCTATGGTTACGATTATATTTTAGAGGGAGAGAATTTAATTTTAGGTAATTTTTCTTCAGAGAAAGAGGTGGTGCAAAATTGGATGGATAGTCCTGGACACCGAGCCAATATATTAAACGATCGCTATACAGAAATTGGCGTGGCCATTGTTAAGGGCACATACAATGGCCAAACTGTTTGGATAGGCGTACAGGAATTCGGGCTGCCTTCCTCGGTTTGCGAACAGCCCAGTCAATCTTTTAAAGATCAGATTGACTATAACCAAAGCCAACTGGATATGTTGGCTGGAGAGATTAACGCAAAGAGGCGGGAAATTGAAAAAATTGATCAACGCTCTGCTGTTTATAGCCAAATGGTAGATGATTATAATCAATTGGTACAGTCCTATAATTCTTTGGTGCGAGCTGTTAAGAATTTTATTACGCAATATAACCAGCAAGTAAATAGTTATAATAATTGTGTCGCCGGAAAATAATATGGAAATAGAATTAGAACGAACATTTTTACTAAAATATAAACCAGAAAATTTAGAGCAATCTCCAAGTTGCGAGATCTTAGATATTTATTTTCCAGAAACTTCCGAGCACCCAGTTTTAAGGCTGAGAAGCAGAGATAATAAAAAATTTGAAATGACTAAAAAATTTAGTTGCGGTTCACATGATGGATCAGAACACGAGGAGCACACTATAAAATTATCAAAAGAAGAATTCGATTCATTGGTTAAGCAGGGCGGCAAAAGAATATTTAAAAAAAGATACTACTATGAAACGCCAAATGGAATAAAGGCAGAAGTTGATATTTTTTTAGAAAAACTTAAAGGGTTGTGTGTTGTTGATTTTGAGTTTAACACCAACGAAGAAAAGGAAAAATTTATTCCACCAGATTTTTGTAGCTCAGAAATCACACCAGATATTCAACTCGCCGGAGGAATTTTAGCCGGTGGAGAATATGAGAAGATAGAGAAACACTTAGAACAATATAATTATAAGAAACTATGAGAATTGCAGTAATTTCAGATACGCACAATAATTGGCCAAATTTTCAGAAAGCCTTAAACTGGATAAAGAAAGAAAATATTTCTTTAGTTTTGCATTGCGGAGATATAATGTCACAAGAAATTATTAATGATGCTAAAAAAAATTTTAATGGGGAAATTAAATTTGTTAAAGGAAACGCAGATTGGAATTTAGAGTTACCTGTCAGCCAAGAAGTAGAATTTAACAATAAAAAAATAGTTTTTTGCCATTTTCCAAACGATGCTAAAAAACTTTCCCAATCTGGAAAATATGACATGGTTTTTTATGGTCACACGCATAGGCCATGGGACGAGAAGGTGGGCAACACTCACATGATAAACCCCGGAGAATTGGCTGGACAGTTTTACAAACCATCTTTTGCGGTTTATGATACAAGTAGTGGGGGTTTAGAATTAAAAATTTTGGAAAATATAGCATGATAGTTTATAGATGCGAAAAATGTGATAGGTCTTTTCTCAATGGAGTTGAGCTCTTTAGGCATTTAGAAAATAATCATCCGCCAGTACTGGTCAATGACGAAAAAAAATGTCCAGAATGCAACAACGAAAAAGTTGTTTTTCTGGCCAAGACTTTCGAAATGACTAAAGAAAAATATCATATTTATTACTGCTATCTCTGTAAGATAGCTATGAAAATAGAAAAAAGTTAAAATTAAATATCGCCCTGAACATAATCGAGGGGCGTTTTTTGTTGTATTGACTATTTTGATGAGTAGCAGTATACTGATTACATTACTATGCAGCAGAAATACTATATTTTCATAGTCGTCATTATCCTTGCTATTGTGGCCGGGATTTTTTCATACCCAAATTATTTTAACAAAGGCATTGATTTCTTGAATAATAAATTGGGCTGGACTTTGCCGCATTTTTGGGATAAGCCCTATATTTTAGGGCTGGATTTGCAGGGCGGAGTCACTTTAATCTATCAAGCAGATTTAAGTTCTGTTGCAGATAAGTCTGGCGCAATGTCTGGGCTTAGAGACATTATTGAAAGAAGGGTAAATATGTTTGGGGTTTCAGAACCGGTGGTACAAATTCAGGGTCAAGACAGATTGATTGTTGAATTGCCCGGAGTCACCGATGTCAAACAAGCAATACAAATGATTGGCCAGACGCCATATTTAGAATTTGGAGAGCAAAAAACCGAAGATGAAATTAAGCGTGTTGAAGATGTTTTAAAACAGGTTCAGGACATTCAGAGTAAAGATGGCTCTATACAGGATATCGCCAAAATTAAAGATTGGCAGCTGGCCCTGCAAGGACAAGCCGCGTTTTTTAAACCCACAGAGCTGACTGGAAAATATTTGACAAAAGCAACTGTTGTTTTTGATCCAACAACTTACAAGCCCCAAATACAATTGGTCTTCAATGATGAAGGTAAAAAACTGTTTGCCGATATTACGGGTAGAAATATTAAAAAACCTATAGCTATATTTTTAGATAATGCTTCTATTATAGATACAAATGGCGATGGCAAAATAGATCAAGCTGATTTATATGCGCCGATTGTGCAAGATAAAATTACTGGCGGCGAAGCTGTTATTACTGGCGATATCAGTACCCAAACAGCCAACACCATAGCTTCCAGGTTAAATTCTGGGGCTTTGCCAGTTAAAATTGGAGCCCCTATCTCTCAAGAGGCCGTAGGGCCGACTTTGGGCGCAGTATCCCTTCAAAAATCGCTCGTAGCTGGTCTGTGGGGCCTTCTGGCAGTAGTTATTTTTATGGTGGTTATTTATAGGTTCCCAGGATTGTTAGCCTCTCTGGCGCTTGTAGTGTATGTGGCATTAACTTTGTCTATTTTTAAGCTCATTCCTGTGACTTTAACCATGGCTGGTATTGGGGGCTTTATACTCTCTATTGGCATGGCAGTTGACGCAAACATTCTTATTTTTGCCAGAATGAAAGAGGAAATTAAAGCCGGCAAAAATTTAGATCAGGCAATCAATGAAGGTTTTGCCAGAGCGTGGCCATCAATTCGTGACGCAAACCTTAACTCTATAATTGTTTGTTTGATTTTATTCTTTTTTTCTTCATCTTTTATAAAAGGATTTGCCTTTACCTTAATGCTTGGCATTTTAGTTTCTTTGCTTTCAGCCATATTTATCACTAGAATATTTTTACAAATTTTTGTTGGCAAATGGGCAGAAAAAGCTAAATGGTTATTATAATAGCAAATTAACGTAGCGATATAAACATGCAATTTAATTTTACAAAATATTCATTCGTTTATTATATAATTTCTGGAATTTTAATGATTGCCGCGGTGGCCTCGCTTTTTGTATTTGGTCTTAAATTTGGTATTGAATTCGCCGGTGGCACAAAAATGGCCTTGCAATTCAATGATGCCAGGCCAACAAACGAAATTATACAAAACGCCTTAAAAGATTTTAATTTGGGGGAAGTTATAGTCCAACCAACCGAGAATAACGGAGCCATTCTGCAGTTTAAGGGGATTGATGAAGACACCCATCAAAAAATTATAACTGAGCTAAATAAACTATCCCCAGTGGCAGAAAAAAGTTTTCAATATATCGGGCCATCTGTTGGCCAAGAGTTAAGAAACAGAACTCAGTTAGCCATTGCCTTAGCCCTATTGGCGATTACCGTATATATTGCTCTTGCTTTCAGAAAAGTTTCTAGACCTGTGGCTTCTTGGAAATATGGCATTACTTCTTTGATTGCTTTGTTCCACGACATTTTAATTCCTCTTGGAGTTTTTTCAATTTTAGGACACTTATATAATGTAGAAATTACTATTCCTATCATTGCTGCCTTGCTGACAATTCTTGGTTTTTCTGTGCACGACACAATTGTTATTTTTGATAGAATCAGAGAAAATATTTTAAGAAGGGGAATGGGTCAGTTTGAAGAAACAGTCAATTGGTCTTTAAATCAAACATTGGGCAGGTCAATTTCAACAGTTTTTACAGTAGAATTAGTATTGGTCGCCTTGTTCTTTTTGGGTGGTCAAACCTTAAAATGGTTTGCTTTGTCCTTAATAATTGGTATTACTTCTGGCGCCTACTCGTCTATATTTATTGCTTCGCCCTTATTGGTTAGTTGGTATAAATGGAACCTAAAAAAAGCTGCTAAATAGTATCTATTGACACCACGGGTTTTATGTGGTAAAATTATATAATTAAGCTATATTAGTTAAAATGGCTACAAATTATAAACAAATATATCAAAAGTTTGTCAAAAGCCTGTCCCCAAAGACAAGGGATATTTTTGATCGTAGATTTGGGGTAAAAACTGGTTATCCAGAAACTTTAGAGGCTATTGGTAAGACCTTTGGTATTACCAGAGAAAGGGTCCGCCAAATAGAGGAGGCTGGTTTTAATGTTATCAGAAAGAATAATAGCCCCTCCTTGGATGCCATTTATGCTGAATTTTCAGATTACTTCAAAAAGCACGGAGGTTTTAAAAAAGAGGAAAACATTTTAGAGGAATTGGGTGGCAAGAGCCAAAAGCCTTATGTTTTGTTTTTACTAACTCTGGGTGGAGATAATTTTTCAAAGGTATGCGAGAAAAAGGACTATCATTACTTTTGGTCAAATTTACCAAACGCACAGGCAACCGTAAAAGTTAGTTTAGCTTCTTTGGCTAACGAGATGGAAAAGGTTGGTAAGCCAGTTGCTAAAAAAGATTTTCATGTGCAAGTGGCATCAAAACTCGGGCTTTCTGAGCCAGCCACGTTGTCATATTTGGAAGTTTCAAAAAATATTCAGCCAAACAAAGAAGGACTTTTGGGTCTTGTTAGTTGGCCAGAAATTAAGCCAAGAGGAGTAAAAGATAAAGCATTTTTGGTTTTTAAAAAACATGGCAAGCCTTTGCACTTTACTAAGGTTGCTGAGCTAATTGATAAATTGGAATACAGCGTGCCAAACAAAAAAACTTATCCGCAGACAGTTCATAATGAATTAATCAAAGATACAAGATTTGTTTTGGTAGGCAGGGGAACTTACGCCTTGTCAGAGTGGGGCTATGTGCCAGGCACAATCAAAGACATAATTATCAAGGTTTTGAAAGATAATAATGCTCCTTTGCACAAAGACGAAGTGGTTGATAAAGTTTTGCAGCAAAGAATGGTTGCCAAGAACACAGTCTTAATGAATCTCAACAATAAAAAACATTTTGACAAAGATTCAAGCGATAAATATTTCTTGAAAGGAGTCAAAGAAGCCTAAAAAATAAAAAAGCGCCTTCGGGCGCTTTTTTATTGTCTTGCTTGCAAATTTTTTGTGATGTACAATATATTAATATGGACGCATTTTCATTGGGCTTAATTGTTTTGGCCTTTGTGGCGGTGATTTTTTACATCGTGCTTTTCTCTTTTATTTTTTATTGGCATTTAATCAAAGTAACTGTTGTTGTGGTGCCAATGATTTTTACTTTCGAATTTTTAGTTCAAGGATTTTTTGTTGTTTGTATTACTTCTTTAGTTATTAATTATTTACCGGAATTAATTAGGGTGCTTGGCTTATGAATTTTAACAGGCAAGCTACAACTTTATTTCAGGCAGCGATTTTACCCGCAACCGCAACGTCAACTACTAGCGACAACTCTCCCTGGTGGATGGTTATTTTGCGAATTGTAGCATTGGTAGCCATTTTAATAATATTATCTTCTTTCGCTGGCAAGCAAGACGAAAAGTCTAACTCTTTTCGTTGGGTGCTTTTAGTTTTTACAATCTTACTGCCTCCATTTATATTTTGGTGGGTAGTAGTTATATTGGCCATATTGTTGACCCCCAATGCTTTCTGGTGGGAATGGGTCAAAAAAATGATTTGGGATCCTTTCTGGTGGGTAATAATGCTTTTAATTATTCTATGGGTTCCGTTTTTGAGAATGTGGTGGTGGCTTTTTCTGCCAATAATGCTAATGACTCAGCTAAAAACTCTTTACCTTTGGTATATGAATTGGGATTTTGAATATGGCGAAAGGCAGAAGTGGGCCGTGCTAGAATTGATTCCTCCCAGAGACACAATAATGCCCTATAAAGCCATGGAAGATGTTTATGCTTCTATTTGGCCGTTGATGGATGTAGGAAACTTTAGAGAAAATTGGTGTGATGGAGAATTGAAATATGGGCCATACTGGTGTTCGTGGGAAATCGCCAGCATTGAGGGGAGCATACATTTTTACATAAGATTTTTAAAACAACACAGAGCTTCTATTGAAGCAGCGCTTTATGGCCATTTTCCAGATTTAGAAATTCACGAAGTGCAAGATTATGTAAAATTAGTTCCGCCAACAGTGCCAAACGAAGAATGGGATACGTATGGCGAGGACTGGGATTTTTTTGAAGATGATGTTTATCCGCTTAGAACCTATGAGGCCTTTTTTGAGCCGCAAGGAGAAAAAATTCAAGCAGAAGAAAAGAGAATAGACCCAATGACTTCTTTGCTGGAAGCTATGTCAAAGCTTGGCCAGGGCGAACATTATTGGGTGCAGTTTATAACTATTCCCGTTGGTTATGATAATGATGAGCCAGAGTGGAAGCCAACTGGCGAAAAAATACTAAATGAATTATCAAACAGACCAGAGAAAAAAGAAAAAACTTTGATAGATGATTTGAAAGAAATAGCCTACGATCTTTTCCATGGCCCGGAAAAAGATGGTGAAAAATATGAGTGGGCGCGTCCGTTTGATAAAAACGAAGAAACGGGTGAGAGAGAAATGGTTATCACGCCTGGCGAAAGAGAAGTAATTACAGCAATAGAAAATAAATTAAAGAAACCAATTTTTAGGACTACGGTAAGGGGTGTTTATGTCGCCAAAAGAGATGCTTGGTCGGCAGCCAATAGAGTTATCACCCGTACCTATATGGGCCATTTTATAACCGGCCACTTAAACCATCTTAGGTTCCAGGGAAAAACCAGACCAAGGGTGCATTTTTTCTGGCGCCAAAGAAGAGTATTTTTGAGAGCTAGAAAAATGTTCCGCATGACAGTTTTAAGATATCCACCATTGTTTCCAGATAGAAAAAGTTTGTGCCCCATTTTTTGTACAGAAGAATTAGCTACCCTATATCACTTCCCGGTAAGAACAACTGGTATGATGGCTCCTAGCTTAAAGAAGATCGAGTCAAAGAGGGCTGGGCCGCCACCTAATTTACCTATCGGATAACAATAAGATAATTTATGCCAAAAGATATTAATTTTATTGCTAGAACAAATTTTCGTGGAGCCGAACAAAAATTCGGTATTAGAAGGCCCGACAGGCGCCAGCACATGTATGTGATTGGAAAAACTGGTACTGGTAAAACAGCTTTTCTAAAAAATATGGCCCTGCAAGACATAGAGAATGGCGAAGGTCTTGCTATCATTGATCCTCACGGAGAATTTGTTGAAGAAATGTTAGACCACATTCCTGCTCACAGGGTAAATGATGTGGTTTATTTTAATCCTGCAGATATGGAGCACCCGGTTAGCTTTAATATTATGGATGTGCAGGATCCAAAATATAAGCACCTGATTGCCTCTGGGTTAATTGGAATTTTTACTAAAATTTGGGCCAATGTTTGGTCGGCCCGTATGGAATATATTTTGGCAAACTGTATTTTAGCTTTGTTAGATACTCCTGGCACAACTCTGCTGGGCATACCAAGAATGCTGGTTGACAGAGATTACCGCCAAAAAATTATCAATAATTTAAAAGACCCGGTTGTAAAATCATTTTGGGTTAACGAATACGAAGAGTGGGAATCGCGCTACAGAAACGAGGCCATAGCTCCTGTGCAAAATAAGGTGGGGCAGTTTTTAAATGTTTCTTTTGTTAGGAATATTGTTGGGCAGTCCACCAACACTATTGATATAGATGAAATAATGAATTCTGGTAAAATTTTGCTGGTAAACGTTTCTAAGGGAAGAATTGGCGAAGACAACTCGGCCATTTTGGGAGCAATGATAATTACAAAAATACAACTATGCGCCATGGAGCGCGTTAGAATTCCCGAAGACGAAAGAAAAGATTTTTACTTATATGTTGACGAGTTTCAAAATTTTGCCACAGATTCTTTTAAAAATATTTTGTCTGAAGCCAGAAAATATCGCTTAAACTTAACTATGGCTCACCAATATATTGGCCAACTTGTAACTGACACAAGCACTGCTGTTAGAGACGCTGTTTTTGGCAACGTAGGCACAATGATTTCTTTTCGTGTTGGCGCAGCAGACGCAGAATATCTAGAAACGGAGTTTACTCCCGAATTCGAACAAAATGATTTAATTCGTTTAGATAACTACAATATTTATTTGAAATTAATGATAGACGGTATCACCTCTAGACCATTTTCTGCTACAACAATTGCTCCAGCTCCTGTAAATAAAGACGATAAAGTAAGAGAAGAAATAATTAAAAGTTCTAGGTCAAAATATTCTCGCAAAGTAAGCGATGTTGAAAGCGAAATCAATCGTTGGGCTAGTAGCATGGAGGTTCCTGTGCGTGGCGCTTCTGGTCAACAACAAAATAAAAAGTCTGGATCGTCAAAAACCCAAGGGCAAACGCAAGGGCAGTCAGGGCAAGCGGGTCGCGTGCAGCCAGACGGCACAACTCTTTACGATGCAGTATGTTCCAATTGTAACAAACCTACAAAAGTCGTTTTTCCTCCAACAGAAGGCAGGCCGGTTTTTTGTAAATCATGCTTGAAAAAAATGAAGAATGAAAAGCAAGTAGAGAGAGTGGTCAATGCAAATGCGCAATCAACACAAGATGAACCAGAAGATGTAAATGCTTTGGCGGGACTGGGTATAGAGTTTGAGTCTCCCAAGGTAGTTTCTTTTAATTCAAGGAGGCCAGATAAAAATACAAAAGATCGTTCTACTCCGGTAAAACAAAAAAAAGAAGTAAATTTATCTGACTTAAAGCAGGCGCTAGCAGAGTCATTAGGGAAGAAGCCAGAAGATTCAAAAGAAGAGTTGGAAGAGCGGGTTGACGAGGAAGAATACGAGGACAAAGCTCCCGGAGACGATAATTAACAAAATACAAAAACCGCCTTTTAATCGGGGCGGTTTTTTGATAGAGTAAAGCAATGAATAAAGAAACAAAAGTTTGTCAGAACTGTAAAAGTGAGTTCGCCATAGAGCCCGAGGATTTTGATTTTTACGAGAAGGTAAAGGTGCCATCGCCAACATTTTGCCCAGACTGCAGGCAATTAAGGCGTTTTACTTGGAGAAATGAACGCACGCTTTATCACAGAAAGTGTGATGCCACCGGTAAAGATATTATTACAATGTTTTCACCTGAACAACCTTTTATTGTGTATGAAAGAGATTTTTGGTGGAGTGACGAATGGGACCAAAATGCTTCTGGTAGGGATTATAATTTTTCAAAATCATTTTTTCAACAATATAGGGAATTATTTCAAAAAGCCCCTTTGCCTAACCTTTGCAATTCCAATTGCGTAAATTCTGAATATGGCAATCATAATGCAGATATGAAGGATTGCTATCTTTCATATGCGAGTTTGAGATGTGAAAATTTATCATATTCAGCAGGATGTCCTAATTGTAAAGATTCTATTGATTTATATAAAGTGGGGAACTCTATGCAATGTTATGATAACACTTTGTGTGGAGACTTGAATAAGGTTTCTTTTTCTTATGATAGCGATGAGAGCGTTAGTTGCTCATTTTTGCACGCATGCAAAAATATGATAGATAGTTTAGGATGCATAAATTTACGAAACAAATCATATAATATTTTTAATCAACAATACACAAAAGAAGAATATGTAAAAGAGCGTGCAAAGTATGATTTTGGAAGTTATAAGCAATTAGAAGATTTCAGAAAAAAATTTGAAGGTTTTAAAAAGCAATATCCAAGACGATATGGTTTTGTGCATAAATGTGTAAACACCATTGGAGCGAACATTTTGGGTGCCAAAAATGTGTATATGGGTTTTGATATATTTTGGGAAGCCGAAGATTGCAAATATATTATGCATGGAGGTGGATTGCGCGACACATATGACACTTATGGAGCGGGGGCAAATTTTAATTATGGCTATGAGGTTGTTGATACGGGAATAGAGGCCAGCCGTAATTTTTTTGCTGTTTTTACTCATTCTTGTCGGGATACGCACTATACATACGCCTGTAAAAATTCTCAAAATTTGTTTGGATGCGTGGGTTTGCGAAGCAAAAAATATTGCATTTTAAACAAGCAATATACCAAAGAAGAGTATGAAGCGCTGGTGCCTAAAATTATTGCTCATATGAATGAAATGCCTTACATAGATAAAAAGGGTAGGGTGTATAAGTACGGCGAGTTTTTTCCAACAGAAATTTCGCCTTTTGCATATAACGAAACCATTGCCCAAGAATATTATCCAAAAACCAAAAATGAAATTTTAGAAGCCGGGCACAGATGGCGTGAGCCAGATACAAAAAATTATAATATCACTTTGCAAGTTCAAGATTTGCCCGACCATATAAAAGACGTTAAAGACGATATTATAAACCAAGTAATAGCTTGTGAGCACCAGGGCAAATGCAACCACCAGTGTATGGGCGCGTTTAAAATTATTCCTTCAGAGCTTGAGTTTTACCGCAAAATGAATTTAGCTTTGCCAAGATTATGTTCAAATTGCAGGCATTATCGTAGATTAGCGCAGCGCACTCCATTTAAGTTATGGGATCGCAAGTGCGATAAATGTGGCAAAGAAATTAA
>Ga0233425_10008533_pt1 | contig 13562 bp, 9 predicted proteins | sample Watercolumn_Towu_2_FD_181712 | JGI IMG/M metagenome (GOLD analysis project Ga0233425, IMG submission 181712) | Freshwater microbial communities from Lake Towuti, South Sulawesi, Indonesia - Watercolumn_Towuti2014_140_MG | ecosystem: Environmental > Aquatic > Freshwater > Lake | place: Indonesia...
CTGCAACTGTGCGGCATCAATGAAGCCGAGACGGAAGGCGATCTCTTCGGGACAACAGATCATCAAGCCCTGCCTGTCCTGGACCGCTTGCACAAAATTCGCGGCCTGGAGCAGCGACTCGTGTGTGCCGGCGTCGAGCCAGGCGATGCCGCGACCGAGTTGGGCCACGCTCAGTTTGCCGCGCGAGAGATAGACGCGATTGAGGTCGGTGATCTCGAGTTCGCCGCGCGGCGAGGGCTTGAGGTTGCGGGCGATCTCCACCACTCTGTTGTCGTAGAAATAAACGCCGGGGACGGCGTAGTTCGAGCGTGGTCTCTTCGGTTTCTCCTCGATGCTGATGGCTTTGCCGGCGTCGTCGAACTCCACCACGCCGTAGCGTTCCGGGTCGCGGACAGGATAGGCGAAGATAGCCGCGCCGTCGGCCGTGGTGGCGCACTTGCGGAGGACTTCCGCCAGGCCGTGGCCGTAGAAAATGTTGTCGCCAAGAATCAAGCAGACGGTGTCATCACCGATGAAGTCCGCGCCGACCCGGAATGCGTCGGCCAAGCCGCGCGGCTCGCTTTGCTCGGCGTAAACGAACTTCATGCCCCACTGGCCGCCGTCGCCGAGCAACCGGCGGAATCCCGGCAGGTCGGCGGGCGTGCTGATGACGAGCACTTCGCGGATGCCCGCCAACATCAGGCACGAGAGTGGGTAATAGACCATCGGCTTGTCATAGACGGGCAGGATCTGCTTGCTCGCCGCCATCGTGATCGGATAAAGGCGCGTGCCTTTGCCGCCAGCCAGAATGATGCCTTTCATTTGCCTCCTCGTTTCGCGTAGTTCCGGTCAATCCACTGCTGATAGCCCGCCTGTTGCTGGATGGCGGCGACCCACTCCGGGTGGTCGAGATACCATTGCACCGTCGCGCGCAACCCGGTCTGCAACGAGTGGCGCGGCGTCCAGCCCAGCTCGGCCTTGACCTTCGTGATGTTCATCGCGTAACGCCGGTCGTGGCCGGGGCGGTCAGTGACGTGCTGGATGAGCGACGTGTGCGGCCGGTGCGGCGAGGCGGGGCGCAGTTCGTCGAGCAACGCGCAGATACCGTGGACAATGTCGAGGTTGGGCGGCTGGTTGTCGCCGCCGATGTTGTAGGTTTCGCCGGTGCGGCCGTTTTTGAGAATGGCGCGGATCGCCTCGCAGTGGTCCTCGACGTAGAGCCAGTCGCGGATTTGCTGGCCGTCGCCATAGACGGGGAGCGGGCGGCCGTTGATGCCGTTGAGGATCATCAGCGGAATCAGCTTCTCCGGGAACTGGTGCGGGCCGTAGTTGTTCGAGCAGTTCGTGATCGTCACCGGCAGGCCGTAGGTGCGTGCGTAGGCGCGCACGAGGTGATCGCTGGCGGCCTTGGAGGCGGAGTAAGGGGAACTTGGATCGTAAGGCGTCGTCTCGGTGAACGCGGGGTCTTTCGGCTTGAGCGAGCCGAACACCTCATCGGTGGAGACGTGGTGGAACCGCGTGCCCGCCGGCTCGACGATCTTGTCGGCGAGCCACGCTTGCCGCGCCGCGTCGAGGAGCACCTGTGTGCCGACGATGTTGGTCTGGACGAAAAGTCCCGGCCCGTGGATCGAGCGGTCCACGTGCGACTCCGCGGCGAAGTGCGCGATGGTGTCCACGGTGTGCTCGCGCAGGAGCTTGTCCACGAGCGCGCGGTCGCAGATGTCGCCTTTAACGAAGACGTGGCGGTCTGCGCCGGGCAGGTCCTTCAGGTTCTCCAGCGTGCCGGCGTAAGTGAGCGCGTCGAGGTTGACGATCTTCACCGCCGGCTCCACGCGGAGCAGGTAGCGAACGAAGTTCGATCCGATGAAGCCGGCACCGCCGGTGACGAGAACGGTTTTCATGCGTCAGGCGGCCTTCCAGTTGCGCAGAGCGGTGGCGACGGCCTCATAGACCTCGGTCATGTGGATGCCGGCCTGCTCGCGCTTGGTGACATCAAGGACGCAGTTGGAGCGGGGCGTTTTGGCGGCGATGCGCATGAACTCCGCCTCGTCGGCGAAAAAGTTGAACTCCTTCCGGCAAACGCCGCTCTTCTGGATCATCCCGACGATCTCGCGCGTGGTGATGCAGCCGGGGTTGGTCATGTTGTAGACGCCGAACGGCACGCGCTGGGTCCAGCAGGCGACCGCCGCACGGACAAACTCCTCCAGTTGCGAGAGCGAGTTGCGGGCATCCAGCAACCGGTCGTAACGCATCACCTTCGAAATATAGTTGCGGGCGCTGTCCACCTCATTGAACGGGATGCGGAGCCGCCAGATGAAGCAACGCGGATCGTCGGCCAGCACTTCCTCACCAAGAGCCTTCGTGCCGCTGTAGAAGCTGCACGGTGGGCTGCGGAAGGAAAAATTCGGCGGGTCGGTTTCCTTGAAACCACTGCCGTCGGGCTTGGCGCCGTTGTAGATGCAACCGGAGGACACGTGGCCCCACGGCACGCCCGCGCGCTCGCAGGCGGTGCTGATGATGCCGGGCAGGACGACGTTGCCGAAGACGCACTCGCTCTTGTGCAGCTCGCAGGCATCCACGTTCGGCTTGCCGGTGTAGCCGGCGCAGTTGATGAGGAACTCCGGCCGCATTTCCTTCAGGAGGTTGGTAAACTCCATCAAGCCCGTGTAGTCGAGATCCTCGCGTGGGTAGACCTTGTAGGGAATCCCAACCGTCTCCAAGTGGGCGCAAAACCTCGACCCAACGTAGCCGCTACCGATGAGCAAAATCATGTCTGACTCCTGCCTCCAGTTTATGTGCCTTTCAGCCTGCCCCTTCCTTTATACCATCGGCTGCTTTTGGACAAGCGCGGTTGTGGCGCCCCAAACGAAAAGGCCGGCCCCGGCGAACCGGGACCGGCCTCTCGTTGGTTAGGGAACGGCTGACTATACGTCGTAGTAGAGATGGAACTCGTAAGGATGCGGACGCAAACGGACGGCGTCGTATTCCTTGCGCTTCAGCTCGATGTAGGCCTCGATGAGGTCCTTGGTGAACACGTCACCCTTGAGCAAGAACTCGTGGTCGGCTTCCAGTTCGCGAAGCGCGCCGAGCAGGTTGTCCGGCACGGTGGGCACCTTCGCCAGTTCCTCCGGCGGCAGCTCGTAGATGTTCTTGTCGAGCGGTTCGCCGGGGTCAATGCGGTTCTGGATGCCGTCGAGGCCGGCCATGAGCATCGCAGCGCAGGCGAGATAGATGTTCGCCGCGGGATCGGGCGGACGATACTCAATGCGCTTGGCCTTCGGGTTCTCCGAGTAGGTCGGGATGCGGACGGCCGCCGAGCGGTTGCGGGCGCTGTAGGCCAGGTTCACGGGCGCCTCGTAGCCGGGCACCAAGCGCTTGTAGCTGTTGGTGGTGGGGCTGAGGATGGCGCAGAGAGCCTTGGCGTGCTTGAGCAGGCCGCCGATGTAGTAGATGGCGGTGTCGCTGAGACCGGCGTAACCTTTACCGGGGAACAGCGGCTTGCCTTTCTTCCACAACGACTGGTGGCAGTGCATGCCGCTGCCGTTGTCTCCGAAGAGCGGCTTGGGCATGAACGTGGCGGTCTTGCCGTGCTTGTGCGCGACGTTCTTCACCACGTATTTGTAGATCTGCATCTTGTCGCCGGTGTTGACCAGCGTGTCGAAGCGGATGTCAATCTCCGCCTGGCCCGCGGTGGCGACCTCGTGATGCTGGCGTTCGATGCGCACGCCCATCTGCTCCATCAGCATGATCATCTCGGTGCGGATGTCCTGCTGGGTGTCGGCGGGCGAGACCGGGAAATAACCTTCCTTGTGGCGGATCTTGTAGCCGGTGTTCGGCATCTCTTCGCGGCCGGTATTCCAGATGCCCTCGATGGAGTCCACGCTGTAGAACGTGCCGTTGCTCTTCGAGTCGTAGCGGACGTCGTCGAAGATGAAAAACTCCGCCTCGGGGCCGAAGAACGCTTGGTCGGCGATGCCGGTGCTCTTGAGGTAAGCCTCCGCCTTCTCAGCGACGCCACGGGGGTCACGGCTATAGACTTCCTTCGTCGAGGTGTCGTGGGCAGTGCAGACCAAGCTCAGCGTCGGCACGGCGCAGAACGGGTCAATCAGCGCGCTGTTCGGCTCGGGCTTCAGGAGCATGTCGCTCGACTCGATGCCTTTCCAGCCGCGGATGGAACTGCCGTCAAATCCGGGCCACTCCTCATCGAACATCTCCTCACTGAACTCGCTGATGGGCATGCTGAAGTGCTGCCACGTCCCGTGGAGATCGCTGAACTTGAAGTCCACGATCTTCACGTCCTTCTTCTTGATCAAATCCAATACGTCTTTCGGTGTCATTCGTTGCCTTTCCATGTTTGCTGCTTCTTTGCACTTGAGTCTGTTTCTCCGCGGTTAAGCCGGGCGACTCTGCCCGGCTTCACATTTGTTTGACAAGCACATTTCGGGTTGAACGCGGGATTGAACCGCGCTCAACCCGTGGCCGCCCACGGCTGGCTGCCATCACCGCTCTCCACGCGTTCAACCGTTCGGTTCAGAACGCGTAGATGATGTCCAGCGACGCCGTGAAAATTCCGTTGTGAGCAAACCCATCCGTCGCGTTGCCAAAGATAGCCGGGTCGGCGCGGTCATAGCGCACCTCCAGCCGCGGCGTCAGGTTCTTCCAAATGCTGTCGAAAGCGCAGCTCATCGTCAGGCTCTCCACGTGGCCCTTGGAGCTGTAATCGGCGAGCGTGGCCGGGGCGAACGCGCCGGCCCAGCCAAAGATGCTCAGGGCGCTGCCGTTGTAGTTGAGGCTCTCGGCGCGCAACGCGGTCGAGAAGTGCGGCAGCCATTGATACTTCGTGTAGCCCGCCACGCCCCACCACATGGCCTCGGGCGAGCCTGCCGGCACGCCGGCGACCACGTCCATGCGCGTGTCGCGGCCGTAGATGCCTTCCAAGGCGAACGTCCACTTCTCGTTCCACTTCGGGTTGTAGGTGATGACTTCGTTGGCGACCCAGCGCGTGCCGTTGTTGCTGCCCGCGTGCTCCGCACCGGCAATGCCGATGGTGGAGAGCACCAGTTGCCCGCCGAGCAACGTCAACCCGACGCGGCCCGTGACGGACTTGCCGGAGTTGTTGTCCGCGACGCCGATGCCGCCCGACGTGTCGGAGTAGCCGTTGACGACGCCGAATTGCGTGTCCACGAGATCGTTCCACTTGTAGCTCAACAGCGCGCCGGTGTGCGTGAACGGTTGGGTGCTGTAGATGAAGCTGCGGCTGTAGTTCCAGTTCGCCGGGGCGTCAATGACCTCATAGCCCACCAGCGTCGCAAACCGGCCCATCTTCACATCCACGCCAGTGCCCACCGGCAGCCGGAACTGCACGTAAGCTTGCTCCAGGAAGAAGCTGCTGGCGTTAGCGGTGATCCTCGACGCATCCCTGCCATAGAGCAGGTCCACCCGATAGCCCGCGCCCGCTTCGCCGTCGCCGATCGGTTTCTCCAGCGTCAGCTTCGCTTGGTCTATGTCGAAACCGTTCCGGTTGTTGTTGAAGAACCGGGCGGGCGTCGAGCCGGGGTCGCCGGCCGTGCCGTTGGCACCCCACGCCTTTTGATAGGAGGACTGCACATAGCCGCTGATTGTCGTCGCTTCCAAGAATTGAAGTGTCTTCGGCGCAATCTTCTCTGCGCCGACCGCCGCCGGGACGCCGCACAACAACTGCGAGACAATCAGCCCCGTCACGGCGCCGATTCGTTTCACAGTCAGAGTAGTTTTTAGGTTCATGCTTGGCGGGAAACAGCAGCGTCCGTGCCACGACAATAACACGTGAATTCACCCCTTTTTCCGTCGAAAACGTGGCAAACTAACCACGCCGCTGTCCTCTTTTGAGCAGCGCGGCCAAAGTTCGTCTCGCCCTCTCCACCCCCGTTTGTCGGCTTTGCGCCGCGTCAGAAAACGTAGACCATGTCCAATGACACGCTCACCTGCGTGCGCGTGCCGTCGCCGCCGGTCGGCAAGGCTTGGAACACCGGCTCGTTGGCGCGGTCCCAACGCACCTCCACGCGCGGCGTCAGATTTGGCATCAGCCGCTCCAACCACACCGACCACGTCACCGCCTGATAGTCCACCCCGCGCACCAGCGGGCTGAGCGGCACCGGCCCGATGCCGCCCGCTCCATCCATCCGCGCGCCGTCGGCGTCGCTGAAGTATTCGTAGCGCAGCCCCATCGTCACGAACGGCGTCCACTGGTAGCGCGCCGAAGCCAGCGCGCCCCACCACGAGACGTGGCCCGTGTGGACAACGCCCGTGCTGTCCACAAAGCCGTCTTCGTTGCCGTAGAGGCCGTTCAACGTCAGCAGCAGGTTTTCCATCGGCGGCTGCCACGTCAGCACATCATCCACAATCCAACGGTAGTTCGAGTTGTTGCCCGTCTGCTCCGGCCCGCCGATCATCGTCACCGCGTTTTTGAGCTTTCCGTCGAACAACGTCACGCCCGCGCGCGCGACCACCGTCTTGCCGCTGTTGTTGTCCTGCACCGCGTCCCAACCGTTCACGACGCCCGCTTGCGTGTCGAGCCAGTCGTTCCACTGGTAGCTCAGCAACGCGCCCGTGTGCGTGAACGGCTCGCCGAAGCCGAAGATGTAACTGCGGCTGAAAAACCAGTTCCCCGGCGCGTCCATCGTCTCCGCGCCCGCCAGCGTCACGAACTTGCCGAACTTCACGTCCAGCCCGCTGCCCACCGGCAGCCGGAACGTGATGTAAGCCTGCTCCAGGTCCATCGCACTGTTGGAGCCGGTCCCCTGCCGCCGCGTCAGCTCGTTTGCGTTCGACGAGAACAACCCGAACGAATGAACCCGGTCCGCATCCTGCCCGGCGAGGATGTCCACGCGATAACCCGCCGCCGCCCCACCGTCATCGAGCGGATGCTCCAGCGTCACCTTGGCTTGGTTGAGGGAGAAACCGTCGCCGGTGTTGTTGAGCTGCCACGACCCCGCCTGCCCCGGCGAACCGCGCGTGGCGAACGTGTGCTGGTAAGCCGATTGGACGTGCCCGCTGATCGTCGTGTCCTGAAGGAACTGGAGCGTCTTCGGCGCGATCTTCTCCGCCGCCATGCCTGGCGCGGCCATCAAGACCGCCGCGAGTGCCACCGGATGGATTGGAGAGAAAGCGCGCATGCTGTTTGCCGACAGCGCGCATCATGGCACGAAATGCCGCCGCAGGGCAACAAGACAGACGCGCGGGGGCGCAACCCACGCCCGCAGGCGGTTCGGTCCGCCGCGCCGCAAACGGTGCTTGCGTTCCCGGCGCGTTGTTCCGCTATTATCGGCGGCAATGAGCAGCACGGACATTTCAAAAGCTTACGACGCGAAGCTGGTCGAAGATAAGTGGTATCAAGACTGGCTCGCCAAGGGCCATTTCACGGCGGACCCGAAGTCGCCGAAGCCGCCGTATTGCATCGTCATCCCGCCGCCGAACGTCACCGGCGTCCTGACGATGGGCCACGTGCTCAACAACTCCCTCCAGGATATTCTCTGCCGCCGCAAACGCATGCAGGGCTTCGAGGTGCTCTGGTTGCCCGGCACCGACCACGCCGGCATCGCCACGCAGACCGTCGTCGAGCGCACGCTTCGCAAACAAGGCGTCATTCGGCACCGCAACGACCTCGGCCGCGAAAAGCTCGTCGCCAAGATCTGGGAGTGGAAGGAGAAACACGGCGGCATCATCATCCAGCAGCTCAAGAAGCTCGGCTGCTCCTGCGACTGGTCGCGCGAGCGGTTCACGATGGACGAGGGCTACAGCAAGGCCGTGCTCCATTGTTTCGTGGACCTCTACAAGAAGGGCCTGATCTATCGCGGCAAGCGCATGGTGAACTGGTGCCCGGTCTCGCAAACCACGCTCAGCGACGAAGAAGTCATCATGAAGGAAGTGCAGGGCGAGCTGTGGCACTTCAAGTATCCGCTCGTCGGGAAGGATGGTCATCCCAGCAAGACCAAGTTCCTCGTGGTTGCCACGACGCGGCCGGAGACGATGCTCGGCGATGAAGCGGTAGCGGTGCATCCGAACGACGAGCGTTACAAGAAGCTCGTCGGCCGCAAAGTGCTGCTGCCGATCCAGAACAAACAGATTTCCATCATCGCCGACTCAGTAGTGGACCCGAAGTTCGGCACCGGTTGCGTGAAGGTGACGCCCGCCCACGATCCCGCCGACTACGAGATGGCGCAGCGCCACAACCTGCCGCTAACGGTCGTGATTGGCCCCGATGGAAAGATGACCGAGGTCGCTGGCGAAGACTTCGAAGACATGGACCGGTTGGAATGCCGCGAGGCTGTGGTGGAGAAGCTGCGCCTCGACGGTTTGCTGCTGAAGACCGAGCCTTACATGCACAACGTCGGCTACAGCGAGCGTGCTGATGTGCCAATCGAGCCGCGCGTCAGCGAGCAATGGTTCTTGAAGTATCCGCAAGTGGAGAAGTCGCTCGCCGCCGTCGAAAAGGGCGACATCAAGTTCTACCCGGAGCGTTGGTCGAAGACCTACACGCATTGGCTCGGCAACATCCGCGACTGGGCCATCAGCCGCCAGCTTTGGTGGGGCCACCGGATTCCGGTGTGGTATGACCCCTTAGCGCGATTCTCGCTTATGGCACCCGAAGGATTGGAGCAGATCGATAAGAACTTCATCGAGAGCCATGGCTGGTCCGAACACGTCAAGGTTCAAGTCGAGCGACCTCAGGATCCTCCCGAAAACAATCCGGATCTCATTGAGTTTCGCAAGACTGGTCCGGTCGGTGGAGAGTTTTGGGAGCAAGATTCGTGTGTGCTCGACACGTGGGCGTCGTCGTGGCTCTGGCCGTTCGCGACGATGGGGCGCTGGCCGGAGGAAGAGTCGGCGACACTGAAGAAGTTTTATCCGACCACCGATCTCGTCACCGGCCCGGACATCATCTTCTTTTGGGTCGCACGCATGATCATGGCCGGCTACGAGTTCATGGACGAGAAGCCGTTCTCCAACGTCTATTTCACCGGCATCATCCGCGACAACATCGGCCGCAAGATGTCCAAGAGCCTCGGCAACTCGCCCGACCCGCTCGACCTCATCGCGAAATACGGCGCGGACGGTTTGCGCTTCGGCTTGATGCTCATTGCGCCGCAAGGCTCCGACATCCTCTTCGCCGAGGAGCGGATGGAGGTCGGCCGCAACTTCTGCAACAAGCTCTGGAACGCCGCGCGCCTCCGCCAGATGCAAAACATCCTGACCGGCCCCGTGAGCCGCGGGTTGCTCTCCTCCGACGACCACTTCATCCTCGCCAAGCTCGACGATTGCATCCGCGAGGTCAGCGGCGCGCTCGACCGCTTCGAGTTCAACCAGGCCGCGCAGTCGCTCTACGGCTTCTTCTGGGGCGAATACTGCGACTGGTATCTCGAAGTCTCGAAGTCGGCGCTGCAAGGCACCGACGCTGCGCTCAAGGCCAACGTCTGCGCCGTGATGGACACCGTGCTCTCCAACGTGCTGCGGTTGCTTCATCCGTTCGCGCCGTTCATCACCGAGGAACTCTGGCATGGCCTCGACTTCGCGAAAGGCCAGACCATCCAGTTCACCAAATGGCCGGAGCCAACGGGTCTCGGCGATGCCTCCGTCGTGGATTGGATCTCGACGAAATACGCGCTGGTCGTTGCCGGCCGCAACCTCCGCGCCGAGAAGAAAATCGCGCCCGGCAAAAAAGCCAACTTCAAGATTCAGGCAAAGATGCCTGACATCGCAGCGAAGCTTCAGAAAGAATTGCCGTCGCTTCGCATCCTGCTCAACGCCGAGCAGATCGAATTTGTCGGCGCGGACTACCAGTCGCCGACCGGCACGCCTGCAGCCGTCGCGGAACTCGGCTCGATCTTCATGCCGCTCGAAGGCTTGGTGGATCCGGCCGTCGAGCGGAAACGGATCGAGACGCAACTCGTGAAGCTGGCAAAGGAGATCGAGGCGATTGACCGGAAGCTGGCCAACCAGGATTTCGTCGCCAAAGCCCCGCCCGCCGTCGTGGCCCAGCAGCGCGCCAAGCGCGAGGAATTCTCGCGCCAGCAGACAGAGTTGCAGAAGCTGTTGAGCTAGAAGCCTGCCGGACTTCCGCGCGAGCCATTTTGGAAAAAAGACCTGAGACTAAACGCAGAGACGCAGAGGACGCGAAGAAACGCAGAGACTTTGCGAACCTCTGCGTTCTCAGTGCCTCGGCGTTGAACTCCGCCACCTCATGACAACAAGCGACCAGTTCGTGTCGTCAAAGCCGCCGCGGCTGCTGCTGGCGCTGGCTGTGGTCTATGCGGTCGTCGTGCTCTTCGCCGGCCTTGGCGTGCGCGGACTGAACGATCCGGATGAGGGGCGCTACGCCGAGGAGGCGCGAGAGATGCTGGAGCGGTTGCAAACCGACCGGCTCGCGTGGCTGGAGGAGACGCTCGACGGCGAGCCTTACTACAGCAAGCCGCCGCTCACGAACTGGCTCACATGCCTGACGATGAGCGCGCTCGGCCTCAACGAATGGGGCGCGCGGATGCCGGCGGCGCTGGCGGCGCTCGGCGCGGTGCTGGTGGCGATGATGCTGACGCGGCGGATGGGCGGCGAGCGATGGGCGGCGCTAACAGGCGTGTTACTGCCGACGAGCCTGATGTTCTTCGTTGTCGGCCGGCTCATCACGACAGACATGATTCTGCTGTTCTTCATGACTTTGGCGCTGGCGGCGTTCTGGTTCTGGCTCGAGGATGGCGGACGGCGTCCGCTGGTGTTCTTCTGGCTGGCATTGTCGGGCGCGATGATGACGAAAGGCCCGGTCGGTGTGGCGGTGCCGTTGCTCGTGATCGTCGTGACGCTCGTCGTGTTGCGCCAGCCGCGGCGGTTGCTGGAACTCGGCTGGCTGTGGGGACTGCCACTCTTCGCGGTGCTGGGACTGAGTTGGTATCTGCAGGCGTGCATCCGGTTCGACCTCTGGTGGTTCTTCCTCGGCAAACAGGTGGCGGGTCATTACTTCCAGGACGCGCAAGGGCATCCCCAGCCGATCTGGTATTACGTCGTGCTCGTCATCGGCGGCGCGCTGCCGTGGACACTGTGCGCGTTGACAGCGACTTTGAGTTGGCGCGGTGAAACGCAGTCGCAGCAGGCACGAGCGCGTCGTGTGTTCCTGGTGACGTGGATCGTGACGGGGCTGGTGTTCTTCAGCATGAGCCGGACGAAGCTGGCCACCTACATCCTGCCGGTGATGGCGCCGATGGGGCTGCTTGCGGCGCGGTTTTGGGAGGAGATGCTGACGGAGGAAGAGGGAGTTGTGCCGGGCGTGTGGCGGCATGTGGCGGCGTGGAGCAGCGTGGTGTTCACATCGCTGGTGCCGGTCTGCCTGTGGTATTGGCTTTACCGCAAGCTCGGCCCGGCGCGGCCCGACTACGCGTGGGTCTGGCAGGTCGTCGGCGGAGCGTGCGCGGCGGTGCTGCTGGTGGCGGCGCTCTGGGCGCGGCGCTCGGCGATGCGGCTGCTCGGAGTGGGCGTCGTCACGATGCCGGTGTTCCTGATCACGGCGATGGGCGCGCTGTCGAACTTTGAAGACCTGATGGAGAGCAACTACAGCTTCCGCACCATCGGGCTGGCGTTGCGCGCGCACGCGAAGCCCGACGACATGGTGGCGTTCGCGATGACCAACGACCGCGGCCACGGCATCTGCTTCTACTCGCGCCGGCTCATCTCCAAGCCGCGCCTTGGCGAGTCGCCGGACGGGATGCAACATCCACCGCCGGACCGCCTGCTGAAAAGCGTGGACCAGATTTGGGAGTGGGCGCGGCAGGGGCGGCGGGTGTTTTGCGTCATTCCGACGGAGCGGCGCGATCTGTTCCTGAAAGCAACGCCGGTTCCGTTTGCGGAGTTGCTCCGCACGCGCAGCTACACGCTCTGGCTGACGCCGGTGCCGGCGAAGTAAGAAAGGAGCGGCGGAGTTCAACGCAGAAACTTTGCGAACCTCTGCGTCCTCTGTGTCTCTGCGTTTTATTCCAGCCACGCTTTGGTTTACGATTTGCGTCTCTCTTCCGGCTTCTCAGCTTCGTCAATCAACATGACCGGGATGCCATTGCGAATCGGGTAGCGCAGAGTGCACGCGGGGTTCTGGCAAACCACGCGGTCGCCTTCCAGCTTCATCGCTGCTTTGCACTTCGGACAGGCGAGGATGTCCAACAGCGCCTTCTCAATCATACAGCTTTTCCGCCTCCGCGAGCGCGGCCGTCAGCACCCGGCGCACGGGCACCCCGGCCTTCGCCGCCGCGAGCTTGCAGGATTCAAACTCCGGCGACGCCGACACCACGCGCCCGCCGAGCCGGCCGATTTTCACTTCGATGCGGCCAAACGCCGTCTTCACCGCCACGATCTCGCGATCGAGCTTGAGCCTCTGCGCATCGGTGCGCCGGACGCCGAACGCCGTCGTGCCCTCCAGCAACAGGCGCGAGAGCCGGTCGGCGTCAGCGGGCGCACAGAGCACGCTGAGCATCACGCCCGGCCGGTTCTTCTTCATCTGGATCGGCGTGTGGAACACGTCGAGCGCACCGGCGGCGAGCGCCTTGTCCATCACGTCGCCGAGCACCTGTGCGCTCACATCGTCGAGGTTGGTCTCCAGCACGGCCACGCGGTCGGATTCGCGCGCGTCGCCGCCGCCCGCCTCGCCGAGCAGCGCGCGCAACACGTTCGGCGACTTCGGCAGGTTGCGCGAGCCGAGGCCGTAGCCAATAGCCTGCACTGCCATCGCCGGCATCGGGCCGAACTCCGTCGCGAACTCCCGCAGCAGCGCCGCGCCCGTCGGCGTGATCAGTTCTGCCTCCTCGTCGCCGGCGAACGTCGGCACGCCCTTGAGCAACTCCATCGTCGCTGGCGCAGGCACCGGAAACCGGCCGTGCGCGCAATCCACGAAGCCAAAGCCCGTCCGCAGCGGCGCGGAAGCGACGACCCGCCCGACGCCGAGCGCGCGCAGCCCGATGCACGCGCCGACGAAGTCCACGATGCTGTCCATCGCGCCGACTTCGTGGAAGTGGACCTTCGCCGGCGCGACGCCGTGGATTTTTCCCTCGGCCACCGCCAACCGCTGGAACGCGCCGATGGCGTGGCGCTTCACCTCAGCACCGAGCTTGGAGGACTCGATCAACCGCTTGATGTCGCTGAAGCTGCGGCCGTGATGCTCGTGCTCGTCGTGGTGATGATGGTGATGGTCATGCTCATGGACGGCGACTTCGAACTTGGTCCCGCTGATGCCTTGCCGAACGCCGCGCGTGGCCGAAATTTCAAACTCGTCCAGTTTTAACTTCGCCAACTCGCGGCGGAGCGTCTTGAGGTCGAGGCCGAGGTCAATCAGCGCGCCCAAAAGCATGTCGCCGCTGATGCCGCCGACGCAGTCGAGATAAAGCAGTTTCATGGCCGCCCGGAGACTACCCGCAGAACGAGGGCTTGTCCATGACTGGCGCGCCTGCTAGAAACGCGGGCATGAAGCCCCAAATCGTCGCCACCGACAAAGCCCCGAAAGCCGTCGGCCCCTACTCCCAAGCCGTCCGCGCCGGGGAGTTTCTGTTTTGCGCCGGCCAGATTCCGCTCGACCC
>Ga0233425_10008534_pt1 | contig 13561 bp, 13 predicted proteins | sample Watercolumn_Towu_2_FD_181712 | JGI IMG/M metagenome (GOLD analysis project Ga0233425, IMG submission 181712) | Freshwater microbial communities from Lake Towuti, South Sulawesi, Indonesia - Watercolumn_Towuti2014_140_MG | ecosystem: Environmental > Aquatic > Freshwater > Lake | place...
GAAGAGCGTCCCGGCGACGAGGCGCATGCAGCCGCCCGCACTCAAACCGACCTTAAAAAGCAATCAAATCGACCCAAAACACGCTACTCGCGCCAAAACCGCTTCCCGTGCAAAAGTCTCCATCCTGAGGAGCCGCCCGCAAGTCGGGGTTACCCGACTTGCGAATTTAATGTCGATCTCGGGCAGGCCCGAGATCAATGGCGGCGTCTCGAAGGACGAGGGTGAGGAAAAATACGCGAAAACGGGTTTCCTCGTCCTTCGAGACGGCCTCTTCGAGGCCTCCTCAGGATGAGGAAACCCTTCACCCGATCGCCTGAGACCAGCCCGCTGTGCAAGGTCTGTTGGGACGCGCGACCTGCTATAAAGCCGCCTCACAGAGCCGAGGCCCCTCATGATCCGCGTGACCGACAGAATCGCGCTCCACGATTGGGAGATCGTGGAGGAATTCGCGCGCGCCTCGGGGCCCGGCGGACAGAATGTGCAGAAGGTCGAAACGGCGGTGCGGCTTCGCTTCGACGTCCGCAATTCGCCCAGTTTGCCGGATGGCGTGAAAGCGCGGCTCGCGCGCCTCGCCGGCCGGCGCTTGACGAAGGAAGGCGTGATCCTGATCGACGCGCGCCGCCATCGCACGCAAGAACGCAACCGCGCGGACGCGCTCGAACGTCTCCTAACGCTGATCCGCGCCGCCGCCGAGCCTCCCCCGCCGCCGCGCAAAAAAACGCGGCCAACGCTCGCGTCAAAACTCAGGCGGCTCTCAGGCAAGAAGCAGCGCGGCGACGTGAAAGCGCTACGCGCCAAGCCCGCGCGCGAGTTATGAGATACGTAACTAAGATTTATGAGATACGTAATGAATGAAAATACGGCATACGTAAAAGCTATTACACTCCTAGATAACGCTCGCGCCAAGGGTCTGCGCTTGGCGACGGCCGAATCCTGCACCGGCGGGCTCATCGCCGCGGCGCTCACCGAAATCCCGGGCGCTTCGGACGTCTTCGACCGGGGCTTCGTCACCTATTCCAATGCCGCAAAATGCGAGATGCTGGGCGTTTCCGAGGAACTGATCGCAGCCCATGGCGCCGTGAGCGCTGAGGTCGCGCGCGCCATGGCGCTCGGCGCGATCGATCGATCTGCGGCCGATGTCGCCGTCGCTGTAACGGGCATCGCCGGACCCGGCGGCGGCTCGGCGGAAAAGCCAGTTGGGCTCGTTCATTTCGCCTGCGCGCGCCGCGGCGGCGAGGTCGACCAGGTCGAACGACGCTATGGTCCGCTTTCACGCGCCGAGATCCGCGCCGCCTCCGTCCTGCAAGCGCTGGACGTGATGATCGAAGCCCTCGCGGGGGTTCAGCGGCGGCCGTAAACCTCATCCGCGCGCTTGGCGAAGGCGTCCGCATATTTGTGGAACGCCCTATCGAACATCGCGCCCATCAGCAGGCCAAGCGCCGCGCTCTTGAATTCGTAGGCGATGAAAAAATCGACCGTCGAGCGCGGGCGCCCGTCCGGCGTGGGCGCCTCATCGCGAAAGGTCCAGCGATTGTCGAGCTTTCGAAACGGTCCCTCGGCGCACTCGACCCTGATGTCCAGCTTGTTGGAGTCGCAGCAGACACGGCTTACGTAGCGCTCGCAGATCGCTTTGAAGCCGACCTGCATCTCGATGAACGACAGCTCGATCCCCGGCGCGATCTCCGACCGGCGGCGGATGCGGACGGCTTCGCAAAGCGGCACGAACTGCGGATAGGATTGGACGTCGCACACCAGCGCGAACATTTCTCGGGCGCTGTGGGGCACGTGGCGACGGTTGCGGAAACTCTTCATGAACCGAAGCTTCTAATTCATTGACGCGAGCCGCAAAAGCCGGCTCTTCCGGCGACTGGAACAATCGCGCCGGAAGGCGGTTCTATCGACGAATTTTCGCTGGCTTCTGATACGCGCAACATTCCTTCTGATACGCGCAACATTCCACGGAGGAAACGATGGCGGACAAATCCAATTTTACGGCCGACGAATGGAAGAAAATCTTGGAATCGCCGCTGCTTGCCGGCTTCGCGGTCAGCGCCGGCGATCCGAGCGGCTTCATCGGCACTCTGCAAGAGGGGTTCGCCAGCGCCAAGGCTTTGGCCGCCGCAAAATCCGATCCGAACGCGGACGCGCTGATCAAGGCGGTGGTCAATGATCTCTTGACTCCGGACGGACGCGCCGCCGCCCGCGAAGGCGTAAAGAACGTCGTGGACGGCGCCAAGTTGAACGAGCTCAAGGGCCGCGCGCTTGGCGAATTGCGTCGCACCGCCTCAATCCTCGATTCAAAGGCGCCCAATGAGTCGAAGGCTTTCAAGAATTGGCTCAACCATATCGCCAATCTGGTAGCGGAGGCTGGGACTGAGGGCGGCTTTTTGGGATTTGGCGGCGTGAAAGTCACCGACGCCGAGCGCGCGACTTTGGCGGAAATCTCCACCGCGCTCGGCGCCTAACTGAACCCGCCCTACCTCCCCCCTTGCGGGGAGGTCGCTCGCCGAAGGCAAGCGGGTGGGGGTTGGTTTCAATTCGCTGCGACCTCACCCCACCCGGTTCGCTTCGCGAACCACCCTCCCCGTCGAGGGGAGGGATTGCGCCCCTTCTGAGACGCTCGCGTCGCAGCCGATTTCCATCAGCCGCGAAATTAGCGGGAGAACCCGCCCTACCTCCCCCTTTGCGGGGAGGTCGCTCGCCAAAGGCGAGCGGGTGGGGGTTGGTTTCAATTCGCTGCGACCTCACCCCACCCGGTTCGCTTCGCGAACCACCCTCCCCGTCAAAGGGAAGGAATGGCCCCTTCTGCTTCGCGCGCGACGAGCCGCTGCTGGCGCGCCTCGCGCAGCTTGGCGAAATCGTCGCCCGCATGATGCGACGAGCGAGTCAGCGGCGACGACGCGACATAGAGAAAGCCCTTCGCGTAGGCGAGCGTCTTATAGGAGTCGAACTCCTCGGGCGTCACGAAGCGCTCGATAGCGTGATGCTTACGGGTCGGCTGCAGATATTGGCCGATGGTGATGAAATCGACGTCGGCCGAACGCATGTCGTCCATCACCTGCATCACTTCGATGCGGCTCTCCCCAAGGCCGACCATGATCCCGGATTTGGTGAAAAGCGACGGATTCAGCTCCTTGGCGCGCTGAAGCAGGCGCAGCGAATGGAAATAGCGCGCGCCGGGCCGCACCGTGACATAGAGCGAAGGCACGGTCTCGAGATTATGGTTGAAGACGTCAGGGCCTGCCGCAACCACTCGCTCGAGCGCTCCAGGCTTTCTCAGGAAGTCCGGCGTCAGAACCTCGATCGTCGTCTCTGGACATATCTCGCGGATAGCGGCGATCGTTTCGGCGAAATGGCCCGCCCCGCCGTCATCGAGATCGTCGCGATCGACCGAAGTCACGACGACATGCGAGAGTCCAAGAGCGCGAGTGGCTTCGGCGACCCTCCTCGGCTCACTCGGGTCGAGCGGCGCCGGCAGACCGGTGGCGACATTGCAAAACGCGCAGGCGCGCGTGCAAATTTCGCCCATGATCATGAAGGTCGCGTGCTTTTTCTCCCAGCATTCGCCAATGTTGGGACAAGCCGCTTCCTGACAAACCGTCGCGAGACCAGCGTCCTTCAACAGGCCGCTCGTCTCCGCCCAGGCCTTGGAGCCGGGCGCCTTGACCCGGATCCAGGGCGGCTTGCGCAGAACGGGGCTGTCGGGCCGGCCGGCCTTCTCGGGATGACGCAAAGGCAACGCCCCCCCTTTCTTCCGGGGGTCGTCGTTCAAGGGATCGAGCACGGTCAAAGGCGGAGAGTCTCCTCTCCCACCAAGCTAGGCGCATCAGTGGCGAACGACAATGTGCGCGGCCGGTCCATCGAAGTAGCTCCGCGCGCCCCAGGCGATGCAGAACAGCGCCGCCCCGAAGGCGCCGGCGATCAACACCGCCTCGGCGCAGCGCTGCCCTAACCCGGCGCGAACTGCGAGCTCAGCCGCAAGCCATGCCCCGGTGACGCCGGCCAGCAGCAAAGCGCCCGTTCGAATGTCCACGTGCGCGAGCTTTGTCGCGCACCATCCTATTGAGCTCCCTATGAACAGCAAGGCGAGGAACTGCGCATTAGGCGCGCCGATGAGGGCGGCGGCCGCGGCGAGCGTCGCGTCCATGGATGTCTCCCGCGAGTAGGGAAAGGTTGCACCCCATGCTAACCGCCAAACAACGAATTTGATGGGTTCTTTGTTCCGATCCTTCCACAGGAAAAATTTCACAGCGATGCGCGGCGCGGCCAACGATATTAGCGCCATGCACATAACGGATTAATTAGTCTGCTTTCAAATATTTATAACTTAAAGTTATTGTTTAAGTTTAGATTGCCTACAGATACTCGACCTCGAGTACGCCGGGTATCGCGCGTAGCGCGCCGGCGACTTCCAGATTGACCGGATAGCTCCCAGGCAGGCGAATTTCGATTTCTTCTTGGCTCGCTTCGCGCTTCAGGAGGATAGACACCTCGCCGTCGCCCCGTCCGCTCAATCGCGCCTTGATCTTGTCGAGCGGCCCCTCGTCGCTAACGACGACGCGCAGCCCCTTCTGCGCCCGCGCCGCCGCGGCGGCCAGAGGTTCGACGGTGGCGATGCGCGCGCGGACGTCCTCGCCCTCGACAGCTGCAGACAGGGTGACGAGCACCGCTGCGCCCTTCTCCAAAAGATCGCGATACTGCGTCAGGCCTTCCTGGAAGAGGATCGCCTCATATTGCCCGCTGACGTCGGAAAGCTGCACGATCCCCATCTTGGAGCCGGACTTCGTGCGGCGCTCGGCCCGGTCCAAAACTACAGCGGCGAGGCGGCCCGCGGTCGCCCCGCGCTTGACCGAAGCGGCGAATTCGCTCCAGCGCGATACACGAAGCTTTGGCAAGAGGCCGGCGTAAGCGTCGAGCGGATGGCCCGAGAGGAAGAAGCCGGCGGCATCATATTCGCGCCGCAACGTTTCGGCCGCCGGCCAGGGCGGCGTTTTGGGGACGGCGAGGTCCGCTGGCTCCGCTTCGCCAAATAGCGCGTTTTGCCCGGCCCTGAGGTCTTCGGCGTGTCGGTTGGCGGCGGCGAGCATCGGCTCGATCGCGGCGAAAGCCCTCGCGCGGTTGGGTTCGATCTCGTCGAACGCGCCGCAGGCCGCAAGGCTCTCGAGCGTCTTCTTGTTCACTTCGCGCGGGTTCAGTCTTTTGGCGACGTCGGCGAGACTCGCAAATCGACGCTCTCCCCGGGAGCGCACGAGGGACTCGGCCTGCGCTTCCCCGACGCCCTTGATCGCCGAAAGGGCGTAGCGGATCGCGAGCCTGCCGTCGGCGCCGGGCGCGACGTCGAAATCGATTCCCGAATGATTGATCGACGGGGGCTCGACGGCGATGCCCATCCGCCGCGCCTCGTCGCGGAACTCGGCGAGCTTGTCGGTCTGGCTCTTGTCGAAGGTCATCGAGGCGGCGAGGAACTCCGCCGGATAATGGGCTTTCAGATAGGCCGTCTGATAGGTGATGAAGGCGTAAGGCGCCGAGTGCGATTTGTTGAAGCCATATTCGGCGAATTTGGCGCAGGCGTCGAAAATCGCGTGGGCGGTCGACTTCGGGATGCCGTACTCAGTCGCGCCGGAAACGAAGCGTTCGCGCTGGGCGTCCATCTCCGCCTTGATCTTCTTGCCCATTGCGCGGCGCAGAATATCCGCCTGCCCGAGACTGTAACCGGCGAGGTCCTTGGCGATCTGCTGCACCTGCTCCTGATAGGTGATGACGCCGAAGGTCTCCTTCAGGATCGGCTCCAGTTCGGGATGGTCGTATTCGATCGGCTCGTCGCCGAGCTTGCGCGCGCAATAGGTCGGGATATTAGCCATCGGCCCCGGCCGATAGAGCGCGACAAGGGCGATGAGGTCCTCGAAACGATCCGGGCGCATGTCGACCAGCGCCTTTTTCATGCCGGCGCTTTCCACCTGGAACAGGCCGACCGTCTCGCCGCGCCGCAGAAGCTCGAACGTCGGCTCGTCGTCGAGCGGGATGGCGGTCGGATTGAGCGAGATCCCGCGCTTTTCGAGCAGCGAGACGCAGGTCGAGATGACCGTCAGCGTCTTGAGCCCGAGAAAGTCGAATTTGACGAGCCCCGCAGGCTCCACCCATTTCATATTGAACTGCGTCGCCGGCATGTCGGACTTGGGATCGCGATAAAGCGGCGTCACCTCATGCAGCGGTCGGTCGCCGATCACGACGCCGGCGGCGTGGGTGGAGGCGTTGGAGTAGAGGCCTTCGAGCGACCCGGCGATTTTGAACAGGCGGCCGACCCGCTCGTCCTCTTCCGCGGCCTCGCGCAATTTCTGCTCGCTCGCCAGCGCTTCGGCGAGGGTGACGGGCTTCGCCGGATTCTGCGGGACGAGCTTGGCGAGCTTATCGACCTGTCCGAGCGGCATTTCCAGCACACGACCGACGCTGCGCAGAACGCCGCGCGCCAGGAAAGAGCCGAAGGTGATGATTTGGGCGACGCGGTCCGCGCCGTAGCGGCGCCTCACATAGTCGATCACCTCGCCGCGTCGGGACTGGCAGAAGTCCACGTCGAAATCCGGCATCGATGTTCGTTCGGGATTGAGAAAACGCTCGAAGAAAAGCCCGAAGCGGATGGGATCGAGGTCGGTGATGGTTAGCGCATAGGCGACGAGCGAACCGGCGCCCGAGCCGCGTCCTGGCCCGACTGGAATGCCCTTGGATTTAGCGAATTTGATGAAATCCGAGACGATCAGGAAGTAGCCGGGAAAGCGCATTTTCTCGATGACGGAAAGTTCGAAATCGAGCCGCGCGATATACTCTTGCCGCGTTCGACCCTCCGCCGGTCCATGCGCCGCGAGGCGCTGCTCCAGCCCTTCGGTCGCCTGACGGCGCAGCTCCTGCGCCTCGATCTCGTCGAGAGAATGCGCGTCGCCCGCCTCTTGGACGAAGCGCGGCATGATCGGCTTGCGGGTCTGTGGCCTAAAGCTGACGCGCCGAGCGATCTCCAGCGTGTTCGAAGTCGCTTCTTCGAGATCGGCGAAAAGCGCGCGCATTTCCGTGCGGGTCTTGAAGTAATGCTCCGGCGAAACGCGCCGCCTTTCGTCGGCGCTCGTTACCGCGCCTTCGGCGATGCACAGAAGGGCGTCATGCGCTTCGAAATCGGCAGGCTGAGCAAAATAAGCTTCGTTCGTCGCAACAAGCGGCAACCCACGGCGATAGGCGTGGTCAAGCAACTGCGGCTCGACCTCCAGCTCAATCGGCAAATTGTGCCGCTGGATTTCGACATAGAGCCGGTCGCCATAGAGACGTTCGAGCGCCGTGAGACGCGCGCGCGCCTGCTCCGGCCTGCCACTCGCCAGCGCGCGGTCCAATGCGCCGTCCGGGCCGCCGGTCAGCGCGATCAGCTCCTCCGCGTCCGCGGCAAGCGCATCGAGCGTGACATGCGGCTCATCGCCCTGCTCCGTATTGAGAAAGGCGCGAGAGGCGAGGCGCATGAGATTGCGATATCCGGCCTCCGTTTTGGCGATGAGGACGATATTGGCGAAACGATCGTCTCGCGCCGCGCCCTTCCCGTCGCCGAAATCGACGCGAAGCTGCACGCCGGCGATGGGCTGAATTCCGGCCTTGGCCGCTTTTTCGGAAAATTCGAGCGCGGCGAAGAGATTATTGGTGTCGGTTACGGCGAGCGCCGGCTGCTCGTCGCGCGCCGCGAGGTCGATGAGCTTGCCAAGCGTAAGCGCGCCCTCGCGCAGCGAATAGGCTGTGTGGACGTGCAGGTGGACGAAGCCGGCTTCGGCGGCTGGCATATTCTGGGGCCTAGGTGGGGCGCGGGCGGATTCGAAATGAATCTTACAGTTTCGCGCCTCGCAGCGAAACTCCGCGCGCGCCGCCTTCCCCAGAATGGCGCTCGCCCGGCCTGGCGCTTCAGGTTCGGGCGGAGAGCAGGCTAGCGCTTAAAACGTGAAGCGGCGAACGTCCACGCCATATTCGTTGAGGAGCCTGTGCATGGCGGGAGAGAGACGGACCACGCGAAAGGCCCTTTGATTTGAACTGCAATCATTTTTGAGCCCGACATATTTGGCGTGAAGAGCGTTCGCTTCGCTCTCGCCGACGCTCGAGCGCACCTGCTCGATCACCATGCTCACTTCCGAGCCGTCGTAGGTGTGGACCAAGGAACAGCCGATGCGCAAATCCTGCGCAGACGCCGGGGACAAGGGGGCGCTCAAAAGAACAGCGCCAAACAACGCGCCGGCGGCCATCGCCGGCTTTTTGTGACTCACGTGATACTCCTTAGCTAAAGCGGCCCGTTCGCGCGTCGCCGGACAAAAGGTCTCAGCGAAAAGCGGCAAAACTTCGTTCGGCCGAAAGCCCGGCGGAGGCTATGCCTCCCCGGGCCAATTGTCCTAGCCGCGTTTTGGACGAACGTGTTTAGCGCCTATTACTCGGCGGGGTTATAGGCTTTCGCCGCGGACTCGATCGGCTTGAAAGCTTCCTTGGCGATGGAGGTATAGAGCTCCCCGAGCTTGGTCGCTTCTGCGAGGAAATCCTCATAGGCGCTCTTGGCGAAGTCGGACTGAAGCTGGAAAGCTTCGTCCAGCTTCTTGACCGCAATCAGCTTTTCAGCCAGAACGCGGCTCTTCTCGAAGGACTTCTTGGAATAATCGGTGGTCTCGGCGGCGATGCTCTGCCAGCCTTTCGTCACCGCGGCGGCGGCGGCGGAAACGGCCTCGAACTGGTCTTTCCCGAGCTTCTGAACGCTGTCAAAATTAGCTACCATGGGTTCGTCCTCGTGACTTTGGCGCAAAGCGCCTAATGCGGCGTATCGCCCGCTGACGGTTGATTTATATGCAATGCACAAATAAAGTCAATCGAAATGTTGCGATGCAAAATGGCATCGCCGAGGGTTCCGTTTAACCCCCAAGTAACTGCGATCCCTTAGATTCAATCGTCGCTTTCCGTTTTGGCGAGGCGGCGGGCGCACTTACAGCGGGTGAAGTCAAGAGGCGTTTATGCTGAGATCGAGTTTGTTGGACCGTGTGGCGCGGCCCCGCTCCCTCGCGGCCATCTTCGCGACGATTGCTGTCCTCGTCGGCGCAACCACGATCCCCGCTGAAGCGCGCCGCCATGGCTGGGGCTCGCATCACCGGGCAGACTACCGCGGCTATGTCCGCCATCGTGGCGATGGGGAGGAGCGTCACTCCGCCGCGCGGACCCGAGCGAAGGCCGGGGGCGACGACATCATCGGCGAGCACCGAGGCTTTTCGGCCATCGTTGTCGACGCGAACACTGGCCACACGCTGTTTTCCCGCTCGGAGCACGAGCTGCGCCATCCCGCCTCGGTCACGAAGGTGATGACGCTCTATCTTTTGTTTGAGCAGCTCGAGAAAGGACGGCTACGTCTGGATTCGCCGCTCATGATTTCTCAGCACGCGGCGGCGCAGGCCCCCTCCAAACTCGGCCTGCGGCCGGGTCAGACGATCAGCGTCGAAAATGCGATCAAGGCCGTCGTCACCAAATCCGCCAACGATATCGCCTGCGCGATCGCCGAGAACGTCGCGGGCGATGAGAATAGTTTCGCGCATATGATGACGCGGAAAGCGCATGCGCTCGGCATGCGCAACACGAATTATGAAAACGCTTCCGGCCTCCCCGATCCGGATCAGGTGACGACGGCCTATGACCTCGCGCTGCTCGGACGCGCCATCCAAGACCGCTTCCCGCGCTACTACCGGTATTTCTCGACGCCGAGCTTCGCCTACAACGGCGAGCTGCATCGAAATCACAATCATCTCCTCGGCCAAGTCGAGGGCATGGACGGCATCAAGACCGGTTACACCCGCGCCTCTGGCTTCAATCTTTTGACTTCCGTGCGCCGTCGCGGCCGTCACATCGTCGCCGTGGTGATGGGCGGACGGACCGCCTACGCGCGGGATCGCGTCATGGCGGGGCTGATCGAGGAAAACATTGACGGCGGCGCCTCCGTCAGAACTGCGGCGGCGGTCACGGAAGACGCACGCGCGGTGGAGACGCAAGAGCGGATCGCTTATGAACAAGCGCAGCGCGCTGAGCGTGCCGCTGAGCGCGCTCAGCAGGTCGCAGCGGAGCGATTGGCCTATGCCGAACCTCAGGAAGAGCTCGCCGAAGCGCCCGCGCCTTTCGCTCGGCCTCAAGCCGGCCTCCGCCCGCCGGCTGCGATTCCTCAGCACGAGAGCGCCGAGCGGCCCGCCGTTCGGCCCGCCTTCGTCTCTGGCGGTCAGAAGCGAATGACCGATCGCAGCGACGAGCGCACGGGCGCATCGCCAAACGCTAAGGCCCACGCTGGCGCGACGCCAATCGCCGCGCGCGACGGTTCGACGACAAGCGGCGCGCCCAGGGTCGACGTTACGACGGTATCCACGACGCCCTCCGCCATACACGGCAACGCCGTGCGATCACAGGTCGCCAGGGCGGACGCGGCTCGTCCTGCGCGGCCTGGCTGGATGATCCAAATCGGCGCAACCGAAGATCAGGAGAAGGCCAATCAACTGCTGGTGCGCGCGCGCAGCCAGCTTCAGGGCTTTCCGCCCACCGCCAAAGCCTTCACCGAAAAAGTGCAGAAGGGTTCCGAAACGCTCTATCGGGCGCGTTTCGCCGGGCTCGATGAAGACGTCGCCCAATCGGCGTGCAAGGCGCTCAAACGCTCCGGCTTCGCCTGCTTCACGACGAAAGACTGATCAAGCGACATGTCCACGACCTGGGACCATGATTACGGCGGCGAGCGGCGCGCTTCAGTGTTGATGACGCCGCATCAGGACGTCCTTGGCTTCATTTACCCGGGCCGCGAGGTCCGTCGTCCCGCCAAGATCTGGATGAAGCTTTTTCATCAGATCGCGGTGAGCGCGCGTAATGTCCGCCGCCGCGGCGCCGCGCTTGAGGCCGAGAATTTCGTAAGCCTCGTCTTCCGAAATCGCGCCCGAACGACGCGCGCCGCCCTCGCCCGAGCGGAATCCCCCAGAGTCCGCGTGCGCATCGCTTGTCGAACGCCATCCGGAAAATCGCCGGTCAAGATAAGCTTCTAGAAGCTTGGCGCCGTCAGGATCATCGCGGCGGCAAACGCCATAGAGTTCGAGCAGCGCCGGCCGCGTCAATGAATCGAGATGCGCGCCCTCATGCTGGCCGGCCAGAACGACGCCACGGATCGCTCCAGTGGAGTGGTCGAGCTCCATTTCGATCATCGCTGATCGAACCCGCGATACGCCGCCAGCGCCTGCGCCAGCATTGCGGAAACCGCGAAGCGGGCCGCCGCCCATCCCAATGAGCCAGACGCCAAAGCCTAAGAGCGCCATCCCTAAGTCGAGTCGGCCGCGCGCGAGAAGCAGCCCGCCAAGCGCCAGCGCAAGAAATCCGCCGCCGCGCTTGAGAATGATCGCCAAAAGCGCCGGCGACGTCTTGGTATAGGCGTTGAGCGCCAACATCGTTAGGACCAGAGCGATGAGTCCAATCAAAATGGGCATCCCTTTATCCTCAACCGATCTGAGACAGGAGCAGACGCGCCGCGCCCTCGCCTTCGCCAGCGCGCCGCTCTAACTCCGGTCTGCCGCCCACCGCGTAGGCCGCCGCAGCGGCGAGCAACTCCGCCAGCCGACCCGGCGCCGTCGCGTCGAACGTCGCATAGGCGCCGCCCGTCAGACGCGCGATCTCGCGATAGGCGTGCTGCGTGGTCGCGTCCTGGCCTTCCTGGAACAGGAAGGCCTTGACTCCGAGCAGCCCCAGCTCGCCAGCCGTCGCAGCTAGAGCGTCGATCCGCTCCTCCATCGCGTCGCCAATGTAGACGAGCGCCCCGACGCGCCCCCCGCGCGACTCGTCGAGAGCATGACGCAGCACTTTGCCGATCTGCGTGCGGCCGCCCCGGCAGGAGATCCGCGACATCAGCGCGCCGAGCCCTTCGCCTCCGGAAACGAAGCGCGAAGCGCGGCATTCTCCAAAGCCGCGGAAATAGACGAGCTGAACGTCAAGTCCGCCCTGCGCTGCGGTGGCGCGGAACATCTCGCCCTGGATCGACTGCGCCAAGTCCCAGGTCGGCTGTCTGCTCATTGTCGCGTCCAGCGCGAAAATCAGTCTGCCGCGAGACGTAGACGCCGCGACATTCCTCGATTTCTCGAGGAAGGCGTCTATCCGCCCCGATTGCGCGGAGCCATGAGCGGCTGGTGGTTTAGGTGAATGATCGCCCACTGCGGTTCACGTCGTTTTCTTTGACGCTCTATTTAAAATCGGCCGCGCGCTCTGATAAACAAGAGGCTCATCGCGCCAGCGGAAACATAGGCTTTTTCTGTGCGCCCCGCGAGGATTTGATGTCCACTCCAAGCGAAGAAACTCACGGTTTAAGCGACGCCCCGCTGACGGCCGCCTCCGGATGGACGCGCATTGCGGCGCTTCCGGCCGAGGACAGCGCGCTCGTCCAGTCGCTGATGCAGTCCTTTGCCGAAGAGCTGATGCAGAGCGGCGTGCGCGTCGGCGGCGTAACTCAGACGCGCGGCGCAGATTCATCCGGTCGATCGGGGATTATGCTTCGCGACGTCGCCACAGGCGCATTTTATCCGATCTCCCAGAACCTCGGCCCCGGCTCAGTCGCCTGCAATCTCGACACGGGCGAATTGGCTCTCGCCTGCGCGGCGATCGAGCGCGCCACGCGCGGCGGCGCCCAACTGATCGTGATCAGCAAATTCTCCAAACAGGAGGCGGGCCGCGGCGGTCTCTGCGACGCCTTCCGGGCCGCGATGGCCGCGCGCGTTCCAGTGATCGCGGCGGTGTCTCCGCACTATCGCGGCGAGTGGCGCGCCTTCGCCGGAGCGCTCGCGGAAGATGTCGCGCCCGAACGCCAGGCGCTGGCGGAATGGTGGGAGAAAGTTCGCGTCACGGCGCCCGATCGGTCTATCTGACTGGCGGGGCGTACATCAGTCCGCCTTTGGTCCACAACGCGTTCAGCCGTCGCTCCATGGCGAAGGGGGCGCCTTGCCCGAGATTGCGCTCGAAAACGTCGGCGTAATTGCCGACGTGCTTAATGATACGATAGGCCCAATCCTGAGGGAGACCGAGATCGTCGCCATGGGCGCCGTCGACGCCGAGCAGTCGCCTGATTTGCGGATCCTCGGAGGTTAAGGCGGCGTCGGCGTTCGCCTTGGACACGTCCAGCTCCTCGGCGTCGATCATCGCGAAAAGCGTCCAGCGGACGATGTTGAGCCATTGATCGTCGCCCTGGCGCACCAGCGGACCGCGCGGCGCCTTGGAGAGAAGGTCCGGCAAGACGGCGTGATCTGCGGGCGCCGTCAGGCCGATTCGAACGCCGTGCAGCGTCGAAACGTCCGCCGTCAGCGCATCGCATTTTCCATCGTCATAGGCCTTGGCCGCCTCCTCGAGACTTGGAAACAGCTTCGGATCATATTTCGCCTTGCGGGCCCGAAAAAAGTCGGCGACCTCAAGTTCGTAATGCGTGCCCTGCTCGATGCAGATCGTCGCGCCGTCGAGGTCTTTGACCGAAGCGAAGCTGCGCTGACGGCGGACGAGAAACCCCTGACCGTCG
>Ga0233425_10008535_pt1 | contig 13561 bp, 10 predicted proteins | sample Watercolumn_Towu_2_FD_181712 | JGI IMG/M metagenome (GOLD analysis project Ga0233425, IMG submission 181712) | Freshwater microbial communities from Lake Towuti, South Sulawesi, Indonesia - Watercolumn_Towuti2014_140_MG | ecosystem: Environmental > Aquatic > Freshwater > Lake | place...
CTTCCCCACTCCGCAGGGCTTGGAACGCCTTGCCGATGGCCACGGTGCCGGAGGAGCAAGCGGAACAGGAGGTCTGCGCCGGGCCGTGGATGCCGAACTTGATGGCGATGTTCGACGTGACAGCGTTGGGCATGATCATCGAGACCACGAAGGGATTGGCGCGGAATGGAATAAGAACGTCAGCCGCGATGCGCTCGACGAGTTGCCGGGCCGGCCCGCCGCCCTCCACCGAGCCGAGAAGCTTCACCAGTTCCTGCAATCGCTGCGGTTGCGGCGAGAGCATGTGATACGCGGCGTTCGACAACAGCGAGTTCATGCCGCCAACACCGGTGCCGAGAAAGATGCCAGCGCGAACAGGATCAAGATTGGTGAGCGCGTAGGTGTTGCGCTTGGCATCCACAAGGGACGGCGGAAGCCCGGCGCTCTGGAGCGCCTCGGCGGCGGTCTCCATCGCGATGACGGCGGCGGCATCGAGCTTGGTCCGCTCAATGTCGTTGACGATGGCACTGTTGTTGCCGGCGGACGGCAGCGGGGACCAGACGCGAGAGGTGTAATGGTAGAAATCGTGCCACTTCGCGGGAATGCCAGCGACGGAGGTTTTGCCATCAAGGCAGCCACGCCAGAACTGCTCCACGGTGGTTCCGATGGCCGTGAACGCCCCCAAGCCGGTGATAACAACTCGGCGGCTCATTGACTACGATTGGCTTTTCGCCAGAAAGTTCTTCTCGATGTAGGCGACCGTCGAACCGACTGTCGTCAGTTTGTCCAGGTCCTCTTCGGGGATTTGCTTCTTAAAGGCGTCTTCAAGTGCCATGACCAACGTGACCCGGTCCAAAGAGTCGGCGCCGAGGTCGTTCACGAAGTTGCTATCAGGCTTGATCACGTCTTGCGCAATGCCCAGGACCTTCGCGATGACCATCACGACTTGCCGATAAACTTCAGGGTTAGCGGTGCTGCTTTCGCTCATACACTATCTTTCGTGGCATAAAGTTCGTTTCTGCTCAAGCAATATGTGCGACGGACGTGATTACCATCCGTTGCTGCCGTGGGCCGCCTGGTCAATCTTCCGGTCATCGAAGTTGAACTGCTTGGCAAAATCCACAATCCCGCCGATGTGCTCTCGCATCGGCGGCATTGTGATCGGGGAAATGAAGGAAATGAGCTTGCTGCAATCGTAGATACTGGCGTCGTTGTTGATGTAGCTGTCGAAGAGCGCGCCGACGGTCTTGTAGTAAAACTGCTCGACCCGGTTGAGGTCCGTGGGAATGGAGTTGACGAAGGAGGCGTTCTCGTAACCGATGTGTTCCAAGGCTGCGCGGGTGATCTCCACGGTGTTGGCCGCCTCGGGATTGGCGATGTTGAGCTGGCCGACGTGCTGATGCACCGCCTTGACGATGGTCTTGGCGACGAAATCCACCGGCACGACGTTCATCGTGGCCTTCTCGTGGATGCACAGACGCAGCGGGCTGTGCAGTTCCGCCTTCTTCAACTGCCAGAAGAACTTCAGCCAGCCGTAAAACACGTCGAACTTCGGCGTGTAGTAAAGCGGCGCGTCCATCACCCGGCCGCAGATGATGCTGGGCCGCAAAATCTGGAACCGGATCCCTTTCTCCTCACAAAAACGGGCCACTTCGATCTCCACCTTAGCCTTGGATTCCTCATAGGGGTTGCGGTAGACGTGTGACGGCAGGCCGAGATAGTCGTCGCCGATGCGGCCCCGTTGGACGCCCGATGAGAACACCGTGCCGATGTAGATGAACCGGATCGCATACCCGTCCAGTGCGCGCAGGAGGTTGAGCGTGCCCTCGTAGTTGTGCGCGTAAACGTCGTCTCGCGCCTCCTGCGTCGTCTCCAGGTTCACCGAGCCGGCGCTGTGGATAACCGTCAACTCCTCGCCCAGGGGAATGGAGGCACGAATGGCTTCCTTGAGGCTGGCCAGTTCGCAGAGGTCGGCCGAGATCGGATGGATGGACTTCCGGACTTGCGGCGTGCAGTCCTCGAGGAAATGCGGGACGAATTTATTGTGCAGGACGCGATCCACGCGCTGAGACACCGTATAAGACGAGGCGCCTCTCAAAACCGGAAACACCCTGCCGGCGAGCGCGCCCCTGCCCAACTCACCCAGCAACTCATACAACACATGCATGCCCACCAAGCCCGTGCTGCCGGTTATAAGTATGTTCGTCTCCGTCATAGTTTCGATCAACGCGTCCTGCTCACGCGCGTCGTTGGCCGCAATATACAATAAAAAGCCTTAACATGAAAAACGCCTGAGTTCGACCCTTGGGATCAACCAGTGTTGACCATTTCAGCTAAACCAAATTGTTGAAGAATGGGAAGAACTAATTCAACAACTTTTCTGCCATCGCCAGCCGAAAAACTCCCGCCCATCAACCCGCCGCGGTATCCATCAGCGTCGCCGGAGCCTCTTGGGCGGCGCCGCGGGCCGTCCGCTCCACTTGGGCAACAAGACGCTTCAACAGTTCCGAAGCCACCGTTAGCGAGAAACAACGCCGGTCGTAGAGCATCGTCAGGCTCAACTGTCCCGCGTAGGTGTAAAGCGTGCAAGAGATACCCGACCCGGTGCGAACAGGCGGCGCGGTATCCACCGCCTCCACGACCAACTCGCCGGCCATCAGCTTCCCATCATGCCAGCGCAGGGGCGTGTCGGCAAAAATCCTGCCCAGATTGCTCAACACCGCCGACGTCAGGCAGCGGTCTGTGAGGAAGACTCTCTCCAAGCTGCCCATCACCCTTTCGCCAACGGCCATCGCGTGCATGAACGCCGCTGGCAGCCGGGAGCTTTTCAGGAATCGCGTCTCGCTACGGATACCGTCCAGCAACGACTCCACGCTTGAGCACGCAAGCCGCCTGAAGCTCCGGTCAATATTGATCAGCCCCATCACATTCGTCACCGGCAACCGCTTGTGCTCCGGCCCGCGCAGATTGAACGGGACAAGGATTCGCAGAAAACTCCCCTGCCCTCCGCTGTGGCTGTTGTTCCATGCGCGCATCGCCAGGAAGAAATCGCGCAGTATCACATCATTAAGCGTCGCGCCACTCTCCTTGGCCGTCGTCAACAAGCTGTCGAGTTGCGTCCTCTCAAACCGCCACGTCAGTAACTCCGGCACGAGCGTGTCGTGAACGTCTGCTCCGTCGCCGTCCGCATCTTCGGGAGCGTGCAACGGCGTGGGCCGGGTGAGAAAAAAATGCGGCAGACGGACACACGCGCCCCAAGCCGCCACTAGCCCGCGCACCAGCCAACCCTGCCGGCGCGTGCCCATCCGGTCCCTGCGCCGCAACGCCGCCACATCCAACACGCGAGAAACCACCCCGCCGCCCGCCGCCCCACGCCGCTCTCCATCGTAAGCACAGAGCAGGTCCGCGATGAACTGGTTCGCCGCCACGCCATCGCAACAGGCATGATGGAACTGGAACCGGACCTCCCCGCGCTCCTCGCCGTGGCGAATCCACGCCCGCAAGCCATTCTCCCTCCGCAGGTCTATCCGAAAACCACCAGGGAACAACATCGGCACGCCCTCCTCCGCCACATCGAACCACGGCAACAGCTTCGGCGACGCCACCCACGCCAAATCGCGTCTGCGGCCGCCAGCAAGCCGGGCGTGCAACAACGGATGCCGCCGCAACGCCGACTCCAGCGCCACCACGAACGCCGCCTTGTCGAACGCGCCGGAGAAAAGCACGCGCACGAAGAAAGACATGGGGGATGTCGGCCGGTCGTCGGCCAACATATAACGCTCAAAGACATTCAGTTTCAGCGGAAACACCATGACCAGTCCGAACCCGCATCATCCCGCGCGCAAAGAAATGGCGACCCCAACGGGATTCGAACCCGTGTTGCCGGGATGAAAACCCGGAGTCCTAGGCCTGACTAGACGATAGGGTCGCAGGAAGAACGAGGCGACGAATATAATGAGGAATCGGCCCGTGTCACGCCGGAAGTTTGGAAATCCACCCCGCGGCACGCGCCCGCGCCGTCAGGTCCCGAAGCTCCAACGCCGGGCCTTGCGGACGCCCCCGAAACCCAGCGCCACGCGCCCGGATTGCGCCACCGGCTCCTCTTTGTTGCTCCGTGCCCGCCGGAGCTTCTTCTTGAACTTGGCAGTCTCCGCCTCAATCGAAGCTGGCTGCTCCTCCGCGGCGTTATCGTAGAGGTCATAGCCGCAGTCCACCGTGGGCCGCGGCCGGTTCGCCGTGGCATCCTGTTCCTTCCTTTCCAGGGCGATCTTCAGCCGGAGTAACGCCAGCGCGCGTAAGCCCGCATCGCCCTCCCCCTTCTTGTCCTCGATGATCCGCATGAACTGCCGCCCAAAGGAAATCCCCTGTTCGGAGGTCGTCTTGTTGGACAGGTTCGTGACCTCAAAAATAAACCACGTGTTCCTCAGAGGCGTCTGCTTCTCGACAAACCGGATGTCGTAGTCTTCGCCTGCCTTGGTCACATAACGCACCGTATCCATAATGCCCATGACCGGCAGTATCTCACGGACGGCTCCTAATAGCCACAATTGCCGGCGCCTCATTTCGCCGCCCCCGGCGATTCTTGAAAATGGTTGTTGCATTCCCCCCGCTATGCCCTAGGGTTCCGGTGCTCGCAGAGGCGAGATTTTAGACAGTGAGTTGGTAGATTGTCAGGTAGCCCTCCATAGCTGGTGATAATCCGAAACCCGAACGATCGGGAACAGTCACCGTTAAGCTCCCACAGCGGCAGAAAGTAAAACAACAATGGCTACAAAACTCTTTGTAGGAAACCTGTCCTTCAACACCACCGAAAACGACGTCGCGGACCTGTTCAAGACCGTCGGCACCGTTACATCGTGCGACCTGATCATGGACAAATTCACCCAGAAGTCCCGCGGCTTCGCCTTCGTGACCATGGGCACCCAGGAAGAGGCCAACGCGGCCATCTCCCAAATGAACGGCAAGGAACTCGACGGTCGCGCCATGACGGTCAACGAAGCCCGTCCGCGCGAGGAACGTCCCCGTGGCGGTGGTGGCGGCGGCTACGGCGGTGGCGGTTACGGCGGCGGCCGTAAAGGCGGCAACCGCTACTAAACCGGCAATCACGCCGGGAGAACTTCGGTTCCAAACAAAAGAGCGTCTCGCGCAAGCGAGGCGCTCTTTTTGTTTGCCGCCAGAGGCGCGGCTACACCGTCATGATGTCTTTTTCCTTCAGGCCGAGGTGGCGCTCAACCTCACCGATGTATTGGTCGGTAAGCTTCTGGACTTCCTTCTCGGCAGTGGCGAGTTCGTCCTCGGTGATCTTGCCGTCCTTCTGGGTCTTCTTGACGGCGTCGAGGGCTTCGCGGCGCTCGTTGCGGATGGCGACGCGGCCGCCCTCGGCGAATTTCTTGCAGACCTTGTCGAGTTCGCGCCGGCGCTCCTCGGTCGGCTGGGGCAGGAAGATGCGGATGACTTTGCCGTCCACGCGCGGGGAGACGCCGAGGTTGGACTTCTGGATGGCCTTCTCAATAAGGGCGACATTGGAGACATCCCACGGCTGGATGGCGATGGTGCGGGCGTCGGGCGTGGAAATGCCGGCAACGTCCTTCAGGCGCATGGAGGTGCCGTAGGTCTCGATCTGGATGTTCTCCACGAGCGAGGTGGAGGCGCGGCCGGTGTGGATGCCGGCCAGCTCGCGCTCGAAGACCTCGACGGTCTTGAGCATCTTCTCTTCGGTCTCCAGGAGGATTTCGTCAACGCATTCGGGCATGGTTTTACTCGGCAACGAGGGTGCCGACCTTTTGTCCGAGCACGGCGCGCTTGATGTTGCCGGCTCGGAACATGTTGAAGACGATGATCGGGATGCGGCTCTCCATGCACATGCTGAACGCCGTGGTATCCATCACTTTCAAGCGCCGCGCGATGGCTTCGGCGTAGCTGATCCGGTCGAATCGTCGGGCCTTCGGGTTTTTCTTGGGGTCGCTGTCGTAAACTCCGTCCACTTTCGTGGCTTTGAGGATGACATCCGCCTCGATCTCCGCCGCGCGCAGGGAGGCGGTGGTATCGGTAGAGAGGAAGGGGCTGCCGGTGCCGCCGCCGAAGATGACGACGCGGCCTTTTTCCAGGTGGCGGATGGCGCGCCGGCGGACGAACGGCTCGGCAATCTTCTGCATCTCGATGGCTGTCTGCAACCGCGTCGGCACACCGTTGTTCTCCAAGGCGTTCTGGAGCGCCAGACCGTTCATGACGGTGGCGATCATGCCCATGTAATCGGCGGTGACCCGGTCCATGCCGGTCCCCTCGGCGGTGATGCCGCGCCAGAGGTTGCCGCCGCCGATGACGAGGGCGAGCTGGACGCCGGTGCGGCGCACTTCGCGGATGTCGCGCGCGATGCGGTTGACCACCACCCAGTCAATGCCGAAACCATCCTCGCCCTGCAACGACTCGCCGCTGAGTTTAAGCAACACGCGACGGTAGCGGGGCGGTTTTTTCATGGTGCCTAGGCTTGTGCTGGTTCGGCGGCGGGAGTCTCCGTCGTCGGCACGGGCATGTCAAGCGATTCGCCCACCTTCCAGCGGATGAACCGCCGGATGAGGATGTTCTCGCCGAGCTTGGCGACGGTGGCGGTGACGAGGTCCTTGATGGTGATGTTCTGGTCGCGGACGTAGCCCTGCTCCATCAAGCAGACGGTCTGGTAGAACTTGTCGAGCTTGCCCTCGACGATCTTGGCGATGGCCTGGGGCGGCTTGTTCTTCACCTGCGCGGAAGCCACTTCCTTCTCGCGCTCGATGAGGGCGGCGGGCACGTCCTCGCGCGAGACGTAACGCGGCTCGGCCGCGGCGATCTGGAGGGTGATGTTCTTGACGAACTCGCGGAAGTCGGGGTTGCGGCCCACGAAGTCGCTCTCGCAGTTGACCTCGACGAGCACGCCAACTTTGTCGCCGACGTGGATGTAGCTGGCGATAATGCCTTCCTTGGCGGCGCGCGCCGATTTCTTGTCAGCAATGGCAATGCCGCGCTTGCGGAGGACGAGCTTGGCCTTCTCGAAGTCGCCGCCGGTTTCGTTGAGCGCGTTCTTGCACTCCATCATGCCGGCGCCGGTTTCTTCGCGGAGTTTCTTGACGATTTGAGCAGTGATTTCAGCCATGGTCTTGCACTGGATAGATTGTTGATGACGAAAGGGTTTGGATGCCGCCGCGCGTTATTGGGCGGCGGGTGTTTCCGGGGCGAGCGTCGCCACCACTTCGGCGGGCGCGGCTTGCGGAGGCGGTGGCAGGTTCGCGCCCAACTCCACGAGCGACTCGACGACCGGCTCGGTGAGGCTGTGGATGATGAGTTTGATGGCGCGGATGGCGTCGTCGTTGGACGGGATCGGATACTGGACGCGGTCGGGGTCGCAGTTGGTGTCCACGATGGCGACGACGGGGATGCCGAGGCGGTTGGCCTCATGCACGGCGTTCTCTTCGCGCTTGATGTCAATGACCACCAACGCCGCCGGTTGTTTCTCCATGCCGACGATGCCGTCGAGGTTCTTGTGGAGCCGCGCGGCCTCGCGACGCATCGAGGAGACTTCCTTCTTGTGCATCTTGGCCATCTCGCCGCTTGTTTCGAGGCCTACGATGTAGAGCAGGCGCTTCACGCTGCGGCGGATGGTGACGAGATTGGTGAGGGTGCCACCGACCCAACGCTCCGTGACGGAGAACATCTGCGTGGCGGTGGCGGCTTCGCGGATGGCCTCTTGGGCTTGTTTCTTCGTGCCGACCCAGAGGACTTTGCCGCCTTTGAGAGTGGTTTTGCGGAGGAAATCACAGGCTTCCTGCAACAGCTCCGCCGTCTTGGCGAGGTCAACGATATGGATGCCGTTGCGCGCCTCAAAGATGAACGGCTTCATCTTCGGGTTCCAACGCTTGGTCTGGTGACCGAAATGACATCCTGCTTCCAACAGATCTTTAATTGTAGCGGCCAATGGATCCTCCGACTGTATCAATCCCGCCGCGCGTGCCGCGCTGCGAGACACCCGGGCATTCCGCCGGGGTTCTGGTTGTTGTTATTGTGTCCCGTAGGGGCGCACAGCGCCACGCGGGGACGTTCAGAGCGGGCTACTGTAGGGATTCGCGCCAGCCATGCAAGCAGTTTTTCGGCCAAAAAGAGGGCCGAAGACGGGCCGCCTGTGTCGTTTTTTTGGCCATTCAACTGGTCTTGTGGCGGTAACATGTCAAATTGCTGGTTTTTCGTGTGTTAGGGCGAAAAAGGCGCACTGACAGCCCAAAAACATCAGTGACAGTCGTAGAAAGATCACTGACGGACGAAAAATGTCATGTGACATCGGGTTTATGTCACATGACGCCAAGCCGCTGTCACGGTGTCCCGGGCACGTGTCGCCTGACGGCCTTCCCACATCACATGATGTCGCGCGGCCATCACATGACACGCAGCGGCCGTCACACAACACGGAGCCGGCATCACGCGACACAAACCCCGCGTCATCCACTCCCCCGCTCTCGTCACCGCGTCCAAGCCCCTCCTTCTCAACGCGGACGCACCGAAGACACGGCAACGCGCGGAGAGAAGGAGACACAGATTGAAATTGCATCCTCGTGGAATCGCGGCAACATGCCGCCGTCGAAATGTCGTCCAGGAGATTCATCATGCGCTATCTGATAATGCTCGCGTTCGCCTGCTCGGTTGCGATGGCTGATTGGAACAAGGCGGAGTTCGGCAACAAGACGCTCTTGCTGCATCCCAAAGCCCAGCCGCTGCCGGCGACGCTGCTGGGGCCATTCGCCAAGCGCGGCGACGGCGGCATCGTGGCAGTGGACGACAACCGCGTGCTCGTCAGCAAGGACGGCGGCAAGACATGGGAGCCGCGCCGGTTGTTTGCGGATACCGGGAAATTCCAGTGCCGCGGGGAGCGGACGTTGCTGCGAACGCGCGAGGGAACGCTCGTGCTGGCGTTCCTGAATGAGAAGGAGATGACGCTCCGATGGGACCAGAAGAAAGGCGGCCCGCAACCGGAGTGCCGCCTGCCAGTCTATGTGACGCGCAGCACCGATGACGGCGAGTCTTGGGAAGAGCCACAAAAAGTGCAGGACGGCTGGTGCGGGGCGCTGAGAACAATGGTGCAGTTGCGCAGCGGGCGGCTGGTCATGGGCTGCCAAGTGGCGGTGGCCAATCCCGGCCGGCATGTGAGCTTCAGCTATTCCTCCAACGATGAAGGCAAGACCTGGAAGAAGAGCAACGTAATTGATCTCGGTAAATACGGCGGCTACGGCGACCACGGCGGCGGGATCGAGCCGACACTGGCGCAACTGAAGGACGGGCGGCTTTGGATGCTCATCCGCACTTACGCGGGTTGTTTCACGGAAGCGTTCTCGACGGACGAGGGGCTGACTTGGAGCGACATCAAGCCGGGGCCAATCAAAGCGAGCAGGTCGCCAGGACAGTTGCTGCGCTTGCAGAGTGGGCGGCTGGCGCTCTTCTGGAACCGCTACATTGACGCGGCGAAGAAAACCGGCCGCCGGGAGCAGCTCTCGATGGCACTGTCGGAGGACGACGGCCGCTCGTGGACGGAGCCGGTGGTGGTGGCCTATGACCCGTTGCAGCCGGGCCACAAGGAGCCGGAGCATCGCCTCTCGTATCCCTACGTCTTCGAGCGCGTGCCGGGTGAACTGTGGGTGACAACGATGCAGGGGCCGCTGCGGATCAAGTTGCAGGAGGATGATTTCCTGCCGCGTCGCCTCAGCACGCAGACGTATCGCGTCCGCTGGACGCCAAAAGCGGGCATCACAGTGGACGGCCGCGCCGACGAAGCCGCGTGGGCCAAGGCCGCCGTCGAGAAAAGCTTCATCTTCCCGTGGGACAAGACGCCGCCGCCGGCGACGGAGTTCCGCGCGCTCTGCGACGAGACGCATCTCTACTTCACCTTCCGCATCCACGACGATGACATTGTGGTGCTGGAGAAGCTCCGCGACAAACAGGACGCGGTCTTCGAGGACCGCGCGGAGTTGTATTTCGCCCCCGACGATTGGATGAAAGACTACTACTGCATGGAGGTGGACTCGCGCGGGCGGGCGTTCGACTACCGCGGCGCCTACTACCGGCGGCTCGACTCGTCGTGGAGCTGCAAAGGCATGGAAACCGCCGCCTCGCCGCTGCCCGCCGGCTACGTCGTGGAGGGACGGATTCCGCTGGCGACCTTCGAGGCGATGGGCTTCCCGCGTTTGCAGCCCGGTGTGAAGATCCGCTGCGGGCTGTTCCGGGCGGAGTTCAGCCACGACCGCAGCGGCAAGCCCGTCGTCCAACGCGCGAGCATCCACAACCGCGGCCGCCACATAGATGGCCCACCGCCCCTTCAGACATGGATGGCGTGGGTAAACCCGAAAACCGAGGAGCCGGACTTCCACGTGCCGACCTCACTTGGCTGGCTGGAGATCGTGAAGTAACGGCGCTAGTTCGCTTTCTCCACAACCGGCTTGATGCGGAGGTTGCGGAAGGTGACACCGCTGCCGCTCCCTTGCAGGACAATCGGGCCGGACTTCACCACGTCGCCGCCGAAAGAACCACCCGACCCAGCCGATTCGTTCAGGTCGCGGGCGTCAATCACCTTCTTGTTGTTCAAAATCACGCTGATGGTGCCGCCAACGAGCCGCACATAGAGCGACTGCCATGTGTCGGCGGGCTTGCTCGCGTTCTTGGTCGGCGCGAGCAACTCGAACACACTCCCGCTGCATGTGGTCGAGGGCGCGCTGCCCATGTCATCCAGCAGCGGAATCCGGTAGCGCCCGCGCAGAAGCACGCCGCTGCGCGCGCGCCGGGACACCTGGAACTCGCAATAGAACTCAAAGTTGGCGAACGCTTCCTTCGTCAAGAGGTCGTCGCTCGGCGGCACGTTCACCATCGAGTTGCGGCGCACGCGCCAGCCGTTTGCCCGGTCCATCGTGCGCTGCTTCCAGCCGACCATGTCCTTGCCATTGAACAGCGACTTGAAGTCAGACGATGTCTTCACGTTGCGGGCGACGACGGCGGGCGCGGCGGTGGCCAGTTCCGCCTTCTTCCAGAACGTCGCCGCCGGGAACTCGTTGATGCGCGCAAGCGTGCGAATTCTTTTCAGGAGAGCGCCGTCGCGCGCCATCATGAAATCGCAGCGCAACTCCCGCAACGGCGCGCCTTGCAGCGGCGAGAGGTCGCCGATCTTCGTGTTGTGGCACCAGAGCACCACCAGCGGCATTCCGTTCAGCACTGAGATGTCCTCCACAGGCGTGTCGTTGATACCAAGCGTGACCAGCCGCATTCCGCTCAACGGCGAGAGGTCGGTCACCTGCGTGCCGCCGCAAGTCAGCCCCGTCAGCGGCATGTCCCTGAGCGGCGAGAGGTCATGGAGTTGCGGGTTGCCGTGGCAGGAAAACCACGTCAGCGGCAAGCCGCTCAACGCCGACAAGTCCGTCAACGCGCCCAGCTCACCGGGTTTCGCCGGCACGAGCACAAGCCGCTGGAGGCCCTTCAGTGTTTTGATCGGCGTCATGTCGGTCACGCCCACCGTCGGCACCAGCGTGCCGGTCGTTGAAAGAGTCAGTTCCACCACGGCGTTGTTTTCGATCTTGTAGTTGGCCTTGCCGTTGAAGCCGGGATTCAACTCCTGGAGCCGCGCGATGACGCGCCGGATCTGCTCCTGCGGCGGCAGCACGGCCATCGCCGCGGCAAACGCCTCATCGGTCATGGCCGGCTCCGTGGACGCAGCGGTGGTTGACGGCATGTCGAGCGTGATCTCGCGGCTGCCGACCCTGCCGAGCGTGGCGCGCGGCGCGATGGATGTGTCAGGCGCGGGCGGCGCTTCGGGGGATTTCAAATCTACGGTCGTCGCAGGAACCGGCGACGGCTCCGGGGAAGCGGTCGTTGCAAGCATCGCCTCGGCTCGGGGCGGCTTGGACGGCCTTCGCGCAGGCGGCGAGTAGGTTCTGGCCCCATCGCGCTCCGCGCTGGATGGCGGCGGCATCGTCTCCGCAAACGGAACGACGCGCGAAGCGGAAGACTCGGCCCGCTGCTCTTCCGGCGGCGCAGACTCAGTCACCGGCTTCTTCCAAGGTGCCCAGAAAAACAATCCACTCAGTAGCATCCCCAGCGCGACGCCCGCGGCGATGAACATCGGCCTCTTCTCCTCCGCCATCAGCACCGTGGTCATCTTGTCCGCCAGCGACTCCGGCGTGGGCGGTTTGTCAGCGTCCTGCCCGGTTTTGCCTGACGCGCGCGGCGGCACGGCTTTCACTCGCTTGAACTCCTCCCGCACCTTCACCAACTCGTTCAACAACTCATCGTAGTTTCTCGGCCGCTCCTCGCGCGACTTCACGAGCATCCTGTCCATCAGCTTGGCGAGCACCGCCGGGCAACTGGGCCACGCCTTGAGAATCGCCGGCGGCGGATCGCTCACCTGCCTCGCCAGGATCGCCGCCGGATTGTCCGCGCTGCAAGGCGGCCTGCCGGTGAGCATGTGGTAGAGAACACAGCCGAGGCTGTAGATGTCCGCGCGGCAATCGAGCGCCTTCTCCCCGCGCGCTTGCTCGGGACTCATGTAGTGTGGCGAACCCGCCACCGCGCCCTTCTCCGGCTCCACGACTCTCGCGATGCCGAAGTCGCCAAGTTTCACCTCGCCAGCGTCGGTCAGAAAGACGTTGTCGAGCGTAATTGCCGTATGCGCGAGCTTGGCCGTGTCCCACGCGTGCTGGAGCGCGCGGGCCAGATAGAACGCGATTGCGATGGCCTCGCGCGGTTGCAGTTGGCCGCGCCGCTCCATCCGCTTGCGCAACGTCCGCCCCTCGACCAGCTCGCTGGCGACGTAGCAGACGCCGTCCGCTTCGCCGGCGGCGTAGACCTGCAGGATGTTCGCCTGACTGAGACCGGTGACGGCGGCCATGTCGCGCTTGAAGCGGGCCGCGAACTCCGCGCCCGTGGCGACCCGCGGCGCGAGCAGCCTGACCACCGCGTCACGCTTCGGCGAGGATTGGCGCGCCTTGTAGCTCACGCTGAAGCTGTCCTGCGTGAGCTTGGCGAGCAGCGTGAAGCCGGCGAAACTGCGCCCCTCAATCTTGGAGACACCCGTGGTTTGCAGTTGGGAAGCGCGCTTGACCTCGTCGCGCACCGCCAGCAACTCGGTGATCAGGTCGTCGTAACTGCGATGGCGGTCGCCGGGCTGCTTGGCCATCATTTTCCCCAACAACCGCGCCAACGACGTCGGGCACGCCGGCCAGAGCTTGGTGATGTCCGGCAGCGGTTCGCGGGTGTGTTTTGCCAAGAGCGTCTTCGCATCGCCTTCATAGGGCGGCTTGCCGGCAAGCATGTGGTAGAGCGCGCAACCGAGGCTGTAGATGTCGGCCCGAAAATCCGCCTCGCGCCCCGCTTGCGCCCGTTCCGGGCTGGCGTAAAGCGGCAGGCCCGCCGCACCGGCCGCCGGCTTTGGCAGCCCGACATCATCCACCTTCACGTCGCCCGCCTGCCGGACAAAGATGGACTCCGGCCCCAGATCAAGGTGCGCGAGCAGCGCCTTATTCCACGCATAAAGGAGCGCGCGCGCCGTGTAGAACGCCACAGCCAGCGCCTCGCGGGCTTC
>Ga0233425_10008536_pt1 | contig 13561 bp, 14 predicted proteins | sample Watercolumn_Towu_2_FD_181712 | JGI IMG/M metagenome (GOLD analysis project Ga0233425, IMG submission 181712) | Freshwater microbial communities from Lake Towuti, South Sulawesi, Indonesia - Watercolumn_Towuti2014_140_MG | ecosystem: Environmental > Aquatic > Freshwater > Lake | place...
AGAAGCCGGTCCCTTCCGGGTTGCAGGTCTGCGCACCCGTCTGGCCGCCCGGGCACGTGCAGGCCTCTTGCTTGCCGGGAACGCAGGCCGGAGCATGGCCGGCCGCGCCACCCAGCGCCGGGTCCGACGGTCCCGCACCCTCGGCGGTGGCGCAGCTCCACCCGAGCAGGGCGGTCAGCGCGACGAGCCGGGCGCGAGGCACCGCCCGATCATACCCGCGGACGGGGTAATTGGCGCGACGCCAGCGTGGAATGGAGCAATTGAGCTGAAGATCGGCTTGGGTCCTGGGGTTCACACCGGCAGCACGCCGCGCTTCTTCGCCGGCCGCTCCACGCGCTTGTGCGCGGCGAGCTCGAGCCCCCAGGCCACGGCACGCCGTGTGTCGCGCGGGTCGATGACGTCGTCGACGAAGCCCCAGCCGGCCACCTTGTAGATGTCGATGTTCTTCTGGATCAGGCCGACCAGCTGCGCCTTCAGCTCGGGGTCCGGCTCGGCGCCCCCGAACAGCTTCTTGCCGGCGATGCCCACCATGCCTTCGGCGCCCATCACGCTCACCTCGCCGGTGGGCCAGCTCACGATCAGGTCGGGCTCGTAGGCGCGGCCGCACATCACGTAGTAGCCGGCACCGTAGGCCTTGCGCACGACCACGGTGATCTTCGGCACCGTCGCGGCGCTCATGGCGTGCAGCATCTTCGCCCCGTGCCGAATGATACCGGCGTGCTCCACCTTCGAGCCGACCATGAAGCCCGGCACGTCCTGCAGGAACACCAGGGGGATGTTGAAGGCGTCGCACATCTGGATGAAGCGCGCCGCCTTGTCGGCGCTGTCGTTCTCCAGGATCCCGCCCAGGTGCTTCGGCTGGTTGGCGACGATGCCGACGCTCTTGCCGCCGACGCGCGCGAGGCAGGTGATGATGCTCCTCCCGAACTTGCGCTTGATGTCCAGGTACTCGCCGTGGTCGACCAAGCTCGCGATCAGCGCGTACATGTCCCAGGCCTGTCGCGGGTTGTCGGGCAAGAGGTCGAGCAGGTGCTCGTCGCGACGGTCGATGGGGTCGGTGCAGGGCACGGCGGGCGGCGCTTCATCGGCGCTCGACGGCATGAAAGACAGGTAGCGCTTCACCAACGCGATGCACTCGTGGTCGCTCTCGACCTCGGCATCACCCACGCCGCTCACCTCGCTGTGCACCTTGCTGCCGCCCAGGGTCTGCTCGTCGATGTCTTGACCGGTCACGGCCTTCACCAGCGGGGGACCGCCGAGCGCCATCGACCCGATGCCCTTCACCATCGGCACGTAGTCGGCGAGGCCCGGGATGTAAGCGGTGCCCGCCGCGCCGGGCCCGACCATCGCCGCCACCTGCGGCACGAGCCCGCTCATCAGCACCTGCTCGCGGAACAGGTGCCCCGACCCGGCGAACAGGCTGAGCTCGTCCGGGTGGTGCCCGCTCGAAGGGTCGATGCGCGCGCCCGCCGAGTCGATGAGCCACACCATGGGCCAGCGTCCGGTGAGCGCCATCTTGCGCAGGCGTGTCACCTTCTCCTCGCCGGTCTGCCCGATGCTGCCGCCCTTCACCGTGAAGTCGTACGCCGCCGCGCAGACCATGCGGCCGTCCACCTTGCCGAAGCCGCACACCACGCCGTCGGCGGGCGTCTCGCCGCGCTCACCGGCGGGGCCCATCTGACGCCCGTGCATGCCGACCTCGAACCACTCCCCCACGTCGAACAGCGCCGCCATGCGCTCGCGCGCCGTCAGCTTGCCCCGCTCGTGCTGGCGAGTGACGCGCTCGGCACCGCCCATCTCGCGGATCTTCGTGCGCCGCGCCTCGAGCTCCAGAACCCGATCCCTCATGCTCATGGCGAGCAGATCTGCACGCGTTCGACGCGGGGATCCAGCGCCACCTCGGCGGTCACCCCGAGAGGAACCCCGCGCAGACCCCCACCCCCGCGGCAAACCCCAGCACGACCCACAGCATCGGGGCCACCCAGCCCCGCCGCGGCGGAGGCTGCCACTCGGGCTCCGGCGCAACCTCGGCGCACTCATGGCACACGAGCGGGATGGGCTCGAGCGAACGCGCGCTGCGGCGGATGCGCGACGACGCGATGGGATCGGCGAACGGCCCGAGGATCTCCGAGAGCGCCGCCGCGCTCGCCGGTCTCTGGTTCCGGTTGGCAGACAAGCCGGAGTCGATGGCAGCCGCCAAGACCGGGTGGACTCCGGGCACGCGCTGCGCCAGCGGGGTGAAGCGCCCCCGGAGTGATGCGGCGAGCACGGCCTCGCTCGAATCGAGGTTGAAGGGCGGGCGGCCCGTGACGAGCTCGTAGAAGATGGCGCACACGGAGTACACGTCGGAGCGAGGGTCGAGCGGCTTGCCCAGCGCCTGCTCGGGCGGCATGTAGAGCGGCGTTCCCGCACACCGGAGAGCCTCGTCGTCCGACGCCACCAGCCCCTGCGCGATGCCGAAGTCGAGCACCTTCACCAGAGGCTGATCGGGGCGCGGGTGGGTGACCATCACGTTGGCGGGCTTGAGGTCGCGGTGGATGATCCCCTGCTCGTGGGCTGCGGAGACGGCGGCGAGGATCTGGAGCGTCAGCTCGGCGGCGTAGGGCAACGGGAGCGGACCGCGCGATTCCAGGATCTCCATCAAGGTCTCGCCCGCCAGGAGCTCCATCACGATGAACGGAGCTCCCTCGCGGTCGAGGCCGATGTCGAACACCTCGACCACGTTCGCGTGCGCCACGCGGGCCGCGGCGCGGGCCTCGCTGATGAACGCGGTCTGCAGGTCCTCGCGCACCGCCAGATGTGGGGGCAGCACCTTCACCGCCACCGTCCGACCGACGAGCAGGTTCTCGGCCTCGAACACCGTACCCGCCGCTCCCTCACCCAGCGGCCGCCCCAGGGCGTATTTTCCCGCGAGGACCCGGACGCTGCTCGGAGCTGGCGCAGGCATGCAGCTCAGGATTACGGACGGCGAAGGCGGACCTTTAGGGCGCCCCTACTCCACCGTCACGTCGGTCGTCCCGGAGTTGTACAGGATGACGCCGGTGGTGGTGAGCACGACGCCGCCCCCCAGCGTGATGCCGCCCCACTTCACCAGGCTGTCGCCGGAGCCCGGCGACGAGTCGGCGGACTGCAGGAGCAAACCGGTGAGCAGGATGCTCCCACCCGTGAGCACCGCGAGCACACCCGTCGTGCCGGTGATGGCCGACCAGGTCAGCTTCGAACGGCTGCCGGGGCGGACGCGGACGGTGTGGTCGCCCTCCTTGTCGTAGAGCTGGAACGTGGACGAGTCGGGGATGTCGCGACCGGCGATGGCGAGCGGCTGGCCGAGGCGCGCGTCGATGAACGTGTCGCACGGCGCTCGGCAGAGCAGCGTGCTTGGTCCCTGCCCCACGTAGCCGCCGGCGACCGGATCCAAACGCTGCGCCCCGATCCCGTGGAGCTCGACGTTCGGGTCGGGGCTCTCGATGTGAAGACGCACGACGCCCGGCCCGGGCTTGATCAAGGTGCCCGACGGCGGCGCCGACGTGCCCAGCCCGCCCACCACCGGAGCCGGCGCCGCCTTGGCGAGCTTCGCGAGGCTGCCGAGCTCCGACACCTCCAGCCGCAGCACGGCGGCGCAGCCCGCGGGCGGAGCGGTCGCATCGGCAGGCGCCGACGCGCAGGCCTCCGCGTCGCCGTCCTTGCTCAAGAGCTCGTTCCGCGTGCTGCTCTTCGCGCCAGCGCCCGCGCCGAGCACCGACGCACCGCCACCCGCGGCGGCCTCGGCGCCGGCGAAGAACTCGAACGCACCCGCGGTCATCGCGGTCACGACGTGGGTCGCGCCCTCGCACGCCCCCTCGAGCTGCGGCTTCTCCGGCTCGACCGCGTCGTAGCGACCAACGACGTGCATCGCGACGTTCAGCTCGCCCGCCTTCTCCAGCTTGCCCTCGAGCTTCGCCGCGCCGACCGGCACCTGGGCGTAGAGCTCGTCCGCGTCGCGGATCGACACCTTCTCGAGTTTGCGCGTCGTCGGGGTGTAGCGGTACGTGCCGCCGAGCTGGCAGCGCGGCAGGACCTCCATCTCGCAGCCCGAGTAGCGCACCACGACCAGGCCGCGCTTGGCCGTCGACTCGAGGGCCGCGCGGTCGGAGGACGGCCACTCGATGATCAGCGGGCGGTCCGAGCTCTTCTTCACGCGGCACTTGCTCTGGTCGGCCGGCTCGAAGGCCGGCGCCCGGGCCACCGGCCGAGCGCCGGATCCACAGCCGAGGGTCGGTGCGAGCGCGACAGCGAGGATCAGGGCGGTGCGCGGCATGGCTCGGCCTCATACCCTAGACGGGCAGCGAACGCCCGACGTTCTGGCGCGTGCGTCAGCGCCCCGCCCAGCGTGGGTCGCGCTTCTCCAGGAACGCCATCAGGCCCTCGCGCGCGTCCTCGGTGGCGAGGCACTGGTGCAGGCGCTGCTCCAGGATGGGCAGCTTCTCGTCCAACCCGAGCTCCTCGGTGTCGCGCAGAGCCGCGAGGCCCAGGCGCAGGGTGCTCGGGCTCTTGGACGCAATCATGTCGGTGTACTCCTCGACCGCAGCGTCGAGGGCGTCGGCCGGCACGGCCTTGTTCACCAGGCCGAGCCGGGCGGCCTCGTCGCCGGAGAGATGCCGCCCGGAGAGCATCATCTCGACCAGCGCGCGCCGCCCCACCAGGCGCTCGAGCAGCGCCATGATCATGAACGGGAACAGGCCCACCTTGATCTCCGGAGTGCCGAGCTTCGCGTCGCTCGCGGCCACGGCGAAGGTGCAGGCCGCGACCAGGCCGAGCCCGCCGCCCATGGCGTGGCCGTTCACGCGTGCGATCACCGGCTTTTCGCTGCGCCAGAGCCTGAGCAAGAGATCCTTGTAGTCGCCTTTGAACGGCAGCTCGTTCGCGTCGCTACCGGCGGTCATCTGCTGAAAGTCCCCGCCGGCGCAGAAGGCGTTGCCGGCACCGGTGATCACCACGCTCCGAACCGACTCGTCGGCCAGAGCGTCCTCGAGGGCCCAGCACAGCTCGTTCACCATCTGCGTGCCGATGGCGTTGCGTCGCTCGGGGCGGTTCAGCGTGAGCCGCGCCACGCCGCCCTCCGCGGCCACCAACAGCGTCTTGTACTCCCGGGCCTCCATCACGACACCCGCGGCAGGTTCAGGATCACCCGCGCCTCGTCCACCGTCGCGGGACGGCGGCCGACCGTGCGCACCAGGCCGACCGCGGTCTCGACCATCTCACCATTCGACTTCGCCATCTCCCCGCTCGGCAGGTACAGGTGGTCTTCCAGGCCGGTGCGGATGTTGCCGCCCAACACCAGCGCGGCGGCCAGCATCCTCCAGTGCCCGTGGCTGATGCCGATGACCTCCCACTCGCTGCCGGGCACCGCGAGCTTCGCCTGGAGCTGGAGCGACTCGACCAAAGGTGGGATGCCGCCGAGCACGTTGACGATGAACGAGTACTGAAGCGGCGGTTTGAGCACGCCCATGTCCACCAGCGGCCAGACGCCGTGGGTGTGGCCGCTGTCGAAGCACTCGAGCTCCGGCTTCACTCCGGCGTCGTTCATCGCCCGGAGCAGCGCGATGATCTTCGAGTACGTGTTCGGGAACACCATGTCGAAGACGAAGTCCTTCCGCTTGCCGGAGTACTTCGAATAGTTCATGGTGCCCATGTTGAGCGCGGCGATTTCTGGCCTGGTCTCGCGGATGTACGTGCTCTGCTCGGTCACGTCGTCGCTCATGGTCCCGGTCGAGTAGTTCAGGATGACGGGGCTGCGCGCCCGCACCTCCTGCCGGATCTTCGCGAACACCGCCGGGCTGAAGGTCGGCGAGCCGTCGTCGTTGCGGGCGTGGATGTGCACGACCGCCGCCCCGGCCTCGTAGGCGCGGCGCGCCTCTTCGCCGATCTCCGCGGGCGTGTAAGGGATGCCGGGGCATTGGTTGCGATTGGCCAGCACGCCTGTCAGAGCGCAGGTCACCACGCAGACGTCGGGATCACGGGCGGGCTTCGTCTCGCTGCTCATTCGGGTTCACCTTTCTCTTCCACCAGCTCGCGCACGCGGCGCGCCAGACGCGTCAGGATGCGGCTGAGCTCGGCCGCGTCACGCGGGCTGAGCTCGGCCAAGATCTGCCGGAAGATCTGCACCGGCTCGATGGGGATCTCCGCGGCCAGCCGCTGGCCCTTCCTGGTCAGCGTGATGTGGACGACGCGCCGGTCGTCCTCGGAGCGCCGGCGCTCGACCAGGCCTTCGCGCTCCATGCGATCGATGATGCCCGTCACCGTGCTGTTGCGTGCCCGGATCTTCCACGAGAGCTCCGAGAGCGAGAGCTTGCCAACCGGCTCGAGCATCTTCACCACCGCGAGCTGCGGTCCTGTCACGCCGTGCCGCGCCGCGAGGTCCTTGGTGATGCGGCGGCTCTCCGTGTAGAGGTAGAGGATCGCCTCGACGATGCTGTCGAGCTCGGGCTGCTCGGCGGGGGCTGGCTTCGAGGCGGCGCGCACGGGCGGCTCCAATTGTTTCGCGTGCGAAGTATTCGCCCGGCCGGGGAGACCGGTCAAGCAGTGGCTTCTCGCGGGGCCCGGACCGGGTAGACTCGCGGCTCGACGGGCGGGGGGTTCCGCTCCATTCCATGGCTGCGCTGGTTCTTCTCGATACTCCGCTGATCGTGGTGACCGTCGAAGACGGCGTCGCGCGAGCCACGGTCGAGAACCGCTCCGACGTCGAGCCCGAGGAGGGCGCCGAAATCGCGCGACGCCTGGTCGACACCGTGAACCGCGAGGTGTTCGCGGCGAGCTCGCGCCTCCGCGGCCTGGTGCTCGACGTGCGCAACGCCCCCGACGTGTTCGGGCCCAAGACGCGCGACGCCCTCGAGACGCTGTTCCGCGGTGCCGAAGCGGCGCAGAAGCCCATGGGTGTCCTGGTGCGCTCGACCACCCAGCGCCTGCAGTTCGACAGCCTGGCCGGGCTCTACGCCCCGGGCGTGAGCCGCCTGTTCGAAGCGAGTGAAGCCGCGCTCGAGCACGCCCGGGGCAACGGACGCTGACCAGCGGGCGCGCTCGAGCCGCGCGCGCCACGGGTGGACGCGCGGCGCCAACCAATTGACATGGACGGAGGTCCAGTACGGACGCGCGGCGCCAACCCGAGCGCAAGACTTTCGCGCGCGTCCCCACCTGCCAGTGTGCGCAAGTTCACGTACACTCCGAGGCGTGACCCTTTTTGGGGAGGTCGCACTGTGCGTGCTCGATGCGCTGCCCTCGGCCGTGCTGGTCGTCGACAGCACCGGAAGAGCGCGCTACGCCAACGCGCGCGCGGCCTCGGTGTTCGACCTCGAACCGGCCGACATCGTCGGCAAGGGGGTGGGGCGCGCGCTGGGCTTCCCGGAGCTCGCAGCGTCCACGTCCGTCACCGCGCAGCACACCGCGCGCGTTGCCCGCCCGGACGGCCAGACCGTGACGATCGGATTCGCCGTGGCCCCCGTGACCTGCGCAGGCGAGAGCCTGTTCGCCGTCAGCTTCCGTGACATCTCGGACACGGTTCGGCTCACACGCGAACGGGATCGCTTGTTGCAGCTGGCGGCGATCGCAGAGTCGCTACCCACGCTACTCCACGAGATCCGAAATCCGCTGTCCGCGATCATCACCACCGTCGAGGTCATGATCGAGGACCTGGGCCCGGGAAGGCTCCAGGACCACCTGCATGTGGTCCTCGGCGAAGCGCGTCGCATCGCGCTTCAGCTCGAAGGTGTGGGCGGCGTGGGTCGCTCGCTCGCCGCGCCGCGCGCTTCGGTCGTGGACCAGGCGTGCAGGGACATCTGCAGCTTGATGGTCGGCCGCGCGAGCAGCGCCGACGTACACCTGCGCTGGGACATTCCGGACCTCCCGCTCCTGCCGCTCGAGCCGTCCACCCTGAAGGCGGTGCTCTTCAATCTGGTCACCAACGCCATCCACGCCTGTCGCGCGGGCGACACGGTGCGCGTGCACATCCGGCTCGTGCGCGGCGGTAGGAGCCTGGAGCTCAGCGTGGTGGACACCGGCGTCGGCATGAGCGGCGAGGCGTACCGGCGTTGCACCGAGCTCTTCTTCACCACCAAGCGCCATGGCAGCGGCATCGGGCTCGCGCTCTGCCGCAGGGCCGTGGAGTCCGCCGGGGGGGAAATGGAGATTCAATCCGTTCCCGGCATCGGCACCGCGGTCACCATCACGCTGCCCGTCGAGCGCAGGCGCATCGATTCGGAAGTCCCACCGGCCCAAGAGGAGAACACGAGATGGCATCGAGAACCGAAGAACTGAATCGCGTCTTGCGCGGCCTGCAGACGGGCACGCCGGACATCGAGGCAAGCGCGCTCATCAGCGAAGACGGGCTGATGATCGCGAGCGCCCTGCCCCAACACTACGAGGAGATCCGCGTCGCCGGCATGAGCTCCACGCTGCTCAGCCTGGGCCTTCGCGCCGCGACGGAGCTCGAGCGCGGGCAAGTCGAACAGGTACTCATCCGGGGCCAGCACGGCTACGTGGTGATGGTCGCCGCAGCGCCGGGCACCATGTTGCTCGTGCTCACGACGAAGGACGCCAAGCTCGGCTTGATCTTCCTCGACATGTCTCGCGCCGTGGACGCCATCAAGAAGATCCTCTGAGGAGTCGACCCATGCCCGAACTGGTCCTTTTCGACAACGGCACTCACAAGAACGTCCTGCTCGAGGATCTCGAGTCCGGCCTCGCGGTTCAGGCCAACCAGCACGTGATCGTCCACGGCGGCGCTGGCATGGTGCTCGATCCGGGTGGACACAAGGTGTACAATCGCGTGCTGGCTGCGACCATGACGCAGCTCCGCCAGGCCAAGCTCCAGATCATCTTCCTGTCGCATCAGGATCCCGACATCGTCGCGGCAGCGAACGGCTGGCTCATGACCACCGACGCGGACGCCTACGTCTCGGCCCTGTGGGTGCGCTTCGTCCCGCATTTCGGCCTGGACCGCCTGGTCGAGAACAGACTCAAGGCCATCCCTGACGAGGGGATGCTGCTCGATTTGGGCGGATCGGAGCTGAAGGTCGTCCCGGCTCACTTCCTGCACTCGCCTGGCAACCACCAGATCTACGACCCGGTCTCGCGCATCTTGTACAGCGGCGACCTCGGGGCCTCGCTCGGCATGCCCTATCGTGAGGTGCCGGACTTCGACGCGCACCTCCAATACATGGAGGGCTTCCACCGGCGCTACATGGCGGGCAACCGCGCCATGAAAGCCTGGGCGTCCATGGCGCGCACCCTCGACATCGAGACCATCGCGCCGCAGCACGGCGCCTTGTTCCGCGGCCCCGAGCAAGTCAAGCGCTTCATCGACTGGTGCGACCAGCTCGCCTGCGGAGTCGACCTCGTCGAAACCTACAAAGTCCCGGGGCGATGACTGGCCGCAGCAGGACTGTGCTCATCGTGGAGGACGAGTCGTTGCTCCGTTCCTCCATGATGGCGGGTCTCGCGCGGATCCCGAACGTGAACGTGCTCGGCGCGGGAACCCTCAAGGAAGGCATCGCCTTCCTCGACGGCTATCCCCCGGACGTGCTGCTCTGCGACATCGACCTGCCCGATGGCCTCGGTGTGCAGATGCTGGGCGAGTTGGCAAAACGGGGCCTGAGCCCGGCCGTCATCTTCGTCACCGCATTCCGGGCGGCATACGGCTCGCTCATTCCGCCTCACGCCGGGGTCACGGTGCTCGAAAAGCCGGTTGCGCTCGAGGAGCTTCGTGCAACGGTGTCAGCCAAGCTCGGCACCGAGGCCCCTCATTCACCCTTCACGGTGGCCGACTACGTGCAGCTCTCCTGCATGGGCCGGCACTCGGTGACGATCGACATCGAGTGGGCAGACCAAAGCGGGCGGGTCGAGATCTTCAATGGCGACATCTGGTCGGCCGTCGACCCCGAAGGCGACGGCGAGGCCGCCTTTCGCCGCATCGCCTTCAAGCGCGACGCGAAGATCGCCTGCTACGGCTCCGAGGCAGACCCCGGTCCCCGGAACATCCACCAGCCTTGGGAGTCGGTGCTGATGGAGTCGGCGCGATTGCTCGACGAGGGCAACCGTGACGCGGCCTCCGACGGCGAGCTCGACTGGGGCGACACCGTGATCGCCTCGAGCGTGCCGCCGGCTCCGGCCGAGCCGCCGCGCAAGCCCGCGTGGGATCGCGTCGAGACCCTGCCCTCCGGGATGAGCGTCGTGAAAGAAGAGCCAGCCCCGGCCCCGAAACCTCCGCCCGAGCCAGTGCGCGACACGGTCAGCGAGGAGTTCGACGGCCACTGCGATCGGGCCATCTCGGCCCTCATGCGCAAGGACTACGCCGCGGCCATCGTGGCGTTCGAGCAAGCCCACAGCCTCAAACCCGACGACGCCACCGTGAACGCGAACCTCGCGCGACTCAGGGCGCTGACCGAGAAGACCGAATGACGCGAACCCCCAAAGGAGATGCCCGATGACGCGGAAGATCGCGATCGTGAGCCAGAAAGGCGGCGTGGGAAAGACCACGGTCGCGCTCAACTTGGCGCTCGCCCTGGCCGAGCGCGGCAGGCGGACGCTGCTAGCCGACCTCGACCCGCAGGGCGGCGTCGGGCACTCGCTCGCGCGCCCCGACAGCGAGCATCGCGGGCTGGCTGATCTCCTGATGGGCCAGATTGGGCCTTCGGAGGCGGTGCTCCCGACCAAGCTCCCCGCGCTCTCGCTCCTGCCACGCGGACGCCTGCACCCCGCGGACGCGTGCGAGCTCGAACGGGCGCTCTACACGGAGGGCGTGCTCGCGCGCGCTCTCGAACCGCTGCTCGGCGGCTTCGACGTGGCCATTCTCGACGCGCCCTCCGGGCTCGGCATGCCCATGCGCGCGGCGCTCCGAGTCGCGGATTTCGCGCTCGTGCCGGTCAAGGCCGAGCCGCTTTCGCTGCGAGGTCTGGCCCAGGTCTTGATGGTCATCGAGCACGTGGCAACGCATGAGAACCCAGGCCTGCAGCTCTTGGGTCTCTTGCCCACCATGGTCGACAAGGCAGCAGCACCCGCCATGAACGTGATGGTCGAGCTCTGGACGGGGTTCGGCTCCGTGCTCGAGACGGCGATCCCCCGCGCCGATGTGTTCGCCACGGCCAGCGAAGAGGGATTACCGCTCGGCTACCTCGCTGGGCCCCTCGCGCCCGAGGCGAGGCGCTTCGAGATCCTGGCAGCCGAGGTGGAGACGTTGATGGACAGCAAGTCCGGAAAGGGCGAAACGGATGTCACGCGACAAAGGCGAGAGCTTCTCTGACGTCGAGCGAGCTCGACAGCTGAGCCTCAGGCTCGGGCCACGCGTCGAATCCGGGGCGCCGGCGCGCCCGGTTTCGCTGCCGCCGCCCTACATCCGCTTCGATGCCGCTCGCTTTGCTGGACCACCTGCCGCACCGTTGCCTCCGCCGCGAGAGCGCCCGCCGATGCCCGACTCCGCCGACTGGAGTGCGCTGCTCGGCTGGATCCGCGCGATGTGCTCGGCGGACGCCGCGTTCCTCATCGACCGCCGCGGCTTGCTGGTCGCTTCGAGCGGCGACATCGCCAGCGATCGGGCGGAAGGCATGGGAGCGCGGCTGGTGCTCGCCTTCGAGCATGCCGACCGCATGGAAGACGCCTCGCAGCGCTCGCGGTCGATGGTGATCGACTTCGGCAGCGGGGTGCTCACGGGCATCCGCATCCCGTTGCCCGAAGGCGAGACGCTGTTCCTCGGGATCGCCAGCCGCGAGCTGCCGGACCTCGAGACGCGTGTCGAGGTCGAACGCGCGCTCACCCGCCGCGCCACCGCACTCTAGATTCAATCCGAAGTCTTCAGGGCTTCCCCTTCTTCTTTCGGAGCTCCGCCAGCTCTTCGAGGTTCGCCTTCACCCGCGGGTCGCTCGGGTCGAGGGCCTGCGCTTTCTTGAACGCCGCCTCGGCCTCGTCGAGCTGCCCCTTCTGCGCCAGGGCGGTGCCGAGGTTGATCCAGGCAGAGCCGAGCTTGTCGTCCTTCTTGAGCGCGAGCTTGTAGGTCGCGATGGCGGTGTCGAGCTGCCCCCGCTGCTGCTGGGCGTAACCCAGGTTGGAGAGGAAGGTGGCTCGATCCGGCGCGAGCTTCACCGCTTGCTCCAGGTGGGGCAGGGCCTGATCGGCCTTGTTCGCCGCGAGGTAGGCCGTCCCCAGATCGCCGCGCGCGCGCGCGTCGTTGGGCGCGAGGGCCACGGCGCGCTCGTAGGCCTTGATGGCCTCGTCGACCTGCCCGCGCATCATGTGGGCCGTGCCCAGGTTGGCGAGCCGCGCGGGGTTGTCGCGGTCGAGCTCCACCGCCCGGCGGAAGCGCCCGAGGGCCTGCTCCGCCTTGCCGGTAGCGAGCAACGCGACACCGAGCGCCGAGTGCGACTCGGGATCGTTCGGCTCGAGCTCCACCCCTTTCTCGAGCTCGGCGAGCGCCTTGGCGGCTTCGCCCAGGATGAGCAGCAGCCGGCCGCGCTCCACACGCGCCGGGCCGTAGCTCGCGTGCAGCTTGATCAGCGCGCTGACGCGCTTCTCGAGGGCCTGGATCTTCTTGTCCTTGGGCGCAGCCGCGAAGTCCGTCGCGACCCCGGACTCCGCCAGGGCCACGCGCACCAGCCCGACCTCCGGCGCCGGGTCCTTGGGCGCGAGCTGTTTCGCCTTCTGGTAGTGCTGCTTTGCCGCGTTGAGCTGATCGGCGGCGTAGGCCTTGTCGCCCTCGAACAGCGCGGCGTCGAGCGCATCGCCGGTGCCGCGCGAGAGCCCTCCGGGCATCTTCCCGGGCTTCGGCGGCTCGGGCGGCGGCGGCTCGGGCGGCTTCGCGCTCGCGCTCGCGCTCACGGTCGGCGGTGGCGTGCAGGGGGAGCCGGGCACGCAGGCCGGAGCGCTGCCGAGCGGCGGCGGCGTCGGCGCTGGCGCGTGCAGATCGGAGTAGAGCGTGGGGTCGCCGCTCGGGCGTGTCGGCGGGGCGGCCGCGGGCTGCTGCTCGCCGCCGCAGGCGACCAGCGCGAGCGCGGCGAGCCAGGCGCCCGGCTTCACGGCGCCGCTTCGTTTCTCACGCTGTGCTCCTTGCCGTCGAAGCGCAGGAGCGCGGGCTTGTTGTCCACGATGGTGGCGAGGACCACGGGGCGCTTCCAGACACGCACCAGCGCCTGGAGCGTCTCCTTCGCGTAGTCGGCGCGCAGATCCACCCCGCGATGGTCGTGCTGGAGCAAGAGCTCGCCCTTGTTCTCGAAGTTGGCGTCCACCACGTAGATGTAGGGGTTGCCGAAGTTCGTGAGCTGGTGGAGGAGCTTCTCCTTCACCACCTTGAACTCGCGGGTGTCGATCTCGAAGCGCTCGTTGCGGTTCGACCAGCCGAAGCTGAAGAGCTTGTGCTCGATCACGAACTCGGGCGTCAGGAACTCGTCGATGAAGGTCACGTCGGTGTAGAGCTGCCGCACCTCGAAGATCTTCTTGGTGCCGAGCCCCAGGCGCAGATCCCAGTTGCGCTTCTCGTCCAGGTCGTCGCACTCGTCCCACTCGCGGCCGAACTGGCCCTTGTTCCAGCGCTCTTCGACGTTGC
>Ga0233425_10008537_pt1 | contig 13556 bp, 11 predicted proteins | sample Watercolumn_Towu_2_FD_181712 | JGI IMG/M metagenome (GOLD analysis project Ga0233425, IMG submission 181712) | Freshwater microbial communities from Lake Towuti, South Sulawesi, Indonesia - Watercolumn_Towuti2014_140_MG | ecosystem: Environmental > Aquatic > Freshwater > Lake | place...
AGTATTCTCAGAAATTCGACCGAGCGTTAGCGAGCAATCCTCCAGTCTAGTGACTGGAGGTGTCGAATTTCTGTTGAAACCCGGTGCGTACGCGAGATAATTTCTGTTATGTCAACTGCCTAAGGCAGTTAACAAATCCGACCGAGCGGTAGCGAGCAATCCTCCAGTTTAATGGCTGGATGTGTCGGATTTCTGTTGAAATTCCTTGATTATTCTCTAAAAGAGCGTTACGGGGTCGCCCCATTCGGGGTGTAGCTCGCTTAGGTTTTTCGTCGTGAATTTTGAGATGCTTTCCACATACGGTTTTTTGTGCTTATTTGGCATTTAACTTAACAACCTTTAAATAATCCGTGCAAGCTCTGGTTTGTTATGGGCTTGTTGCTGAAATATTTTAGAAAGAATCTTTTTCAGGTCATATTTCATGTTACTTTCAGGTGCAATGCAAAGTGCGGTTTCTGCTTCAACTGGAGGGATATAAATACCGGCGTAAAGCCTGAGCTGTCAATTGAAGAAATTGAGAAAATATCAAAGTCAATGCCGAGTTTTCCTTGGCTCATGATTTCAGGAGGTGAGCCGGTTCTTAGGGCGGATCTCGCAGACATAATAATCATTTTTTACAAAAACAATAAGATTCGCCATGTAACTCTGCCTACAAACGGGATTGCATCAGGTGCTCTGCTTAAAGTTTGCAGTGAAGTCCTTGCAAAATGCAGAAAGTTGAGCCTGACTGTCTCTTTTTCATTGGACGGGCTTGGCGCAGACCACGACGAGATGAGAAATGTTAAAGGGTGTTATGACTTTGTAATGAAATCATTTAGCGAAATCAAGCCGTTAAGAAAAGACAAAAGGCTTAATGTCAAGTTTCACACGGTTGTCACTTCAGGTAATTACACAAAGCTCGGCGGGATAATTGACTTGGTAAAGAGCATGAAGCCGGATATGCATACAATAGAGTTTGTGAGGGGTGATTTAAAGGATAAGAATATTTGTCTTCCTCCGCAGGGCGAGATTCCAGCCATAATTAAACAAATAAAGGATAATTATGAATATTATGGCGGTTACTCGAATTTGAAAAGCCACTTAAGCCCGCTTAATAAACTTTCAAAGATTATTCAGAGAGAGTATCTTGATTTGTGCCAGGAAATATTCTGCAAAAAAGAGCAAGTAATGCCCTGCCTCGCACATAAGCTTAGCCTTGTAATTTATCCTTACGGCGATGTTTCTTTCTGCGAGCCTTTGAAGCAGTTCGGCAACATAAAAGATTATGGCTGTGATTATCGCCTGCTGATAAAGTCTGAGCCGGCAAAAAAACAGGCGGGGTTAATAAAAAGAAAGCAGTGCTATTGTTATCATCCCTGTTTTCAGTACCTTAATATTGTGTTCAGCAGGAAAAGGATGGCTGGGGCGGTGCTGAAAAATGTTTTTTAGTGCATCAGGCATTTTTTTGTGGATGGGCGCAGCGGTTTTTGCTTCAATAACTGCTTTCGGTGTTGTTCTATATCCGCAGATAACGCTGCGCATTAAAAAGCGTCCGCTTGAAAGAGTTTTTGAGCTTCCTGATGTGGCGGTAATCATTCCGGCATATAATGAGGAAAAAACCATTGGCGAGAAGCTGAAGAATGTGCTTGAGCTTGATTATCCTAAGGAAAAGCTTGAAGTCTTTGTTGTGGATAATGGCTCGGATAAAACCTCGGAAGTTGCCGGGCAGTTTCATGTTCAAGTTTTGAGGTCTGAGCGGGGCAAAATAAAGGCAATAAACAAGGGCATTGAATGTGCAAAATCAGACATAATAATTGTAACTGATGCAGATGCGCTCATAAGCAGAAACAGCGTGCGGAGTATGGTTTCATATTTGGCTGGCGGTGTCGGGCTTGTAAATGGGTTTACCATTCCAAAGCCGGATGACCTTGCAAAAGAAGATTCGTTCATAAAGGGAAAGATAAGCTATAGAAAAAAAGAGTGGCTTCTTCGTTATGAAGAGGGGCTCATAGACAGTATGTGCAATGCTGAGGGAAGGCTGATGGCTTTTAGAAAGTCGGTTGTCCCTAAAATTCCTGAAGACTGGCTTACTGATGACTATGCTCTGACTTTTTTTATCCGCGGGAAAGGGCTCAGGCTTGTTGTTGATAAAGATGCGTTTGTTTATGATGAATTTCCCTCAAGCTCCGGAGGGGAGATTAAGCAGTTCAGAAGATATGCCTTTGACATACTTTCTACAAATTTTAAGAATGTGAAGTTTTTGTTTAATCCGGGTTATGGCTATTTTGGAATGATGACTTTTCCGTTCAGGCGTTTTTTTCCGTTGTTTTATCCGCTTTTTATGATTTATTTTTTGTTTTGCATTTATCTTCTAAGCCCTCTTCTCGCAGCCGCCTCGTTTTTTGCAGGTGTGTTGTTTCTTTTAATTTTCAGCCGGCTTGTCTTTCTGCAGATTATATCAATACTTATTGCGTATATTGATTTTTTATTAAGCATTTTTGGAAAAAATAATCTGAAAGGCGGTAAGTGGCATACAAAAAGAACTTAATTGTTTTTCTGCTTTTTTCTTTTGAAATAATTCCCTGTTAGCCTGCCGAGCTTATACAGCCCAATAAAGCCTATGTCCGTTGTTTTTAATGTAAGATAAATATAGCCTGCCCTGAAAATAAGGTCATAAAACTTGTTGTTTGGGGCTTTTATCAGCAGTTTAAGGAATGGGATTATGATTGGAAATCTTACTGCCATGGCAAAAAACTTCTGCAGGTTTATTATTTCTTTTTTGTGCTCAAGTTTCATCGGTGTTGAGGTTAAGAATGAGGGTTCGAAATTTTCCATAAAATCTTTGTCAAGAAATCCTTCTCTTATTGCCAGATTCGCCAAGTCTGTTCCCGGATATGGTTGGAAAAGAGCGCACCAGGCGTAGTCCGCCCTTATTTTTTTGTTAAACCGCAGGGTTTCAAAAGCGTCCTCAAGAGTCTCTCTTGGAAGGCCGATCATATTGTAAGTTTCAAGAAGGATTTTCTCTTTTTTAAGCAGTCGTGCAGCATTTTCTATCTGTTCATTTGTTAGATTCTTGTTTAAGACATCGTTCCTTAATGAGTTTGAGCCTGTTTCAACGCCGATTCTCACGCAGGTGCAGTCTGCTTCCTTCAGCCTGCGGACAGTCTCTTCGTCAAGTAAATTGGCTCTTGCTTCGCAGATAAATGGCAGATTGACCTGTTTTTTATACTGCTCTAAAAAAGAAAAAAGCCATTCTTTGTTGATGAACATGGCTTCATCAAATGTCATCATGTTTTTCATGCCCCATTTGTTTTTGACATATAGTATTTCTTCTATTGCGCGGTTTACGCTTTTGTATCTGACATATTTTTCTTTTTCGCCGTGCAGTTTTCTGAATGAGTGGTTGTAGCAGAATGAGCAGTTGTAAGGGCATCCCCGCATGAATATGAAATCCTTGCTTTTTTGGCTTCTTAGAAAGTCATATTTGTAATAAATTTCGCGGTCCGGAAACGGCAGTGAGTCAAGGTCCTGAATCAGTGGCATGATTTCGTTTTTATGGATTTTACCGCCTTCTTTGACCCATAAATTCTTTATTTTTGTTATGTCTTTTTTTTGCGCCATGCAGTCCAGAAGTTCCAGAGTAGGGTATTCTCCCTCTCCTCTGCAGATTATGTCAACATTTTTGTCATTTATCACCTCAGGAAAGAATGTTGCGTGCGCTCCGCCGAAAATGACGGGCAGTTTTAGCTGTTCTTTTATCTCCTTTGCTTTTTCAAGCGCCCACAAGTGTGCGCCCGTCGTGGCTGAAATTCCTATGATGTCAGGATTTATTTTTTTTATTGATTCTATTAGGTTTTTTTCTGCGGGCTCTATAAGGAGGTCGCAGTCATGCCCTGCTTTTTTAAGGACTGCAGATATGCTCATCTTGCCGGTCCATGTGAATGGGTCTGATTGGATAAACAGCAGTTTCATGCTTGAAGTTTCTGCAGGTCTTTTATATAATTTGTGTTTATTTAGTGTATATTTTAACCGGTGTAATTTACCTTATAAATAAGGTAGTCAACCGGAAGTGCGTCGTCACTTTTTACAAGAGTCCATCCGGGTATGCTGCCTTTTGCCTGCAGCCCTTTAGGTTCCTGATAGAAAAATTTTTCATCAAATGCTTTTTTGTTTACTTTCATGTCTTGGTAGTCGCTGCATATCATTGCGTAAGTTACATTAAATGTTTTCATGTGGTCTTCAAGCTCTGAAAAATTGCCTGCGACCGGGATGAAAAGCATTTTTCGCTGGTATATCCAGTTGTAATGGTAATTCCTGTTGCACTCAAGTATTACATCTTTGCTGAAATCGGTGTTGTCTGCCATCCATTTTATTATTTCGTATCCTTCAGGGGAAATGTTGTAAGATTCAAGCGGATTGGGTATTCCCTGAGACAGGTAAAATCCTGCGGACAGCAGAAGCATTATTCCAGATATTGTTATTATCTGCTTCTCGTTCAGCTTGAGTTTTGCTGTTAGAGTCCATGAAAAGAACATGGCTGTAAAAGGCAGGATGGTGAAAATATGTTTTTTGCTTGAAGTTATTGGCGCCAGCCAGATGTAAAAGCAGAGTGTAACAAAAATCAGGCTTCCTATGTATGCTTTTGCGCCTTTATTGCGGGATTTAACAAACCCTAAAAGTGCGCCGAGCATTATTGCTGTGCTAATTAATGCGGTTATGATTGAAAGTTTTTCTGAAACAAATTTTATTGTGAGAATATTGCTGAAAATGTCAAGCTCAAAAAGCTTCATTAGCTTGAATGGGGTTGTAACAAAAGCGCCTCTTAGAATTCGGCCGGCGATGTCGCCTGCAGAATGTGTTTTAAGATAAGTCTGCATTGTTGGCTTGTTGTCAAAATAGGCGGTTTTTGATTCCTCAATGGATTCCTCCCAAAGTATGTGGCTTGAGGCGCAGTGGAATAGCGGGTTGCCGTAGTCAGCGGCATTTCGCGCCATCATTGGAGAAATGATGATAAAAAAAGCGAGGATGTAGAAGTAAAAATACTTGTTTTTTAAAATCTTGAATTTGTTCACTATGAATGCGCTTATAAAAAAAATGCCTAAATAAAGGAGGCCTGTGCCTTTTGTCAGGTATGCAAGCCCTCCAAATGCGCCCGCCCATATCCATAGCTTATTATTTTCGAACCCTTTTATCGCAAACATTGCTGAGAACATTACGAATATAATAAACAATGCCTCAACCCGGGGTATTGCGGAAAAAAACAGGAATGAGCAGTTCACAGCCATTATTGCAGAAGAAAGCAGGGCGGTTTTTCTTCCAAACAGCTTGTCTGTGATGTAGTAAAAAGATAGTAATGCAGCCAATGCAATAATCATTGTTATTATTTTTGATGCTATGAAAAAATCGGGTGTGTTTGAGGCAAACGGGGCGAGAATGAAGTTGTATGCTGAAAACCAGAAGCAGTCGGGAAACATGAATCCTTTTTCAGGATAATAATTGTTTATTTGGTATAAAACGCTTCCCTCGCCGGATTTTATGTGGGTTGCAAGTGTAAGATATGATTCGCCGTCTCCCGCAAGCTCGGTTGTTCCAATATAGTATAGTGAGCCGGAAAAGAAAGCTGCAAGAAGCAGAGCAAAATAAATTCCAGTTGAAAGCTTCATCTTGCGCCTCTCGCTTTGTTTATTAGAAATCTGAATTCTTTTATAGAAACAATTCCTGTCGCAAAACAAAATGCAGTATAAACCAAACTGCATGAGACAAGAACAGCAGCAACAGTAATCAAATTATCTGCACGAATGCCTCTCAAAGCAAAAGCAACAGCAAGAAACAAAACACCTATCCCGAATAGTTTTATCAACTGCGCAAACTCTTTTTTTAAGCTTATAAACTCCCTCAAATTGTAGATGTTCTGGGAAAGCAAAATAAAAAAAGTAATGGTTGTGGCTATCGAAGCGCCGTTATAACCCCACAAGGGAATAAAAACAAGGTTAAGAAGTATATTAACAACTGCAGCAATTATTATCGACGAAGTAACATACTTTATTTTATCAACAGCAGAAAGAGTTGCCTGATAAGCAAGACTCAAATTAAGAAAAAACGCGCCGAAACAAAGAACTCTCAAAGCATTGCTCCCCTCAACAAAAGAACTGCCGAAAAAAAACTTAAGGAAAAACTCGGGGAATACAATGACTGCAAGGATTACGGGCAGAGTTATGAAGAGCACATACTTGTTTACGAGCTGGACTGCCGGTTTTATGCTTTCTTTCTCGCCTTTCGCCCACATCTCTGAAATGAGCGGAAGAAGCACTGATGAAAGTGATTTTCCGAGGAATATCAGAGCCATTGTGCTTGGAAGCACGACATTAAATATTGCAACATCTTTGAGCGTGCCGAGATATGTTAGCATTACCGTGTTTAGATTTTCAACAATCATGAATCCTGTTTGCGCCATAACTGCGCTTGCGCAGAATATTAGCACGCATTTTACAAGCTCTTTGTTTATGACCGCTCTTTTCAGCGATTTTCTCAGCCTTGAAAAAAACGGAAGAGCAAACAATATTGCTCCGAGAATGCTCAGCGCATAAATTCCTGTTATGTATTTTCCCTGCATAAACCTGCCGTTTAAAAAAGCAAGAAGTATCAGCAGTAAAAACAGCGTCTTCTGAAAAAATTCCATGAAGCTCATCAAGAATATTTTTTGGAAGCCCTGAAATACTCTTGACAGTGTGTTGAAAACAGTTATGAGCACAATGCCGAGCGCGGTAATGTAAACGATGGCTGGGTCTGCGCTCTTGAAGTATTTCTCTCCGAACCATCCTGAGAAGGCGGTTATTGCGCATGCAATTATGATGGAAAATGCGAGTCTTGTGTAGAATGAAAAGTTTATCAGCCCGGCAACTTTTTCGCTTTCATTTCTTGAATGATAATGCGGAATGTATTTTGCCTGCGCGCTTCCAAAGCCGAGGTTGGTGAAAATAGTGAGAAAAGCAACAGTGGTTATTGCTGCATAAACGAGCCCGAAGTCTTCAATTGCAAGGGTTCTCGCAAGAAACATGCGCGTAAGATAGCCGGCAACAACTGCCAAAAACCCAATAGTAAAAGAACTTCCAAGATTTCGCAGCCCTTTTTCAAGATATGTCATTAGAAATGTTTTGCTTATCTTTATATATAAAGTTATCGCAGAAAAGTCGGGAGATTAAAACTTTGATTTTTCTTTTTTGAGTCTGGTCATTCTTATTAGGTCTTTTAAAAGTTGTGTAGCCCCTTTTTTGAGTATGTTTTTTATTTTGTGGAATACCAAAGGCCGGGGTATATTCACTCTGCGTTTTTTGATTTTTTCATTTTTTTCAGATGCGCCGTAAAATTCATGTATTCTATTCTTTACATTTTCAACATCGTCATCAAAATCCATCTCAGCCCAGTCTTTTCTGTCAATTGTGTAATAATTTAAGTTGTTGTGCTTGTCAATCATTAATTGAACTGCTTTGAGCCAGAACGCATTTCTGTTGTCCCTGTTTTTCGCCATTTCATCAAGGCAGGCCACAAACTTGCTGATTCCTTTTTTCTCGAATTTAATCATTCCTATGGACTCGCCGTTTGCTTCGCTTGGAGAAATGTCTTTTGAGACTTTAACTACTTTTTCGCCGTTTGTTATGACTTTCATGTCGTCTTCATCATATTTGTCTTTTCGGTCTATGACCATGACTGATTCTTTTTTTCTTGTATCTTTTATAAGCCCTTTCAGCACGCTTGCCTGAAAAATGTCGTCTCCATTGATTACTATGAACTCTTCATCCATGTGGTTGTGCGCCATCCAGAGCCCGACAAGGTTGTTTGTGACATCGTAAAATATGTTCTCAACAATCTTGATGTCCATGTCTCTGAACTCATTTTTTATTTTGTTCTCCACTTTGTCATTCATGTATCCGGTTATTATTACCACATCGTAAATTCCGCATTTTCTCAGTTTTTCAATTTGTATATCAAGAATTGAATATTCCTCGTCAAGCTTTATGAGGTTCTTCGGGATATCTTTGGTGTATTTGATAAGCCGCTTTCCCTGTCCGCCCGCTAAAAGTATTGCTTTCATTGCTGAAATGAACTGCTTTGGATATTTAAGTTTTTTTGTTTTGGAAAAATTTAAAAGCTGAATGCTTTATGAATTGTTATGGTTCGGTTTTCAATAAGCCAGATACGTCAGATAACTTTCAAGAAGGAAAATAACATCTGGAATGTTTTCTTTACAGAGCCGATAGCGCTTCGTGTTCTGTGGGTGGTCGGAAACTTCCTGCCGTTTATAGGTCCAACATTGCTTAACTTTTTGGGGTTGTTTTTCACTCTTTTAAGCGGGTGGCTGTTCTTTAAAGGAAGCCTTATTGCAGCCGCTTTAATTTATGAGTTCGGATTTTTGTTTGACACCTGGGATGGAAAACTCGCAAGGCTTCAAGGTGTTGCTAATTCCTGGGGTGGTTTTCTTGATCATGTTATAGACTCGTTCAGGCCTTCAGTTTTGTCTTTTCCTCTGGGAGTATATTTTTATCTTCAGACCAATGATTTTTGGTTTATTGTTCTTGCTGGCGCGTATCCTGTTGTGATATCACTTTATCAGGATTTCTGTGCAACAGGTTTTGTTTCTAATAAAGGCAAGCAGGTTACGACTTTGATGGGTGAACAAGACTCAAAATCTCTTTTAATCCGGATTAAGAAGGTTCTTCAAAAATACCGTTTGAGGGCGGGCTACACAAGTGACGAGACAAATACCATTGTATTCCTTTTTTGCCCTATTCTGTCAGCGGTATTTTCTGATGCAGCTTTTGTTTTTTGGGGTTTTATTTTGGGAATAGCATTGATGGTTTTGCTTATAATTATCTTTTTGTATTTCCAGCTTGGGCAGTTAAGAAAAGAGATGGGGCGTTAAAGAACCCCGCAGCATCTTCTGCAGAACTTTGGCAGGTCTTTTTTCCATAAGTCTTTTCTGAAGTTTATCATTTTTTCGCTGTTCCATATGTCAAATATGCGCATTTTATTGATGTTTCCGAAGAATGTGCTGAAGCACCTTACATGCTGACCGGTATCTCCGTTTGCGAAAACAGCGAGGCTTTTGTATGTGCATTTGCACCTGCTTTGTTTTGGCATTATGTCAAATGTTTCGTAATACTTTTTTAGTTCATCATATGAAAACTCCGGCTTTATGCTTATATTGCGGTCGAGCTCTTTGACTTTTTCTGTCTGTTCTCTCATTTTTTGCAGGTCAAATTTAAATTTGTTTTCGGTGAATTCCAGGTGTGTTATTGTTATTGAGTTTATTCCCTCAATGTTTGAAATATCTTCTGCGCTTTTTTCAAGTTGCTCATAATTATCGGGGCTTATTGTCATTCTTATCTTGATTTTCGGGTTTTCTGAAGCGTATTTTTTCTTGTATTCGTTCACTGCTTTGATTCCGGCAGTTGATTTTTCATAGGCGCCGGGTATCCCTATTACTTTATCATGCAGTTCTTTATATCCGTTGATTGACACCTGAAGGCCTTTCACGCCGTTTTTGACTATTGCTTCTGCGTGTTTTTCAAGAAGCAGGCCGTTTGTTGTGAGCGAGCAGTCAATTTTGTTTTTTTTGCACAATGCCAAAAAATAATCTATGTCTGGGTGAATCAGCGCTTCAGTATTTTTAAAGCTTAAATTAATCCCTCTGCCTTTTATTTGGATTATAAGGTTCTCAAAGGTCTCGCGGCTCATGTTGCCTTTTGTCATGTTCAGCTTGTAAAATTCAGAGTCTGCGTTTTTTCTGCCTATCGGGCACATACTGCATTTTGCATTACATGCGCTGTTTAAGTGGAGAAATATTTCTGAAGGAAACAAAAGACGGAAAAATCCTCGCTTTATTAAAATCTCATTAACCTTTGTTACAATCCTGCTTCGGATATACCCTTTCATGTTGATTCTAAATCTAAAACTTTTATAAAGTTATTTCTTTTTAACTTCCGCCAGGTTTATCTCCAGAATTCCCCATTCTTTTTTGTGCCTGTCTTTTGTTGGGATGATTGTTATGTCATATTTATTTCTGTCCAGCGCGTCAATAAGCGGTTTGCATCCTGCGTCGGTTCTGTTCCAGTAGTCGTCAAATATTATGGCGCCGTTGTCTGCAAGCATTTTTTCCGAGTAGAGCCAGTCATTGTTTATTGTTTCAAGGCTGTGCCCGCCGTCAATGAAGATTAAGTCCATTTTTGGAAGCGATTTTGCAGCTTCCGGAAGCGTTTTGTTTGTGTCTCCTTTTATGAGGGTTATTTTCGCGCCGGTTTTATCAAGCTTTTTTTGCATATCGCTCATTGAATGGGGGTGCTTTGCTAATTCCATGCTGAACTTGTCTTCAGACAATTCGTCAAACAGGTCAAAGCCGTAGTATTCAACCGCGCCGTTTTTTAATGCTTCATTTATTATCCTAAGAGAGTTTTCGCCGTTGAAAACGCCGATTTCCATTATCCGCTTCGGCTTATATTTTGCAGCCGCTTCAGTAAGATATGAATACCTTTTTTTTGTTCCTGTTCCGAACAGTTTATTGTAGATTATTTTCAGCAGCTTTTTCATTTTCTTATCCGGTGATACACTTCTTCAAGCTGTTTTGCGATTATCTCCCAGTCAAAGCTTTTCGCTTTTTCTTTATTAAATTTTCCAAACTCGAGCATGCGCTTTTTGTCTGAAATCATCTCTCTTATTTTTTCTGCAAGCGCAGCCACATTCTCTGTTGGAGCGAGAAAGCCGCCTTTTCCTTCCTCAACAAGCTCGGGGTTTGCTTGGAAGTTTGTCGTTATTATTGGAAGCCCTGAAGCCATTGCCTCAAGTATTGCGAGAGAGCATGTTTCAGTGTGGTGCGTCGGAAAAAGAAAAACATCGGCGCGCGCAAGGTTTTTTACAACCTCGCTGTGAGGCATTTTTCCTCTGAAAATGATTTCTTTTTCAACACCTTTTGACTTTGCAAGAGCTTTTAGCTCTGATTCATGCTCGCCAACACCGATTATATAATACTCAAATGGCGCAATGTCTTTTTTTATGATTGCAAGCGCTTCAATTGCGTATTGAAATCCTTTGCTTGGGATAAGCCGTCCGACGCCTATGAATCTGGTTGTGCCTTTGCTGTTTTCTTTTTTTAATCTGAATTCTTCAAGGTTTATTCCGTTTCTTATGAGCTCTATTTTTCTGTCATAAAACTTTTTTTTTATTGTTTCGGCAAGCTGTAAGGTGTTTGCTATGACGGCATCCGCATTTTTTATGTCAAGCTTCTTTAGGATTTTTGTAAGAAACGGCTGTCTTCCGAATACATCTATGCCGTGGCAGAAAACAAGATAGGGAATGCCGGAAAGCTTCTTGGTAAGGTAGCCGATTCCGCATAGTTCCTGCTCGTGAAAAACATCGGGGTGTATGTTTTTTATTTTTATTATGGCTTTGTAAAAATAAATCAGCGTTCCTATCAGCGGGATTTTTGAGCGGCTGATTCTGTGGACATGGCACCCGTGCATTTCCTCATTTTCTTTTAGCGTCTCGTTTGTTATTATGTTTTTGTTTTGGCATATTATGTGAATATCGTGCCTGCCCGCGAGCCGGCTTAAGCTGTTTCTTGTTACAATCGCTATTCCAGCGTCATTGCCTGAATAATTAAATGAATGAAGGGCAATCTTCATTTCTTTATCAGCTCCTTATAAAACCGCTCAAATTTTTCAGCAACCGTTTTTTCATCAAATTTTTTTGCGGACAGAAGCGCGTTTTTTGTTATGTTTTCCGCAAGTTTTTTGTTTGTAAGAAGCAGGTCTATTTTTTTGGCGAGGTCTGCCGGCGTCTTGTCAAAAAACAGCCCGTTGTAATAATCTTCTATTATGTCTCTTGTTCCGCCTGTGTCTGTTGTTATTATTCTTGCGCCGACGCCTACGCCTTCGAGGTGTGTTCTTCCAAGTGGCTCGTTCCACAGCGCAGGAAGGACAAGAGCATCTGCTCCCTTCATCATAGAGAGCACTTTGTCGTTCGGGAGGTAGCCTGAGAATTCTGCATCAATCTTGTTTTCCTTTGCTTTTGCAGAGATATATTTTTCAAGCTCCCCCTCGCCGATAAAGATGTATTTTGCTTTTGTTTTTGTTTTGAGCGCGGCGTCAATTATTATGTGGGCGCCCTTGTTTTTGGTGAGCTTTCCTGCATATAAAACTGTTCTGCCCTCAAAATGGTGGGGATTGATTGTTGCGAGCTTCTCAAAATCAATAAGATTCGGGATTATTGTGCATTTCATGCGCGGAAGCGCTTTTTTTGTAATCTCGTATGTGTATGTGCTGTTGCATATGAGTGCATCGCACTTCTTGAGTTTGCTTAATGAATATTTTGTCCTGAAAAAAAGATATACGGCAATAAAAGGAGACAAAAATCTTATGTGGCGCGGTTTTTTGTATGTTAATGCCTGAATTATTGTTCCTAAGGTTTCTTTCTCATAATTTTTCTGTGTTCTCTCGTTAAAGCATGTTCCGTCATAGCATGTGTGCCAGTAATCCCTTATTGTTGTAGTTGTTGGAATGCCGTGGCCAACGCCCCAAATAGTGCTGATTCTGTGCTGGCAGTGGATGACATCAGGATGAAACTCATCAATAAATTTTATCAGCTCTTTTTTTGTCTTGACATTTGCAATTTCAATGTTTTCATATCTTTCTTCTTCTCCTTTTATCTTTGCAACTGCTACATTGTGTCCTCTTTTCTTGAGCGCGCATGCTAAGTAGTATGTGCTCCACCCGCTTCCTCCTGCACGGGGTGGGAATGATTCTGTTAATATTAAAATGTTCATTGGTATTCCTCCAAATATTTCTCTGCGATAACATCCCATGAATAATTTTTTAGTGCGTGTTCTCTGCAGTTTTTTCTTAGTTCTTTTGCGGTTTCGTGCATTTTTTTGAGCGCTTCTGAAAGCGCTCCGGAGTCTCCGGCAGGAAATTTGACTCCGACTTTGTCTGTTATTATGTCTCTCATTCCTCCAATATCGCTGCCCGCCACAGGAGTTCCACAGCTTAATGCCTCAAGTGTTACAAAGCCGAAGGGCTCTTTTATTGATGGAACTGCAAGAACATCCGCTTCTGAATAGTATTTTGGAAGTTCTGCCTGCTGTTTTTTTCCGATAAAACCAGCATTTGTTTTTAATTCTTTTGCAAGCTTTTTAAGAGGTAGTTCTTCATCGCCTGAGCCGATTATTTTTAGCTCGTAGCTGAAATTCAGTTTAGAGCAGGCGTTAATAAGCAGGCTGACCCCTTTCTCCTTTGCAAGCCTGCCGGCAAACAAAATCCTGAAAGTACTGCTTTCTGAGTGTTTCTGCGGATAAAAAATTGTTGTGTCAACGCCGTTCGGAATTATTTTAATCTCTTTTTTCAGCCCAAGTTTTTCAAGCTCTTTTTTGGCGTCTGATGTGAGTGAGGTTATGCTTTTTGCATTCTCAAGAAGCTTTCTGCCATAAACCCAATAGATTATTTTAACAGCAAAAGGAATCCTCTCAATCCTCTGAGTCAAAACAAGGTTCTTTATTTTTCTCAGCTGAAAGCCCATAGGCATAAACCACT